>ENA-OQHN01000665-OQHN01000665.1-human-gut-metagenome-genome-assembly--contig:-NODE-665-length-11366-cov-5.508052_pt1 | contig 11366 bp, 10 predicted proteins | sample MGYA00242564_ERZ504721 | MGnify/ENA primary metagenome ERZ504721 (study PRJEB26092, sample SAMD00036212) | human gut metagenome | host: Homo sapiens | study: EMG produced TPA metagenomics assembly of...
AGCTTCCCAGCCTGTGACCAAAGGTCTTGCCCTGTGATAAGCATGAGCAGGAAACCCCTGTTTAACGAAGCAAAGTGATGTCTAACATAAATTACCCCCGCTGTCTTGTTTTAGAGACAGCGGGGGTAATCTTTATTATTCAGCCATTTCTTCTTCATTTTTTACCGGGAAATATAACAGAAATCGTCGTGCCTTCATTTAATTTGCTTTCAGCGAGAGCTCGGCGTTATTCCCTTTGCAATATATTGGGCGATGGATAAGCCTAGGCCGGAGCCGCCCGTTTCCTTTGGCCCGGGATTGTTCGACGCGGTAAAAGCGTTCAAACACCCTGTCGATATCCTTTCGGGGATGCCGATGCCCGTGTCCGATACGGAATAGTATACGTTGTCTCCGTCGCGGCGGCAGGACAGGGTGATGTTTCCGCCGGCAGGCGTGTATTTGACTGCGTTGTCGACGAAGATTCGCAGCATTTGCTTTACGCTGCCCGGCTCGGCATAAATCGTCGCTTCGTCGTTTTCCACGATCGTGATTTCATGGTCATGATCCAGCAGGGTCACTTCGTTGTATACGTCCTGGAGCAGCTTGGCCGTGTTGATATCGGCAAAGTGCTTTTCAGCGTGCCGCTGTTCGTGCGGGCGAAAAACAACAGCCGTTCGATGAGCTGGCGCATGTATTCCGTTTCCTGCTTGATAGTCGTAATGCTTTCCTGCAGCACGGCCGGATCATTTTTTCCCCAGCGGTCCAGCAGGTCCGCGTAGCCGGCGATAACGGTAATCGGCGTGCGCAGCTCGTGCGACGCGTCGCTGATGAATTGCTGCTGCTGTTTATAGCCGTATTCGATGCGGTCCAACGCTTGGTTGATCGTAACGGCTAAGTCATGCAGCTCGTTTCGGTTATCCGACAGGGTAATGCGGTTATCGAGCTGGTTGACCTCGATGGTTTCCAGTGTGTCGTTGATGATGCGCAGCGGCGCCAGTGACTTTTTCATCAGGTACATGCCCGTCAGCGCGGTCAGAGCCAGACAGATGAGGATAGACGCCAGCAACTGCTTGGACAGCAGGGTAATGAAATCGTTTTCTTTATCGGGCTGGCGGGAGAACCGCAGGTAGTAGCTTTTGCCGTCGTCGCCGTCCCATTTTTTGTAATAGGAAAACTCCGTCGTTTCGCTGCCCTGTATCGTCGTCGGCAAGGCGTTTACCGTTTTATCCTGAATATCCTCGTCGATATGGCGGTCGCTCAATTTTTTTATCGTATGAGTCGGGCAATTATCTAAAACCAATTTGCCGGCGCCGTTGTAAATTTGCAGGGTGACGAAATTGGGAAGGTTGGACCGGATAAAGACGGAAGAATCGACCTTGCCGTACGAATCCAAATAGGCTACGGTGTTTTGCGCGCTTGATTCCAAATCCTCTTTAATGGAGTCGTTCATGATGTAATGAATGCTGGCGACAGTGATGACCGATACGACAATGAGGATAAAGAATACGATGGAAGAATAGAGGAGTACCATTTTGGCGAAGAGCGGCAGGGGCGCGAAGGTCGGATGCTGCAGTATTGCCTGTTTAATCCTTTGCCACATATCCTACTCCGCGGATGGTCTGAATATATTCTCGTCCTTTTTCCTTGCCGAGCTTGCTGCGAATATAGCGGATATACACGTCGACGACGTTCGTGTCGCCGATATAATCGTATCCCCACACTTCTTCCACGATGCGGTCTCTAGTCAGTACGATGTTTTTATTGCGGATTAAATAGGACAAGAGTTCGAATTCTTTTTTCGTCAAAATGATTTTCTGGGTGCCGATGACGACTTCGTGTCGATCCAGATACAGCATCATGTCCTGGAGCTGCAGGAAATTTTCGTCTGCCGGCTTGTAGTCCCGTTCGCGCAGGAGCACGCGGATGCGGGCGAATAATTCCTTACTGTTGAAGGGCTTTGTCAGATAATCGTTGGCTCCTAAGTCCAGGCTGGCGACCTTCGTTTCGACATCGTCCTTTGCCGACAGCATCATGATGGGGACGTTGGACAGTTCGCGAGTCCGGCGGCAGATCGTCAGGCCGTCGATGTCGGGAAGCATGACGTCCAGTAAAATCAAATCGAAATGATCCTGGCCGATGCGGTCCAGTGCCGCGGCACCGTTTGTTTCGATGCCGCACTCGTAGCCTTCGTGTTCGAGTTCCATCTGAAGAAAACGAGCAATTTGTTTTTCATCTTCGACAATTAAAATTTGTGCTTTTTCAGCCATACCATAATCCTCCTGAATCACGAGTACATTACTTCTTATTATACCGCATCTATGACTATTTTGGTACTCGCCTTTGCGAATCAGACATAAACAAAACGAAACGTATTCTTCTTAGTCATATGCCATGGAAGGTCAAGTTGGATAAATCTGGAGAAAGTGAAGATAATGTCGCTGCAAGCCTTCAAGTATAGGCGCAATTAATGGTATAATATTATAATAGCCTCATGATACTACCAATGGAAACTACGTACAGCAAGGAGGAATAGATATGACAGGATTAAACATTACGTTTTTAGCGCACAGCGGTTTTGCCGTTGAAACGGATACAAAAGTGCTGGTATTCGATTATTTTAAAGACCCGGCAGGAAAGGTAGAAGCCTATGCGAAGGGGGATAAGCCATTATGGTTTTTCGTTACCCACTGGCACGAAGACCATTTCAATCCCCGCATCGCCGACTTCGCCGCCCATACGGCCCATTATATTCTCAACGACGGCGTGACACTGGAAGATGTAGACGTAAAAAAAATGCAAACTATGCGTTTATATGATACAATACATATGGAAGACGCAACGATTACCCAGTATGGCTCTACAGACGAAGGCGGTTCTTTTTTGGTAGAAACGGACGGATTTTCCATCTTCCATGCCGGCGACCTCAACTGGTGGCATTGGCTGGGCGATACGGACGAAAACAACGCCGAAGCGAAGGGCAATTTCGACCGGGAAATGAAAAAGCTGGCCGGCTTGTCTGTGGACGTTGCCTTTTTCCCCATAGACGCGCGGTTGGAAGGAGCGCGCGAATGGGGCGTAAAAGGATTTTTAGACAAGGTGCATGTGAACAAGCTGTTAGTTTCTATGCATCATTTTGGAACGGTCTGGTCGCCGTCGCCTGAATTTAAGGCGGCCCACGGCGGCGTGCCCTTGTGGATACCGGCCCGCAAAGGCGATGAAACGACGGTTCGATAAGGCAGCAATATCTGCATATACTGGAAGCGCAGAGGAGGTATAGCATGACTGAATTACACACGGCAGCGCAGCCTAAACGCAGTCAGATTGCCAATTATATACTGGCGGCGGCGGCGGTTATACTGCTGCTGGCGTATCCGTTCCAGGATTTTTTCTGGGGCGGCTTATTGACCCATTTGGCCGGAGCGGCCCTGATCGGCGGCCTGGCTGACTGGTATGCCGTAACGGCTCTGTTTCGGCGGCCCTTGGGCATTTCCTTCAAGACGGCCCTGATTCCGAACAGCAAGGAGCGGATCGCCGAAATGGCCCGTCACATGATTGAAAGCGAAATCCTGACGGTGCCCAATATGTACAATGTGCTGAAGCATCATCCGATATTGGGAGCGACTCTTGAGTATCTCCATACGGAGAAGGGCTTTCAGTCGGCGGAACGCGTATTTGGACAAATCCTCAATACGTTTTTGTACACCGTCGACATGAAAATCGTCGTCAAGGCCTTTTCCGGCGTCGGCGGCCAAGCTATCGAAAAAATCGATTTGGCTCCCATCATGAGCCGGGCCATAAAAATCGGCCTGCGCGGCGAATCGGGGAAGGATTTTCTCGATTTCATGATTCTTCATCTGGAAATACTCGTCAAGAGCGATACGATGAAAAAGTACATCGGCGAAATTTACGAAGCGTCCCTGCAGCAGTATGCTGAACGGAATTTCCTCTTTGAATGGGCCATCAAGGCGGCTCTTAAGATGGACATGTTCCGGCCGGAGCACGTCGCCGAAAAGCTGCAGGAAAAGTGCCTCAGCCTGCTGGACGACGCGAAGCGGGAAGATTCGCCGCAGCGCAAGCAGGCCCTCAATTACTTGTGGAAGCAAACGGAACGCATCGAGTTCAACGGCGAATGGCACGAACGCATCGACAGCTACAAGAACCGCATGTATCAGAGCCTGGTTACCCGTCCCGACACGAAGGAAGCCTGGCAACGGTACGTACAGACGCCGGAACGGCAGAAGCGCGTCTGCACCGTCGCGGCGAAATACGTCATCGGCAAGCTGGAACGGTGGCGGCAAAGTCCCGATCAAGTGGAACAGATGAACCGCACGGCTTTGGCCTTCGCCGCCCGTGAATTGAAGCGGCTCCAGGTGTGGTTCGGCAAGACGGCGGAACAGGAAATCATGAAATACGACGGAAACTATCTGGCGCAGCAGCTGGAAAGCAGCGTCTGGTACGATTTGCAGATGATTCGCGTCAACGGCTCTCTCGTCGGCGCAATTCTCGGCGCCGTCATCTATCTCGTCATGTATGCTGTGAAAGGAGGCGTATAGTATGACATATCGCCAGCGGGCCAACGCTATTTTGGCCTTGTCCTTTCTCTGCTTTCTGGCCATCTTCTGGTGGTGGTATACCCACGACGTAACCTTGTGGGAAGAGCTGCTGTTTTTCGTCATTCAGTCGGCTCTCATCGGCAGTATCGCCGACTGGTTTGCCGTTACGGCGCTGTTCGACAAGCCCCTGGGCTTCCCCTATCATACGGAGCTGCTGTACCGCAACCGTACGCAGATTATCGACAGCATTACGAAGATCATTTCGGAAAAGCTGCTCCAGCCCAATATGTGGCAGGACAAACTGTATCAGATATCCTTTATGGATCGGTTCATCGGCTGGCTTCGCAGCCCCAGCGGTCGGGAAAAATTCCGCGCTCTCTTGTATGAAGTAGCCCAGCGCGCCTATAACCACGCCCAGAAGGGCAGCACGCAGGAATCCATTGCCGATCATATCCGCCAGTACCTGAAGCGGCAGCCGTTGGTCAGCTTCTTCCAGGATCGCCTCATATCGCTGCTGGAAGACCCGAACAGCCATATGTTCAACGACGCCGTCGGCTTGGGCCGCGAGCTGGTACGCAGCGACGATTTCGACGCCCTCCTGGATAAGCTTATTCAGCAGTGGATGGAAGAATCGAAGCATTCGACTGTATCCATCATTACGATTAATAAGTTTATCGGCGTCGTCGACACGCGGAAAATTGCCAAGGACATCAAAAAAGGCATTATCTCCTGGCTGGACCAGTGGGAACAGGCCGAAGGGGAACAGCGCGAATGGCTGTGCCGCAAGTTTGAATTGTTCCTGTATTCGATGAACGGCCAGCTGGCCTACGGCGTACAGAACTGGCAGGATCAGTTCGTCGATTCCCTGCCTATTGAAAAGTGGCTCAGCGCGACGCAGCGTTCGGCCAAGGACTACTTTACCCAGGGCGATAAGGGAAAAGAAGAGCTGAAGGATTTGCTGGAAGAACAATTCCTGCGCTACGTCGAATACTGCAGCGCTCATCCGGAAATCAAGGACTGGCTGGACGAACAAATCCGCCGGGCCTGCAACGTCATCCTGGAACACGAGCATTCGCTCATCGCCGTGGCTGTCCGCGACGTGCTGACGGGCTTCGACAAGAGGAAGTTCAACGCCTTCCTGGAAAGCAAGGTCGGAGAAGATTTGGCCTGGATTCGCATCAACGGCGCTCTCGTCGGCGGTACGATCGGCTTTGCCGTATTCGCCTTCCTGCGGCTCATTTACGAGCCCTTCTTCGTGCCCTTTATGCGGGGACTGTTTTTATAATTGAATACAACTGCAGCAAAGGGCTTGCCGCTCATGTATTGGATGCGGCAAGCCCTTCGTTTATGCTGATGAGGCTGTTGATTAATACTCCCATTGATATCGCTTCATGTCGACGCAGCCGTTAGGTTTGAACTGCACGCCTTCCTGCTCCAGCAGAACCCGCTGCCTGGCCCATCCCGGCGCAGTACGGCCGGCGCTGTTTACGACGCGGTGGCAGGGGTACTTGCCGTAATAGTGAGCCATAGAGAGGACCTTGCCTACGAGCCGGGCGTTGCGGTCGCGGCCGATGAGCCGGGCGATTTGTCCGTACGAGGCGACGGAGCCGGCAGGAATTTCGGCGATGACCGAGAGTATCTCGTAAATTAATTCTTCCGTTAATACGTGTTTTGTCATAAGAGCCTCAAGATGCGAATGGAGTCGTTAACATCATCATAGCAAGGGGAAAATAGGGCGTCAATATGGTATAATAACGTAAAATGCTTATTTTTTCGGGGAGGGAACGAAGTGAAAGAGTATCATCATCTTACGCCGGCCCTAGTAGAAGAATTGAAGGGGATTGTCGGCGAAAAATACGTATATACTGATAAGGATAAGCTGATTCCTTACGAGAAAGACGAAGGCGTCGAACGGGAATATTTCCATTTGCCCGAAGCCGTCGTACTGCCGGAAACGGCGGAGCAGACGGCGGCGGTCATGAAATTGGCCAATCGGGAACGGATTCCCGTCGTCCCGCGCGGCGCCGGCACGGGACTGGAATTCGGCGCCGTGACCAATGATTTCGGCGGCATCATACTGAGTACGGAACGGATGAACCGCATTCTGGAGTTCGACGCCGATAAGATGTACATGGTCGTCGAGCCCGGCGTCATTACAGCGGAGCTTCAGGCGCTGGCAAAATCGAAGGGCCTGCTCTATGCCGGCGATCCGTGCAGCGGCGACAGCTGCTTTATCGGCGGCAATGCGGCGACCAACGCCGGCGGCAACCGGGCCGTGAAGTACGGTACGACGCGGGACCAGATATACGCTATCGAAGTCGTGACGCCGACAGGAGACATTGCCCAGTTCGGCGGCCGGCTGAAAAAAGTGACGGCTGGCTATCCGCTGGAAAAAATCATCATCGGCTCCGAAGGAACCTTGGGCATCATTACGAAGCTGACCTTAAAGCTCGTTCCCTTGCCGAAATATACCGTAGATATTCTGGCCGTTTTCCCGACGGTGGAAAGCGCCCTGTCCCTCGTAACGGCCCTTCCCAAGGCCGGCATCGAGCCGACGTGCCTTGAATGCATGGATAACGCTGTCATTCGCGTCGTCGAGCAGTACCTCGACGAAAAGCAGCCCTACTCGGACAAGGGCAATTACATGGTCATTCAGCTCGATGGCAAGAGCGAAGACGACGTAGACGATATGTGCGTCGCCGTCGATGAAATCTGCCGGGCCCAGGGAGCCTTGGAAATCTTCGTCGCCGACGCCGATAAGGTGTGGAACGCCCGCAAGGCCTTTACGGAAGCGTCGGCAGCCGAATGTCCTGTCGCAGTCATGGAAGATTTCGTCGTGCCGCCGGATATGCTGGAAAAGCTGCTGATCGAGCTGGAAAGAATCGGGCAGGCGCAGGGCGTCCAGTTCCGCGGCGTCAGCCATGCCGGCGACGGCAACCTGCACCTCGACGTGCTTCGCCGCGGCTTTACAGCCGACGAAGAAGCGGCGAAGATAGACGCCTTTGAAGATGCGGCCTGCGCCGCCGTCTATGCCTTGGGCGGCAAGATTTCCGGCGAACACGGTATCGGCCAAAAGCGCAAGTCCCTCTTTGCCAAATACGAGGACCCGGCGGCCCTGGCCCTCATGAAAGCCGTCAAAAAAGCCTTTGATCCAAATCTGATCCTCAATCCGGGGAAAGTGTTCGATATGGAAGAATAATCTGAAAGATATACAGTTAAATGCGTAGTAATTGCGGCGTGACGAACAGTCACGCCGTATTACTTTTAGAAAAAATGATAAAGGCAGGTGAATAGAAAAGATATTGACGCTGCTGACTTGTTTAAAACAGCAAGGAAAGATTGAGCGTGATTCAGAGACTAGAAAGACCTCTCATTGGATTTTAAAGCGCTAAATGCCTATGAATCCAATGTGCATTAGGTTGATATTGGGTTGATATAAAAGAATAAATATTTTTAGTTATACATGTAAATACATTAAGGGAAAGGCTTTATCCGCATGACGAAGCCTTTCCCTTTTGTATTTATTCATGTATAGGACGATTTAGTTTGTTTAAGAAGTTCTAATAGATGCAGTATAAGGATATGCTGCTTGTTGGGCGTTTGGATATTATATTTTTTTCGATTTCAGCACGCCTTCGCCGCAGAAGCTGGGAATGAAGGTGTCGCTGGCGCTGTCTTTTTCCTGGACGAAGCCGTCTTCGATGCCGCTGTCGAAGAGGTATTGTTCGGCTTCGTCGTATTCTTCGTCGGTGAGGAAGCGGTCGATTTCAGGATAATCGGCGGCTTTGCCGCAGGGGACGTACTGACGCATGAGGCTGAACAGGACTTGTCCGTCGTCGAAGTGGCTTCGTACCCAGTCGATGACGGCCTTGGTGTTTTCGACGCAGCCCGGCAGGATGAGGTGGCGGATGACGACGCCCTTCTGCAGGATGCCGTCGTCGTCAAGCTCGTAGGGGCCGACCTGATCGTACATGCGCAGGATGGCTTCCGTCGCGGCCTGTGGGTAGTCGGCGGCGCCGCTGTAGCGCTTGGCCAGATTCGAATCCATGTATTTCAGGTCAGGCAAATAGATTTGTACCTTGCCTCGTAAGGCGTCAATGGTTTCCGGTGCTTCATAGCCGCCGCAGTTGTAGACGACGGGAACGGGCAGGGGCTGCTCCAGGCTCTGCCGGACAGCCCAGGTATAGGGCGTCGGCGTGACGAGATTGATGTTGTGGGCTCCTTGCGCGATAAGTTCGCCGTAGATTTCGCGCAGCCGCTTTACCGTAATGGGAATGCCCGTGCCGCCCGTACTGATCGAGGCGTTTTGACAGAAACAGCAGCGCAGGTTGCAGCTCGTAAAAAATACGGTCCCCGAACCCCGCGTGCCGCTGATGCAGGGCTCTTCCCAAAAGTGCAGGGCTGCCCTGGCTACGACGGGCTGCAGGGACGTATGGCAGTAGCCGGCCATGGGCGCATGGGGCGTGTAGTATTGGCTGCGGACGACGCCGCAGCGCCGTGGACAATCGTTGCAGATATATTCGGACATAAAAACATCTCCTTGCAGTACAAAGTGCGGCAGTCTGCGACAGCAGGCCGCCAGGGGTATACTGCATTATACCACATATAGAAAAAGGCCGCCTCTTACGAGACAGCCTTTTTACAAATACACAACGTATCAAATTAATGATGTGCAATCGTCAATTCTTTGAAGCGTCTTGCTCTTGCGCCTTCGTCGTCCTGCTGAGCGACGAGCTGTTCCAAATGCTTCAGTTCTTCTGCTTCTACGGTAGCCGTAGTATCGTAGCTGGCAGGAACGGTCTTAGCCAGGTACATGCACTTCTTGAGGGATGCGACGCTGATGATGATTACCAGGATAGCCATGATGGCCGAAACGGTAAACATGAGCATTTCGCCCTGAGGCAGATAGATTTCAAACATGTTGAGGAAGTCTGCCCAGAAGATAACGACTGTCAGAACAGCCCAGGGGAAGCCTGTTACCCAAACGTAGCGGGCTTTGCCCATGCTGCAGATAACGACGGAAGAAATAGCCAAGGTGATGATAGCCAGCAGCTGGTTGGATACGCCGAAGATAGGCCAAATCGTGGACAAGCTGCCCTGCAGTACGATGTAACCCCAAGCACCGGATACTAATGCGGAAGCGATGATGCCGCCGGGGAGCCAATGGGGATCGCCGAACTTAGGCCATACGCGGCCGATGAGTTCCTGGAACATGTAACGGCCGACACGAGTACCGGCATCGATGATCGTCATGATGAACAATGCTTCGAACATGATGCAGAAATGGTACCAGTAGTTCATGAGGTGGTCGAGGCCAGGAATTCTGGAGAAGATGTGAGCCATGCCGACTGCCAAGGAAACGGCGCCGCCGGGACGATGGGCAACGTCTTCGCCGACCATCTGGTTCAGCATCGGGAGGTCAACGACCTGCATGCCGAGAGCCTGGAAGTGAGCGGCTGTAGAGTTAATAGCGAAGTAGTCGGCCGGCTGGAGAGCGCAGGCTGCGATCAAAGCCATCATGCCGACGAAGGATTCTGTAAGCATTGCGCCATAGCCTACGGGGAGGATGGAGCGTTCGTTCATGAGCATTTTCGGCGTCGTGCCTGTGGAAATCATGCAGTGGAAGCCGGAAATAGCGCCGCAGGCGATGGTGATGAAGATGTACGGAAGAACCGGACCGGTAATAACCGGGCCGCCGCCGGCGCAGAACTGCGTAACGGCAGGCATTTCAACGCTCGGGCCGACGATGATGATGCCGAGGGCCAAGGCGCCGATCGTACCGATCTTCATGTACGTGGACAAATAATCGCGCGGAGCGAGGAGCAGCCATACGGGGAGAGCAGCGGCAATGAAACCGTAGAGAATCAAGGCGATGCTGACGCCTCTGGCGCTAATGGTAAAGATAGGAGCCAATGTCGGCGAAGCCTGGACAGACGGACCTACGACGACGGCGAGCAATACGAGGACGACGCCGATGATCGTAGCTTCCTGAATCTTGCCGGGGCGCAGGAACTGCAGATATAAGCCGACGAGGATAGCGATAGGAATCGTCATGCCGATGGTGAAGGTACCCCACGGGCTGTCGTGCAAGGCGTTGACGACGACGACGGCCATACCGGCCATAGCGAGAATATTCAGGAACAATACGGCGAAAGACGTAGCCAAGCCGATTTTGTCGCCGATCTGCGCTTTTGCGATTTCGGCGATGGATTTGCCGTCATAGCGCATGGAAGCGAAGAGGATAACCATATCGTGTACGGCACCTGCGAGGACGCCCCCGATAAGAATCCACAACGCGCCGGGCAAATAACCGAACTGAGCGGCAATAACCGGGCCTACGAGCGGGCCTGCGCCAGCGATAGCTGCGAAGTGATGGCCGAATACGACGTATTTGTTCGTCGGAACATAGTCGTGGCCGTCTTCGAAACGGAATGCCGGCGTGACTTTGTACTGGTTCAGCGTTAATACTTTGGCGGCAATGAATGCGCCGTAAAAACGGTAAGCCAGTACGAACACTAATGCAGAAATAATAACTAAATACAAACCGTTCATACAAAAACAACCTCCTTTTAAAATTTTAGGGCTGCTTTTGAGAAATGAACTGCTATAATGATTCCTACTAGAGCAAGCCCTTTAACCGACTCTAACTATATATCAATAGATTAAAATTTCAAGGTGGGCAGGGGCACAGTTCGTCCTCCGGTGATAATAAAATCTTTTGGTGACAAAAAAATAAAAATGGCTCAAATATACATGCCTTATCTAGTATAATGAAAGAGGTTACAAGTCATATGTAGTATGTCGATGAAAAAATATCATTTTATGCAGATATGT
>ENA-OQHN01000667-OQHN01000667.1-human-gut-metagenome-genome-assembly--contig:-NODE-667-length-11347-cov-4.544385_pt1 | contig 11347 bp, 7 predicted proteins | sample MGYA00242564_ERZ504721 | MGnify/ENA primary metagenome ERZ504721 (study PRJEB26092, sample SAMD00036212) | human gut metagenome | host: Homo sapiens | study: EMG produced TPA metagenomics assembly of...
CCTTTCCGGTCCTTTCTGGCGGAGATACAAGCACCATCCAGTTAAGACCATTCCGTGGTCGGCATGCTCTGCCTAAACCCGAAAAATCATCGTGACTAAACCCGCAACAACTAATTGAACACAAACACCGGATACGCAGGCCGAACCCGTACCGGAAATACAGCTCGTACCGGGACGAGACGGGCGCGAGGGCGGAGAACCTGCTGAACCGCGACTTCACGGCCGACCGGCCGTGGGTGAAGCTGGGCACGGACGTCACCGAGTTCAGGGTCGCCGACGGCAAGGCGTATCCGGCTCCCGTATACGACATGGGATCCAAGGAGATCGTGGCCTGGGACGTCAGCCGGCATCCCGACATGGCCCAGCAGCGGCGCCTGCTCGCCATGCTCGAGGAGAAGCTGCCCGAAGACGCCGACCCGATCCCGCACTCCGACATGGGCTGGCAGTACCGGCACCGGTGGTGGCGCGACCGGCTCGCGGGACTGAACATCCGCCAGTCCATGAGCAGGAAGGGCAACTGCATCGACAACGCCGCGACCGAGCAGGTGTTCGGCCACCTCAAGGACGAGTTCCACGCCGGACGCGAGTTCGCCTCATACGAACAGTTCAAGAACGAACTGGACGCGTACATCATCCACTGGAACACCAAACGCCGCCAGATACGACTGGAGGGACACACCCCGGAGGAATTCCGGAACATGTCCCCCACAGCCTAATCAGGTACCCTTAATAAACCACGTCCAACAATCGGGGCGCAGTTCAGGTATTCCAGTCAGGACCTTTTCGTGTTCTTGGCTCCCCTCTCTGAGAGGGAGCCAGAGTAAGGTAACGGCCTACTTCATCTTGCGCAGTCGAGGTTCGGCGGATTCCTTGGCACCAGTGATGCGGTACACGTCGAACACGCCATCAATCTTGCGCACGGCTGCCAGCAACGAGTTGAGATGCTGCGGATCGGCCATTTCGAAGCTGAACTGGCTGGTGGCCACGCGATCGGAACCGGTGGCGATCGTACCGGAAATGATGTTCACGCCATGGTCGGAAAGCACACGTGTCACGTCCGAAAGCAGGTTTCGTCGATCCAGCGCCTCGACCTGAATCTTGACCATGAACAGGCCCTTGGTGCTGGTCCATTCGACTTCGACCACACGCTCAGGCTGCTTGTTTTTCAGATCGATCATGTTCTGGCAGTCGGTGCGGTGCACGGATACGCCCTGATTACGGGTGATGAAGCCGATGATATTGTCACCGGGCACCGGCATGCAGCAACGGGCCAGCTTGATCCACACATCGCCCACGCCCTTGACGGACACGCCGGTGGAGCTGCTGGAGGCCTTGCGTTCCATGGGCTTCAGCGGCAGGACTTCCTGCTCGACTTCCTCATCGACCTCGTCGGCACCCGCATCCTTGACCAGATGCGAGATGACGTTCTGCGTGGAGACCTGTCCGTCACCAATGGCGGCGAACACGGCGTCCGCGTTCGGGAAGTTAAGGTCGTCGGCCACACCCACCAGTGCTTCGGGCGTAAGCAATGTGTTGACCGGCAGATTGCGCTTGCGCATCGCGCGGGTCAGCTCGTCGCGGCCCTCCTCGATGGCTTCAGTACGACGCTCCTTGGAGAACCACTGACGAATCTTGTTGCGGGCCTTCGGGCTCTTGACGAAGCTCAGCCAATCGCGTGACGGGCCGGCTGTATCGGATTTGGACGTCAGAATTTCGACGGTATCGCCATTATCGAGCGTGGTGTCGAGCGGCACCAAACGCCCGTTGACGCGCGCGCCCATCGTACGGTGGCCCACTTCGGTGTGCACGGCGTACGCGAAGTCGACCGGCGTGGCGTGAGCGGGCAGGGATACGATTTTGCCTTTCGGCGTGAACACGTAGACTTCGGACGAGCCAAGGTCTTCCTTGAGCGAGCCCAAGAATTCGTTGGAATCAGGGGTTTCGCTGGTCCAGTCGGCGAGCTGCTGAATCCATTTGAGGTTATCGACCTCGGAAAGCTCCTGATTGTTTTCATCACGCTTTCGATCGGACTTGTCCGGCGAGCTCAGGGCGCGGCCGGCCTGGCCGTTTTCCTTGTATTTCCAGTGCGCGGCGATGCCGAATTCGGCGCGGCGGTGCATGTCCCAAGTGCGAATCTGGATTTCGACCGGCTTGCCACCGGGGCCCACCACCGTGGTGTGCAGCGACTGGTACATGTTGAGCTTCGGCATGGCGATGTAGTCCTTGAATCGGCCGGGAACCGGGTTCCACCGCGCATGCACGGCACCAAGCGCCGCATAGCAATCCTGAATGGTGTCGACGATGATGCGCACGCCGACCAGATCGTAGATGTTCGCGAAATCATGCCCGCGCACGATCATCTTCTGATAAATCGAGAAGTAGTCCTTCGGGCGGCCGGTGACGTATGCCTTGATGTTCTGCTCGTCGAGATCCTCGTTGATCTCTGCCAGAATCTGCTTCAGGTACACATCGCGCTGGCCGGCTCGGCGAGCCACCAGCACAACGATCTCGTTGTAGATCTTCGGATAGAGCACTTTGAAGCTCAGTTCCTCAAGCTCCGTCTTGATGGCGTTCATACCGAGACGATTGGCCAAAGGGGCGTATACGTCGAGGGTTTCGCGCGCCTTCCTCTGCGCCGACGTGGTTTTCACGTAACGCCAGGTGCGGGCGTTGTGCACACGGTCGGCCAGCTTGACCACCAGGGTGCGCACATCACGGCTCATGGCCACCACCAGCTTGCGAATCGTTTCGGCCTGGGCGGAGTCGCCCACTTCAAGCTGGCTGAGCTTGGTGACGCCATCGACCAGACCGGCCACGGTGTCGCCGAACTCGGCACGGCATTGATCCAACGTGTAGTCGGTGTCCTCCACCGTGTCATGCAGCAGACCGGCCGCCACCACAATCGGTCCCATGCCCAGATCCGCGAGAATCTGGGAAACGGCCAACGGATGGATGATGTATGGTTCGCCCGACTTGCGCCGTTGCGTGCAATGCTGGATGACGGCGCGCCGGTACGCGCGGTCGAGGATGGACAAATCCTCACCGGGATGGTGGGACTTGCACACTTTCTTGATTGGTTCCAGCGGATTGAGCGGATCGGCGCTGATCTCGCAACCCAGTTTACGGGCGGCGTACTGCTCGCCATCAATCTCTGCCATGCCAGTCACCTCCCTCGTCATGAAGTTCATTGTAACCGCGAACCGGAGCCTTGTGCATGCACCTGTTCGCCATCATTGGTTCCGCAACCGTCGTTGCCGTCATCCCCTTGGTCATTCAACCGGCCCAATCCGGTCAGGACGCCACTCCCGTCGAACCGAACCCACGTTCGGCGCGATTGGATCCGGGCAGGGTTTCGGCCGGGATGAACCGGGCCTCAACATACCGCTGAATCACCAATTGAGCGATGCGATCGCCCGGATGGAAGACGGCGGTGCGTTCCGGATCGAGGTTGACCAGCGGCACCTTGATCTCGCCACGGTAGCCGGCATCAACGGTGCCAGGCGCGTTGAGCACGGTGACGCCCTGCTTGGCCGCCAGCCCCGAACGCGGGTGCACCAACGCCACGTAGCCCGCAGGTAGGGCGATGGCCACGCCGGTGGGCACCAGTACCCGTTCAAAAGGCTTCAGCGTCACATCGACGGTGGTGATGAGGTCGGCACCGGCATCGCCCGCGTGGGCATAGTGCAGCTGGGCCGGATGTTCGGGGTCGAGGCTCTTGACCAGGACCTCGGTGGATTCGGGCTCGTTGTAGGTCTCGTCGAACGCCATCAGGCGGCGCACTCCTCACACACCGGCTGGCCATCCTCGTCCGTGTAGGCGAGCTGGCTGCGATGCTTGACCAGGAAGCACTGCGAGCAGATGAACTCGTCACCCTGCATGGGGATGACGGTCACCGAGGAATCCTCGTTGCTCAAATCGGCGCCCGGCAGTTCGTAGTCTTCGGCGATGGCGTTCTCATCGTCGTCGATGTCGCTCGAGGCGTTCTGCGAGGACTTCCCCAGCGCCTGCAGCGATTCCTCGTCCTCATCCTTGTTGCGGGGGGAATCATAATCCTGAGCCATCATGGTCCTTTCGTCGTCTTTGGTTCGTAAGTCGATATATATAGCACGGTCAGCGCCGTACTCGCCCATAGGATACACGATTTGAAATACTCGTAAAGTTCGACACGTGGGGCATACTTAAAAGAAGTAATGTCTTTGCGACGGAAAGTGGTGCGAATATGCCAGATGATCGGCTTGAAAAAGCCCGTTTCGTGCGCGTGAGCAAGACGGGGGACCTCGTATTCTCCCTTGGCGGCAGGGAAATGGCTGTGAGCGTGGACGACACGCTCGAACGGGCGATTCTTGAGGCCAAGCAGGTCAGAAGCGAGATGCGACAGGCTCCCCAGCCGCATCAGCAGTCCACTTTGCCGATTTCCCAGATACAGTCGCTGATTCGCGCCGGTGCCGATCCGGCCCGTGTCGCGGAGAAATATCATCTGAGCGAAATGCTGGTACGTCGTTTCTCCATGGCTGTGGAGACCGAGAAACAGTATGCCATCGAACAGTTCCTTGCCGTGGCGGCACCCAAAGACAGCAGGGTGCGCACCATCAGCGAACTGGTGGAACGCACGCTGGCCTCTGCGGGAATCGGCATGGAATCAGTGACCTGGAAATCCACCCGACGTGGACTTGAGCCTTGGCGCATCGTGGCGATATTCACTTCCGCGGGCCGTGAGATCCATGCCGAATGGACGTGGAATATGCACGACAATTCCGTGATGAGCCTGAACAATGCCGCTCGAAAACTGCTCGGCGAACAGAATCCGGAATCAGCCACGGATTCCAAACTCAAGCCGACGATTCCCGAACTGCCCGGCGACTCCGTACGCTCCGCGCGTATCGAGCGCGCCGTGTCTGCTTGGGCGGCTCCTACGCCTTCGATTCCGGCCGCACGGCCTGCCGCAATCCGGCCCTCTGTCACTTCCACAGGTTCCATGCCCCCAGTGGATCTATCCACGTCCATCTCACCGGCCACGACCCAGGCTCATGGCACTACGGCCCCCAGTCCGGTCTCTTCGCAGACCGCCGGATCTGTTTCGCCATCTGCCGCAGGATTACAGCAATCGCCTGCCACGGCACCAGAGCAGGGCTCTGACAATGTTTCGGACAAGACCATACGGAGTGGCCCCAATGCACAGCTAGTAGCCACCGAGCAGGAGCGGGCGGCCGAATCCGCCGCCACCGAACATGAGGCACCAGCCAAACCGGCCAAGCGTAAATCAGGACGTTCGGCCGTACCAAGCTGGGACGAGATTCTGTTCGGAGACTGAATTTCCGAATCAGGCCATATCGATCAGGCAGGGAATATCCATTTCCAATGCTGTTTGGGAGCCATGCACGCTCGGCAGGTGGGTGGCCTTGTCTCCTTGCGTACGCGAATCGACGAGGGTCACGGCTCCCGCTGCCTGCACGACCACATCGCCGAGCATTGGCCGGACTCGCTCGCAGACCGGTCCAAACAATCCGTCCGCGATGGCCTCATCCTTGGTCCGCACCAAGGCTCGGTCTTGCAGACAATCGCGCCACCGGCAAGCTATATCCTCAGGTCGTTCATCCGGCTCGGCATACAGCATCAGCGAGCGCGGCTCCCCCCCGACCAGTGACACGCCTCGGGTGAGCTGCGGTTCAACGGCGATGTCAATCCGCTGGTCCATGTCGGTTTGCACCATGCCGTGGTCGGCTACGATGACGATCAGTGTGCCTTTGGGTGCGCTGCGTTTCAGGAGCGCGAGCTGGGCGTCGATATGTTCGAATGCGGCCACCCAGTGTTCGGAATCCCACCCGTAATTGTGGCCGACTTTGTCGGCGTCACGGATGTACAGGTAGGTCAGGCCGGGGGTGCGGGAGGCGCGTGCGGCGGCCAGCACACGATCGCGTGGGGTGACGTTGCCTTGATAGTCGGTGCCTCGCAATGCGGCTTCGGTCAATGGCGATTTGGAGAACTTGGGCAACCCCGAGCTCGTGACGCGCACCTCTTGAGCCGCAAGTTTCTCGAACACCGTCTCCTCGCGCTGCAGGTCGAGCGGATCGACCATGGGCGGCACAGGAATGTGCGGATTGGCTGGTTTGGGTGCCAGCGCGTCTTTGAACTGGATGAGTTGGATGAGCTTATGGCTGGCGGGTTCGAGCTGCGTATAGCCCGCCATTGCGGTCAGTCCCGGGCAGGTTCCGGTACCGAATGCGGCCATGGCCGCCACAGTGGTGCTTGGAGCGCAGGTAGCGATGGGACGCTGATTGGCGCTTTCGTTCATCAGCGAACGCAGATAGGGCGCGTGGCCGAGGCGCATGGCGAGGTTCCAGTAGCCCAGGCCGTCCACGAGCACCACGATGGCCGATTCGGCATCGGGCAGCCCCAACGCGCGCTGGCATGCCTTGGGATCGGCGTGGACCTTGGTGGGAGTCGGATGTCCGATGGCGGCGGACAAGGCGGGCAGCACGGCGGACAGGTGCAGTGCTCCCCCACGCCGATCGGCCGGGGCGTCATCCCCATAGCCCACTGTGGGCACCAGCCGCAGCAACTCGTCCATATCCGGCGTCTCAACACTCATAGTTGCCCATTCAAGTAGCACCCCTCCCCTTGGCTCAGTGCGCAGAGAACGGTTCTCAATAACAACTGTGCGCCCCAACGCACATAATCAAACAAACGCACATCGACTGAAACACTGGAATCACGCCGTTTTATCGGCAAACATGTGCGATTGGCGCACCGAAACCAGCGCACAGTTGTTATCGAGAACCGTTCTCTGCGCACTGTTTCGCGCCCTCCCGCTAATATGGGGCGTTCGAAAGGGAGTTTCATGGCATCACACCGCAAACCGTCCGCGCAAACCTATGATCCGCGCACGGTCAAGGAGCATATCGTCGAGACGCCGCTGAACGAGGAGATGAGCAAGTCCTTCCTCGAGTATGCGTATTCGGTGATTTACGCACGCGCACTGCCCGATGCGCGCGATGGCTTGAAGCCGGTGCAGCGCCGCATCGTCTACCAGATGGGCGAGATGAATCTGACTCCCGACCGCCCGTATATGAAGTCCGCCCGCGTGGTGGGCGAGGTGATGGGCAAGCTCCACCCGCACGGTGATTCCGCGATCTACGAGGCCATGGTGCGTTTGGCACAGCCGTTCGCGATGCGTCTGCCGCTGGTAGACGGCCACGGCAACTTCGGCTCGCTGGATGACGGCCCTGCGGCCTCCCGTTACACCGAGGCCAGGCTTGGCCCGGCCGCTCTCGGCATGAACGCGGATATCGATGAGGACACCGTCGACTTCACGCCGAACTATGACAACAAGCTCAAGGAACCGACCGTGCTGCCGGCCGCCATCCCGAATCTGCTGGTCAACGGCGGCTCGGGCATCGCCGTGGGCATGGCCACGAACCTGGCCACCCACAATCTGGGCGAGGTGGTAAACGCCGCCAAGTTCCTCATGGCGCATTCGGACGCCACCCTGGAACAGCTGATGCGTTACGTGCCCGGCCCCGACTGGCCCACCGGCGGCACGATCATCGGCCGCGACGGCATCCGTGAGGCCTATGCCACTGGCCGTGGTACGCTCACCACGCGCGCCGCCACGCATATCGAGCATGTCACGGCCCGCAAGCAGGCCATCGTGGTCACCGAGCTGCCGTACATGGTGGGCCCGGAGAAGGTAATCGAACGTATTTCCGACGGTGTGAAGAACCGCAAGCTGGAGGGGATTTCCGGCGCGTTCGATCTGACCGATCGTCATAACGGCACGCGTATCGTCATCGAGATCAAGACTGGTTTCGACCCGCATGCGGTTCTGGTGCAGTTGTTCAAGCACACACCGTTGCAAGACAACTTCGCCATGAACAACGTGGCGTTGGTGGAGGGCCGCCCGCACACGATGGGTCTGAAGGAGATGCTTCAGGTGTGGGTGGACCACCGCCGTGTGGTGATTCGCCGCCGCAGTGAATATCGCAAGAAGAAGGCGCTGGAGCGCCTGCACCTGGTCGAGGGCCTGCTGCTGGCCATGTTGGACATCGACGAGGTGATTCAGGTAATCCGCACCTCGGATGATGCGGATGCCGCGAAGAGCCGTTTGATGGTCGTTTTCGATTTGGACGAGGTCCAGGCTCAGTACATCCTCGACCTGCGTCTGCGCCGACTGACCAAGATGAACCGTATCGAGCTTGAGGCCGAACGCGATGATCTGAAGAAGCGTATCGAGGAGCTGACCCGGATCCTGGCCTCCGCCGAGGCGCTCGACCAGGTGGTCACCGACGAGATGGACGAAGCGGTCGCCAAGTGGGGCTCGCCGCGCCGTACCGTGCTGCTGGATGCCGACCCGGATGGCACGTTGACGCCGGTCGTGGCGCAGGGTGCCGGGGCTTCGGGCGTGTCCAAGTCCGCGCTCGAAGCGGTGAAGGCCGCCACTACGATCTCCTCCGCCGAAGCCGATGTGGCCGCAGCCGCAGCTGCGGCCCCGCTGCCTTGGTACGCCCGGCTGACGCCGTGGCACGCGCTGGCGGCGGTCTGGCTGGTCGGTGTGCTGGTGCTGGCTGTTCGCGGGGGCATCGGCTACCTGAAATTAAAGCGCTGTGTGGCGCTGGCCTGCAAAACGCCCGACGGCTGCTACGGCGGGGCGTGCGTGCCCACGCCGTTCACACTGGGCTTTGTGCGCCCGCGTGTCTACCTGCCGGACAGCCTGCAAGGCCCGGCGCGGCAGGCTGTTCTGCTGCATGAGCAGACCCACATCCGCCGCCGCGACCCGCTGGTGAAGCCGCTGTTTTATGCCGTCGTCTGCCTGCACTGGTTCAATCCGCTGGTGCATCTGATCGCGCGATTCGCGCAGGAGGACATTGAGGCGGCGTGCGACGACGCGGTTGTTCGCGGACACGACGGCGCGTACCGCAGAGCCTATGGCGAGACCATCCTGCGGTCGGCTATTGCGCAGGTGCAAAAGAGAAAGGCTTTGGTGTCCTGCTTCGGCGATGACAAAAAGACGCTCATGCGTCGGTTTGAGGGACTGTTTGACAAGTCGGTCAAAAAACGCGGTGTCGCAGCTCGTTGTGATGATCGCGCTGCTGGTCGGTTCGCTTAGCTGCACGATCGCGGTCGGTGATAACGATAAGGGTTTAACGAAAGAGCTGCGTATACAGCTGGCACAAAAACAGGCGAATGAGGCGGAAAACCTCGGCTATACGGTCAAACTGGATGGGAAAGACACCTATTTGATCACGGATAGAGAGTTCAGCGATAATCCGGGCGAAACCATTCCCGGACGTGTGGTACAAAAGCTGACCTTTGCAAAACAGGATGGAGAGTGGGCCGTATCGAACAGCGAAATTGTGCCGGAAAACGGCCGCGTGACTTCTCTGGATGAATTTAAGCTGTTGTATGAGAATGACCTCGGTCTGCCGGAATTTTCTCTCGGACAGCAACCAGTGGAAAATCACAAACGGCTACAATATCAGCGACCCGGTAAATGCAGCAGAAGTGCTGCTCGGTATTTTCCCGGCGGCCAGTCAGGTGGAAGGCAGCAACCAAGATGCCGCACCGTACAACGACATCCGCAAGGTGACATTCACGTTTAAGGATAACAGCAAGGTTGTTGTCACCATGATAAACCAGTTTGGTCAGGGCTGGCTGCCGCAGGACTGGACGGACGGCAGCGGCGTTCGTTCCCGCACGGCGGCGGATCTCGCGCAGCAGTACGCACGCGGCGTGCTGCACAAGAGCGCACAGTATATCTTCCCGATTTTGACGCCGGACGGTCAGAAAGACCTTATCACGCAGCAGATGGCTATGACCGGCGGCGAGCAGTGGACGTGGAAATACGGTCCGTCCTCGCCGTCTGCAACGGATTTCGTGCTTGTACCCACCGATGACGAAAGCAGCTACTGCGTTGTATTCCGTCTGTCTGGCAGCGGCGTGAATGATGCGCGCTCGGCGTACACCGTGCAGACCATCCGCGAGAACAAAAACAGCTCGGTGATCGGCTATATCCGCGAACTCAGTACGGACGGCATGACGCAGAGCGAATTGTTCCGGACGTACTATGCGACCGGTCTGTCGTGGCCGACCGTGCCGCAGTACATCGACAGCATGGATACGCAGATGATAAGAGGCTACACCGATCCGGCACAGGCGGCCATGCAGTATTTCGGCATGGCGCTGCACGGCGACTCCTATTTGATGCTTTTGCAGGACACAAATACGATGTGGCAGGGCGACAGCGCGGACGGCATACAGCTTGCGCAAGTCAAGCTGACATTTGGAGATAATCTCGCGCCGGCTTATGTAGTCATGGAGCAGACAGACGCAGGTTACTGGCAGCCAATCGGTATTACCGAGGACATCACAGTGCAGAGCGGAAAAGAGAAGCTGTACGCCGGTGTCAATGCGTTGGATGCTATTATGAGCGGTGATACACCGCTGTTGCAGGTTGGCGATAAAATCACCTTCACATTTGAGACCGAGCCGGTCGGCGGTGTGGAAATCACCAACCGGCTGGTGAACTGGGAGGGCGGCTCGAAGTTCGGTGTGATCGACGAGCAGATCACGCTGCAGAAATCCGGCGATGGCTGGGTCTATACCGTGCCGACAAGTCTTGGCGAAATGCTCTCGAGTACCATCAGCTATCCGTTCTACCATGCTGTCACGCTGGAATACACGGACGCAAGCCATATTCAGCATAAGGCAACGGCGGTGTATACAAGCGGGAGCGACAGTGCGGATGAGAACGAGGACAGCGATATTACCTCAACTGCTTATTACAACGATTCGCTGAATTACAGCCTCAAGCTGCCGCAGTCCTTCGTCGATAACGGCTATGCCAAGCGCAATCCGGAGGATGATAGTATCCTGTTCGGTATGAAGAACGCCATGGGCGATGACAGCCGCGATCCGACTGAGGACGGTGCAATTATGACATTACGCGTGGATGCGACTGCTGTTCTGCATAGTACATACGGCGATAACTGGACGGAAAATTATCCGGTTCCGGCTAAGGAGCTTGCGCAGAAGGACGGCTTGACGTACCTGATCGAATATGTATCCGATGTGCAGTATGACCCGTCCAATCAGGAGATTGCCGCCAAGTACAAGGAAATGTTCACTGCCGCGCAGAATATCACCGCGGATGATTTTGCACTCGACGACCTGACGGATAAGGACGGTACCGTTCGCCGTGCACAGCTGCTGACAAGTCTCGGATGCACATTATGCGGTCCTGCATATGGGCGCACACACGATCAGCCGTATCAGGTTGCCGTGAATACGGATAATAGTTCCTGTGAGGTCAATGTCAGCCGTATGGTTTTTCCCGGTGAACGTAAAAAGAATA
>ENA-OQHN01000668-OQHN01000668.1-human-gut-metagenome-genome-assembly--contig:-NODE-668-length-11345-cov-2.638617_pt1 | contig 11345 bp, 10 predicted proteins | sample MGYA00242564_ERZ504721 | MGnify/ENA primary metagenome ERZ504721 (study PRJEB26092, sample SAMD00036212) | human gut metagenome | host: Homo sapiens | study: EMG produced TPA metagenomics assembly of...
ACCTTAATCATATCGTCGGTTCGCCCGATGAGGGTATCGATCCGGGGATAGGACCGGCCGCAGGGACAGTCACCCCTTGAGAAGACGGGTCAAATCGTAGGGTGCGGTACCGAATAAGAGGGGCTCCCTGCTTCTCAGAGTGGTGACGACCAGCTCGCCGCTTTCTCCATCAGGTACGTTCTTTCCGGTATGGGGATCAATGACCTCGAAGTACAGGTAATCGTCCCAATAGTGCATGCCGCATTCGTAATCACAGCTCATAGCGATACCAGGACCGTAAATTTCCGTCAGGCCGTAAATATCGTAAAGCTGGACGCCAAGCTCGTTGGCAATGCGGCGGCGCATTTTCTCGCCCCAGCGCTCAGAGCCGATCACGCCCTTTCTCAGATAGATCTGATCCTTAACGCCGCGCTTGGTGATTTCCTCCGCCAGCAGCAAGGCGTAGCTGGAGGTGGCGCACAGCACGGTGCTCTTCATGTCGATCATCATGCGGATCTGCTTGTCCGTGTTGCCCGGGTCCCATGGGTACTACCATGGAGCCCAGCAGCTCGGCGCCGGCCTGAAAGCCGATGCCGGCGGTCCACAGGCCGTAGCCCGGAGTCACATGGATTCGGTCCAGATTAGTAATGCCGGCGGTTTCATAGCACCGCTTGAACATTTCCGCCCAGTCTGACACATCCTGCCTGGTATAAGGGATAATAACCGGCGTGCCGGTGGTCCCGGATGAGGAATGAATCCTGACGATCTCCTCCTCGGGAACCGCTTGTAGCCCCAGAGGATAAGCTTCCCTTAAATCGCTTTTGTTGGAGAAGGGCAGCTTTTCAAAGTCCTCCTGGCTTTTGATCTGGTTTAGGTCGATCCCCTCAAATTTTTTCGCGTAAAAGGGGCTGCGCTCTTTGATCCCGGAGAGCACCTTTAAAATGCCCTGAAACTGGCTTTCATTCATCATGGTTATTTTACCTCCTGGGCGCCGAGCTCCAGCGCTTTTAAATTCATCGTTACGAATTTTTGGGGCAGCCGGCTCTCAATGGCCTTTTGAAAGCTTTTCCTTGGGATTCCCAAAGCCCCTGCGGCGCAGGCGGCTCCCAATAGGGCGATATTCAGAACCTTTGCGGAGCCGCAGGCGGCGCAGATTTTTTCTCCGTCCACCACCACAAGCTTTTCCTGGTTTCGGGTTAAGTAATCGATTCATTCCGTGCCGTCGTAGGAGGAGCCGGACAGAGACGCGGTCACCGGCTTGATGGCTTTTTTTGTAGTGACCACCACGCCCTCCTCCTTTAAGTAGGGCAGACACCTCACCGCCTCTGCGGGTTCGAAGCCGATGATGATATCCGCCTTACCCTTGGGAATCAAGGGGAATGGGCTTCCCCGATACGGACATGGCTCACCACACAGCCGCCCCGCTGGGCCATGCCGATGGTTTCCGCCGTCCGGGCGGGAAATCCTAAATCAATGGCGGCCTGAGCGATCAGCTTAGAGGCTAATACCGTTCCCTGTCCGCCGACGCCGGTGATGAGAAAACGGGTTGTTTGCATGAACGGGCTCCTATGCGTTTTCCGGGCCGGAGATGGCCTTTACGGGACAAATCTGGGAGCAGACGCCGCAGCCGACGCAGGTGACCGGCTCAATGCGGGCCTTGCGCTTTCCGGTTTTGGGGTGGACGGCGTCGGAGAGCACCACCGAGGGGCAGCCGCTCTGGATGCACTTGCCGCAGGCGATGCACTTGTCGGCATCCACCACACGGGCGGGCTTGGGGCTGCGGGAGACGAACACGCAGTCCCCGCGCGAGATCAGGACGGATACGCCGTCGTGGGCAGTGCATTCTTCAAGGCCCCTGCGTACTTCCTTCATGTCGAACGCATTGGCGGTGACGACCTTTTCCACTCCGCAGGCCCGGCACAGCCCGGCAATGTCCACAGGTTCAATGGTCCCGTTGGAGAGCGTCTTGGAAAGGCCGGGGTTGTCCTGATGCCCGGTCATGGCGGTGGTGCGGTTGTCCATGATGATCACGGTCCCCTTGCCCTTATTGTGGACCATGTTCAGCAGCGGCGCGACGCCCGCATGGAAGAAGGTGCCGTCGCCGATGGTGCACACGGCGGGCTCGGGCAGGCCGGACAGCCCCATGCCGTGCAGTACGCCCACGCTCGCGCCCATGGAGCCCATCGTATGCTGGGCGTTGAAGGGCGGCAGGGTGCCGAGGTTGTAGCAGCCGATATCTCCGGCGACGGGGAGCTTCATCTGGGAAAGATGGTAGAAGGTGGAACGGTGCGGGCAACCGGAGCACAGCAACGGGCTGCGGATCGGCAGATCCGGGATCGCCTCGTTGGCTCTGGCGGAGGGGGCGTCCTTCAGGATGCCCGCCTTGCGGCAGCATTCCGCGATGTCTTCGGGCAGCAGCTCGCCGCAGGCGGGGAAGATGGACTTGCCCCGCGCGTCGATGCCCATTGCCCGGATCTGTTCTTCCATGAACGGATCGAGTTCTTCCACGACGATGACGTTCTTCACGCCTTCCGCGAATTCGCGGATAAGCTTTTTCGGCAGGGGATAGCACATGCCGATCTTGAGGATCGAGGCGTCGGGGAAAACCTGCCGGACATATTCGTAGAGGATGCCCCCCGGCGATGAATCCGTATTCGCGGTCGCCCCAGTGGATGGCGTTGCCCGGCCATTCGTTGCTGAAGGCTTCCAGATCCAGAAGCCGTTGCTCAAGCACATAATGGCGTTCGCGGGCCCACGTGCACATGCAGTTATATTTCTCCATGTTGCGGGGGAACGGCCCCACCTGCTTCCCATAGGATGCCGGTTCGCCCAGTTCGACCACGGACTTGGAGTGCGAGGTGCGCATGGTCGTGCGGATGATCACCGGCGTGTCGAACCGTTCGCTGATGGCCACGGCTTCGCCCATGAAATCCTTGCATTCCTGACTGTCGCAAGGCTCCAGCATGGGGAACTTGCCGAGCTTGGCGTAATGGCGGTTGTCCTGCTCGTTCTGTGAGCTGAACAGGCCCGGATCGTCCGCCGTGATCACCACGAGGGCGGCTTCCGCGCCCGTGTAGGCCGTGTAGAACAGGGAGTCGGAAAGGACGTTCATCCCGACCTGCTTGGTCGTGACCATCGAACGGCGCCCCGAGTAGGCCGCGCCCGCGGCGGCGTCCATGGCGACTTTTTCGTTCACGGACCATTCCGAATAGATTTCTTTGTACTTCGCCACATTCTCGAGGATCTCGGAACTGGGCGTCCCGGGATAGCCGCAGGCGATCTCGATGCCCGCTTCCAGCGCGCCGCGCGCCAAGGCCTCATTTCCTGACAAGAGTTCCTTCATGAATCATTTCTCCAGCGTTACGGAAGGTGCTTGGGAGGGGGAATCTCCGGAAGGCCGGGCCTGCATCACGATGTCCACGATGCGCACGCCCTGTCCTTCCGGCAACACCATGAGAGGATTGAGATCGAGAGAGACAAGCCGTTCGCCGAGCGCGTGGGCCATCCGCCCGAGGCGGACAAGCGTTTCCTCCAGCGCGGCGACGTCGGCGGGTTGTTTGCCGCGGAAGCCCTGAAGGAGCTTGGCGGCTTGGAGACGGTTGATCATCGCCTTCGCCCTTGAGGGGGAGAGCGGGGCCAGTTCCAGCGAGACGTCGCGCAGCAGCTCGACGAAGATGCCGCCGAGTCCGACGACGACCGCCGATCCGAAGGCCGGATCGCGGTTGACCCCGGCGATGGTTTCCACGACGTCGCCGGTCACCATGCCTTGGACGAGTATCCCTTCCCGGCGGGCATCGGAGTGGTGGAGGTTCATAGACTGGTCGAGCTCGTCCCACGCGCGTTGCAGCCCTGCGGCATCGGCGATGTTGAGCTTGACGAGCCCGGTTTCCGTCTTGTGCGTGATGTCCGGCGAGATGCCCTTGAGCGCCACGGGATAGCCGATGGCTTCGGCGGCGGCCTTTGCTTCTTCGGGCGTTTGGGTCAGGCGTTCGCACAGGGCCGTGATGCCGAAGTGGGCGAGAACCCGCGTCGACAACGCGTAGGGGACGATGCCGCCGCAGGTGTCCAGCTCGGCAAGGAGATCGGCGGGAAGGGGAAGGGGGGCTTCCGTTTCTTCAGGAAGGGCCCTGTTCCAGTCCAGCCATGCCGCGACGGCCCCGACGCCTTCGGTGCTGCCTTGCAGGGCGGGGACGCCGCCGTCATCAAGGATTTTGCGGATGGATGGATCTATCCCGCCGGAAATGTTGGATACGACGACCACGGGCTTGCCCGAGTCCGCCCGTGCCCGCACTGCTGCTGCGGCCACGTCGGAGAACTGGGCGATCTGTTCGTCCGCCATATTGGAGGGCATGTCCTGCGAGACGATAAGCAGATCCACGGCGGGCTCCCGCGCGAGGATGCTGAGGCTGGCGGGGTAGGCTTCCTTGAGGTCGCCGCTTCCCCATGCGTCCAGCGGGTTGGCGAGCGGGGCATAAGGCGGCAGCACGCTGCGGAGCCCGGCCTTGCCCTCTTCGGAAAGGGGAGGGAACTCAAGCCCGTAGTCGGAGCAGATGTCCGCGAGCATCCCCATTTCGCCGCCGGAAACGGTGCTCATGCCTACGCGCCGCGAGGTCGTGGGAGCCCCCCGCAACCCCGAAAAGAGGATGGAGGTTTCGAGCAGCTCGTCCAGCGTGTTGACCCGGATGACGTTCCAGCGCCGGAAGAAGGCGTCGAGCGTCCGGTCGCTCCCGGCGATGGCTCCGGTATGCGTTGCCGCCACCCGGCAGGCCAGTTCCGAGCGTCCCACCTTGAGCGCGATGACGGGCTTTCCCGCGCCACGGGCCCGGCGGCACGCGTCCGCTACGCCTTCGGGATCGCGGATGGTTTCCACGAACAGGGCGATGACGGCGGTTTTGGGGTCATCCACAAGGTAATCCATGTAATCGGCCAGCCCGAGGGCGGCTTCGTTTCCCGAGGAAATGAGCCGGGAAAACCCGGCTTCCCGGGGCGAGTTGCCGAGGGCCAGCAGCACCGCGCCGCTTTGGGCGATGACGCCGATGCTGCCCTTGCGGAAGGCGCGGGGGAGGGGAGCGCTGTACATGCCGACTCCGTCCGTGATGTTGGCGTAGCCGACGCAGTTGGGGCCGCAGAAGAGCAGGCCCGTTTCCCGGCAAAAATCACGGATTTCCCGCTGCATGGCCGCTCCCTGTTCGCCGGTTTCGGCAAACCCGCTGGCAAAGGCCCATACACCCTTGACGCCGCGTGCGTGGGCCGTCTTCAGGATGGGAAGGATGGCCTTGTCCCCGAGCAGGACGGCGGCGCAGTCCACGGGGCCGGGGATCGTCTCCAATGAGGGGTGGCAGGGGTAGCCCAATACATCTGCGTACTTGGGGTTGACCGGATGGATGGTTCCCGCGAACCCGAGGCGCTGGAGATTCCTGATGACGATGGAACCCGCTCCGCCTTTGGGGGATGCCCCGATGACGGCAATGGAATGTGGGGAAAAGAGAGGCGAGAGCTTCCACGGAGAGCGTTTCACGATGACCTCGTCTTTTTAAAATCCACAATATGAAATTAAGTCTGTAATTCGAAGCTAATTGATATGACTAAAGCTTGTCAATAGATCAAACTTAAAAATAAACTCATAAAAATATTTTTGATAATATCAGTGATGATACTTGACACGAATCTATTGATATGATTTTTTGAGCGCAACGGAACGGTATACGCCGGATCGTCGCGGGATGCCTCAAATGCCGAGAGGCGACGCATTCCACGTGCGGTACGGGAATGGCCGGAATGATTCCCCGGCCTGTTTGCAACATCAACCAAGGAGCCGGTCATGCCTCCCAAACTTCCTGATTTTGCGAATATTTCCGAAAGACTGCGCAAATCTCTTCGTCTGGAGCACCGGATTGTCGTCATTGGCCTGTCCGATACCCCTCCCGCCAACCTGCCCCATTATGAGGGCGAACCGCTCAAGGCTTGCCAGATGCTGGACACGGTGCGCTTTGAAGGGAAATCGTTCTATACGGTTCAGAACGATCACTATGAATGCAAGAACGCCATTCGTTGGCTTGGCTTTGATGAAAGCTACGAAGGCCATTTCAGCGGCGAATGGGCTACGGGCGACTATCCCGACAACGGGCGTGCCTTGTTCCGGGCTCCCGCTTTTCCCGCAGAATGTATGAAGAATCCCCGAAAGTGCGTGTGGGTACGGTGAAGTGCGCCTATTACATGCCGCTGGAAAAGGCCAATGAGGGCCCGGCACGCGGGGACGAGGTGGCCATCTTCGTACTGAATCCGCGTCAGGCCATGTATCTGGCCCGCGGCACCCTGTATTCCCGTGGCGGCATCTGCTACGGCATGACCGGCCCCGGCACCTGCCAGAGCGTCATCGCTGGCCCGTTCTGTACCCGTCAGCCCATGTATTCCCTCGGCTGCTTCGGCGCCCGCCAGTTCATGAAGATCACCGGCAATGAAATGTGGTTCGGCGTCCCGATCGAACAGCTTGCCCTGTTGGCCGACGACGTCGAGCTGCTGCTCGAACGCCGCCCGGACCTCAAGGCGCAGATGGATGAGCCGTTCGATCAGGTCCATGTCGTCACGCAGCACGAGCTGGATGTACAGAAGGCGAAGGGCAAGCTGATCACCAAGAACAAGTAGTCGTGTTCCGGCTACGTCCGGACAATGTGTCGGCTTCCGCTTGGAGAGGCCTTCCGGGGAAGGGGATGTTGCCCTGTTTTTCTCCGGAAGGCCTTGGTATGTATAGAATACAGTATAGTGTATATTCCTTTGACAGGGATATGGGGCTTTGGTAGGATCGCTTCCTTTCCTATCCTCAACGGTCAGGGCGCATTGTGAACCGCGACGAATTTTATACGGCGTTCAAGCACGACATCATCACCTCGAAGCTCAGGCCCGGCGAGCTGCTCAAAGAAAAGCAGATCATGCAGGACTACGGTATCGGGCGCCTTCCCATGCGCGAGATCATGGTCCGTTTGCAGCAGGAAAACCTCATCGAAACCATTCCCCGCATGGGAACCGTTGTTACCCGGCTTGACATCAAGCATATGCGCGATGTTGTGGAGTTGCGTCTGGAACTGGAATGCGTGGTCGCCAAGCTGGCGGCGGAACGCATTACGGACGAACAGCTTGGGAAGCTGCGGGAACTCGTCGAAAAAATCCATTCCTGCGCCGACGGCAAGAGCGATGCGGCGGCCGCGTGGGATGCGCAATTCCACCAGCTCCTGTATGAAGCCGCGGGCAATGCGGAACTCACCCGTGTCGTCAATGATCTGCTTCAGACGATGATGCGCTTGTGGTACTATCTGGAATTGTGGGACAAAGACTTCCTCAGCGATGCGGACGGCGCGCCGAATATTTTGAAAGCGCTGGAAAAACGCGATCCCGATCTGGCGCAGAAGGCCATGCGCGTGCACATTAATTATTCCGTCTCTCGTGCAGTGACCGGAAAGTTTGATCTGGTATAGCCGTTACGCTCCGGAAGGTTTCAGGAAGGCGGCACCGAGATTTTTCCGATTCCTCAAAACACAAGAGGCCACCATATTGGTGGCCTCTTGTGTTTTGCTCGAAAGAATGTTGGCGAAAGTGGACTCCGATGGGCCGTAAAGATTTTTCATGCGGAGCGGGAAGGCCGCGCCGGAGTTGGTGAAGCTTCCTTGAGAAGGCGTCTCGGCGCGTCCCTTACAGAAAACATCAGGACCGTCCCTTTTGGGGACGATCCTGAATGGGGCCGGAGGTAACGCTCAGTTACAGCGTGGAAGCATAGTCGGCCAAGCTTTTCAACTGCTCGTCCGAAAGCTGCTTGACGACGTTTTCCATGACCAGCTTGCGTTGGGCGCCAAAGGAGCCGTCCTTGTATCCTTCAAGTTTCTTGAGCAGATCGGCGGCGCTCTGGCCCTTGATGGGTTCAATGCCGCTGGCGGGGACGCGTCCGCCGTCAGCGCCGTGACACCCCTGACAGTGGGTTTTGAAGAGGTTGGCCGCATCGCCGTCGGCAAACGCGACGCCGAAGGAAGAGAGAAGCATCACGGCTGAAAAGACAATCAATACCTTTTTCACTGTATTTCTCCTGTCTTTTTACTGTTGAACCGTACGGACCCTTGCGGGAGCGCGCCTCAGGAAACGTGTTTTGAGGCGTGTTCTTCACATGTTTCTATTCCGTTGAGTAGCCGCATGGGAGTGAAAGCACCATGATAATATGGTTTATTCCCGTGTGAACAGCGTTTTCCCTCCTCAAGGGCATGGAGGTTCCCCGATGCCAGTCCGCGGGGTATGAGTCTAAGGGTATTTCCTCATCTATAATGGAAAAGGAGGCGAGGGGCGGGTAGCGTCAACAGCATACGTCCGAGCCGATTTCGCTGGATTTGGGATACGAGAGGAACGACGCATGAGCAAAAAACGGATAGGCATTGTCATGGCCCTTGTCACGCTTCTTTGGGCTGCGGCCGCTCACGCTTCGCCCGAGGCGTCGCGCCTGCTTTCTCCCCCGATGGCGTTGCCGGTACCGTCCGGGTTTTTAAAGGTACTTTTGCTGCTGACTTTTTTTGTGCATTTGGTGTTGGTCAATGTGCTCTTGGGTTCGGTGATCCTGTCGGTCGTCGATCGGCGGGTTTCGGCTTCGGACAGAAAAGGCGGGGTGGCCTTCATGCCCAAGGTGCTGGCTCTTGCCGTGAACTTTGGCGTCGCTCCTTTTCTTTTTTTGCAGGTGCTGTACGGGCATTTCCTGTACCCCAGCATCGTGCTTATGGCCGTGTGGTGGATGTTCGTCGCCTTGTTCGCCATGCTGGCGTATTACGGGCTTTACGTGAGCGACGGAGCGGTCAGGCCGGCGCGGCGGACCCCGATACTGTTCCTGTCCGCGCTGCTGCTTCTGATGACGGCCTTTCTGCTGAGCAACGCAAGTACCCTGATGCTGCGCCCGGACTTCTGGTTCCGGTGGTTCTCCGAGCCGCACGGGCATCTTTTGAACACAAGCGATCCCACCTTATTCCCGCGCTATCTGCATATCTTACTGGCTTCTCTGGCTGTGGGCGGCCTGACGATGGCCTGGCGCGCCCGGTGGAGCAAGCGCGATCCGGAAGTGGACAGGGAAGAGGCCGAGCACCGTTTCCGCCGGGGGCTGGATTGGTTTTTCTACGTTTCTTTGGCGCAGGTTCCGGTGGGGGGGCTGTTCCTGTTCACATTGCCCCCGGATGTGCGCGGCCTTTTTCTGGGAGGAGACGCGCTGTCCACGGCGGCCCTTGTTTTAGCCGTATCCGGGCTGTGCATCGCCCTCATCCTTGCCCGGCAGGGCGGGCTCAAGCTTGCCAGCGCCGCAGCCCTTGGCGTCATTCTGGTCATGGTCTGCGTGCGCGGGATGGTGCGCGACGCAATGTTTCAGCCCTACAGCGGCGCGGCGTCCCCGGCTCCCACCGCTTTGGCGATGCCTCACGGCCAGACCGCCGCCTTGTCGCTCTTTCTGGTAACCACCGTCTTGGTGGTTGCTGTCCTTGCCTGGCTGGGCCGCGTCCTTTTCCATGCCTTGAACCGCAGCGAAAGCTCGGAAATCCGGGAGGGATGACATGGAATTGCCCGTCTGGCATTTCGTCGGCATCGGTTCAGGGCTGATCATCGGGATCGTCTCCGTTTTACACGTCTTCGTGGCCCAGTTCGCCGTGGGCGGGGGGATCTATCTGGTATGGATGGAGCGGAAAGCCTACCGGGACGGCACACCGGAGATCTTGCAATGGCTGGAGCGCCATACGCACCTTTTTCCTGCTCCTGACCATGGTTTTCGGCGGGCTCAGCGGCGTAGGCATCTGGTTCACCATGAGCGTGGTGAACCCCGGGGCCACGTCCATGCTGATCCATAATTTCGTCTTTTTCTGGGCCGCGGAGTGGGGGCTTTTCCTGCTGGAAGTGGTTTCCCTGCTGGTCTATTACTATACCTATCCTTGGAGCCGCAGCGGCCGGATGAGCCCGGAAACCCACATGCGCATAGGCATTGTCTATGCCTGCGCGGGCTTCCTGTCGCTCGTGCTGATCAACGGCATCATCACGTTCATGCTGACTCCCGGACAGGGGCTGGCCACCGGAAACGTGTGGCTCGGCTTCTTCAACCCCACCTATTGGCCGAGTGTGGTTGTCCGCCTGGGAATCTGTCTGATCCTGGCGGGGATGTTCGCCTTGTTCACCGCTCCGCGCATCGCCTCGGCGGAGGCCCGGCATGTCGCGGTGCGGGTGAGCGGCCTGTGGATCATCCTTCCCTTCTTTTTGCTGCTGGGCGGTTCCGTGTGGTATTTCATGGCGTTGCCGCCGGATCGGCAGGAAGCCGTCCTGAGCCGGACCTCCGATATCCACCCCTTCCTCATCACATACGGCTGGATGCTGCCCGTGGTCTTCTTGGCCGGGGTGGTGGCCTTTGTGCGGGCCGAGCGCCTCCGCAAGCCCCTGAGTATCGTCATCTTGTGCTCGGGGCTGCTTCTGGTGGGGAGTTTCGAGTGGGTACGCGAAACCGCACGCCGCCCTTGGGTGGCCGAAGGCTACATGTATTCCAACGGGATGAGTATTGCGCAGGATGCGCGGGCCAAGGCCGGGGGGATCGCCTCCGTGTCCGGCTGGGTACGGACGCTTGATGCGGTCGAAAGCGGTTCCCTGAAGCTTGAGGCGCCTCTTGCCGATGGGCTGAGCAAAGGCTCCATGCTGTTCGCGCTGCAATGCAACGTCTGCCACGGCTTGGGCGGGCCTCGTATCGACATCATCCCCCGGGTGCGGCGTCTGACCCGGTATGGCCTTGAGGCGCAGCTTCAAGGCCAGGGGACGCGGCTCGGCTACATGCCGCCTTTTGCCGGCAACCTTGCGGATCGTCAGGTATTGGCGGACTATCTTGAGCGTATGGGCGCACAGCGCCAGATCATTCCTTCCCCGGAGGCACAATGAGCAAGCACGCGTCATCCTCGTCAACGTCTTATGGAGCGAGGGCCTTGGCGGCTTGGCTGGCCGCGCTGGCTTTGTTCCTGATCTGGCTGGGCTGGGTTCATTTTTTCCACGTCTCCGATCGAGGGAAAGGCCGAAAAACCGCCCCTGCCGGGTGTTGCGCAAAGCGATCCCGGCACTGTGCTGGACAATCTGCCCGCCAAGGGTTCGTTGACCACTCCTAATATGCCTTTTACGGCTTCTCAGGAGTATGTGCTGACGGGAGCCGGATTGCAGGGATTTTACCAGACGTCCGCGCCGAACGACGTTTGGACCCTTTCCTATCCCGAACCGCAGCTCAACGCGCAAGTCATCAAGCGTGGGCCGCCCGTCCCCGAGATCGTGACCCAGGGCGTCGACGTAACGTGGGAGCTGGGCCCGCAATCTGGGTTGGCGAAAGATTCCAC
>ENA-OQHN01000669-OQHN01000669.1-human-gut-metagenome-genome-assembly--contig:-NODE-669-length-11339-cov-2.398234_pt1 | contig 11339 bp, 10 predicted proteins | sample MGYA00242564_ERZ504721 | MGnify/ENA primary metagenome ERZ504721 (study PRJEB26092, sample SAMD00036212) | human gut metagenome | host: Homo sapiens | study: EMG produced TPA metagenomics assembly of...
ATCCCCTGCCTGAAGGACCGGCACCCCGACATCAATCTGCTGCTCCACGAATGTCGGCGCAGCGACGATCATTCAAGCAAAATGGAGGAGCGAACGGGTCCAGCATCGGCCTGCTCCCGATCCAGCAAGGAAAAGTCAGGCGGACTCGACCGCCACCCTGGAGCGGATCCGCAAAAACGGCTGGGACTGCTACGAGGTGATTGAAGACCCGGAATACCTGTTTCTCGGCTCCGGCCATCCCCTGGCTCTGACAGGGGAAATCACGCCTCAGATGCTTGCGCAGGTGCCCCTTGGCACCTATTCCCACGTAAACGACGACAACTGGCTTCTGTTCGGACACTATTTCAGTGGAGAGGCCGGATTCCGCTGCCACAGCAAGGACGCCATCTTGCAGTATGTGGCGCAGAACAGGTGCGCCGCTATCTTTCCCAGGTTTACCTCCCAGTACGAGTATTTTGTCAGCCAGGGAGCGGTGCAGCCCGTCATGGTTCATGGACTGGATTTCGGACATGCCACCTTCCTGCTGGTCCACCAATCAGGAAAGTCCCTGCTTCGGGAGGAACAGTCAGTGGTGTGTGCGCTGAAGCGATACTTCAAGGATTGCACCTGCAAATAAAAAGGTTGAAAAGCCCCGCCGGTATCCTGTTGGGATACCGGCGGGGCTTTTCACGTATGCTCCAGACCCTGCTGCATCAGAACATGACGTTTGCCATGGGGAAGATCACGGCCAGAATAAGAACCAGGGTGATGCTGCAGCAGACAAGGCCGTATTTCACGGCGTCACTTCCGGGAATCCACTCCTTTTCGCCGTGGACAATGGCCGCAGGAGCACTGGCGGGCGGGTTGCCATACCCATATTGGTGGCCTGCAGCACACAGACCGCCAGTGCCGCCGGATTGGCGCCGCAGGCGATGCCCACACTGTAGGCGATGGGCGTCAGCATGGCTGCGGTGGCGATGTTATTAGCCACGTTGGTGAGGGCCATACCGACGACACACATTACTGCGGTGAGGACGAGAGGGCTCTTGCCCTGGACCACCGGCGTGATCAGCTCCACCAGCCAGGCCGAGATTCCGGTGGACTCGGCGGCCATGGCATCGGCGATACTCAGCGCGGCGGCCAGGATGAAGATGATGGACCAGCCAATATTCTTGGAGAACAGTTGGACGGCAGGCATGCCCTCCTTCAGACTGACCATGATATAGACGCCGACAGCGCCCAGCAGGATGCCGGTGGCGCCCACATTGTTCAGCACCGTACTGACAATAAAGGTCTTGGGCACGAAGGAGGGGAACAGCAGCAGGACGATCACGGTCACAAAGAAGACCATGATAAATTTCTGATACCGGCTCAGCTTGGGCAGCTCTTCCATGGATTTGTTGCTGGAGGCAATTACGCTGACATCGCACCGGAGGACAAATTTCATCAGCACCAGCAGCAGGGCCATGGTAATAGCGGTGATGACGACCACGATCGCCAGATAGGGGACAAGCGCGATGGAGTCGCCGCCGGACATCTGGGTATAGCTGGAGAACACCACGGCGGGCAGAGACTTGAACGGCAGCAGCATGTAGAAGGAGCAGCCCACACAGATTGTGCCCACCAGGGTGATAGAGGCCCACTTGCTGCCGGGCTTAACGCCGTAGAGGCGGCAGATCTCCTTGATCAGGGGGAAAATTACCATGGTGGCCGCAGCGCAGGAAACCATGATGACCAGCGCGCACATGGCCAGGAAGATCATCAGGGTCAGCAGATATGGCCTGCCCTGCACAACCTTGCGGCTGACGATCCAGCGCGCGATATACTCGGTGATACCGGCGGCGCTGATGATGTTGGTAAAGGCGAAGAAGAAGAACAGCAGCAGAACAGTGGAATTGCCGAAGCCATCCCTCAGGACGGCGGGTACGGTGGAGTAGCTGCTCAGGCCCAGGAAAAGCAGGCCGAAAATGCTGGGCCAGAAGGAGTCGTTGGCGATCAGCCAGCCATAGAGCATCCCCAGGAAGATACCGATCACCTCCACCCCGAGAGGGGTCAGCGGCTCCGCGGCGGGGACAAACTTGAAACAGACCATGATTGCCAGGGATATCAGGATGTGGATCACCTTGATCGGAGTGAGATTGGTCAATCCTTGCTGTGCTTTCAGTTGCGTACTCACATTTGAGACCTCCCTTGAAAGTTGTATTTATCTCAGGCTGGACTCACACACGCTCCAGCTCCAAGATTCTGCGGGCGTTGCCGGCCAGGAAAGCGGGCTGGGCCTCGGGTCTCAGGCGCCCCTCCAGGAAGTAGTCCACCGCCTCCCGCAGGGAGACATAGGGGTAGGCGGAACCAAAGAGCATCTGATCCCGCAGGATATAGTTCGCCGCAGCCAGGTACTCTCCGCTTCCCGGGCCGTTGAACTGGTACAAATCCGGCAGCAGATAGACATTTTTATAGCGATACGCCACGTGAATGGCCTCCGTCACCCAGGGCCAGCCTCCGTGGGAGAGGATGATGTTCAATTTGGGAAACGCCTTGGCCACCCGCTCGGCGTGCTCCGGCTTGGAGTACTCGATGTCCGGGCCGCAGTTGGAGCCCACCATGAGCATGACGGGGACACCCAGCGCCTGGCAGCGCTCATAGAGCGGAAAAATCCGTTCATCCTCCACGAACATGGGGGTCTTGGTCAGTCCCGGTTCCATGACGATGCCCCGCAGGCCCTCGCCCACGACGTACCGCTCCAGTTCCTCCATGGCCTCCGGCCCGTCGCTGGGGTCCACCCCCGCCATGCCGGTCAAACCGGCCGGGGTAGGCGTGGATCAGGTCCACGATATCCTGATTGTCCACAATGCCGATGTGAGGAGTACCTTGCGCCCGGCCAGCACCGCCATGCCGATGCCCGCCCGGTCCAGTTTCCGTTAAAGATGCCTCCATATCCCTGGCAGCCACAGCCGGGGACTGGGTCATGCCGAACGCCTCGGAACAGCGCCTTGCCCGCTCCAGATCCCGGTACATGATGGTCTCCCGGTAGCTGCCATAGGGCGGACGGTAACGAAAATCAATGATATCCATGAAAATCACTCCTGTCCCGGCCGCAGGCCCAACTCAGCCCGCAGCTCGTCGTTGAGGCGCCTTACCGCCCCCCTGTCCGGCGGCTCCAGTCCGGCCAGTGGATAGCTCCGGCCCAGCTGGCGGTATTTTCCCTCCCCCCAGTTGTGATAGGGGAGCAGCTCGTAGTCGGCCAGCGATGGGAGCCTCCGCAGGAACTGCACGATTTCGGACAACTGTTCCCGGCCGTCGTTGACGCCGGGGATCAGAGGGGTGCGCACCTGGAGGGGCAAATCAGGGAATTCCCGGGAGAGCGCCATCAGGTTGTCCAGAATCCGCCGGTTGTCCACCCCGGTGTACCGCCTGTGTACCTCCGAAGCCATACATTTGAGATCAAAAAAGATAAGCTGGCAAAAGGGCGCGGCCTTCTGGAACGCCTCAAAGGGCACGTATCCACAGGTCTCCAGGGCCGTCCCCACCCCCTCCTCCCGGAACCGTTGCAGCAGCTCGGCAGCAAAATCGGGTTGGGCCAGAGGCTCACCCCCGCTAAGCGTCACGCCGCCTTCGGCGCGCCAGCTCATGTGCTGGGCCATCACCCGCTCCACCAGGGTCCTGGCGTCAAGCTCTTCACCGATCCGGCTCAGCGCGCCGGAGCAGCAGGCCCCGGGCACAGGCAAAGCAGCTCCGGCAGGCGGCGCGGTCCACCTGAATCCGGCCGCCTGCCGCCACGGCGGCGGCCCCGGTGGGCACGCAGCCGTGCAGGCCCGGCAGCCGATGCATTTGGAAGGGCGGCAGCTCAACTCAGGCTCCGCATGCTGTGACTCCGGATTGGCGCACCACTCGCACCGGAGCGGGCAGCCCTTTTAGAAAAATCAGATCCCGCATGCCGGGGCCGTCGTGGAGGCTGAAGCGCTGCACATTGAAGATGGTTCCCACTGCGGATTGGCTCATGCCGCCCCACCTCCCTCCTGCGGATGGTTTATTCGGTGCACATGCTGGTGTGCTCGGTACGGTTGATAATCTCCGTCTGTAGCTTCTCACTCAGGTCGGTGAAGTAGGCGCAGTAACCTGCCACACGCACCACCAGGTTGCGGTATTTGTCCGGGTCCTTCTGCGCGGCCAGCAGGGTCTCCCGGTTGACGACATTAAACTGAATGTGCCACAGTTTCAGATCCACAAAGGTGCGGATGATCTGGATAAAGTTCTGAATACCGCTCTCCCCCTCCAGGAATGCGGGAGACAGCTTGATGTTCAGCAGGCGCTGCATCGTCAGGTCGTGGGCATGGCTGTTGATGGCCGCCACAGCGTTAAGCGTGGTGATGGGGCCGTTCTCATCGGTGCCCTGGGTGGGGGAGATTCCCTCGGACAGGGCCACGCCCGCCCTGCGTCCGTTGGGTGTGGCAATGGTCTTGCCGCCCAGGCCACGTGGGAGGCCACCGGCACGAACTTCAGGTGCTTCTGTCCGCCGTGCATGGTGCGGTGGCGGACAATGACGTTCTGCATCATGGCGTCAAACCGCCGGGCCAGCTCCAGGGCGTGCTGGTCGCCGTTGGCAAACTTGGGTGCCCTGAGCAGCTTCTGGCGCATGGGCTCATAGCCCTCAAAGTTGGCATTTACCGCCTGGCGGACCTGCTCCAGGGTGAATTCCCTGCCCCGGAATACGAACTCATCCAGGGCGGAGAGCGATTCGATCAGGGTGCCGATGCCAATGACATTTACCGCACCGTTGTCGATATACAGGCCGTAGTCCCTGTCACAGGGCTGGTGCAGATCCTTCATGTTGATCCGGCCCGCCTCGCTGAGGGCGGAGGTAAAGGGGCAGGCCAGCTTCAGGGCGTTGCTCTGCTCCAGGGTGCCGGTGCGCTTCATGATGTGGCGCACAAAGAAGGTGAACGCCGCCTCCAGGTTGACCATCAGATCGTCCATGTTCTGAATCTGTCCGGCGGGGATGGGCGTATCCAGGAATTTCTCGTACTTCCCGTCCCCGAAGTGAACCCAGCCGTCGCTCATGGCCATCTCCAGGACGGCGGTGATGTTCAGGTTGCACACCGCGGCCAGGTAAGTCTCATAGTCGGGCAGGCGGCCCCCGCAGCAGCCACAGGCGGCATAGTCGCGGGCAATGTGCAGCGGCACGCCGGCGGCGATGTAGTGGGTGATAAACTCCTCGTCGTTGAAGAACTTGGGGCAGCCGTATCCCACCTTCACCACCTCGGCGGCGGCCCGGAGCAGCTTATCCGGGGTATTGGCGTGAACCCGCAGGCTGACATCGGGATACTGGAAGGGGAACTCCTTCTTGGAGCGGAGGATGAGGTAGGTCAGTGGATTGGTGGCGTCCCGGCCGTCGGGGGTCAGGCCGCCCAGGGAAAGGGCCTCAAAGTGGGTGTAGCCCTCGTGGCCGCCCGCCGTGCTCTTGCCCTGGTAGGGAACCACCTCGCCCACCTTGATGAACATGCATTCCAGAATCTCCATGGCCCGCTCCTCCGTGAGGGTGCCGTCCTCCAGGCCCGTCTTGTAGAGGGGGTAGAGATACTGGTCCAGTCGGCCCAGACCCACGCCGCCGCCGTTCATGTTCTCCAGCCGGTAGCCCACCTGAAGGAACCACTGGGCCTGCACCGCCTCATAGAAGTTCCGGGCGGGATGCTCGGGCACATGGCGGCAGATCTCCGCGATGGTCTCCAGCTCGGCCCGGCGTACCGGGTCGCTCTCCTCCGCGGCCATCGCCTCGGCCCTGTCCGCATAGCGGTGGGCATATGTAATCATGGCCTTGCAGGAGAGAATTGCGGCGTCCAGATAGTAGATCTTGTCCATCTGGTTGTGCAGCAGGTTGCCCTCGATGCCCGCCTTCTTCTCCTCCAGCTCGCGGATGATGCTCTCCAGGCCCTCCCTGATTACCTTTTCATAGGAGCCGGTCCAGCTCAGTGTGTGGGCGTTGTTGGCCTCGTCGAAGATGAGGCCCTGGGTGGCATACTCCTCGTCGCCGTAGATCACCCTGCGGGTCTCCCTGGGGAGCATGTTCAGATAGAGCTCATGGGAGGTCTTGCCCTTCCAGTACGGAACCACCTCGTTGAGAACGGTATCCACCTCCGCCTGGGTCATGGCGTAGCCCGCCTTGCCCTCCGCCTTGAGGATCTTGGGCAGATCACGCGGGAACTGGCCGCCCCGGGTCTCAGGATATAGCACACAGTAGCGGCCCGGACCGCCGGCCGTGCCGACAATGAGCTCATGGGGCTGGATCACCACTTCTATGTGCTCCATCATGTACTGGATGGCCAGCGCGGTGCGGAGCACCTGGGGATAGGCCTCCGTCTGCATCATGGACTGCGTAAAGAGCACCGCTCGCTGGATATCCACCCGGGGCTTCCGGCCGTAAAAGCGGTCCTCCATGATCCTGTTGATGCGCGACCGCGGAGCGGAGAGCTGCCGGCCATCCTGAATCCGCTGCTCCAAGTCGGTCATTACGGCGGTGTGTGCGTTTGCACTCATAGAACGTCCCTCCTATGTGGCTGCCATACTGTCTAAATTCTCCAGTTTTACAGCGCTGAACAGCCCTATTTCTGTACTTATCATAAACGACATGGCTCTCAGAAACAAATTCACAGTTTTCACCGCCCCATTCCAGAAGGTTATCCTTTATTTGCATACCTTTTGCATGGAAACCATTGGACGCATATCAGTTCTCCAGAATGCAAAAAGGGCGTGTGCCGCAGCTTAGCTGCGGCACACGCCCAGTTGGCCGGAGCCGTTCCGCCGGGAACTCTCAACAGGAATTTGCCAGCGATAAAGGCCCCTCTGGAGCCCGACCGCTGTCCGGTCTCCAGAGGGGCTTCTGTTCGTCTTCTCTCCGCTCAAACACCACTCAGGTCGCCGTCCTTCATGCAGAGGTGGACGGCGGCGGTGGTGAAGGTGCGGGGCAGGGCCAGGATGTTGGGGTTAGGGCCGGTGTACTTGCGCATGGCGTCGGCCAGGGCCTCCTCGAAGGTGGCGCGGGTCTTGAGGCCCATGCTGCGGGCGATGCCCGGCTCCCGGGCGCCACGATGTAGATGGCGCTGGTGTGCTCCTCGGCCAGGTGGCCGCAGCTCATCATGGAGAAGCCATGGAAGGGGTGGAAGGCGTTGGCGAAGCGGTACTTGCGGATGTACTCCTCCTTGGTGGCGAAGTACTCGCCGTACCGGTTCATGTCGGGGAGGATGTTCATGTAGTCGTGCTGGAACAGGTCGTACAGCTCCCGCAGGTAGGGCCAGCGCTCGTCGTGGAAGTAGCCGTCGCAGATGGAGGACACGATGAACACGCACCGGTCGCTCATGATGCGCCTATGGCGGATGACCTGGGCGGACAGGGCCTGCATCATCTGGATGGGGTTGGTGCCCATGCCGTTGCCGTAGTGGAAGTTGGTGGGCATGCCGAACACGATGATGTCGTACTTCTTCTCCGCCCAGTGGACGTAGGTGCGCTTGTCCGCCGTCTTCCAGGACACGGGCTGCATCTCCCTGGCCCAGCCGGAGTGAATCTCGATCTGGCGGCTCTTGGTGTCCAGCACGGCGTCGCAGCAGAAGAATTTCTTGCCCATCTTCTCCTCCATCCGCATGCCCTGCTGGTCGAACTTGTGCCGCATCTCGCTGTTCGTGGACACGGGCACGAAGTCCTGCCGGTGCATCACCTGGGGCACGTGGTGGGCAGAGATGCTCCGCCAGTGGGAGATGCCGGTGGCGCAGTGCTTGTAGCCGCCGGAGTAGCCGCCGTAGGGGTTGCCCTGGGTGTGCCCGATGAGCACCGCCACGTCCGCGTCGTAGACGTACTTGTTCATGATCACGTGGTCCCCCTGGGCGGTGTAGCCCAGGTCCACCAGGTGGTCATAGTCCTCGCTGTCGTGGCTGGTGATCTGGCCGGTGGGGTAGAACTCGCCGAACAGCTCGGGGCCCAGGATGGTCTGCATCTCGGCCACGGTGGCCCGGGGGTGCAGGCCGTTGGAGAACAGCAGCAGCACGTCCTTCTGCTCCACCCCGGCGGCGTACAGCTCGTCCAGGCAGGCACGGATGGCCACCTTCCGGTGGCTGGTAGGCTGGTTGCCCCCCTTGACGATGTCCGGAATGACGATGACCACCGACTTGCCCGGCCCGGCCAGCTCCTTCAGCGGGGGCATGCCGATGGGGTTGCGGATGGACGCCAGGGTGGCGGCGTACAGGCTGTCCCAGTCCTGGGGCAGACAGGGCGGATCCGCTACCGTCTCCCCGGGGATGAAGATGTCCGTGCTGTCGGGCAGCTCCGCGCCCAGCAGGCCCTGCCCGTACTCAAATTCCAGTTTCATCGGGTGTATTCCTCCTTAATGCCCTAAGTAAAGGCGAATGATCTCCAGATACTCGTCGGGGTAGAAGCCGATCTCCCCGCTGAAGCGGGTGAGGGCGATCAGGCCGCCGTCGATGTCGGCGATGGAGGCCAGCATGGCGGCGTTGTCCGCCTTGAGGCCGCCGCCGTACACCACGTCCAGGCCGCCGGTGCGCTCCTTGACGAAGCGGGCGATCTTCTCGATGTAGGGCTTGTCGGCCGGGGTCTTGCCGGTGCCGATGGCCCAGATGGGCTCGTAGGCGATGACCACCCGGCTCTTGTCCGTCCCGTCCAGGCCGATGGCGAGCTGGTCGCCCAGCACCTGCTGCCAGGCCTCCTGCTCCTCGCTCTTCTCGCCGATGCAGTAGAGCACCTTGAGCCCCGCGGCCTGGGCGGCCTTCACCTCCTGGTTGAGCAGGCGGTTGACGGCGGCGGTGTCGGTGACGCCGGCCTCCGCCAGGATGCCCGCCTTGTCGTTGCGCTCCTCGCAGTGGCCGATGAGGACCCAGCCGCAGCCCAGGGCGGCGGCGGCGTGGGCGGGCCGGTTGGTGGTGAAGGCGCCGAAGTTGCCGCCCACTGCGGTGTCGGCCCGGAAGACCCCCTGGCAGCCCAGCTCCACCCGGCTGTCGGCGGTGCGGGCCGCGGCCGCGGGAATCAGGTGGGCCTCCGGGAAGAAGTCCACAAACTCCGCTTCCGCCGGGTCATAGCCCGTCAGGCCCTGCTGGGTCCCGGCCACAATGGCCCTGCCCCACTCGGCCACGGGGGCCAGGCGGTTGACCCCGCCCAGCTCCACCGGCACGTCAAAACGCTTGAGATTCAAAAAAATGTGTTTCATTCAGTTGACACCCGGCTTTCCCAAATTTTGAAACATATAGCCCTTGTAGCCCTCCACGCCCGGCTGGTTGAAGGGGTTGACGCCCAGCAGCTTGCAGGAGAGATAGCAGGCAAAGAGGAAGAAATAGAACAGCCCGCCCAGGGTGTGGGCGTCGATGGCGGGGATGGAGAGGTTCATGCAGGGGATGCCCCGGTCGCTGTGGGCCCCGCATGGTGGCCTGGCGGGCGGTGTTGTTGATGTCCCAGAAGTCCTTGCCCGTCAGGTAGTCGAAGTAGTCCTTCTTGGCCTCGGGGAGCAGGAGCACCGACGCGTCGCGGGCGCGCACCTCCACGAAGGTCTCGAAAAGGATGGGACTGCCCTCCTGGATGAACTGGCCGATGGAGTGGAGATCCTCCGAGTTGGAGGCCGCCACCGGGTAGAGGGCGGTGCCCTCCTTGCCCTCGCTCTCGGCGAAGAGCTGAATCCACCACTTGGCGAAGTAATCCAGCCGGGGTTCGAAAAATGGAGAGCATCTCCAGGCGGTAGCCGTGCTCCAACAGCAGCCGGCGCAGGCAGGCGTAGCGCAGGGCCGGGTTCTCCTCCGCCGGGGGCGGCGAGGAGGGTATCCCGCATGTCCCGCATCCCCTGCACCAGCGCGCGGATGTCCACCCCGGCCACCGCCATGGGGAAGAGCCCCACGTCGCTGCCCACCGAGTACCGCCCGCCGATGGTCTCGGGGAAGGTGAGGAACGTATAGCCCTGGTCGAGGCAGAGCTGGTGGAGGGTGGAGCCCGGCGTGCCGGTGGCGAAGATGCGCTTTGCCGCGCCCTCCGCGCCGTAGCGCCGCTCCAGGTACTGGCGCAGCACCCGGAAGGCAATGCCCCGGCTCCAGGGTCTCAAAGTTCTTGGCGATGCAGTCGATGCAGATGGATTGATATCCGTCCAACTCCCGCAGAGTGCGGGCCATCTCGCAGGCGGAGATGGTGTTGCCCGCCCACAGAATGGCGGGGGCCCCCCTCCGGCCGCAGGGCCTTGACGGCGGCCCGGGACGCCTGGTTGGAGCCGCCGATTCCGATGACCACGAAGGCGTCGGCGTCGGCCCGCACCCGCGCCGCCTGCTCCAGCAGGAAGTCCACCCGCTCGGGCCCGGCCGCCTCGTCCACACTGTGCCAGCCCAGGTTGTCCCGGTACCGCTCCTCTCCCGCCGCCGCCTCGGCCAGCAGGGGCGCGGCGGCGCGCACCTGCTCCTCCAGTGCGCCGGGGGCCAGCACCGGCCGCGCGTCGGTAAAGGACAGGGTGATGCCGTCCATGCTCAGCCCTCCTTGGCGTAGCGGGCCGCCATGTCCTCCAGGGTGGCCGGCTCCACCACGGGGGGCCTTGCCGTAGCTGCCGAACTCCACAATCAGGGTGCCCACGGCCTCCTTCACGCCACGGCGCATGGCGTCGGTAATGAGAGCCACGGCCCCCTCGTCGCCGGTGCCGTACATGACGGTGTCCATGATGGGGGCCAGGAAGGCCCGGGGGTCAAAGGCGTCCCGCTTCTCGTCCAGCAGCTTCCAGATGCCGCCCACCTTGGCGTCCTCCTTCAGCTCCGGGTGGTCGCGGAACAGCTCGCGGAAGTTGCGGGTGACGGCCAGGCGGATGTCGGTGTCCACGTTGATCTTGCCGATGCCGCAGGGGATGGCCGCCTTCAGCTCCTCCTTGGAGATGCCGTAGGCGTTCTGGATGTTCCCCCCCAGGGCGTTGATCTCATCGACGATATACCGGGGCACGGTGGAGGAGCCGTGGGACACCAGGGCGCCCTGAATGCCCTCGTGATTCATGCACTCCTTGATGGCGATGGGATCTCGCGGCGCAGCTTCACGTCCTTGCCCTTGCTGGCGCCGTGCATGGTGCCGTAGCTGATGGCCAGGGCGTCCACCCCGGTCTTCTTGAAGAACTCAATGGCGGAGAGGGGTTGGTGTAGGTGGAGTTGGCGGCAAGACGTGATCCTCCACGCGGCCAGCACGCCCAGCTCGCCCTCCACGGACACGCCGCGGGCGTGGGCGTACTTGACCACCTCGCGGGTGAGCTCCACATTCTCCTCAAAGGGGAGGGAGGAGCCGTCGATCATCAGCGGGAGGTGTACCCCCCCTCGATGGCGGCCAGCGCCAGGAGTCGAAGTTCTTGCCGTGAT
>ENA-OQHN01000670-OQHN01000670.1-human-gut-metagenome-genome-assembly--contig:-NODE-670-length-11333-cov-2.682402_pt1 | contig 11333 bp, 11 predicted proteins | sample MGYA00242564_ERZ504721 | MGnify/ENA primary metagenome ERZ504721 (study PRJEB26092, sample SAMD00036212) | human gut metagenome | host: Homo sapiens | study: EMG produced TPA metagenomics assembly of...
AGACTTTCGCACGCGGGCGGGAGGCGGGGGCCCTTTCGGAAGGCGGGGCCGCCTCTCGGCCTTCCGCTGAGTCGGCAGGGGCAGGCGGCTCCCATGCCGGAGAGAACGCCAAGCTGAGTAAACCGCCCGTCGCGGATACATCTTCAACAGAGCTATCTTCAGCCTCTTCGCCTTCGGGGAAGTATGGGAACAGGGATTCGATAAGCGCAAAAGTCTTTGGAAGAGGAGGGAAGGGGGGTCCGGGGGGAAGGGGAGGAGAAAGCTTTTCTTCAGAAAAGTTTCTCCTCCCTTCCCCCGGCGATTCCACCCAGCCCCGGCTCTCGTCTCACAGCCTGTGATCCGCGCTGTGAGCCTGACCAAGAAGTTCGGAACATTCGTCGCGGCGCACGATATCACCTTCGAGGTGCAGCCGGGGCGCATCTTCGGGCTGCTTGGCCCCAACGGGGCGGGGAAGTCCACGACGTTCAGGATGCTGTGCGGCCTGTCGCGCCCCACCGAGGGCGAATGCTTCGTCGCGGGCATGAACCTGCTTACCGCGGGCGGGGCCGCACGGGCCAAACTCGGCTACATGGCGCAGAAATTTTCCCTCTACGGCGAACTGACCGTGCAGCAGAACATGCGGCTCATGGCGGATCTGTACGGGCTGGGACGGGGCAGGGTGAAGCCGCGTATCGAACAGCTTGTCGAGGCGCTGGATCTGGAAACGTTCCGGGACGTCCGGGCGTTCAATCTGCCGCTCGGGCAGAAGCAGCGGCTTGCCATGGCCTGCGCCACGCTGCACGAGCCGCCCGTGCTGTTCCTCGACGAACCGACATCGGGCGTCGACCCCCGGACGCGCCGGGAATTCTGGAAGCACATCAACGCCATGACCCAGAACGGCGTGGCGGTGCTCGTCACGACCCATTTTATGGAAGAGGCCGAATATTGCGACGAAATCGCGCTGGTGTTCCAGGGCGGCATCATTGCGCGGGGCACGCCCGACGAGCTCAAGGGCAAAGCGCCCGGAGCGGAGAAAAACGGCGGCGCGGCGGACATGACGCTCGAAGAGGCGTTCATCGCATATATTGAGGAAGTGCAGCGCAAGGGAGGTCACGCATGAGCAATGCCGATCCGGGCCGGACACGGCCCGTGTTCCAGTGGCTCGCGCAGCTTTTCGCGCTCATGGGCAAGGAGAGCAAGCAGATCATCCGTGATCCGTCCTCCTATCTGGTCGCGGCAATCCTGCCCATGATCTTTCTGCTGCTGTTCGGTTACGGCATCACGCTGGATGCCGGGGTCATGGACATCGTGATCCTCGATGAAAGCAACAGCCAGTCCGGGCTGCAATTACAGGAAAACTTTGCCCATTCCCCGAACTTCCGGGTCCATCAGGCCCGGTCGCGTTCCGAAGCCGGGCGTATGATGCGCGACAGCGTGATTTCGGGCTTCATCGTCATTCCCTACAACTTTGAGGCGCTGCTCGTGGGCGGACAGGGCAAGGCGGCCGTCGCCCCCATTCAGGTGATCGTGTCGGGAGGCGAGCCCAACACGGCGAACTTCATACGCGGCTACAGCCAGGGCGTCATCGCCAACTGGCAGCAGACCCGCACGCCCGGCGGGGTTATCCAGAAGCAGCCCCTTGACGTGGCCCCGCGCTACTGGTTCAACCCGGCGGCGAAGAGCCGCTGGTATCTGGTGCCCGGCTCCATCACCATCGTCATGACGCTCATCGGGACCATGCTCACGGCGTTGGTCATTGCCCGCGAGTACGAACGGGGGACGATGGAATCCCTTTTCGCCACGCCCGTGACCCGGATGCAGATCCTGCTCGGAAAGCTTATCCCGTATTACTTCCTCGGCATGTTTTCCATGACCATCTGCGCGCTGGCCGGGGTGTTCCTGTTTGAGGTTCCCCTGCGCGGATCGGTATTCGCCCTGTTTGTCTTGTCGAGCACCTTCCTCATGCCCGCTCTTGGGCAGGGGCTGCTCATTTCCATTCTCACCAAGCAGCAGCTTCTTGCCGCCCAGACCGGGCTGATCACCGGGTTTCTGCCCGCCGTCATCCTGTCCGGGTTCATTTTTGACATCAACAGTATGCCCGACGCGCTGCAATACCTTACGCTGGCCATCCCCGCGCGGCACTTCAACACGGCGCTTCAGACGGTCTTCCTTGCCGGGGATATCTGGCCTGTGTTCCTTCCGCGTATGGCCTTCATGCTCGGGCTTGGCGCCGCCTTTCTGGTCATCACGTACAGGAAGCTGGTGAAGCGGTTGGATGTGTGAACCTTGGGAGAGGGCTTCTGAAAAAAGGGAGCCCCTCCAGCTTCTTGCCTTCCTCCAATGAAGGTGCAAGGGGCGCCGCCTGTTATCGGAGGTCTATTTTTTATGATGCGAACGCTTCGCCGTATCCTTGCGATTGCGCGGAAAGAGCTGCTGGTGCTCATGGGCACGCGGCAGAGCCGGTTCATGGTGCTGATCCCGCCGGTCATCCAGATATTCATCTTTGCGTGGGCGGCCACGATGGAAGTGAAGAACGTGGACGTGGTGGTGATCAACGAAGACTCGGGGTACTGGAGCCAGGAGGTCATCAGCCGGCTGCGCGGTTCGCCGACCTTCAGGCACATCACGTTCGAAGACGATTTCAAGAAGGCCGAGGAAGCCATCAATCGGCAGGACGTGCTGGTGGTGATGCACTTCCAGAACGACTTTTCCGCCAAAGTGGAGCGGGGCGTGCCCGCCAAGTGCAATTGCTGCTGGACGGGCGGCGATCCAACACCGCCCAGATTTGACGCAGTATGTCCAGCAAATCGTACAGGGGCTGGCAACGGCGACGCCCGCTTTCGTGCAGGCCAAGCCTTCCCGCGTCGAGGTCGAGGAGCTGAACTGGTTCAACCCGAACCTCGATTTCCGCTGGTTCATCCTGCCGAACCTGATCGGCACGATCAACTTCTTGATGGGGATGATCATTACCGGCCTGACCGTGGCGCGGGAACGGGAGCTCGGCACGTTCGACCAGATGCTCGTCTCGCCCGCGAGCCCGGTGGAGATCGCCTGCGGAAAGCTGATCCCCGGCTGCGTGGTCGGGCTTGTGCACGGGACCATCTTCTTTTTCTCCATAATCGGGTTCTTCAAGGTGCCCTTTGTGGGGTCAGTGGCGGTGCTGTACGTGACCATGCTGCTGTTCTCGCTTTCGGTGAGCAGCATCGGGCTTATGGTGTCCTCGTTCGCCTCCACGCAGCAGCAGGCTTTCTTGGGGTGCTTCACCGTGGGCGTGCCGTGCATCCTGCTTTCGGGATTCATGACACCGGTAAACAACATGCCGATGTTCTTACAGGATCTGAGCCAGCTTAACCCACTGCGGCATTTTATCGTGATCCTTCAGGGGCTGTTCCTCAAGGATATCACCATGAGTGCCGCACTGGACAGCAGCGCGCGGATCGCCGCGATCACGGCGGTATCCATGCTGTGCGCGATCTGGATGTTTACGCGCAAGGCATAGGGCCCGACACGTTGCGTATCGATTCAGGAATGGCTATAAAGAAAAGAGCATGTCGCGCAAGGCGTTGCCGGGGCCCGCGAAGGGCGTCCGGGAGGCGCGCCGCCGGTAGCAAAGACGCATGGAATAGTGTACGTGAGCTCCACTCAGGGATCAGGCGCAGCCCCTGCCCGGCAGGAACGCCGTCGTCCCTTCACCTTTACCTGAGGAGATACGCTTGGACCGAAGTACGGACAAAAGTTTGTGGGATCGGGTCTGCAACCTGTTCGGAGGCCGCTCGGGCGACTCGATCGAGCAGGCCGTCATGGAAGCCCGCGACGAAGGGGAACTGGACCTCGCCGAAGGCTCCATGATCCTGAGCATCCTGCGCCTTGACGATGTGCAGGTGCAGGACATCATGACCCCGCGAACTGATTTCGACTGTATGCCTACGGGCGCACCCGTGAGCGAGGTGGCGCAGTGCATTCTGGAAACCGGACATTCCAGGTTGCCCATCTACAAGGATACGCGCGACAACATCATCGGGATCGCCTACGCCAAGGATCTCATCAGCCTCCTCGTCGATCCGGCCAAGCACCATACTGCGGTGGACGAAATCATGCGTTCGCCCTTTTTTGTACCCGAAACCAAGATCGTGAGCGAGCTGCTTCAGGAATTCCGGTCCCGCAAGAACCATATCGCCATTGCCGTGGACGAATATGGCGGAACGTCCGGCCTCGCCACTATCGAGGACATCCTTGAGGAGATCGTGGGCGACATCGAAGACGAGCACGACGCGCCCAAGGAAGAGGATATCCATCCTCTCGGGGATTCGCGTTATGCGCTGTCCGGCCGCGCCTACCTTGAGGATCTGGAAGAACTCGGCATCAATCTGGAGGCTGACGAGGTGGATACCATCGGCGGCTACCTGTGCCTTGAAGCCGGGCATGTTCCCGAGAAGGGAGAAATTTTCGAGTGCGGCGGCTGGCGGTTCATCGTGGACGAAGCCGACGCCAAGCAAATCCGCCGTGTGATCGTGGAACCCGCCACGCAGGAAGAGAACGGCGCCGAATAGACGGATGAGAAGGTTCCCCCGCAAGGGGAGCCCTCAATGCAGGAAAAGGCCGGAACCCAACGCTGGGTTCCGGCCTTTTCCTTTTCATCTTGCGGACGGTTACCGGCGTCCTCTGCCCGGTGTTGGAGGTTGCCGCCGGGCAGTTCTGGAACAGTTCTTCTCTGAAAATTTCGGAGGGGTGAATTGAGGAATGGCATTCCGCCGCTCCTCTCTAAAAAGATATAGGGGGGAAGCAAAGAGCGGCTCGTCTTTTTCTTTCCACACAACGGAACTTCTGCCGCGCTGCCTCCCCACCAGTCGAAGTTTTTGCGGGTGGGGTTCGGGGAGGGGGCTTTTTTCAAAAAGCGCCCTCCCCCGATATATTCACTTCATTTAAAACGCGGCTTCATACAGCTGCTGGACAGCGGCGTCGGTCATCTTGCGGGGGTTGGTGAGCCCGCAGGCGTCCTTCTGGGCGTTGGCGACCATCGTCGGGATGTCGCTGCGGCTGACTTCCTTGCCGTACCGCTTGGCAAGCTCGGTGATGCTGGCCGGGATGCCCACATCCTGTGACAGGCGGCGGATGGCGGAGATGGCCAGTTCGGCGGCGTCGCGCTTGGAAAGGCCTTCTATGTTTTCGTCCATCATACTGGCGATATTGATGAATTTGTCCAAATGGGCGAGCAGGTTGTACTCTTCCACGATGGGCAGGAGGATGGCGTTGCATTCGCCGTGGGGCAGGTTGTAGAAGCCGCCGAGCTGGTGGGCCATGGCGTGCACGTGCCCGAGGCTGGCGTTGTTGAAGGCCATACCGGCAAGGTACTGGGCGTAGCACATGCCTTCGCGGGCGTGGATGTCGCTGCCGTTGGCCACGGCGCGGCGCAGGTTTTCGGAAACCAGCTTGATGGCCTTTTCGGCACAGGCGTCGGTCAGCGGGGTAGCGCCGGTGGAAACGTAGGCTTCAACCGCGTGGGTGAGCGCGTCCATGCCGGTGGCGGCGGTCAGGGCCGGGGGCATACCCACCATCAGGATGGGGTCGTTGATGGCGACGCTCGGGGTGATGCGCCAGTCGACGATGGCCATTTTCACTTTGCGGGCGCTGTCGGTGATGATGCAGAAACGGGTGATTTCGGAGGCCGTACCCGCGGTGGTGTTCACGGCGAGGTAGGGGGGCATGGCTTTGGTGGACTTGTCCACGCCTTCGTAATCGTGGATTTTGCCGCCGTTGGAAACGACGAGGCCGATGCCCTTACAGCAGTCATGGGAAGAACCGCCGCCGATGGAGATGAGGCTGTCGCATTCTTCTTTCTTGTACAGTTCGACGCCTGCGGCGACATTGAGGTCGGTGGGGTTTGGAACCGTCTCATCATAGATGGCGTATTCCATCGCCGCTTCGTCGAGGATATCCGTAATCTGTTTCAGGATGCCGGTGTGGACGATACCTTTGTCCGTGACAAGCAACGGCTTCGTGGCGTTCAAATAAACGATACGTTCGGGGATAGCTTTTGCGGCGCCTACACCAATAAGCGTAACGTTGGGAATAAAGAAGCCGTCAACTTTTTCAACAATAGCCATTGTGGTATCCTCCACTGTTTATAGATGGGCATAAACAAGGCAAGAAGAAAAGTAGAAAACAGAGAAAATATAGAAACCTTCTTATCTCTTTTGGGGCAACCTATGATTGTTTCAAAAAACAGGTCAATAGGCTTTTGTAAAATACACTACATGTGAAAAAAGAATTTTTTTGCATGTGAAAGGTGCTTTTCTCACGAAAGATAAAATATTTTTTCACATAGAAATAGATTGTGCATTCATTCAATTTGTTGATTGAACAAACATGTTCAGAAATGATTTATGATCGGCAATGAAATAAAGCGAATTGCTCAAATGGATAGTCCTGACGCCTATCCGGTGCCGGAGAGAGGGAAGCCGGGGGGCGGGCTTTTCCGCCCCGAGAGGGGCTGGAAGGGCTCCGCCGATTTGCAAATGGGCTTGACAACAAAAAATATCCATTGTAGGGGTAACTCCTTTCGGAACATTTACCCACTCCTATGGAGGAAAACAGATGCCAACTATCAACCAGCTTATCCGCGTCGCGCGGAAGAAGGTTGTGAAGCACAAAAAGACCCCGGCCCTGCAGGCTTGCCCCCAGCGCCGCGGCGTGTGCACCCGCGTGTACACGACGACCCCGAAGAAGCCGAACTCGGCTCTGCGTAAGGTCGCCCGTGTGCGTCTCACCAACGGCCTCGAAGTCACCGCGTACATCCCCGGTGAAGGCCACAACCTTCAGGAACACTCCGTCGTCATGATTCGCGGCGGCCGTGTAAAAGACCTTCCCGGTGTCCGTTACCACATCGTCCGTGGTACTCTGGATACCTCCGGTGTGCAGGATCGCCGCCAGCGTCGTTCCAAGTACGGCGCCAAGCGTCCGAAGTCCTAAGCCGCAAAGCTTTCCCGGCAAGAGGTCTGACGGCACATCCGCCGTCTTTGCGAATTTTCGCATCACAGTGTCATGCCATGGGTGCGCGTCCATGCCCCCCCGCAACGGGAGGGGCGCAGTGGGAACACACCAAGGCAGCCCGGGCGGCCCCCGCCTCGGGAAACCGCATAGCACTGCAACCCCTGACGTAACGCGTCCGCGTTACCCGGAGAATTTTCATGCCCCGTAAAGGTCCTATCCCCAGAAGGGAAGTTCTGCCTGATCCGATTTATGGCAGCCGCTTGGCCGCCCGTTTCGTGAACCGTCTCATGTACGACGGCAAGAAGGGCGCTGCCGAAAAGATTTTCTATGGCGCTCTTGAAGTCCTCGCCGAAAAGACCGGCGAAGAAGCGCTGCGCGCCTTCGAAAAGGCTCTCGAAAACGTGAAGCCCCACCTCGAAGTCAAGGCCCGCCGCGTGGGCGGCGCCACCTATCAGGTGCCTATGGAAGTGCGTCCTGACCGCCAGGTCTCCCTTTCCATCCGTTGGTTGATCACCTACGCCCGTTCCCGTGGTGAAAAAGGCATGTCCAACAAGCTCGCCGCCGAGCTTCTGGATGCCTTCAACAGCCGCGGCGGTGCCGTGAAGAAAAAGGAAGACACCCACCGCATGGCCGAAGCCAACAAGGCTTTCGCGCATTACCGCTGGTAGTCGGGGAGAAACATGTCTCGTTTAGCACCTATCGAAAAAATGCGGAACATCGGCATCATGGCTCACATCGATGCCGGTAAGACCACGACGACCGAACGTATCCTGTACTACACCGGCGAAAACCACAAAATCGGCGAAACCCACGAGGGCGGCGCTACGATGGACTGGATGGCGCAGGAACAGGAACGCGGTATCACCATCACTTCCGCCGCGACGACTTGTTTCTGGCTTGATCACCAGATCAACATCATCGACACTCCCGGCCACGTTGACTTCACCATCGAAGTGGAACGTTCCCTGCGCGTGCTCGACGGTGCCGTGGCCGTGTTCGACGCCGTCGCCGGCGTGGAACCCCAGTCCGAAACCGTGTGGCGCCAGGCCAACCGTTACGGCGTGCCCCGTATCTGCTTCATCAACAAGATGGACCGCATCGGCGCCAACTTCTTCCGCAGCGTGGACATGATCCGCGACCGCCTGAAGGCGAAGCCCGTCTGCCTCCAGATCCCGATCGGTTCTGAAGACAAGTTCGACGGCGTTGTCGACCTCATCAATGGCCGCTCCGTCCGCTTCGAAAAAGAATCCAAGGGCCTTCAGATCACCTATGGTGAAGTCCCTGAGGATCTCAAGGATCTCTACGAGGAAAAGCGCCTTGAGCTGCTGGACACCGTGGCGGAAGAAGATGAAGAATTGATGGAAAAGTACCTCGAAGGCCATGAACTGACCGTCGAGGAAATCAATTCCTGCATCCGCAAGGGTACCATCCGTCAGAGCATCGTGCCCGTCCTGTGCGGCACCGCGTTCCGTAACATCGGCGTGCAGCCGTTGCTTGACGCCGTTGTGAACTACCTGCCTTCTCCTCTCGATATCGATCAGATGGTGGGCCACAACCCCGACAAGCCGGAAGAAGAAATCGTCTGCCCCAGCTCGGACAAGGAACCGCTCGCCGGTCTCGTGTTCAAGCTGGCTTCCGACCCCTTCGTGGGCCACTTGGCCTTCTTCCGTATCTACTCGGGCGTGATCGAAGCCGGCTCCACGTTGTACAACGCCAATACCGGCAAGAAGGAACGCCTTGGCCGTCTGCTCCGTATGCACGCCAACAAGCGTGAGGACATCAAGTCCGCCGGCGCCGGCGACATCGTGGCTCTCGTGGGCATGAAGCTTGCCTCCACCGGCGATACGATCTGCGACGAAAAGCGTCCCGTGGTGCTTGAATCCCTCGATATTCCGGAACCGGTTATCGAAGTCGCCATCGAACCCAAGACGAAGACCGACCGTGACGCTCTCTCCGCCGCGCTCAACAAGCTGGCGAAGGAAGACCCGTCCTTCCGCGTGAAGGGCAACGAAGAGACCGGCCAGACCCTGATCGCCGGCATGGGCGAACTGCATCTGGACATCATCGTCGACCGTCTGGTCCGCGAGTTCAACGTGAACGCCAACGTCGGCAAGCCTCAGGTTGCCTACCGCGAAACGATCACGAAGCCCAGCAAGTCCGACCTGAAGTACGCCAAGCAGTCCGGTGGCCGCGGCCAGTACGGTCACTGCGTGATCGAAGTCGAGCCCAACCCGGAAAAGGGTTACGAGTTCGTCAACGCGATCACCGGCGGCGTGATTCCGAAGGAATACATTCCTTCCATCGACAAGGGTATTCAGGACGCCCTGAAGTCCGGTGTGCTCGCCGGCTTCCCGGTTGTGGACGTGAAGGTCACTCTGGTCTTCGGTTCCTACCACGAAGTCGACTCCTCCGAACAGGCCTTCTATGTGGCCGGTTCGATGGCCATCAAGGACGCCATGCAGAAGGCGACCCCCGCTCTCCTCGAACCCTACATGGACGTGGAAGTGGTGACCCCCGATGATTACCTTGGCGACGTGATGGGCGACCTCAACGGTCGCCGTGGCCGCGTGCAGTCCATGGAAGCCCGCGCCGGCGCTCAGGTTGTCCGCGCTCAGGTTCCGCTGTCCGAAATGTTCGGCTACGCCACGGACCTGCGTTCCCGTACGCAGGGCCGCGCGACCTTCACGATGCAGTTCCACCACTATGAAAAGGTGCCCGCGGCTATCGCTGAAGAAGTCAGCAAGAAGACTGCGAACTAAACCATACGATAAGATGCGCCTCCGGCGGCAAGGGGGGCATGATGTCCCCCTTGACCCCTCGGCGCGGTCTTTGAAAACAGACACCCCGGACGGAAAACGTCCGGGGTGTCTGTTTTCAAAGACCGCTTTTCACTCGGCAGCCGTTCCCTTTTCAGAGGCAACGGCCGCACTTGTTTTTTGTCCATCTCCGAATCTCTATCCGCCTCTTCTTGCGGGCCGTGTTCTTTTCCGGCGTGGCGGGATGTGATGTGATTTGGGGATTGTCCTCGGGTTCAGGAGGAAGCGGTGGAGGATTGGGGTTCCGAGGTATTTGAGGAAGAAGGCGGCGGATTCGGCGGCCATTTTCGTCTGTACGGCCTTCCGGCGCGAAGGAGAGACGGCAAGGCACATTTCAGGAAGCGTCTGATCCAGATTGTCGCCGCAGGATGACATCAGGCTGGCTGTATCCGCATCGGGCAATACGCCAAGCTGCGGAGGCTGGGGCATGGCGCTCAGGAGGCGTTCCGCGTGCTGGAGGGTATAGAGAGGCGTCCTCTCGGCACGAAGCAGCAGAAGGGGGATCCGGATGCGGGACAGGCTGGCGGGAGTGAACATCATGGCATAGGAAGGGGAAACGGCAGCTGCGGCGCGGACACGCCTGTCGCGGTAGGGTACGGAAAGGTTGGGAGTGGTGGAAAAAGCCCCATGCGCTGCCGTGCCCACGGCGTGCAGTATGGATCGGCGTTTTCTTCCTTTCCGGCGCAGTAGATGGGCCAACCGGTCGCGTCCAGCCGCGCTCCGGCGATGAGCATGGCTGCCGTGCCCCCGGAGCCGACGCCAAGGACGCCGATGCGATCGGGATCGATGAGCGGTGCCGTCTCGGGATCGGCTAGGGCGATGTCCAGTGCCTGCGTGAGCTGCTTGGCCCGGCCGGTCACCTGTACGGGCATGAAAAGGGCTCCCATGTCGTCCACATTGTCGCCGGGATGCGTGAAGGCCAGGACGACAAAGCCGTTGCGGGCGAGTTCCGATGCCAGTTCATGCAGGGAAAAGCGTGAACCCGCGCTGTCATGGGAGAGCAGGATGAGAGGATGTTTTCCTTCCACGGGAGGCCTGCCGCGTGCGGCGGAGAAGCTCCAGTCTCCGTAATTGACCTGAAAGGATGCGGAACGGCTGGGGTACCAGACGGCGAAGTCCAGACGCACGTTTTTGGCTGGATCCCAGATGCCGAGGGTTTTAAAGCCCGGTTGAAGAGGCGCTGCATACGCCGTGCAGGTCAGTATGAGGAACGCGAGCAGGAAAAAGAGAAAACGGCGCGTCACGATGGCTCCGGTATCTGCTGAGGAAAGGGAACGCGGTTCCCTTTGAGGTTTGTCAGGAAGAGCGGGGGGGAAAAGTCCCCCCGTTGCGTTTTGGCACCCTACCGTGAATGGTGAGAAAAGGGAATTGCGGAGAAGGTGGCAGGGGAACGGGCGGCTCGGCTTTTCATCAGTGAGGGCCGGCCCGGTCCAGAGTATTCCATCTTTAACCTGTACGCTGCTTCAAACGGTAATCCGCCTTAGGGAACGCTGGAAACAGGGGTTCGATAAACACAAAAGTCTTTGAAGTGGAGGGGGGAGGGGGAGG
>ENA-OQHN01000671-OQHN01000671.1-human-gut-metagenome-genome-assembly--contig:-NODE-671-length-11331-cov-2.720725_pt1 | contig 11331 bp, 12 predicted proteins | sample MGYA00242564_ERZ504721 | MGnify/ENA primary metagenome ERZ504721 (study PRJEB26092, sample SAMD00036212) | human gut metagenome | host: Homo sapiens | study: EMG produced TPA metagenomics assembly of...
GGCGCTCGAAGTTTTCCGCTTCCACGGCGCCGACGAGTCGATCCTGTACGACACGCACCCGCACATCGGCACCGACCGGCTGCCGCGCATCATCGCCGCGATGCGACAGACGATCGTCGACGCCGGCGGACAGGTGCTGTTCGGGGCGAAAATAACCGACGTCCGAATCCGGAACGGAAAAATCGCCGGGGTCTGCCTCGGCGACACGACGGTCGAAGGGGCCGCCGTAATTCTCGCGACCGGACACTCGGCGCGCGACATCTACGAAATCCTGCACCGCCGGGGAGTACGGATCGAAGCCAAACCGTTCGCGATGGGCGTCCGGGCCGAACATCCGCAACAACTGATCGACCGCGCGCAATACCACCTGCCCGAACGCGGCGAATACCTGCCCGCCGCCTCGTACTCGTTGGTCAGCCAGGTCGGCGGACGGGGCGTCTACTCGTTCTGCATGTGTCCGGGAGGTTTTATCGTGCCGGCCATGACGCGCGCCGGAGAGTCGGTCGTCAACGGCATGTCGCCGTCGGGCCGCAACTCGGTATTCGCCAATTCGGGCATCGTCACCGAAATCCGCCTTTCCGACTTCGAACACCTGCGGGCCGAACACGGGGAACTGGCCGGGCTGCGTTTCCAGCAGGAACTGCTCCGTGCCTGCCTCGACATGCGCGCCTTGAACCGCGAGCCCGACACCGTGTTGCTCGACGACATCGACGACACCCTGCGCAAGCTTCGCGAGGGGCTTGAGCACCTCGAAAACAATGTGGACATGAAGATTGAAGATCCTGTGCAGGAAGCGCATCACAAGTGCACCGTGGTCATTCCGGCCATGAATGCCATCCGCACCCTTGCCGATCATCTCGAGACGATCGTTCCCGAAGATCTGTGGCCTCTCCCGAGCTATCAGGAGATGCTGTTTGTGAAGTAGGGGAAAAGGTGAAAGGGAGGAGAAACTTTTCTGGAGAAAGGGGGGAGCGCTCCCACGCTTTCTCCTCTCCTTCTCCAAACCCCATCCACTTCTCTTTCAAGATGTTATTTGGGTTGATGACAGAAAAGCCTTCCCCGTTTGGGGAAGGCTTTTCTGTTGTAAAATGGCCCTCTTCGGAAGGGGCCCACGTTTTTGCTTGTTTCTATAACACTTCGTAAATCCTGCAGAATACGTTGTCAAAGATGAGCCGGAAATAGGGAGCGAAGCGCGGATCGCCGGGATCGCAGATAAGGAGCTGCACCATAAGGGTGTTGTACATGCGGTCGTCGATGACGAGCTTTTCTCCGGTCACGCGGTTGAACATGAAGTGCACGTTGCGGCGGCGCTCCATGTCTTCCTTCCATGCCTTGATGGCGGCGTTGTCGGGCAGGTATTCGGGCGGCGTCACGTAGTCGCGGTGATCGAGCTGCCCGTCGGAAAAGACGTCGATACTGGCGGCGGGGACATTGATGTTGCTCCCCTTCATCACCACCTCCCCCTTATCGAGGCGGTAGGAAAGCGCCTGCGGGACGATGCTGATGGCGTAGCCCCGGCCTTCCTTGGACAGGAAGTTCCAGCTTCCGAAGGTGGAAATCCAGAAGCCGAGATCCAGCATGTCGAAGCTGAGCACAAGATACTGCTTGCCGTCGGCCTGAATGAGCGGGTTGTCGGGATTGTTCAGCCATGTGATCATGTCCGCGGCCTGAGACGCCGTCAAACCTTTGAACACGTTGCCGGGAACATTCCCTTTCGCAGCGGTATATTTGATGATCTGGCGGGCGAAACGCGGATCGTCCGTGGCATAGACGGCTGCGGGAAGATAGAGCGAAGGCCCGCCGTGTTCCGCTCCGTCGGCGATGGTGTCGCGCCGCGAAAAATGGTGCGCCGCGTATCCCCAGTCCCACCAGTGCCAGATCATGGCGTCTTCGGGGGTGGCCTTGCGGAGTTCGCGCAGTCCGGCGGCGTGGCGGCGGTTGAGGATGGGGCCGTGGGTCATGGCGGGTACGAGATCCGCAAGCGGAGGGATCACGATGGCGAGCATGAGGATGACCGCCGCCGAGCGGTAGAGCAGGTGCGGCCCGATCATGTCAAGCGTGCGGGTCAGGCGCCAGCCCCGCTGACGCCCGAGCCCGATGACGAACATGGCGAGAAGGCACCCCATGATTACGAAATGGAGCCATCCGAGTGAGTTCCAGAGCTCGATCATGGTTTCCCGGCAGCTCGGCACAAGGAGGATGAGCCCGGCCAATATGAGGCAGGCGAGGAAGAACACCTTGCGGGTGGTCTTCGCCCGGACGTCTCCGAGGGCGCAGGCCAGCCAGTCCACGGGCAGGGTCAGCCCGATGGCGACGATAGGCGCGCCGAACATGACCATCCGTCCGCCCATCTTGGTGCTGAGCAAGGCCAGCAAGGCCAGCGGCACAAGGAAGAGGGCCCCGGAACGGGCGCAAAGCACGAACAGGAATCCGAGCAGCCCGAGGATAGCAATAGGTTGCCACGGATGGAAATAAACCAAGATTTCGGTCAGTGTGAGATCTTGGATCTCGATGATCGACTGGGCTACGGACGGGAAGACCAGCGGATCGGGCGTGCCCGTAGCCACGGCATCCCCGGCGCGCTTGAGGTAGCCTTGCACATGGTGGAGCATCGTGCTCAATACGCTCAGATCGACAAGCAGCGCTGCCGCCATCAGCCAGAACGCCGCCAGTACGGCGGGGCGGTGGAGCTGCGCCACGAATTGGCGTTCGCGGCCCATGATGGCGATGAGAAGCGTGAGCGGGAACATCGCTCCCGTAGGGCCTCCGAGCGCGGGCAGGGCATAGGCGAGTCCTGCGAGCAAGGCCGTGCGGCGTTCGCCCGGGCGGGCCAGCAGAAGCGCCATGCAGCCGATCAAGGCCACATTATAGCGCACGATGTACGGGAACATGGAATGCCATTCCTGAGACCACCAGGCGAGCAGCCCGCTTGCGCTGAGGGCGAATACCCAGAAGGCCGAGATAGGCGCGTACGGCTGATGGCCCGGAGCGTCCAGCGCAATGGGGATGGGGCGTTTCGTCCAGCGCTGGAACCAATGAAACGGCAGGGCCAGCGGGTGGCGCAGGAAATGCATGACCCACACAGCCGGGGCCAGCCCGATAAGCAGGGGCAGGAACAGGGTAACGAGGTCGGTGTCGGCATAGCCGAGCATGGTACGGGCAAGGAAGCCCGGCGAGAGCGAGGCGAGGATGCCGGCGCAGAAACCGGCCTCCATGCTGCCCATGCCCCACGCCCACAGGAAGATGAGCAGAGCCACGAGGCTGGCCATGACCGGAGGCAGCCAGAAGGCGACCTGCGCGGGCTCGGCGCCTGTAATCAGGGCGAGGATACGGAGCAGTTCGGACATGGGATGTCCGGCGCCGAATTCAAACCCCTCAGCCCCGGCGACCCAGTGGTAGGCGTCGTGAGTGGCGAGGAGCATTTCATTACCAAGGCGGTATTCCACATCCTGCCACGACGGCCACTCCTGAAAGCGCAGCAGAAAGGCCACGGCGTAGGTCGCTATGCCGAGCAGAAGGCCGAGGAGCCAGCGCGGTATGGGGCCGAGGGGGATGTTTCTTGATGGGGGAGGCGGGGGTATTGTCACGGCGTATCCCGGAAAAACCGGCGTTCGCGGACGCGGGAATGGGTAAGGGGGAGGTGAGGCCCTCCCCCGGATGTTGTGCGGGAATCAGAAGCCTTCACGTTCCCGTTCTTCTTGGCAGGCGCGGCACAGGCCGACGCCGGGCAGGGCTTCCAGACGTTTCTGGGGAATGGGCTCGCCGCATTCACGGCAGCAGGCCTGACCGTCGATCCACTCCGGCCCTTCCCAGTACTGTGAAGAACGGGCGCGCTGGAGGGCGGTTTCGCGTGCGAGCCGTTCCAGTTCCTGCGCCTGATCGAAAATGTCCATTCGTGTCCTCTTTACTTTAACGTGAAGCAGGGGGAGTCCCTCAAGACGGGCCAGACCTTCCCCCCGGGAAGGCCGCAGGTTTGCCCGAAAATCGTTCGCGTTGCAAGTAGTTTTATGAAAGGCGCAGCGACTCGAAGGGAATTTTGCCCACGCACTTGCGCAGGGGGGCCGGTACTCCGTCCACCGCGATGGCCGGAAGATGCGCGTCCCACGGGAAGAGCAGGGCAAAGGTGCCGGGCGAAAGCGTAACCCGGCTGGATTCCGCCGGAGCGGGCTGGAAAAAGGCCCACGTCCCGCTGGTCATCAAATGGGCCGTCGAGGGAGAGGCCCGTTGTGGCGGCGTTGAACAGCCATTCTTGGCCTTCCACCACCATCTGCACATCGCAGAAGCGTTTATGGCATTCGTAGAGGCTGCCGGAAAGCGGGCGCGAAGTCAGTGTGGCAACGCTGACGAAACCGTCCGTCAGAGGATGCGTGCCATCCGTGAGGTCCGCAAGGGAACCGGAACCGCCGGGCGCGTAGTTTTCGAGCCAGCGCATCGTTTCTTCCCATGCCGGGCCGAAACCGTAACGCCGCCAGTTGCTGATATGATCGACGATCATCCTGAAATCCTTTATGAAGAAAAGGGTTATGGGGAAGAGGGCCTCTCTGGAAAGGCCCCTTCCAACCTACCCTTTCAATTGAACGGATGGGGAGGCGGGGCAAAGGCGCCCCGTGCCTCTTCTCGCAGAAAACGGCACGCTACTTTTTGATGTTTGCGAGGATGTCTTCCAGCGTGTCCGCGAAGGCGCGCAGATCTTCTTCCGGGATGTTGAGGGCCGGGAGGAGGCGCAGGACGACTTCGTGGGACAGGTTGCAGATAAAGCCGCGGCGGATGAGTTCTTCCCAAACGGCCTTCGCGGGGAAGGCCAGCTCGATGCCGATCATGAGGCCGAGGCCGCGCACTTCCTTAATCGTTCCGGGGTGGCTTTCGCTGATACGGCGGATGGATTCCATGAACTCGCCGCCAAGGCTGGCTGCGCGCTCGTCGAGATGATCGCGCTTCATGATCTGCACGACTTTGGCCGCCACGGCGGACGTCAGGGCGCCGCCGCCGAACGTGGTGGCGTGGCTGCCTGCGACAAAGCCTTTGGAGACTTCGTCGGTGGTCATCATAGCGCCCATGGGCAGGCCGTTGGCGAGGGCCTTGGCGCAGGAAATGGCGTCGGGCTTGAGATCGAAATGCTGGAACGCCCACGGCTTGCCGGTACGGAACAGGCCGCCTTGTACCTCGTCCACGAGGAAAAGGATGCCCTTTTTGCGGCAGAGCGCTTCAATGCCCTTGGCGTATTCGGCGTGCATGGGGCGGATGCCGCCTTCGCCCTGTACGATTTCGACGAGTACGGCGGCGGTTTTGGGCGTAATCGCGGCCTCAAGTACGCTCAGATCGCCCCACGGCACGGTCTTGAAGCCGTCCGGGATAGGCGCGAACCCGTCTTGAAAACGCTCCTGCCCAGTGGCGGCCATCGTCGCATACGTGCGGCCGTGGAACGCCTTGTCCAGCGTAATGATTTCGTAGGCGTCGACGTTCTTCACCCGCTGCATGTAGCGGCGGGCCAGCTTGATCTGCGCTTCGTTGGCTTCCGCGCCTGGAGTTGCAGAAGAACGCCTTTCCAAAATGGCTCAGGGACAGCAGTTCCTCGGCCAGTTCAAGCTGTTCTTCCTGATAGAAAAGGTTGCTCACATGGATGAGCTTGCGGGCCTGTTTCTCGATGACCTGAGCGATTTCCTCGTTGCAGTGGCCGAGGCTGGTTACCGCGATCCCGGCCAGCAGGTCGACGTATTCCTTGCCGTCGAGGTCGGTGACTCTGGAACCTTTGCCGCTGGCGATGCTGACAGGGTAACGACCGTACGTCCGGCAGAGAAGGGATTCTTCGCGGGCCTTGATCGTATCGAGAGAGGAAGTGGTCATGATGGTATCTCCTGTCCGGCGGCCGCCGGAATGCTCATATAAGTACGACGGCGTGTTCTGTGAAGGCCGTCTAGTGTTTTCCCGTATGTCCGAAGCCCCCGGAGCCGCGTCCGGTGGCGCCCAGCGTCTCGCATTCCTCAAGCTCCACCTGCAAGGCGGGCTGGAAAACGAGCTGTGCGATGCGGTCTCCTCGTCGGAGCCGTCGTTCCTCGCCGGACGTATTGAGGAGGACGACGGTGATTTCGCCGCGGTAGTCGGGATCAATGACGCCGACGCCCTGCGCCACGGTCAGGCCCTGCATGGCTCCGAGCCCGCTGCGCGAGTAGACGAACCCGGCGATGCCCGGCGTAAGCGGTTCGACGGCGATGCCGGAAGGGATGGCCAGACGCCCGCCCGCCGGAATGGCGGCTTCGTCTTCTTCAAGGCAGGCCCTCAGATCGAGGCCCACGGAACCTGAAGTGGCGTACCGCAAGCCTTCGGCCCCGTTCGCCGTGTACACGGCCTGCGAATCCCGCAGGTACTGGATGCGCACCTTGGGGTGTGCTGTAGTCATGATATGCTCCTTGCTCAAACCGCATCTCTACCGCAACCCGTCCCGCCCCACAAGGAAAAAGAGGCGGACGGGAGGCGGAAATGCTCTCCGAAATGCTGGAAATTCCGCAGGCATCCGTGTTCAACGGCAAGCCCGCGCAGGAGAAAGCCCCGGCCACCGTTCAAAGGAGGCGGAAAGCATACGCAGTGCAAAGCATCCTTGCGGCCCATAGGGACAGCTTGCGGGCCGCAAGGATGGGGTAGGAAACGGAAGGGCAAAGACGTGCTGTGCCGGCCAGCGGATAGGAGGGCGGTGAGGGACACCTCCCTCATCTGAAATGGAATGTTCGTCCGCTTATAACGTCTTTTCAAAGAAAAGGTGCCCAGTATGGGAAATCACCCCGCCGACCTTCATCGTGCCCGTTTCAGCCAGTTGAAATCCCAGCTTCTTGTAGAGCGAAGCGGCGGGAATGTTTTGCGCTCCCGTATCAAGCCTTACCACTTCACAGGAATGGTGCCGCGCTCTTTCCATCGCGTACTTGACGAGAGAGGAGCCGATGCCTTTTTCCTGCGGCCTCAGGGCATACCATGACCAGATGAATGACCATCACCTTCTCGGCAGGGGCGCGGCTTGGCCAATCTATTGTTTCATATTCATCCGGCTGGTTCCTATCGACAATGATACTCCCAATATGTTCCCATCTCGTCATGGACATGCAATGCCCCCTTTGACAGCGCTTTCGCCGCATCCGCTCTTGTCGGATACACGCCCTCTTGAAAAACAGTGAAGGCTCCGTGTTCCTTCTCATGCAGAAAATGTTTCTGATACCCTTCTTCAACCTGGTTCAGATCCGCATCTGTTGCCTGCCTTAGCATTTGCTTTCTCCTTTCTCCGATTGTCCGATGAAGACTGGTATGGGGGTATCAAAAGCCAACATATGCTGGTCTGACAGCGGGTATGCGTTGTTGCCTGTATATTGGATGATTCAACTTGCCGGGGCTTATGCCCATTCCCGCAATCGGAGGGATCGCCATGCAGTTTTCAAGGGCATGGTCGAGGGCGGGAAGAATGGCGGCGAGGTTTCGGAAACGGCTTTGCGGCTGCCGGGAGGGTAATGACGATGGTGCGTCCGAGCGTCCCGGCGACGGCGCGGGAAATGGCGGCGGTGGGCGTCTTGGCGAGGCTGGCCTGCATCATCGCCTGTTCGAAACCCGGCAGGCGGCGTTCAAAGATCGGGAGCAGCGCCTCGGGTGTGGTGTCGCGTGGGGCGAGCCCTGTGCCGCCGCTGGTAAGGATGAGATCGTATCCCTGACCGAGCGCCAGTTCCATGACAAGGGAGCGCAGCGTCTGCGGATCGTCCGGGATCATAAAGCCTTGTTCGTGGCAGAGCGGGAGTTTGGCGCGGGTGCCGGCGGCCATGAGCGGCCCGCTTTCGTCTACGCGCAGCCCGGCGGCTCCTTTGTCGGAAAGGGTAATCCACGCCAGGGCCCAGTGTTCGCGGCGTGCGGCCAAGGTCCGCGTTCCGGCCTCGATGGGCGTGAGCGCCTCAAGCAGCGGACATATCTGGGTGTGCGGAGCATCCAAGGCAAGGACGGAGGGAGGCAGGAACATCCGGCCCGTGACCTTGAGCCGGGCGACGCCCGAAGCGTCATAAAGGCAGGTCCCCACACGCCAGTCCCGGTTGCCGTCGGGAAGGGGGCGGGCCGCCATGCCGTGAACCGCAAACGGTGCGGGCTCGGCGGTGGCGGGCAGGAAGGCAAGCGGCAGGATATCGCCTTCGGCGCAGGCGTGCAGGCTGAGGGTGTGGATCGTTTCGGTCACGGGAACCTCCTGTATGATGCCAACGGGCGTTGGATGAAGATGGCTGAGGACAAAAGGGCCTGCGCATTCGCAGCGGCGTGCCGTCCATCGCGGCATATTCTCCGTGGACGGGGGCGAACCTGAAAACCAACCGAAGGGTTCCGGCATCAGGTGGGCTCTCCGCGAACGCAGGGGCGAACCCCTTCCCGCGTCGAGGTCGAGGAGCTGAGTGCTCTCTGCGGACACGGGGCGGGTACACGCTCAGGGAGCGGAATCCGATGGGCCGCGTATGCACAGGGCTGCTGCTCTCCATTTCCATAATGAAGCCAAGCCATGCGATGTGCCGTGTATACGCGGGGGCCGCCGTCACTTGTGCGACGGTTCAGCCTGTTGTATCCTCCCTTACTTTCACAGACAAGCGCGGAATGCCTTTGAGGGCGTTTTCCGTAGCCTTTACCGGTTCAGGCCGGTCCCAAGGAGTTTTTGCATGACCATGACCAACGGCGGCGACCAGACCGCTCAGCTTACAGTTCTCGGCACCGGTCGCCTTCCGCAGCCCGAAGGCGGCCCGAGCGTCAGCCTTTTGGAAGTCTTCCCCAACCGCTTCCCGCATCGTCCGTATGTCGTCAGCATGGCGTTTCCCGAATATACGTCCCTGTGCCCCGTGACCGGGCAGCCCGACTTCGGCACGATTGTGGTGGAGTTCATCCCCGATCAGAAGTGTGTGGAATCCAAGAGCTTCAAGCTGTATATGTTCGCCTACCGCAACCACCAGTCCTTTATGGAAAGCATCACCAACACCATCCTCGAGGATTTCGTGGAGGCGCTCGATCCGATGTGGTGCAGGGTGAAGGGGCTTTTCTCGCCGCGCGGCGCGACGTACCTGCATGTCTTCGCCGAGCATTACAAGAAGCTTGACGACCCGGCCAAGGCCGAGGAAGTCCGGCAGGCCGTCGCCGACTGGAAGCGCGAAGCGGCCCCCCATACATGGGACAAGTAGCCATGCACGCGCTGCTCATCGACATCGGCAATACGTCCCTGAAAATAGGCGTAGCGGGCATAGAGGGGCTTGTGGCCTCCTATACGCTGCCTACGGATACCCAGCAGAGCGGCGACGGGCTTGGCCTTCAGCTTGCCTATCTGCTCGGTCATGCCGGATTCGGCACGCCCGCGACCGGGCCGGGCAATGTGGCGCTCGACGGGTGCGTGATCAGTTCGGTCGTTCCCGGCATGAACCCGTTGGTGACCCATGCCTGCAAACGCTTCCTTGAGCTGACTCCCCGGTTTGCGCACCGGGATTTGCCCATTCCGCTGGAAAACCGCTATGAGCGGCCCAATGAAGTGGGGGCCGACCGCCTCGTCGGGGCTTTCGGGGCACGCCGCCTGCTGCCGGATGTCCGTTCCGTGGTGTCCGTGGACTACGGCACGGCGACGAACTTCGACTGCGTTACCGGAAACGCCTACCTTGGCGGCCTGATCTGCCCCGGCGTCATGTCCTCGCTCGGAGCGCTGGCTACGCGCACGGCGCAGCTTCCGCGTATCGCGCTGACGGCGCACGCGGACGTGCCCATTGTAGGACGGAGCACGGTGACGAGCCTGAACCACGGTTTCCTGTTCGGCTTTGCGTCTATGACCGAAGGGCTGTATGCGCGTCTGACCAAGACGCTTGAAGGCCCGGTCGCGTTCGTCGCCACCGGCGGCTTTGCCCCGGATGTCGCCCGCGTCGTGGATTGTTTCGATCTCGTCCGTCCGGATCTCGTCCTCGAAGGGCTGCGTCTGTTGTGGCTTGAGTCGAGAGATTGATTGAAGATGTGGGGGAAGGGGAGGGAGCTTTCTGAAGAAAGCTCCCTCCCCTTCCCCCACGCCCCCATCCCCTCCCGCAAAGACTTTTACGTTTATTGAATCCCTGTTCGGAAGTAAGGGAAAGATGGAGAGCTGGTTTCTCGGAGAGGAGCCCTGTGGAGACAACGGCGGAGTGGTCGTTGTTGCGCGCGGTGGTTTCGTTTGAGGGAGAAGATTGGGGTTGTCTGTGCAGTTTTTTTATTGATGGATCGTTACGTGACAGGCAAAACGACGATGACAGAGAGGAAAGACGCTCTTCCGTGCCGGATGCAGGATTTACCGCCCGCCGGGGCGCGGTTGTGCATGGCGGTCGGGCGTTTTCTGAAAGAGAAGTGCGGCGTATCTCCGCACCATGTCATCGTGGCCTTTTCGGGCGGCGCGGATTCCACGGCGCTGGCCGTGATCTTGCGCTGCCTCGGCGTATCCCTCGTGTTGGCACATCTCGATCATCGGCTTCGCCCGGAAAGCGGGGAGGAGGCGGAGTCCGCGCGGCGCTTCGCGGAACGGCTCGGCGTGCCCTGCATGGTGCGGCGCGTGGATGTGGAGGCGCTGGCGCGTTCGGAAGGGATCGGCCTTGAAGACGCGGGACGGCGTGCCCGGTACGCGTTTTTTGATTCGGCGCTCCGGTCTGGACGCGCGGAGTGGGTTGTTACCGGTCATCATCTGGATGATTTGAGCGAAGATGTGCTGATGCGGCTTGTGCGCGGTTCCGGCTGGCCCGGACTTGGCGGCATGAAGGCCGTGGATCCGGCCCGGCATCTCCTGCGCCCTCTGCTCGGGACCTCGCGGGCGGAGTTGGAAGCTTTTCTCCGCTCTCTCGGTGTGGATTGGATCGAAGACGCCTCGAACCGGAGTGACGCATTCCGGCGCAACCGTATGCGCAATCATGTCATTCCGCTGTTGAAGGCTGAAAACCCTTCTTTTTCCCGCTCCACGCGCACGCTTTGGGAGCTTGCCCGTGAGGACGAACACTATTGGGACGAGGTGCTTGCCCCGGTGTTCGCGCAGCTCCGGGAGGAAAACGGCAGTCTCCTGTTACCGCGTGCGGCCTTCGTCTCGCTGCCGCGTGCGGCGCGTCTGCGCGTGTATGCCGGTTTGTTTCACCGCTTTGGGCGCGGACAGCGCAGTCCGAACGCTGTTCCGCTTGGATGAAGCCGCCGTCTCCTCTCGCAGCCGGAAGGTTTTCAGTTCCCCGGCGGCATTCGCATCACGACGGATGGGGAAGGGTGAGCGGATGGAATCCGGGGGAGGGGGGAAGAACCCCTTCTGAAGAACGGAGCCTTCTCCCTCTCCACTCCAATATATCTATTTTT
>ENA-OQHN01000672-OQHN01000672.1-human-gut-metagenome-genome-assembly--contig:-NODE-672-length-11306-cov-2.018696_pt1 | contig 11306 bp, 10 predicted proteins | sample MGYA00242564_ERZ504721 | MGnify/ENA primary metagenome ERZ504721 (study PRJEB26092, sample SAMD00036212) | human gut metagenome | host: Homo sapiens | study: EMG produced TPA metagenomics assembly of...
GCCCCCGAAGCACGATGCGGGTACCGCAACCCGACATTATCGAGCATTTTGGCAACGCAGATGCCGTGCCGCAGCTGCCGGAGCGGTGCTTAAGCCGCAAGGCGGGAATTGTGCGGTGTTGCCCTAAACCTTACTGCTGATTCTGAGCACTTGCAGTGTTGGCAGCCTGCTCAGCAGTCCAAGTCTTCTTGCGCTTGATGGCAACAACCAGGCGCCAGATGCACAGCACGGTCAGAACAGCCAGAACGGTGTCCAGAGTGTACAGGGCGGTCTTCCACCACGGGGTGATGACCTTCAGGCGGTCAGCGGAGGACCAGCCGTTCATAGCGTTGGAGTTGGCAACGGTGTACAGGATCTTGTGCATGGATTCGCGCATTTCGGTCACGATGTAAGCATCGTTCTCGTACTTCGGAGCCAGGGTGGTGTGGATGGTCGGGTCCGGGCTATCCCAGATATCGGAACCGGCAATCAGACCATCGGCCAGATCCATGTATTTGCTGGAACCGGAGTAGTCGGTGATGATCATGCCGCGCATGCCCAGTTCGCCGCGCAGGAAGCCGGTCAGCAGGTTATCGTAAGCGCCGCACCAGTAAGCGCCCCAGCGGTTAAAGCCGGTCATAACGCTCCAGGCGCCGCCATCGGTGATGGCCTTGTCGGCAACTTCCAGGTAGATTTCGCGGGCAGCCTGCTCGTTCAGCCAGGTGTTCACGCCGCGGCGGCTGGATTCAGAGTCGTTCAGGGCAACATGCTTCAGGTAAACGTAAACGCCCTTGGACTGGATGCCGTTGACTTCGGCAGCGCAGATGGTGCCGGCAACGAACGGATCAGAAGCATAGTACTCGAAGTTACGGCCAGAGTAAGCGGTGCGGTGCATGTTGATGCCGGGGCCATACAGACCAGAGTAACCCATGGCCAGGCAGTCTTCGCCAATGCAGCGGCCCACATCGTTGATCAGGTCAACGTTGAAGGTGGCGGCCATAACGTCTTCGGAGGTGTAGCACATAGCGGAAGCGCCGCCGGTCAGTGCTGCGGTCAGGCCCTGCGGGCCGTTTTCGTCTTTGGTACGGGTCTTGCCGATGGATTCAACAGCGGCAGTGTTGTGGAAGCCCAGGGTGATGGTGTTGACCATCTCGTTGAAGGTCAGCTGATCCAGCAGGGTATCCCACTGGGGATCGTCATATTCGGCACCGATCATGGAAACCAGAGCCAGACCATTGTCAGCGCCCAGGGTGGGCATTTCAACGCTGTCAGCCTTGCTGCCGTCGTAACGGGTGAAAGCCAGGTGATCAGCCAGGGTCTGGGTTGCGTTCAGCACAACAGGCTGGGTGGGGAAGGTGGCAACCCAGTTGGAGCGGCTCAGCCAGGTAACTTCGCCGGGTTCGCTGCTGCTCTTGTTGGGGTCTGCTTCATCAAACAGGTTGGTGATGGCAGTGCCGTTTTCGCTGGTGGCGAAGGTGGTGCTGTCCAGAGCGGCGTTGGTCCACTTGTAGGTCAGGGCAACGTTGCCATCGGCGGTCATGCGGCCATCGGTGTTCTCAACGGTGTAGCCCTTGGCAGCCAGGATGTTGTTCACAGCGTTGTGTGCATCGGTGGCAGCGGTGAAGTAGTAGTCGCCAGCGTCAACAATATAGGTCTTGGCGTTGTTGGCATCATAGGTGCGCAGCTCGCTCTTGTCAACGGTGATGTTGACAGTCTCGGAAGTGCCGGGAGCCAGGATATCGGTCTTGGCAAAGCCGCACAGCTCAGCAGAAGCCTTCTCGATGCCGTTGGCCTTGTCGTAATCGGTGTAGGGGCTCTGGAAGTACAGCTGAACGGTTTCCTTGCCGGAGTAGGTGGAACCGGTGTTGGTGACTTTCAGGGTGACATTGAAAGCATCAGCAGACTCGGTCACATTGAAATCGCTGTACTCGAAGGTGGTGTAGCTGTCGCCATAGCCGAAGGGGAAGGCAACAGTGGTGGACCAGTTGTAGTCGCCGGCATTGCCGGTGCCCATAACAGCGTCCTCGTAGCGGGTCTCGTAGTAACGGTAATCCAGGTAGATGCCTTCCTGATACACGCTGTACATACCCTGCACATCAGGGCCATCGGTCAGCAGGTTGTAATCTGCTGCGTTGGGGTAGGCCTGGGTGTAGAAGTTGTATCATGGCGGGTTGGCCGATGCTTGTCATACAGGTAGGAATCAACCAGGCTGCCGGACGGGGTAACCTCGCCGGCCAGCAGCTGGGCAACACCGTTGATGCCGGTCTGGCCCACGTCGCCGATCCACATAGCGGAATCGATGCCGTAATCCTCGCCGCAGATCTCCGGGTTCAGGAAATCCATCTCAATGGCGTTGGAGGAGTTGATCAGAACGATGACCTTCTTGAAGGTGCCGTTGTCCTTCAGGGTCTTCAGGTTCTGGAGCAGTTCCTTTTCTTCAGCGGACAGGGCCAGGTAGTTACCGTCGCCCTCCTGGCCTTTGATCCAGGAATCATTGGTGCCGTTTTCGCCGCTGGGCAGGTCAGCGCCCTCGCCGCCGGAACGGGAGAACACGACGATAGCAGCATCGCCGTAGTCAGCAAAGCTGGACTCGGCGCTGGACAGCTTGCTCCAGGGAGCTTCGTTCACAGCGTACTGGGTGTTGGCTTCCAGGGTATCGGAGATGGCAGCCGGGGTGATGCGGCTGTAGTTCTTCATCATATCGTCAGAAGAATACAGATCCCACAGGGTGCTGTTGACCTGGATGCCCTGATCTTCCAGAGCCTGCTTGAAGTTGGGAGCCTTGCTGGATGTCAACGGAGGCCGGAACCGGTGCCGCCGTACATCAGGTCCACGGAGCCGTGGCCGAACAGGCTGACCTTTGCGCCGCTTGCCCAGGGGCAGGGCGTTGTTGTCGTTCTTCAGCAGGGCTGCGCCTTCGGCTTCAACCTGTGCGCACAGCTCAGCCTCATAGGACTCGCGCTCTTCATCAGAGGTGAATCGCTCTTGAAGTACTCAGTGTCTTCGTCGCTGTCGCCCCTGATGATCTTGTAGGTGTCGGCGTCCAGGTAGTTATTAACGGTGGTTGTATAATGGAACGCAACCGTCGTGCCTACAATGGCGCCTGCGGTCAGGACGGCGGTAACGGCGGTCAGGCCGGACCACATCCCAACTTTGGGTTTCTTACTCAATTGTGTTCTCCTCCTGTTAGAAAATGCTCTATAACAAACTGTATTAAGCAAGAACAAAATACAGAGTGTTCAAAATAGATTATACCCAGTTTGCACTCTTGGATTTGGTCTTGTGCAGCTTGTACTCCGGGTTGGGGGTATCTACATGGCGGATGACGGACTCATCGGTGCGGTCACCAGCCACGGCCTGAATGTGCAGTTCGCCGTTCAGGGGAACCTTGAAGGTGAAAACATGCTCGCCGGCTCTGCTCGCCTACCTTGTTGCCGTTTACATACAGGGCAACGGTGCTCTGGTTGGAATAAACCTTTACGGTAGCGGTGCTGCCGGTGCGCTCCACAAAGCGCTTGGAGCAGATGTGCACAAAGGCTTCATCGCTCCACCATGCTTTATACAGATAGAAGCTGTCCTTCTTGGTTTTGCGGTCAAAGGTCACAAGGCCCTTGTGGTTCATGCCCGGCTCGCCGCCCTGGTCACGGGCGTCTGCAGCAAAGTCAAACATGTTCCAAACGTGGGTGGCCCACATCCAGGGGTGGCGCTTGAAGCAGCGTAGCATGTACTCATGGTACTTGGCCTGGTATTCTTCGGTGTGGTCGCCGCGGTGGGGGTGTGTGCTGTGCAGGTTGGGCATGCCCTCCGCGCCGTATTCGCTGTAACCGAACGGGCGGTTGGGGAAGCAGAGATGGAAGAAGCCCATCCACAGGTCGTTCAGGATAAAGCCCGGAACGTACCAGCCCAGGTACAGGTTCCAGCTGACCATATCGGTAATGTGGGCCGAACGGTTGAAGGGACCGCACATGGCGTAGCAGGCCAGGGTGGTCAGGCGGGTCTTGTCCATCTCGTGGCACAGGTCGTTCAGCTGGCGGTGGTTATCCAGCATGTCCTTCTTGTCCTTGGTGGAGATGGTGATCTCGTTGGAAACGCCCCAGCAGACGATGCAGGGGTGGTTGTAGTTCTGGATGATCAGCTCTTTCATCTGGCTGATGGTGTTCTCGCGGCCGTTGGGCATGTGCTCACTGATGTAGGGGATCTCGGCCCAAACAACCATGCCGACCTCGTCGCACAGATCATAGAAGTACTGGTCGTGCTGATAATGAGCCAGGCGGATGGTGTTGGCACCGATCTCTTTGATCAGGGCCATGTCTTCGTCGTGCATCTCGCGGGTGATGGCGTTGCCCAGGCCCTTGCGGTCCTGATGGCGGGAAACGCCGTGCAGCGGGTAAGACTTGCCGTTCAGGAAGAAGCCCTTCTTGGGGTCAACCTTGAAGCTGCGCACGCCAAAGCGGGTGGTGGTCTCATCTTCCACCGTGCCGTTCACCACAAGGCGGGCCTTGCAGCTGTACAGGTACGGATCCTTAACGCCGTTCCACAGGTGTGCGTTGAAGATGGTCAGGGTGATGTCGGGGCCTTTGCCGGTGGCAACGGTGTTGCCGGCAGCGTCCAGCAACTCAATGCTCACTTCGCCTTCGCCGTCGTGCCAGGTGGTAACCTGAACGCTGGCATCTGTGCCCTGCACAGTGGGGGTGATGCGGATGCCGGGGCCGCCGAAGTAATCCAGGGTGAAGTGGTTCTTGCTGACCACCATCAGGCTGACATCGCGGTAGATGCCGCCATAGAAGGTGAAGTCAGCTTTCTGGGGGTAAACGCGGTCGTTTTTGCTGTTGTCGACTTCCACGGTCAGCTCGTTTTCATCCCGCAGCAGTTCGGTGATGTTGGCGCGGAAGGTGGAGTAGCCGCCGTCGTGGTTGCAGACGGGGGAGCCGTTCAGAACCACATGGGCGCTGGCGTTGACGCCGTCAAACTGAATCCAGACCTGATGGGAGGCGGTGTTAAACTGGGGAGCAGCGAAACGGGTGCGGTAGATGCAGGTGCCGCGCCAGTAGTCATTGCCGCCGTCCTGACCGTCGCGGGCGTTCCAGGTGTGCGGCAGGTCCACCGTTGTGGTGGTGCCGTCGGGGCCGGTGAATTCCCAACCCTTCATGATTTTGGTGATTTCTCGCATGGCGCTGCCATCCTTTCTTTTTGCTGTTATTATTGTAACGAACAGCGAAAAATGTCGCAATGGGTTTTGCATAATCGGTCATTTGCGTGGAATAAACGGTTTTTGCCTGACAAAAAAATAACCCTTGCATTTGTGCAATATGTACAAATGCAAGGGCGTAAATTTTATACCTGAAATTTTGAGGGAACTTTATTGGACCGGGAAAACGGCTTTTATCGCAAAAAAATCCACCGTTGGATTCGGTAGTCCAAAAAACCATTGTACTTCTGGATAATACGCTTGACGATCTTTAACTCATCGCAGGTTTCGCGGCCAGGATCCGGGCCATCGGGCACCGCGCTGATGATATTCAGAACAGCAAACCCCTGCCGCCTGCAGACCAGCAGGTCAATCATCCGCTTTTCCGGCTCCGGCAGCTTGCGGGTCAACTCAATGGCATGATCCAGTGCGTTGGCAAACAGAGCGTACAGATCGGCCGGATCCATAAAGTGCAGGCAGGTACCGTCCGCTACATTGTTGATGCTGATGTGGTGGGCTTCGCACAGCATGCTCTTTTCGGTCAGCACAACATCCAAACCTCACTGCCGGTCTGGGTGCTGGCGTCATACTGCCGGGCGGCGGCTTCGGCTTCGTTCAGGCTCTGCTGCAGCGCGGCGTTGGGGGCCATGCGGCGCAGATCAGCGATTTGAACTTTCAGCTCATGGCATTTGCGGTTGATGATCTGTACGTTCCGCTTGGCCACCTGATACTGCTGGCGCTGGCGTTCATACAGCATGTTCAGCGAGTTCATCTCTTTTTCCATGGCCGCCTTTTTTGAACAGCTCAGTCTGCAAATATAAAAGGGTGATGCAGTAGAGCTGGCAGAGTGCCAGGGGGACAACAACGAAGATAGAAGTTTCCCGTGATACTCCGGTGCTGGTGACGGTCTGCATTGTTAAAAACAGCAGAACGAACATGCCGCCCAGAATAATAGCGCTGATTTGCTGGCGGGGACCGATGTGGTAGCTGCCTTCATATGGCATGGAATGGGCAACAGTTACCCGCAGCAGACAAGTACGCAGCGGCAAAAAACAGCAGTTGCAGCAGCAAAGCAGAGGGCTGATCCAATGGCAGGAATATGTTTACCTGTGCCAGGCACCAGACAAGAAGCTGCCATAACTCAAATGTCGTCAGGGCACTCAAAATTCCCCAGATGGCGCAATAAGTGGCGCCGGACCAGTCCAACTGGGTGCAGCTGTGGGAAGCGAAAATCATCCACATACAAAACAGAATATACGCCCCCGCCCGCAGGAACAGCGAGGAAGGCGTGTGATCCGCCCATAATAAAAATGTGGAAAGGGGAATGGAGGGAATCACGCAAAGCAGCGCCCGCTGCCAAAAGTGCGGCGAGTGCCGGAGCGGGAGCCAGTAGGTCAGTGCTGCGCCCCAAAGCTGTATCCCACAGACAAGAAGAGAAAGAAATTGTTGGAGATTTGGCAGCATTACATGGCACCCCCAACATAGGCGGCGACCGCAGCCAGGAAGGCAGCCCGCTGGCGACGGCTGATCTCCAGCCGGTCCTCCCCAACCTGGACCATATCGTTCTGGACCGCCCGCACATACCGCAGATTGACAAGGTAACACTGGTTGCATTTGGCAAAGTGGTAGGGGGCCAGCTGCTTTTCAGCATTTTGCAGGCTGGAACGCACGGACCATACCCCGGTGGAGGTATGGTAATGCAGCATACGGTCCCGCGTTTCCAGCCAGTAGATGTCCTCGGTGTTCAGCAGCTGCACGCCCCCAGCGGTCTGTAATGCAATCTGCCCGCCTTTGCGGCGCTGCACCCGCTGCAAAGCGCGGGCCAGCTTGGTGCTGAACTGGTAATAATTGACCGGCTTGAGCACAAAATCCAGGGCGTCGACCTCATACCCGCGAATAGCGTACTGCGCCATGTTGGTAACGAACACCAGCACCACATCCGGATCCACCGTGCGAATGCGCTCGGCAGCGTCCATGCCGCCAAGCTCCGGCATTTCAATATCCAGAAAGATGATGTCGAACCCCTTGCAATAGTTGCTTATGATCTGGGCACCGTCCGAAAAAGTGGTAACTTCCAGCATACAGTTGTTCTCGCGGCTGTATTGGTCAATCATGCTGCACAGCTGCTGCCGCATATCCGGCTGGTCATCCACCACGGCAATGCGAGGCATCGGGCGGCCCCCTTTCTGTTTGGAATCCAAAGCACCCGGCAAGCCCGGAAAACGGCTGTGCCATGCGCCTTTACTTATAATATATAAATACATTATAGTTGGCGGTGCGAAACCTTGCAAGAGAATTTTGCAGAAAACGGGGCGGTGCAGGGAATCTGGTTGTGATTTAGCGCTGCGTGTGGTATCCTGTAGGCAGCTTTTGGCGGCGGGCGGGGCAAGAAGAATGCCGGGATAAACAGGTGGAGGTTTGCTGCAGCTACTATACCATGTATTACATATTACACCATTTGCCAGTAACTTGAGTGGAAATTTATGGGAAAATGCGTAATTTGGGAACAAGATTGAAAAGAAAAAAATAAAATAACGGATTACAGTAATATTGCGGCTTCGAGATGTTTGAAAGGATATGACGGGATGACAAAAATATTATTCGTATGCCACGGCAGGATTTATCGGCAGTGAAAAAGTTCCCATAAATCCAGCACTTTCTGCATTTCATTCTCGATTTTACCAACAGTTTACCAATATTTCTGGAGAGCTGGACTTGCAATATATCAAACCAGAATGAGGAGAACAAAAAATGCGAGAACTGAAAAAACGGATTCATGATGATAAAAACGGTCTGGACTATGTGCTTTGTGGTGATTATTACATTCCTGATGATGCAAAAGCAGACGTGCCATCGGTACAGACTGTAAAGAAGTGGGAAGTCTGATACTGAAAATCGAATTCTCTCCCAGCCGATAAAAAAGCTACTTTTTCCACAGAAGAAATTTACCTTATGCGTACCACTGTAAATCAACTGAGAAATGAACGGCTGGCAAAAGGACAATACACTGATGCGGCAGATGATATGCTACTAAAATTATTCTAAAATCCGGAAAAAACGCATTGCAAAAGTACATTGCAATGCGCTTTTTTGTGTGCCCGAAGGGATTCGCCAAGCCGCGCCTAGAAACGACCCCCACCGGGGGCCGTTTTCTGCCCCGCGGGACGCAAAGCGCGGGGCACGGGCTGTTCGAATCCCCCTCTTTTATTGCCCCATAAAATCCGCGCATAACAAAAATGAGCAGCACCCCATAAGGTGCTGCTCTTGGTGCGACCGGGAGGATTCGAACCTCTGGCCTTCCGGGTCGGAGCCGAACGCTCTATCCAGCTGAGCTACGATCGCTTATGTATGAAAAACGCCGTTACAGCGTATTTCAAACTTGTAAAGTAGTCAATTTCCAATAGTGGTCAATTCGTGGTCTGACTACCGTTGACCACCGCGTTTTTATAAGTGCAAACAACGCTGTATCGAATAAAAACGAGCCTAAAACCTGTCATGTCGCAGTTGTCGGAGCCGAACGCTCTATCCAGCTGAGCTACGGACGCAGGTTTATGAATTACTGTCAAACAGGGCCAAGGCCCCGAATGCCTTTATAGTATACCAAATCCGGGAGCAAAATGCAAATGTTTTCTTGAAAAATCTCGTGTCATAATTCTAATCTGCATTCTAATCTGCCGGGGACATACCATTTGAAAAAGCAGCGCTTCGCCCTAAAGCCTATGCCCATCGTTAGGGCTATGCCGGCGGCTGGCTTTTGCCCCGCAGATCGCACCTGCCCATGCCGGTCTGATCTTCTACCCGGGCGGCAAGGTTGAGCGCACAGTCTACGCGCCGCTGCTGCATGAGCTGGCAGAGGACGGCACAAAAAAGACCCGGCATCCGCAGCAGGCGGGAGCCGGGCAGGGAAGTCAATCCTCGAGGGATTCCTCCAAGATGGCAACACAGCGCTTCATCGAAGCGTCAAATTCGTCGTCGTTATTATTCTGGAACAAAATCAGATTGTCCTTGTGCTGCGGGTCGGCTAGGTTCTCCGGGATGGCAAAGTTGCACCGGCGCAGGTACTCATCCCAGTGAGCCAGCTTCCAGGTGTCGCGGTCCGAGTTGCGCTCGATCATTCGCTGGTGGACGACCTCGGGCGAGGTTTCGACCCAGATGACGGCCAGCGTCGCGCCCTTGGCGGCCAGCTTGGCCTTCAGGTCTGCGATAAAGGCGTTGTCGCGCACCTCCTGGGTGAACGGCGCATTGATCAGGACAATATCGTCGTAGTCCAGTGCCTCCATGGCCAGGGCCAGAACGCAGTCATACTCATAATCGCGGATGTTCTGCTGGAAAAACGCGCTGCTGCGGTCATACGGCTGCCCGGCAACCTTGAAGATCTGCTTGGAGAGGACGATGAGCGTGTCCTTGTCGAGGTAGACAATGTGCTTTAAATTTTTAGCCAGCGCCTTTGCCACGTAGGTCTTGCCGCAGGCGGGCGGGGAGGTGACTAGAATGAGTTTTTTCTCCATGAGGAACCCTTCTCTATGTTAAGCATTACACGCTTTGCGTATGATTGTATTATACGACAATAATTTAACATAGTCAACGAACCAATCCGCAAAAAGGACAAAATACCCGTTCTGTACGAAGAAGTGCGCGGTTTTACAGTGGAAAGCAGAGCAAAACGCATGGACATTTGTGCGCAGTCTGCACGATTGGTGCGCAAAGAAAAAGCGCGGCCCATTGAAAAGGCCGCGCCTGAGTTATGAGGTGTAGAGATTGCAGGGGGCAGTGATTGCGTCGCACCTGCAAGCCGTTTCCGATAGGTACGGCACATCAATCCCTGCGCAGTCTCCTGCCCAGCAGATAATATCCGGCCCAGTCCAGCTTGCCGAACAAGGGAGAGCCGGTCCGCCTTGTCTCGGTCATGACCAGACAAGGCGGATGCTGCGCCAGCGGCAGGGCAGGTAGTAGGCGCTGTAGCAGCCCTCAATGCGCATCCGCGTCCAAAAGGGCATGCAGCCACGGGCTGCGCAGGGCGGCATAAGCCTTGTCCCGGCGCACGGCCCTGCGCTTGGCGGGGTCGCGGCGCAGGATGTCCGCCACGCCCTCGGCGTAAACGGTCAGTTCGGCGCGGTGCAGGGGGCGCATATCCTCCTGCGGGCAGTGCGCCGCGTAGCACGCCTTGTTCAGCCGGGCAAAATGCTCGGGCCAGATCTTGCAGTAGTCGGCGTGGTAATTTCGTCGAGAGTGTTCCTTCGCGACTGCAATCGTAAAACGTCAGTGGTGCGGTCAGGATAGTGTAGGCAAAATCGGGGGCAGTCCTGCCCAGCAGGTCGATATAATCCAATACAAATTGTAAATCTTCGCCTAGAGTATACTGTCTGTCAAATGCAAGCTGCTGTGCCGGCGCGGTGCGGTAGAGCTTATTCCACGGCATGGCCAGCAGACAGTCAAGCCAAAGCCGCGCCAGCATATTCTGCGGGCAGGTGGCAGTATCCGAAGTTACCGCTGCAGCGTCCAGCTCGTCAGTGGTGTAGTGCCAGAGCACAAAGCTCTGCGGCGCAGTGTTCTGGGCGTCAAGCGCCGCCTGCAAAGCGCCGGGGCGCAGCGCGTCATCTGCGTCGAGAAAGACAAGGTACTCGCCGTCCGCTGCAGTCAGTCCGGCGTTACGCGCGGCGGACACGCCGCGGTTCTCCTGGTGCAAAACCGTCACGCGGGGGTCTCTGGCGGCCCAGGCGTCGCACAGACCGCCGCTTTCGTCGGGGCTGCCGTCGTCCACGAGAATACAGCGCAGCCCGCCTGTGACCTGCTGGGCCAGAACGCTGGCCACACAGCGGTCCAGTGTCGCAGCAGCCTTGTAGACCGGCACAATCACGCAGAGGGTCGGCTTGCTCACTGGGCACCTCCGTTTTCCGTCACATCGCGCACGATGCGCACAAATTCCTCATAGTAATGCGCGGTGGAAAACTCCCTGCCGCGCGCCGCGCCGCCGCGCCCATCCTCGTGCAGAGGGCCAGGAGTCGGCTCGTACAGCATGACGGATTGCTCCGACGCCAAGCCAGTGGTCGGTCACAGTGTCGCCGCGCTCCACCAGCACGGCCTGGCTGCGGCCAGATACTCCGGCATACCGCCGCTGCGGGTCGCAAGCACGGGGCGT
>ENA-OQHN01000673-OQHN01000673.1-human-gut-metagenome-genome-assembly--contig:-NODE-673-length-11287-cov-7.898746_pt1 | contig 11287 bp, 8 predicted proteins | sample MGYA00242564_ERZ504721 | MGnify/ENA primary metagenome ERZ504721 (study PRJEB26092, sample SAMD00036212) | human gut metagenome | host: Homo sapiens | study: EMG produced TPA metagenomics assembly of...
GTTACTTTACTCATGAAGATCCCTCCCTCTGTATCTTGCAATGGCTGCTACGTCTTTGTCTCCGCGTCCGGACAGGCAGATGATGATGGAGTCTTCCGGATCAAATTCTTTTGCGATCTTCATCGCATGGGCTACTGCATGGGCACTCTCGATCGCACAGATGATACCCTCGGTTCTTGCGAGGTATTCAAAAGCTTCTACTGCCTCATCGTCCGTTACCGGAACGTATTCGGCGCGGCCGATGTCATGCAGATATGCATGCTCCGGTCCAATGCCCGGGTAGTCAAGGCCTGCGGAAATCGAGTAAACCGGTGCGATCTGACCGTATTTATCCTGGCAGAAGTAGGATTTCATACCGTGGAAGACGCCGAGTGTTCCGGTTGCAATGGTTGCTGCAGTCTCTGCGGTGTTGACGCCGCGTCCTGCTGCCTCGCATCCAATCAGGCGGACATTTTTGTCATTGATGAAGTTATAGAACATACCCATCGCATTGCTTCCGCCGCCGACGCATGCCATGACGGCTTTCGGGAGTTTTCCTTCTTTTTCGAGGATCTGCTCTCTTGCCTCTTTGCTGATGACAGCCTGGAAATCGCGGACGATGGTCGGGAACGGATGCGGGCCCATAACGGAACCGAGAACGTAGTGGGTGTCATCGACACGTGATACCCACTCGCGCATCGCCTCATTGACGGCATCTTTTAAGGTCATAGTTCCGGTAGTAACGGCATTTACTTTTGCACCGAGAAGCTCCATCCGGTATACATTGAGGGCCTGACGGTCGGTGTCTTCTTTTCCCATGAAGATCTCACACTCAAGTCCCATCAGCGCTGCTGCCGTTGCGGTTGCCACACCGTGCTGGCCGGCTCCGGTCTCTGCGATGACACGGGTTTTTCCCATTCTTTTTGCGAGGAGGCACTGTCCGAGCACGTTGTTGATTTTGTGGGCTCCGGTGTGGTTCAGATCCTCTCGTTTGAGGTAAATTTTTGCTCCGCCGAGATCCTTTGTCATTTTCTCTGCGTAGTAGAGAAGGGACGGGCGGCCCGCGTAATTTTTCAGCAGGTCATCGAGCTCCTGGCAGAACTCCGGATCGTTTTTATAATAATTGTACTGTTTTTTCCAAATTGATAATTTCATTCATCAGAGTTTCCGGTATGTACTGGCCTCCGTGAATACCAAATCTTCCGTCAGACATGTCTTATCCTCCTTATGCATTCTGTGATTTTTTCCGGGTCCTTTACGCCGTCTGTCTCGACACCGCTGCTGATGTCGACGGCGAAGGGATGTGTCTGTAAAATCGCCTGTTCCACATTTTCGGCGTTCAGGCCTCCCGCAAGGAAATACGGGCGGTCCATGTTTCTGATCAGTGACCAGTCGAACGATTCGCCGGTACCGCCTTTTCCGTGGTCGAGAAGGATGTAATCGGCGCTGCTTTTTTTCGCCTTTTCGACGTCCTCCCTGGTTTTGATGGAAAATGCCTTGATCAGTTCCCCGCCGGTGCGGAACCGGAGCGAATGGATATATTCTTCACTCTCATTTCCGTGGAGCTGTGCCAGATCGATGACGCCCTCTTCGAGGTATCCTGCGACAATCGCCGGAAGCTCGTTCACAAAGACGCCGACCGCCTGGATTTCGGGATCCAGATAGCGCCGCAGCGTCACGGCATGTTCTTTTGTAATCTGTCTGCGGCTTTTTGCAAAGACAAAGCCGACATATTCGGGCTTCAGTTCATTCACCGCATCAATGTCTTCCAGCCGTGTGAGCCCGCAGATTTTGATTCTGGTCTGTTCTTCCATAACGTTTGACTCCCCGTGCGCTCTGTTTTGTTTTGCGCACTTACGTTACCACTTTAACACATTGAAGAGAGTTTTTCAAGCTCTGCTTTTTTGTTGCTGCTCCGCATCAGCGTTTCGCCGATCAGAACGGCATCGGTTTTATTCTGATACAGTCTTCCGACATCCTCCGGCGTTTTGATGCCGCTCTCGGATACGAAAACAATGTTTTCCGGGACAAGCTCCCGCAGCCGCTCACTGTTGTGGATATCGACCGTGAAATCTTTTAAGTTGCGGTTGTTGACGCCGATGATCCTTGCTCCGGCGCGCATGGCCTGTGCAACCTCCGCCTCATCGTGGGCTTCCACAAGAGCGGAAAGGCCGAGGGAATGCGCTGTTTCCAGATATTCTTTTAAGGTTTCCTCCGGCAGCAGCGCACAGATCAGAAGGACAGCGGTGGCTCCGAGCACCTTTGCCTCGTAGATCATATAGGGATCCACGGTAAAATCTTTCCGCAGAACCGGGATGGATACGGTTTCTGCAATTTTTTTTTAAGTAACGCTTGTCGCCTTTGAAGTATTCCGGCTCAGTCAGGCAGGAAATGGCGGAGGCACCGGCCGCTTCATATTCCTTTGCGATCTCCAGATAGGGGAAATCTTCTGCGATGATGCCCTTCGACGGGGAGGCTTTTTTTACCTCGCAGATAAAGGACATGCCCGGCTTTTTCAGCGTCTGTTCAAACGGGAATCCGGTGTCCGGGTTCATCGCCGTTGCTTTTTCTTTCATTTCTGCAAGAGAACACTTCTCTTTTTCTGCAGCGACACGTTTTCTTGTGGCTTCTGCAATCGTTTCCAGTATCATATGTTTATTCCTCTTCTGCCAATTTATTGGCGAGTGACACAAACTCTTCGAGTTTTTTCTGTGCTTTTCCGCTGTCAATCAGCTCCTCTGCCAGTTTTACAGCGTCCTGCATCGGGATTTCTTTTGCTACATGAAGGGCTGCGGCGGCATTCAGGACAACAGCGTCTCTTGCCGGGCCTTTCTTTCCTGCAAGAATTTCTTTCGTAATTTCAGCATTCTCCTGCGGGGTTCCGCCGACCAGCTCTTCTTTGGTACAGCGGGTCATGCCGAACTCTTCCGGTGTGATGACGTATTCCTCAAACGTTCCGTCCTTGATCTCGCAGACGCTTGTCGGTGCGCTTAAGGAAATTTCATCGAGGCAGTCCTGGCCGTAGACAACCATGCCGCGTTTGACACCAAGATTGGAGAGAACTTCTGCCATCGGGCGGACAAGTGCTTCCTCGTAGACACCCATCACCTGCATCGTGGCTGCTGCCGGGTTGGTCAGCGGTCCGAGGATGTTGAAAATGGTCCGGATGCCGAGCATCTTGCGGACCGGTGCCACGTATTTCATGGACATGTGGTATTTCTGTGCGAACAGGAAACAGATTCCAAGTTTTTCCAGAACTTCTTTGTTTTTCTCCAGCTCCAGGTCGATTTTGACGCCGAGCGCTTCGAGACAGTCGGCTGCGCCGGATTTGCTCGATGCGGCGCGGTTTCCGTGTTTCGCAACTGCGACGCCGCCTGCAGAGATCACAAGGGATGCTGTTGTGGAGATGTTGAAGGAATTGGATTTATCTCCGCCGGTTCCGACGATTTCCAGAACATCCTTGTCATGTTCCATGTGAACACCGTGCTTTCTCATGCCGTTGGCACATGCGGTGATCTCTTCGATTGTCTCGCCTTTCATCGTCATGGCAGTTAAAAATGCGCTGATCTGGATCGGATCGGCTTTTCCTCCCATGATTTCATCCATGGCGCCCTCTGCCATCTCGTAGGTTAAGTTCTCTTTATTTACCAGTTTTACAATCGCTTCCCGAATCATATTCTGTTTCTCTCTTTCTTTGCTGTCCTGTGATCTATCTTGTAATTTTTAAGAAGTTTTCTACCATCTGTCTGCCCTGCGGGGTCAGAATGGATTCCGGATGAAACTGGACTCCGTAGATCTTTTTCTCACTGTCCTCGACTGCCATGACCTCGCCGTCTGCAGTTCTTGCCGTTACCTTTAAGGTTTCCGGCAGTGTCGCTTCATCAGCTGCGAGGGAATGGTATCTTGCAACCGGAACGGTTTCCGGCAGCCCCTGGAATAATTCCGAGGTAAGATCCAGCGTTGTCTCGGACTGTTTGCCATGCATCAGCTGTTTCGCATAGGTGACGGTCGCGCCGTACGCGGCACAGATTGCCTGATGGCCGAGGCAGACACCGAGGATCGGGATCTCGCCGCCTAATTTTTCTACAATCTCCATGCATCGGCCTGCCTGCTCCGGACGGCCCGGTCCGGGAGATAAGATGATGGATGCCGGTGCCAGTGCGCAGATTTCGTCGATCGTCATCTCGTCGTTCCGGATGACCTTCATGTCCGGATTGATCGAACCGGCGAGCTGATACAGGTTATAGGAAAAACTGTCATAATTATCTACCAGCAGTATCATAAGTTGCTTCCTCCTTCTGCCTCCGCAAGTGCGACCATCACGGCCTTTGCTTTGTTGATGCATTCCTGATGCTCTTTTTCCGGTACGCTGTCGGCTACAATGCCGGCACCGGAGCGGACGAACACTTTTCCGTTTTTCTTAAACGCAAGCCGGATTGCGATGCAGGTGTCCATATTTCCGGTGAAATCCAGATAGCCGATCGCACCGCCGTAAATGCCGCGCTTGTTGTTTTCCAGCTCGTTGATGATCTGGCAGGCACGGAGCTTTGGTGCACCGGAGAGGGTTCCGGCCGGGAGAACGGAATCGATGGCATCGACTGCGGTCTTGTCTTTCCGAAGCTGTCCTTTTACGGTGGAACCGATGTGCATGACGTGGGAGTAACGCTCGATTGACATGTATTTTTCTACTTCCACGGTTCCGAAATCACAGATCTTTCCAAGATCATTTCTTCCCAGATCGACCAGCATATTGTGCTCGGCACGCTCTTTTTCATCGGCGAGGAGTTCTTTTTCCAGCCGCTGGTCTTCTTCATAGCTCTTTCCTCTCTGCCGCGTTCCGGCAAGCGGGAAGGTCCGGACCTCTCCGTCCTCGACTTTTACGAGAGTTTCCGGGGATGCACCGGCGATCTCGACATCATCACTCGAGAAGTAGAACATGTACGGCGACGGGTTCGTCGTGCGGAGGACGCGGTACGTATCGAGGAGGCTTCCCTCAAAATCAGCTTCGAGCCGGTTGGAGAGAACGAGCTGGAAGAGGTCTCCCTCGTGGATATAATGTTTGACCTGCTCAACTTTCTCACAGTACGCTTTCTCATCGAAGAGCGGGCGGAACTCGGATTTCAGGTGGCCTGCTTTCGTCTCGGCCGGTTTTCCGAAGCGGATCAGCTCTTCCATTTTTTCGAGTTCCTGTACGGCTTTTTCGTAATTTTCTTCGAGATTTTCGGTTTCGATATTAAGCATCAGTACGATTTTCTGACGATAATTATCATAGGCGATGACCTTATCGAACAGCATCAGGTCGACATCTTTGAAATGTTCCTGATCTTCTGCGTCCAGCTTTAAGGTCGGCTCGCTGTACTTGATGTAATCGTAAGAGAAGTATCCAACGAGGCCGCCGGTGAAGGTCGGCAGTGTCGCGATCTTCGGACTTTTATTTTTCTCAATCAGGGTTTTGATGACGGCTCCCGGATGGGCTGTCTTTGCAGTCAGCCGGATCTGTCCGGTCGGAAGCTGTTCTTTGTGGCTTTCCGGAATATCTTCTACTTTTTTCATCTCTGCCGCATCGGCGGTGATTGTCAGGTTTCCGTTGACACAGGTGAGTTCCAGCGACGGATCGTAGCCGAGGAAGGTGTATCTTCCCCACTGTTTTTTATCCTCCACGCTTTCAAGCATGTAGCAGTGGCTGCTGACGCCCTGCAGGACTTTCAGTGTTTCTACTGGTGTACGGATATCCGAATAAATTTCTCTGCTTACCGGGATTTTCCGAAAAGCTCCCGATGCGGCTGCTTTTGAAATTTCTTCTAACGTCATCTGTTTCATCTTGTTATCTCCTCTCCTTGCGTCTGCAAAGGCTGTCATCAACACTGGTCCTCAGAACCAATTTCTGATATACAAAAAACCGCCCCCGGCAAAGAATCACTTTGTTCTTTGCCAAGGGCGGGTATATTTTTATACTCGTGGTGCCACCTTGTTTTGCGATTGCTCACACGCTCTGCAGAATACGATCATATTCCTGGCAACTAACGTATGCCTGCACGTTACAGAATACTCAGACGGTTTCCCGCTTTTCCCTGTACCCTCCGTGGTCCATTTGCTGATCCGCTTTCTGTCCGGCTTCCACCTGCCCGGGCTCTCTGTGAGGGCGCTTCCAACGTTATCTCCACTTCATCGGTTTCGAAGTATTTATTTTTTTCTTATGCGCTGTATTATAGTCCCATTCTTTTTTGCTGTCAAGTAATTTTTTTGTTCTTTTTGTTCAAAGTCCGGTATTTTTATGATATTCCCGTGTCCACGCCGCAAGAGCTTCGTCCAGATCGCGCGGGAGCTCGACCTGCATTGCCTCGGTGATCTGGCGGTCCATCTCCCGTTTCGTCTCGGCGTCCACTTTCCGCTCGGTGCACATCTGCTCATAGGCGTCCTGTCCTTTGCTCATGTAGACCGCAAACAGCCAGCTCTTTAACGCTGCTTTCGTGTGCAGCTCCTCATTTGCTTTCTGAAAACACGTAAGTGCTTCATTCATCTGGAACAGACTTGCGTAGGCACAGCCCATGTTGTTGTAAATACTTCCGGTGAACTGGCTTCCCATGTTGGTTTCGTTTTCCTCGGTATCTTTCAGCGTTTCCTGGTAAACCTGGATCGCATTGATATATTTTTCGTGGTCGACAAGGTAGTCTCCCTTGATTTTTTTCCGCACAATCTCCGGCTGCTCCTCGAACCGTTTCAGGCGCTCATTCATCTCACGGAACTGATCGTGGGAAAGATAATTGATCTCCTTGAAGATCGGCAGGATAAACTCACCGATGTTCTTTTTCTCCTCCAGAAGGACGTAGAGACGCTGGTACAGTCTTCTTAAGTGGAGTTCTTCTTTCATCCACACCAGCAGCTGCTCGTTAATGATGGTCTCGTCCAGCAGATAGATGTTGTGGTACAGATAATAGCACAGTTCCTCGATGGAATATATATTTGTGCTGATGTTGGAAATATAATACGGATTTTTCGCCCGTTTGACCTGACATAAAATATAACCGCTCATCGTTTACACCTCCCCCATCGTCTCGTGCCAGATTTTGTGGCTTGCCGGGAACATATCGCCAAACCCTAAATCCTCTGCGGTGATCTGACACGTAACCGGAGAATCATACTCCAGACGCAGACGGATCCGTGTTGTCTTCGGCGGCCGTTTGGGCAGCCCGTCCAGCTTCATGGTATAGCGGTTTCGTTTTCCGCTTTCCATGGAGCTTACAACAAATTCCAGCTCCTCCGTTCCGTCGAGGATCAGCTCACATTCTTTTTCTGCTTCATACCAGTTCACACCGGCTGCAATCAGCGCATAGTATGCCGGAGAACCATTGATCGTCATCTCCATGCCGATGTTGTAGCGCACGAGGTCATTTCCGAGGAAGAGATAGCCCTTTAAGCGGCGCTCCTCCACTTTTTCGCGCGCGGAAAAGCAGGCGCCCTGTGCAAACAGGTTCGTTCCGCCGAAGATTCTTCTCTGGTTTTTCTTTAACTGACGCAGAGAGTTGTCGGCCCAGGCAAGGTCGAACTCCTCGCTCACCAGAAATACGCTGGAATAAATTTCATTCCCCATCGCTTCTCCCATCAGATGGCAGAAATCGCGGTCGCGCTCCATCGGCTCGATCGAAAGTGCGGCTTTTGGCCCTCGTTTTACGGTCACAGTTGCCGGCTTCGTTTTACGGCTGATGGAAAGTTCAGAAAACGATGCCTCCTCATCTTTCAGGAAAAACAGACCGACTTTACGGCTCCAGAGCTCCGGCTTCTGGTTCAGCACATGGCAGTAAAAGCTCTCGTCATGCTCCTGCAGGTAGGCTCTGCCGCGCGGAAGTCCGATTATCTTGTATGCTTCACGCACATTTTCCACAAATGGACGGGTCAGATGGCCCGTGGTGATCATCATCGCCTGGATCTGCTGGTCCGGGCGCTCGATGCCGATCATCTTCAGTGCTTCGCGAAGGAACGTGCCAAGGACTTCTCCCGGCGTGTAATCCCGGTTTTCGATCTGGCAGATGCGGGATCCCATGCAGATCTCGTACAGATTGTCCAGCCAGATGCCGTTTTCCGCGTGAGCAGATTTTTCTGCATCCGGTCCTGTTTTCCACGTTTCCTCATTCCGTTTTTTGGCAATGGCGGTCGGAAATTCCACCGCCTCTTCTCCTTCTTTTACCGGGATGGAGACGGCCGTATGGGTTCCCCTGTCATAGCAGCAGAACTGGGAATATTTCTCTCCAAAATCAAATCCTAAAATCAAATTTTTCTGTTCCATGTCGTATCCTCCTGCTGCTTCTTTTCATCCACAAGTGCAAAACAGTTCCGAACCAGAGCCTCCTGCTGCAGATACTTTTGGAATGCTTCTTCTGCTTTTTCCGAATCTCCTGCCGCGCGCGCTGCTTTCATCTGATTCAGAAGCTGGTACCGCGTCTTTCCTGCTTTTGGTTCGCCGGTCATGGAGACGGTTTTCACCTCTGTTTTTCCCTCGCCCTGACGGTTCGTAAAGGTCAGGTAATACTCCATTTTCTCGCCGTAGAACAGCAGAAACTCTTTCACAAAAATGCCCTGATACATATTGCGCATCGGTTCGCTCTTCCATGTTTCTTCGGCGTTTGTCCGGTAATGAATCGTCACCTTTGCCTCCGCTCTCTGGCGCTCCTCGATGAACATGCGGTCGCCGATCTGGAAGCCTTCGGTCAGGTGCTCCGGCAGATCCTTGTAGAAGGCAAAGCGGAGTCCCTGTTTCGTAAACGCCAGAAGCAGGGTATGCGCCTCTTTTTCTTCCTCCTCAGAAAGCTGCGGCTTCGTGGAAAGATGTTTCAGCATCGCAAGATGGCAGATCTCGTCCAGCTCCCAGCCCTGTTTCCAGGCGCGGTCCAAGTAGTCAAACATCTGATCCGAAAGCGGTTTTCCGTCCATAAAATAGCCGATCGCAAGATACGTCAGGTATGCCAGAATGACATGCTCTTTTCCGCTCTGTCGGATGTAGTTCTCCAGCATTTCCTGCTCCCACTTCGGGTGGCTGCGCACAAAGACGGACCAGGTCAGAATGCGCTCCTCCAACTTGTCGCTCTCCATCTGGAAGCCGCGGATTTTATCCCATAAACTGCACATATCCTCAATAGAACCGGTGAAATAATCTCTCAGATAGCACAATACAATTTCATCGTAAATGCCCTGTTTTACCACGTAGGATGCCAGATAGAGAAGCTCCTCGTCCTCTGTAAACTCTTTTTCCAGAATCATCGCATGCGCCAGACGGAAGAGACACGACACCGGGATCTTTTCGTAGCCGTACCGATCCGTCAGGGCAAAGGCGCGGCTGTAACAGCCGTAGCGTACCAGAAGCTCGATCGTAGAAATACGGTCCACCTTTGCGTAAGCGCTGTCCTCCAGCTCTGCAACAGCCGCCTCGGTCTCACGCTCATCCGGATGGGCAAGATAGTATTCCAGCAGTTTCTGACGCACTGTTTTCCGGTAAGCACTGGAAAATGCGCTCGTGCGCGCTGCCTGCTGATACCAGGCAAGATTTTCTGCAGTAAGCTGCATCTCCTCTTCCTGCTCCCCGCACAGGTGTAGCAGCAGACCCGGATTTTCAATGGCAAAACCGCCGCAGGCACGGGCAAGCTCTTCATCCGTAAACAATGGCTCTACGCGGCAGGTTTCTGTCACCGCATATCTTCTGCGCTGCTCATCTTCGAGAAGAATCCGCGCTTTTTTGCCGTACAGACGGATATAAGCACCCTGTTCCGTCATCGGATAAGACGTTTCGCCCGCCATCGCCGGATGGCAGACGATCACACGCGTGATTTTCGGATTTTCACACGTTACATGATGGGTAAACAGCACATTTGCGATCGCTTTTGCGCTGTCGGGATCTTCCGGTTTTTTCAGAAAAGTCCGGTACAGTGCAGCATATTCGCGGTTCATGCGGCCTTTCTGGATCTGTCTTGCCGTGAAAACCTCCATCGCCGGGCGGTAGCTCTGGAATGTATGGCGGTCTTTTTCGCGGTTTTTGATCACGTTGGCGTAGATCAGCGCTTTCTTCTGGCCTGCCAGTGTGTTGCTGTAGGAGAAATACATCCGGATGACCTGCGGAAGAACCTCGTCGAACGACGCATCCATCGTTTCGATATAGTACTCGTACAGGCGCGTGATGCGGATGTTCCGCTCCACGGCTTTTGCATACCACGGGAAATATTCCTTCCGCACCGGGCGGCCCTTCATCACCAGTTTGCAGATGGCTTCGAGCACTTCATCGGATGGAAAACGCTCATAGCCCGCAGTCAGGATCTGATAGACATTCTCATCGAACGTTTTCATCGTCTCTGTAAGATAAGCGGCCCGTTTTAACAGTTCCCCGCTTAAAATGCCTTCTTTCTGCGCAAATTTCAGCACCTGAACGGTGAACGGCGAAATCCGGCGGAGCTGTCCCTCCTGGCGGAGATAGAGCTGTGCCGCATCCAGATACAGAAGCGGGCTCTTGCACCCGCACTCATAGCAAAGTTCCATCGCGTAGAGCTGACGGGTCAGCGACTGCTGCCAGGAATCGTCGGCATCAATGGCAAGCTTTAGCAGAAAATAGCTTGCACTCTCCTGCCGCATCAGTGTTCCAAGGCGTGATACCAGCCCGGTATGGCCCACTTCCATTTTCAGCTTCCATGCCAGATACAGGTACGCTCCTTTTTTCTCCGCGGTGTCCAGCAGTTCCTGATGCTCTTTTACGTAAGAAAGCGTTTCTCTTGCTTTTCCGGTTTCCTCATGGCTCTCGTACAGCCATGCTTTTCCCAGCGTCACCCACGCCATGTCTCCGCCGGCTTTTTCGAACTGCTCGATGGCCTCCCAGGTGTCCTGATACCAGGTACGGTAGTCGCGTTTATGGACTGCCAGATCGAGATAGCCGCGCGCGATGGCAGTTATCTGACGGTCGCGCTCCGTATTTTTCCTGCTAGTCACATGCTTTTCGCTGTTTGTCACTTCCAGTTCAAAGCGAAGCTCCTGTTTTCCCTGACGCACCGTAATTCTGCCGTAATGGCGGCCGTTTCCGATTTTCTCCTGATGGATAATGTATTCCACACCGTAGACGCTTCCGATGAAATCTTCTGAAGTGACGACTTTCTTTTCCACTTCCAGAAAGTCTCCCTGCACCTCGATTTCCATGCGGACGTAGCCCCAGGTATTTTTATACAGATACAGTGTTTCTTTGCGCGGTTGGTCCACGGTAAGCGCAGTTTTCTCCGGCTGTTCCGCCGAAAGCATCACCGGCTCTTTCTGACCGAGGGCAACCAGAAATTCCTCC
>ENA-OQHN01000674-OQHN01000674.1-human-gut-metagenome-genome-assembly--contig:-NODE-674-length-11287-cov-2.881989_pt1 | contig 11287 bp, 9 predicted proteins | sample MGYA00242564_ERZ504721 | MGnify/ENA primary metagenome ERZ504721 (study PRJEB26092, sample SAMD00036212) | human gut metagenome | host: Homo sapiens | study: EMG produced TPA metagenomics assembly of...
AGGTGTTGGCGGTTTCGTTGTAGAACGAGAATCCCAACAGCGCATGCAGCCCGTAAAAACCGCACAGGAACACCAGCGTGCCGATGAGATTAAAGTACAGATGAACAAATGCGGTGCGCTTAGCATTTTTGTTGGCACCGGCAGAGGAGATCAGCGCGGTAACGGTGGTGCCGATGTTCTGGCCCATGATGATGGGAACCGCCGCCGCATAGGTGACGGCACCGGTGGAGGTGAGGGCCTGCAAAATACCCACCGAAGCGGAGGAAGACTGCAGCACAGCCGTCAGCACGGCACCGGCCAGCACGCCCAGAACCGGGTTTTTGAAGCTCAGAAACAGGTCCATGAACCAAGGCTCATCGGCCAGAGGACTCATGGCGGTGGACATGGTGTTCATACCGGCCATCAGGACGGAAAAGCCCACCATGATCTTGCCCACGCCGCTGCGGCGGTCCTTATCCTTGCCCAGCATATAAAGGAAGATGCCGATAAAGCCAAGGATGGGGGCCCACGCGTTGGGGTTCAGCATCTGGATGGCGAAGGAATCACCCTCCAGGCCTGAAAGCGAGAGCAACCAGCCGGTAACGGTGGTACCGATGTTGGCGCCCATGATGACGCCGATGGCCTGGTGCAGCTCCATCAGGCCGGAGTTGACAAAACCGACCGCCATAACGGTGGTGGCACCGCTGGACTGGATCACTGCAGTGATGACCATGCCCAGCAGCAGCCCGCGCACCGGGCTGGCCGTCATTTTGGAAAGGATGCCTTGCAGTTTGCTGCCAGCGGTCTGCTCAAGGGCTTTGCCCATGAGGTCCATGCCGTAAAGGAACATGGCAATACCGCCCATCAGCGTGAACACATTAAAAATGCTCATACAGGGGGTTACACTTCCATTTCTCTTTTGTTATGTTTTCATTGTTGGGTGCAGCCGCACCCGGAGCAAAACCGAATCAAATCGTTTTGCACATGCCCACAATGGCACGATACCGTTACCTATTATAATAGAAAACAGGGCTTTATGAACACCAAAAGCCAGTAAAAGAATTGTAAAGACTGTGTAAAATGTCGAATCAACGCAAGAAAACTGCTAAAATTGGCACATTGTAAAAATTTGGCGTATTGATTTTGGGCAACTTTACACAAACTTTGCAAAAGGGAAGTTTCCATTACCAAAGCTTTACCCGGATTGTACTGCACGATGGTCGATACTGGGGAAACAGCGCGGTACAATAAATACGCACTCAGGAAGAACGAATAGGAAAACACGAACCCCTGAGCGAATGTGTGAGATAGAATAACAGATACAATTAAGGGAGAAGAAAGTTTATGTTAAAGCGTAATGTTTCCGTTGCAGTTGCTGCTGCTCTGGCTCTCAGCCTGGCCGCCTGTGGTTCCAGCCCGGCATCCTCCGCTGCTTCCAGCGAAGCAGTTTCCAGCGAGGCTGCTTCCAGTGAAGCCACTGCTGCACCGGCTGCCGGCGATTTCGATGTCGATCAGGACATCACCGTGATTTCCCGTGAGGATGGCTCCGGCACCCGCGGCGCTTTCATCGAGCTGACCGGTGTGGAAGCCAAGAACGATGCAGGCGAAAAGGTTGACAACACCACCGAGGCGGCCGCCATCCAGAGCTCCACCAACGGCGTTCTGACCGCTGTTTCCAACGATGAGACCGCAATCGGCTACATCAGCCTGGGTTCTCTGAACAATGATGTCAAGGCTGTCACCGTGGAAGGCGTTGCCCCCAGCGCTGACACCGTGAAGGATGGTACTTACACCCTGGCTCGTCCGTTCAACATCGTTACGAACGGCGAAGCTGCCGACCCCGTTGCCGTGGACTTCATTGCTTACCTGCATGAGCACCGACGGTCAGGCCCTGGCTACCGAGAAGGTTACATCGGCGATGTTGGCGCTGATTACACCAGCACCCAGCCCGCAGGACAGATCGTGGTTGGCGGTTCCTCCTCTGTTTCCCCGCTGATGGAAAACTGATCGAAGACTATAAGACCGTGAACCCCAACGCAACCCTGGAACTCCAGACCACCGACTCCACCACCGGCGTTTCGGCGCACTGGATGGCACCTACACCATCGGTATGGCCAGCCGTGAGCTGAAAGATTCTGAGGTTGAGGGCGGCGCAAAGGCGACTGTCTTGGCAAAGGATGGCATTGCTGTTATCGTCAGCAACGACAACCCCACGGATAACCTGACCGTTGACCAGATCAAAGGCATCTACACCGGCGAGCTGACCACCTGGGCAGACGTTCAGTAATACCCCCTTTCTAAAAAAGACGGCTGTTGCGGCGGCAAAAAGGCGGCAACGGCCGTTTTTTTGAAAGCCATCGGTATATAGTTCCTGAGCAAAAACAGGAGAGTATGGGGAAAATGAAAACAACAACTTCGCACCTGAAAGAGATCGTCATGCAGGGGGTATTTACCGCCTGCGCGTGCATCTCCATTCTGGCCGTGGCGCTGATCTGCATCTTCTTATTTGCAAACGGCCTGCCCACCACTTTTTGAAATCGGCCCCCTCAAGTTCCTGCTTGGCACCACCTGGAAACCCGGCAACAACCTGTACGGCATCCTGCCCATGATCCTGGGGAGCATCTATGTCACCGCAGGCGCGATCATTGTGGGGGTGCCCATTGGGCTGCTGACGGCCATCTATATGTCCCGCTTTGCATCGCCCCGTATCAACAAGGTGCTGTTGCCGGCGGTACAGCTGCTGGCCGGTATCCCCTCGGTCGTGTACGGCTTCTTCGGCATGATCGTTATGGTCCCGGCGGTGCAGGCTATGGTCAAATCGGACCTTTTTCAAAACTGTGCTGCACGTGAAAAGCGGCAAGGGCATGAGCCTGTTTACCGCCAGCCTGCTGCTGGGCATCATGATTTTGCCCACCATCATCACGGTCAGCAAAACCAGCCTGGACGCTGTGCCCCAAAGCTATTACGAGGGCAGCCTGGCTCTGGGTGCTACCCATGAGCGCAGCGTGTTTTGCGCGGTGCTGCCCGCCGCCAAAAGCGGCGTAATGTCCGCTGTAATCCTGGGTGTTGGCCGCGCCATCGGCGAAACGATGGCCGTTGTGATGGTTGCCGGCAACCAGACCTGGATGCCCAAGGGCTTGTTCCAGGGGCTGCGCACGATGACCTCCAACATCGTCATCGAGATGGGTTACGCTGCAGACTTGCACCGCGAAGCGCTGATCGCAACCGGCGTTGTGTTGTTTGTTTTCATTCTGCTGATCAATCTCTGCTTTAGTTTGGTAAAAGGGGGCGAAAAGAATGGCTGATTTTGCTGCAACCGCCGGTAAAACCGATGATATGACCCACGCAAATGCGAAAATCGTTCCCCCCGCCCGCCACGAAAACCGCATGGCGGCCCGCGCGTATGCCCTTGTCATGCGCTGGCTGGTGCGGCTGGCGGCCCTGATTACCGTGGCGATCCTTGTGTTCCTGATCGGCTATATCCTGGTCAACGGTATTCCCAACCTCAAGCCGTCCCTGTTTGAGTGGACCTATAATTCCGACAACGTATCCCTGATGCCCGCGCTTATCAATACCATTCTGATGACGGCGTTCTCGCTGGCCATTGCCACACCGCTGGGCATTTTTGCTGCGGTCTGGCTGGTGGAATACGCCAAACGCGGCAGCAAGCTGGTCAAGGTGGTGCGCATCACCACCGAAACGCTGCAGGGCATCCCCTCCATCGTATACGGTCTGTTCGGTATGCTGTTCTTTGTCATGCAGCTCAAATGGGGCTACAGCCTGATCGCCGGTGCCTTCACGCTGGCCATCATGGTGCTGCCGGTCATCATGCGCACCACCGAGGAAGCGCTACTTGCAGTGCCGGATTCTTACCGCGAGGGCAGCTTTGGCCTGGGGGTCGGCAAGCTGCGCACCGTATTCACCATTGTGCTGCCCAGCGCCATGCCGGGCATCCTGTCCGGCGTGATTTTGGCAACGGGCCGCATTGTAGGCGAAACCGCGGCCCTGATCTACACGGCCAGCACCGTTGCCGCTGTGCCCGCCAGCGTGTTCAGCTCCACCCGTACCCTTGCCACCCATATGTATCTGCTTTCCAACGAGGGCCTGCATATCAATGAAACCTACGGCACTGCCGTGGTGCTGTTGATCCTGGTGCTGCTCATCAACAGCCTGTCCAGCTTTATTGCCGGCCGCCTTGCCAAAAAGTAATGCCGAAAGGAACTGCATGATGAATAAATTCGAAGTTAAAAACATGGACCTGTATTACGGCAAGCTTCCATGCACTGAAAAACTATCAATATTGCCATCCCCGAAAAACGAGATCACGGCGTTCATCGGTCCTTCCGGCTGCGGCAAGTCTACTTTCTTGAAGAGCCTGAACCGCATGAACGACCTGGTGGAAGGCTGCCGCATTTCCGGCGATATCCTGCTGGACGGTGTGGATATCTATAAGGATAAGATGGATGTCAATGTGCTGCGCAAGCGGGTTGGCATGGTGTTCCAGAAGCCCAACCCCTTCCCGATGAGCATTTACGATAACATCGCCTACGGTCCCCGCACCCACGGTGTGCGCAGTAAGGCGCAACTGGATGAAATTGTGGAAAAAAGCCTGCGCGGCGCTGCCATCTGGGACGAAGTGAAGGACCGCCTGAACAAAAGCGCGCTGGGCATGTCCGGCGGCCAGCAGCAGCGTTTGTGCATTGCCCGCGCCCTGGCGGTGGAGCCGGAAGTTCTGCTGATGGACGAACCGACCTCCGCCCTGGACCCCATCTCCACCTCCAAGGTGGAAGAGCTGGCTCTGGAATTAAAGGACCGCTACACCATCGTAATCGTGACCCATAACATGCAGCAGGCCGCCCGTATTTCAGATAAGACGGCGTTCTTCCTGCTGGGTGAGCTGGTGGAAATGGGCGATACGGAACGCCTGTTCTCCACCCCTGTGGACAAGCGCACGGAAGATTATATTTCCGGCCGTTTTGGTTGATCGGAGGAGCAATACCATGCCTAGTGTGCGTAAATCTTATGATGAAGAGCTTTTGCAGCTGGATACCTTGCTGGCCCGCATGGGTCACGAAGCCGGTGCCGCCATTGAAAGCGCACTGACTGCCCTGCGCAATGATGATATTGAACTGGCCCGCAGCGTAGTTGCGCGGGACAGCCAGATCGACGCAAGCGAACACGAGATCGAACACCGCTGCCTGCAGCTGCTGCTGCGCCAGCAGCCGGTGGCTTCGGATCTGCGCAAGGTCAGTACAGCCCTGAAAATGGTAACGGATGTGGAGCGCATCGGCGACCAGGCCAGCGATATTGCGGAGCTGGTGCTGCACCTGCACGCCAAATCCACCGATGCCGTGGGCGTGCTGGAAGATATCCTGAAAATGGGCGATGATGTGCTGAAGATGGTCAAACGCTCCATTGCCGCCTATGTGCAGGTGGACCTTGCCGCCGCCGCGGAAGTGATCGCCCATGATGATGTCATCGACGCCGCGTTCAGGCGCATCGGCAGCGAAATTGCCCAGTACATTGCCGCCCACCCCACCGAAGCAGAGACCGCGCTGGATCTGTTTATGGTGACCAAATATCTGGAACGCCTTGGTGACCACGCCGTGAACGTGGCCGAATGGGTCGAATTCTTAAAGACCGGCGTTCACAAATCCCGCAAGATCGTGTGATCTTGCCCGGCGGCGTGTGAGGCCGCTCCAAGGTGAACCTGAAGCCAACTGCTTGGATTTTGGGCAATACCGCATAATTCTAAGTGCCGATACGGCGAGCGAGGTGCGGCAGATGCTAAGCCAAAAGCGCAGATAATACTGGATGTCTTATCGAGCATTTTGGCAACGCAGATGCCGTGCCGCAGCCGCCGGAGCGGTGCTTAAGCCGTCAGGCGGGAATTGTGCGGTATGGCCTTGAATTTTCAGGTACACCCAATAACATTGCCATTCTCTTTTTTATGTTTTCCTATACCGCACCAAAGGGCCAGCACTGCACGCTGGCCCTTTGGTGTTTTTATGTGTAGACTGCTGGGAATGAAACCTGGCAGAAAAGTGGAAGAAGCAATGCAGAGTGTGTTATACTGGAAAGGACAAATCGAAAACGGCTGCACAATATGAGCACTGCGATGAGATTTTGAAAGAAAAGACCGCACACCTCGGCATCCATGTTACCTGCGAAGACATCATCCACAGCTTTGACAATGCTAAGGGCACGAATGGCAGCATGCAGTTTCTTCCGCCAGCCTGCCGCTGGTCGTGGTTGCGTTCATTGTGGCGGCACTGGTTCGCATCTCGGTTGGTTCTTCTACCGTGGCCATGACGATGGCCGCTGGCATTATTGCCGCCATGCCCGGCATCAGCGAGTTGTCTCCTCTGTATCTTGCCTGCGTTACCGCTGCCATCGCAGGTGGTTCCACGGTCTGCTCTCACTTTAACGATTCCGGCTTCTGGCTTGTTAAGAGCCTTGTCGGCATGGATGAAAAAACCACCCTCAAGACCTGGACCATTATGGAAACCTTGGTTGGCGGCGTTGGATTCCTGGTTGCGCTAGTCATTTCGTTCTTTGCATGATTGGTACATTTATTGAAAAATTCTATTTTATAACCCAAAAGCCCAAAGCGGCACGGTTCACTTAACCGGCAACTTTGGGCTTTTGCTGTTTTATCAGAGAAAAAATTACGCGCTTACATCTTCAAACTGGCTGTTGTACAAATCGGCATAGAACCCGCCAGCGGCCAACAGGTCGTCGTGGGTGCCCTGCTCCACAATGTCACCATCCCGCATGACTAAAATCAGGTCGGCGTCCTTGATGGTGGAAAGCCGGTGGGCAATCACAAAGCTGGTGCGGCCGCGCATCAGGTTGTCCATGGCGGTCTGGATGCGCTGTTCGGTGCGGGTGTCCACACTGCTGGTGGCTTCGTCCAAAATCAAAATTTTGTTGTCCGCCAGAATGGCGCGGGCAATCGTCAGCAGCTGTTTCTGGCCCTGGCTCACGTTGGAAGCATCCTCGTTCAACTCCATCTGGTAGCCGCCGGGCAGCGTGCGGATAAAGTGGTCGGCACAGGCGGCCTTGGCGGCGGCGATAACTTCCTCATCGGTGGCATCCAGGCGGCCATAGCGGATGTTTTCCATAATGGTGCCCTGGAACAGCCAGGTATCCTGCAATACCATGCCAAAGCCTTCGCGCAGGGCGCTGCGGTCAAAGTCCTTTACGTTGTGGCCGTCCAGCGTAATGGCACCGGAGTTGACATCGTAAAAGCGCATCAGCAGCTTGACCATGGTGGTTTTGCCTGCGCCGGTGGGGCCGACAATGGCAACTTTCTGGCCGGGTTTTACATCGCAGCTGAAATCCCGGATAACAGTCTTTTCCGGCGTGTAGCCAAACTTGACATGGTCAAAGGTGACCTGGCCGTCAATGCAGGCGGGGTCCGCCCGGCGGGCGGGGTCAGCGTTCTGTTCTTCTTCCGGCTCACCCAAAAAGTTCAAACACGCGCTCCGAAGCCGCCGCCATACTTTGCAGCATGTTGCTGACCTGGGCCAGCTGCTGGATGGGCTGGGTGAAGTTGCGCACATACTGGATGAACGCCTGGATGTCACCAATGGTGATGATGCCGCGCGCGGCAAAAATGCTGCCGGAAACGGCCACTGCTACATAGCCCAGGTTGCCCACAAAGGTCATGATGGGCTGCATCAGGCCGGAAAGGAACTGGCTTTTCCAGGCGGATTCAAACAGGCGGTTGTTGGCTTCGTCAAAATCATTCAGAACGGCATCTTCGCGGTTGAACGCTTTGACCACATTGTGGCCGGAATATACTTCCTCCACCTGGCCGTTCACGGAGCCCAGAACTTTTTGCTGGGCGCGGAAATATTTCTGGCTGAACCTGACCACCAACAGCACCAGCGCCATCGAGACCGGCAGGATCAAAATGGCAATCAGCGTCATCGTGGGGCTGATGGTCAGCATCATGATGAGCACGCCGATCATGGTGGTAATGCTGGTGATCAGCTGGGTAATGCTCTGGTTCAGGCTCTGGCCCAGGGTGTCCACATCGTTGGTAATGCGGGAAAGTACCTCGCCCACGGTGCGCTTTTCAAAATAGGCAAGAGGCAGGCGGTTGATCTTTTCGCTGATCTGGCGGCGGAAGTCATAACACATCTTCTGCGAAAGCCCGCTCATGATCCAGCTCTGGCAGAAACTGAACGCAGCGGAAACCAGATACATGACCAGCAGGATCAGCAGGATTTTGCCGATATAGCCAAAGTCAATGCTGCCGGTGCCCCGCAGCTTGGCCACCCAGCCGGTGGCCAGGGCAGTGGTGGCTTTGGCCAGCACCTTGGGGCCTGCAATATTAAAAATCGTGGAAAGAACGGCAAAAACAATCACGGCAATCAGGCGGAACTTGTAGTGCCCCAGCTCTGCCAGCAGGCTGCGCATGGTGCCCTTAAAGTCTTTTGCCTTTTGGGTCGTCATTCGTCCGGGATGCGGCATCAGGCTTCCCCTCCTTTCAGGTTCAGCTCTTTGTTGCTCAGCTGGCTGCGGGCAATTTCCTGGTAAGCCGGGCAGCTTTCCATCAGCTGGGCGTGGGTGCCCTTGCCCACAATGCGGCCATCTTCCAGAACCAAAATCTGATTGGCGTGCAGCACAGTGGAAATGCGCTGTGCCACGATAATCACGGTGGCGTCGCCGGTTTCGGCTTTCAGCGCGCGGCGCAGGGCAACATCAGTCACCTTATTGTACTGGATGGCGCTCCCAGCGTCAAGTATATTTCATAAATGGCAAGAGCCAGTCATCGCATAGATGTTCCGGCTCTTGTTGTATATTATCTGTTTCTATGCAGGGAAAACCATTGCTTGCGGCAGTCGGCGCTGCAGAAGGCCGTCCGCCTGTCCTTGGCGTCCCGTATTTCCACGAGGACGCCGCAATTCCGGCAATAGAAGCTATGCTGTACGGGCTGAGACTCTACGTTTTTGGAATGCTTCCAGTACAGCCGCTCGCAGTGGGGCGAGCAGAATTTCCTCCGCTTGTCCGCACCTTGCGTCACGACGACCAACTTGCCGCAGCGGATGCAGCGAAAGGAGCGCAGCGTCTTTCCGCTGCTGGCCCGCTGTGACGGCGGCGCTTCGTCCCGATGGCGGTAATCATAGCGCCGGCAAATCGCGCTGCAGTACCGTTCCGTCGTGCGATGGGCCGTAAAGACCTTGCCGCAGACCGGGCATTTCGCTTCCCGTTCCACTGCTCCTTAGACCTTCCAGTTCATGCCGAAGTTGAACTGATACGTGTCTTCATTGTCGTTGCCGATGGATTTTTCCATGTCCAGGTACATATAGGTGCCCTTGCTGAACTGATGGGAGAAGCCGAGGCCGATGTCGTACCACGTGCCTTCGTTTTCGTAGGTCGTATCGAGATGGCCCGTAGCGTCGAAGGCGCTGATGTCCTGATCGCCGAGGAATTCATGGAGCACGTCGGCCTTGATGTAGAAGGTGCTCTTTTCGCCGACGTCCTTACCGAAGCGGAAGCCGACGCGGCCAATGAGGCTGTCGATGGCGTCGAGCTGGACGTGCGTATCCTGGCTCGTCGTGTAGTCGGCATCGGTGACGTGAGCGTACTGGATCTGAGCCTGGGGCTCGATGTACCAGTTATTGCCCAGGTCTTTCTTGCGGCCGTATTCGGCGCTGGCCGAGTACATGAAGTTGCTGTAATCGCCCGTAACTTTTTCGCCGAGAGTTCTCGTGTACAGCTCAAAATCATTGGACAGTCTGCCGAACTTCAGGACGTAATCCGTGTAATGACCCTTATTGCCCAGCCACGTATCGTAGAACCAGATGCCGCCGCGGCGAACGTCGCCTTCACCAGCTACGTTCTTGTAATCCGCCGTGCCGCGCATGTAGTCGATGGCCACGCCCTGACGATGTTCGCCGTCTTCGCGGTCGTTCACCCGCGTATCATAGCCCAGTTCCATCATGGTATTCATGCTGCGGAAGGCGTCGGACTTGCCGATGCGGTCATGACGCATACGAACCCAGAGGCCTTCGTCGCCATCGATGTAACGAGCTTCGCCCATGCGCTTGTTCAGGCGGTCCATGTATACGGCGTTGGAGTAGTTGATACGGGACATGGCCACGACGGTCTTGCCGGCGTCGGAAATTTCGCTGCTCTTGACGCCGATGAGCTTGAAGTTCGTCGTTTCGCCAACTTCCGTACCGTTGGCATCCGTATTGGTTCCCATATCTTCGTCTGCCCGAGCGGCCATCATCATGATGCCGTTGGCAGGGGCTTCCTGTGCGCCCGGCGTACCTTCACTGCCGAAGAAGCCTTCTACCAAATCCGTGCCCGGCTTTTCCGTATCGCCGGCGCCATTGCCCGTCGAGCTATCATAGTGATGGTTTTCATCGCTTGTATCATAGCTGTCCGTGCCGACTTCGTATTCGATGTTGTTGACGCCCTGATCCCAGGTAATCGCCCGGAAGGAGGCCTTTGAACCCTTGCCGACCGTAGCAAAGCGCAAGCCGTCAAAGATGCCGCCGTCGCTTCTGCTGGCATACATATCGGCCTGGGTCACAGGGTCGACGACATTCACGACGTAGTCGCCAGCAGCATTCTTCATGTATACCATATCGCTGAGAGTACGATCGGCGTTCAAACTCATGTTAAAGATAGCGTCGCCATTCATTTCATATACTGTCAAGGCATGAGCCGCTGCATTTCTGTCCGTATTTGCCGACAAAAGGTCAATGATAGCGTTGCTGCTGCCTTCCGTGTTAATGCGGGTAATCCAGCTCTGGCCTGTAACATTCCAGCGGGAGTTGTCGCCCATGGTGAGGTTTACTTCACCGCCCTTGAAAATATCACTGCTGAAAGCCGGATCGAAGAATTCTGTACCGTGGCCGCTGTTATCGATAACGCCGGCATCGCCATAGTCATCGGCGCGGCCTGTAAGAGTACCGCCGGTTCCGAGGTTCACGTTTAAGACACCGTTGTTACCAGCAAGGATATTACCTTTGATTACAATTCCCGCATGCGAGCCGTCAATCGGGTTGATATTTACTTGACCTTTATATGCCGATAACACATCTCCCGTAATAGAACTGCCAGCACCATAATTCAATGTAACTTTAGCTCTATCTGCGTCTGCAATAGGAGTATTTACCTGGGTTGAATCAAGCTTTACAGCTGTACCGGCAGCAATCGCAATATCAAGACTGTTAGGGCTTGTTTCATATCGGTCTGTACTGATAGTCGTCGTGCCGTCAATGGTAATATCAGCCCGGTCGTAGGCCCAGACAGTTCTTTCCAATGTCGTTTCATCTTTATTATC
>ENA-OQHN01000675-OQHN01000675.1-human-gut-metagenome-genome-assembly--contig:-NODE-675-length-11281-cov-5.531200_pt1 | contig 11281 bp, 6 predicted proteins | sample MGYA00242564_ERZ504721 | MGnify/ENA primary metagenome ERZ504721 (study PRJEB26092, sample SAMD00036212) | human gut metagenome | host: Homo sapiens | study: EMG produced TPA metagenomics assembly of...
TTTCCCGCACATCGCCCAAATCCAGTATCCAGTCATCGGCGGGAATATGGGGAACAGTGATGATATTGGTATATACTCCCGCCGCCATGGTAATCGGAGCGTTTGGGGGTGAGCAATTTCAGTCCACGAAGACGGAGTGTCGATATCAAATGTACCTTCTATCCGGGGAGTGCTTTTTTGTAAAATGAAGTTTCCAGCCGTGATCAAGGCTGAGGCTGACAGGTTGTTCTTGAACGTATTTCCATTCGGCAACGTCTGTCAGGGCATGGTTGAAAGTTTGCAGGATCACGCTTTCGCCGGAATGCAGTTGGAGGTGTACTTGGGTTTTGCCTTCTTGCTTGCGGGTTTGTGCTTTCCCTTTTTCTCCCGTCATCGGATTGAACAGCATGACACTTTCTGCGGGAACGGCTAAGGTTATCCAGTCGTTTACTCCTTTTTCCTGCAATGAGGAGATGAAATAATGATGTCCATCGGCATGGGAGCGGCGGATACATTGTAAGCCATACCGCGTTTTCATCTCTTCGGGAACAACACCGCTTTTTTTCCAAGGCAGATTGATAGTTGTTTCCTGTAATGATGATCCCTTTTTGATAAGGAGTTGCCACCGTCTCATCGAAAGAAGCAATTTCCGGAAGTTGCTTTTGTAATTGTGCAAAGCTTTTCCGGCGTGCTTCCAGTTTTCCATAACCGGGTACATCCTGCGGATAGTTTTCGGTAAAGATGATAGTAGCTCCGGCTTGTGCCAGCTTTAGTAAATGGTCAAGTACCTCGGACGGCATTAATTTTACAGCAGGAATGATGATGGCTTTATAGGAAGTTCCTCCTTTGGTCAGTAATTTGCCATTTACGCAACGGGTACTTTTCACAAAGTTGTCAGAGATATAATCCATGTCATAGCCGCAATTGCTGATGGTATGAACGGTCTCTATAAACTTGGGAGCACGTTTTGCCATATCATGGATGCTGAACAGCAAAAGACGGCCCGGCTGTTCCTGCCACATATCATATACAGGCAGATAAACGAGAAAATCATTATCCGGTTTCCCCATTTGCAGGAAAGACTGGCAACGGGTGATATATTCAAAGAAAGCAGGAGCATCCTGCCAAAATGTTATTGGTAGGAGACATATCAATAGAGGCATAAAAACTTCCATCCCGGCCATTTGGCTTCTTTAGGACTGTAGGGGGGTTCCATGGAAAAACATGTGGTTTACACCTGATACGAACATCAAATCCATATCCGGTTTTGCACTGGGAAAGTGAGGTACGGAAATGTTCTGTCAGCCAGGTGAATGTTTCTGAAGACGTGTAGGGCTTTCCGGCGATATGGGCAGCGGAAGAAGCATACTTCAGCATGGAAAGGTCTGAGTCATTCTTACGGGTCAGGGAAATCTTGGCGCAATCCTTTAATATGGAATTGCGACAGGCCGAATCCTTCGCATTCGGGAATATCCACAGAGGCATAGGTATCTATCAGATTGGCAGGGGAACCATGTGCTTGGTTACGGGTGATGCTGCCATGACCGTGTGCCCAGTTAGTCCATTGGGTACTGAAATTCTCAATCAATAAATCGGAGATGGTTTCGCGATAGTCACTGACTATGCGGGCGGTGGTTTCATTACGGTCCTGAGCTATAAATTCAGGGAAGTGTTCTTCCAGTTTATAGCCGCGACGGCGGGCGAATTGTTCCAGAAAATCAGGAGTCCAGTCAGCACCATATACTTCGTAAGAGTCATTGAAAAAAGTATGTGGAAAATTGGTCTTGTTTTCTTTAAAGGCTTTGTCAAAGTTGGCAAAATAGCGTTTTACGGCTCCTTTATCCAGGTGGTTCATCACATAGCCTTCTCCACCGGGAGCAGCACGTTTCACTTTTTGGAAAGTCTTGCCTATATATAAGGTGATGATATTCCAATGTCCTGCCGGAGCTTTCCATTGTAATTGTCCGTTCTTCGCTTTGGAAGTGAGGTTAAGACATTGCTTATTGTCCGCATTATAGGCCATAACCCGGCTTAAAGTGGCTACAGGGCGTTGTTTTTCTTCTTCTACTTTCAAATCTAGCGTAATTTCTTTTCCACCCTCTACTTGATAGGATTGAAAAATAGCTTTGGTAGCAGCATCTGTCATACTCACGTGAGGACCGCCGAAGGGCCATCCGGTACCGGTGTTCATATCTACTTCAATACCGATACGTTTTCCTTCAGCTTCAGTATGTTGCAACATATTCATCCATTGCGGGCTGAGGAAAGGAAGGTTATTCTTATCGTTGCCTTGAACACCATAAATAGGAGTGATTTCAACACCTCCCAGTCCGGCTTTGGCATATTCTTCCAGATTGTAGGTCAGATTGGTTGCATCGACAGCACTTCCCAGCCACCACCAGCGGGTGGCGGGGCGAGCTTCGGGTCGCACTGCCGGCCATTCTTGTGCGTAAAGGCTACTTCCGGCCAGCAACAGGCTGAAAAATAAATATTTTCTCTTCATTCTATTTTGTTTTTTATTAGTTGGCTGTATTGAACTCTTTTCCATCCACTGTGATGTTCCTGTATCTGATATCACTGGCATCATCCGTGACAAACAAGGGACGTCCGTCCGCTTTCTCGTAATGGAAATTTACATTGTCCAAGGTGATGTTGCGTGCGTGGCGGATGTAGAAACCTTTGGCGGGAATCGTTCCGAACATCCACGGTTCAGGATATACTTTCTCTTGTTCGGGAGGAGTCAGAAGTCCGTCGGCTTCTGTATATCCTCCTTGGTGATAGATATGAATATCGCTCAGTGTCACATCTTCAATAAGGGCTCCCGGTATTCCGCTGATAATGGAGGAGTAGCGCGAGTCGGCATTAAATACATTGACGTGGCTGATGAGGATGCGTTTCATTGTGCCCACGGGTGTTCCTTGCGGGCTGCGCATCCGGGCTCCTAACCGCAGGAAGATGGGGGCGTTGACAATATCGCGCATCGTGATGTTACTGATGACGATATCTTCCAGTTTGCCACCGTCCACTGTTTCCAGGGCAAGTCCGCGACAACGCTCGAAGATGCAGTTGGTGATGGCTATGTTTTTGAAACCGCCGCTGGATTCCGTTCCTAATTTAATGCGTCCCGTTACAAATCCGTGATCCGGCGCTTGGGGCTCGTCCCTTTGCCAAGTGCAATCCAATACACTGCCACGGTCGTATCCGCTGACAAAACAATCGGAGATGGTTACATTTTCCGTATCCTTGAAATAGCCTAATCCGTAGGACGCTTTAAGCACGATAGCGTCATCCCAGGGAGCGTTGACGGTGCAATGACTGATGCGGACATTTTTTGCAGCAGTCTATGTCAAAACCGTCCTGGAAAGGAGTTTTGAATATGACCGAGATCACTTACACCAGGCAGGGCGACTACAATCTGCCGAACCTTCTGCCGCCCCAGGAGGAGCCGGTTCCCCATGGGAAATACGCATTGCTTCGGAAGAAATTCCTCAAGGAGCACCGCAGGGTGACGTACACCAACCTGCTGACCAGCGGCAAGCTGAACAGCCATCTGGCGGAGATCCAGCAGACCGCCCAGCGCCGGATGGAGCAGATCGTGGCGCAGATGGCCAAGAACCAGGGCGTGACAGAGGAACTGAAAGCCAGCGACCAGATGAAGTGGGTGCAGATGATGAGCAACCTGCAGAACGCGGCGGAGGAAACGGTGCTGGCGGAGCTGATTTACAGCTAATTGATGAACCGGAAGAAAGCGCAGGTGGCGAACAGCTCCCTGCGCTTTTGGATGAAAAGCAGATCATGGCCATCATCGCCAACAAAGATGATGACCTGAAATATAAGAAAAATCAGATCGAGCTTTTCTTTTCGGTTCACAGCGACGTTCAGGAACGGGCCGACTACCTGAAATCCGCTTATCAGGACCGGTACACTGAGATCATCGCTGACGGGCAGCGCCTGGGATATAAGCCCCAGGAGAATGGCCTGCTCATGTGGGAAGGCTCTTACCCATCCCGCACCAGGGAATCTGTATTTTCCTGGGAAGTGGTGGCAGGCTGGACCGCCCAGCTTATTGACAAAAAAGAATACTTCATTCAGACGGACATCCCGCAGCTCCCTACCCAAGAGAGCCAGCAGATGTCCCTTTTTGATTTTGCGGCGTTTCAGCAGCCAACCCAGGCCGAGGGTACGGCCAAACCATCCATTTTCCCTCACCCGGCTCTGCCTCAGCAGGTAATCGACGAGGCGCTGTGCATTGGTGCTAACGACCAGAACAGCCGCCTCATCATCTGCGCCTATTTCAAAAAGGATAAGCCGGACAATGCCAGGTTCCTGGCAGAGCACTATGGAGAGAACGGCGCTGGCTTTTATCTGGATGGCCGACAGTATGCCATCTGGTACAACGCCGAGGGAATCCGCATTGCCCAGGGCGAAAGCGCCCAGCGTTCCAGCGCCACCCTCATCCCCTGGGAACAGGCGGCGGCCCGTATCCGGGAACTGCTGGACTTGGGCCGATATATGCCCCAGAGCGAGCTTGACCGGGTGGATGAGTATGAGCGCCAGCAACGGGCCGCGCAGCTATGGTATCTCCGGCAGGATTTTGCAGAAGGCACTGCCGACGCGGGCTATCTTCCCACGGTGAATACCATTTACGGTAAAAATCATGGGTTTCCAGAGGAAAGCGCCGCCATAAGCGATTTGTTAGGCCATCCGGAGGGGCTGCAGAACCTGCGGGATGAGCTGGAGCAGTTTGTCCAGGCATACAGAGAGAACCGGGAACTGCTGCGATTCCATTTCCACCGTCCGCAAAAATTGCTGGAGCAGCTTTCCGACCTGCAGCGGGAACCGCTGCACTTTACCGCCGCCGAAGGGTACGCCCCCCAGCGGCGTTTTTTCATCTCCGGGGACGAGATCGACAACCTTCTCCGGGGTGGAAAACGCAGCACCGATTACCGGCTGGCCGTGTATTCTTTCTATCGCAACCACACAGAGCGCAAGGAACGGGAGAATTTCTTAAAGCACTACCACGGCGAGTACAGCGGCCATTCCAGTGGGAATGACGATGTGACCTACCAGCTCAGTAAAGGCGTTTCTTTCAGCCACGGCAGTATCACCGCCCCCTACGCCAAGGTGGAGCTGAAATGGAACGCCGTGGAAAAGCGCGTCAGCGCCATGATCGCCCAGGGGCGGTTCCTCACCGATGAGGACCGCGCCGCCATGCCGCAGTATGAGAAGCACCAGCTTGCCCGGAATATCCGCACTTTCTTTGAAAACGTACCCCAGGAGCAGCCCCACCCCTATCCCTTTGGCTTTGACTATTGGGACGCGGTGAAGCTCATCGAGCCGCAGCTTGACGACCCGGCCCGTGTGGAAGAAATCTATCAGATGATGGTCCCCATTTGGGAGGCCACCCCGCAGGATGACAGGATGTACGCCCTGCGCCAGCAGGCGTTTGAAAACCTCACTGCCTTCCGGCAGGGAACCTTCACGCTCTTTGCAGAGCACAAGGAGCCTGTGGTTCCCACCATGCCGCAAGCCAAAGCCTACGACCTGGGCTACGGCTATTTGGGAAACGGCGTCACGGTGTGGAACCGGCTGGAGGAGGAACACGGTGACTACAAAACGGTTGCCCACATCGCCCCAGACCGCACGGTGACCTTCTACGAGGAGGAAATGCCCCAGGCAGTGCGGGAGGAAATCCAGCGGATTGCTGACACTTCGGAAATGACCATTTCCGCCACCCAGGACGCGCCGGTGTTCACCGTGCCGCCCAGGGCGCAGGAACCACCCCAAAAAGAAGAACCGGTAGACCCCTACCCGAAGCTGGCCGCCCAGGTGCTGCGTTTTGTGGGAGAGTTTGATGGTTCCCGCATGGGTTATGGTGAGGATGACGCCCAGGCGGTGGAAAATATCGCCCGGCAGCTCCATGACCCCGTTCAGAGAGAGGAAATCCGCAGACTGCTTCAATCCTTCCTGGACCATGCGGACCTGGAAGAAGAAATCGCGGTGGACATCACCCTCTGTATGGAGCAGATCGCGGAGCTGCCCCCGGCCCTTACCCCGGAACAGGCGCAGATAGAAGAAATCGCCGGTTATCTGGAGGAGGCCGGATATGCGGTATCCAGCGAACTGGTCGAAGAAGGTTTGATGGATTACCGTGCCCATGGCGGCAAAGGTAACAGCCAGGATGTTGCCGACTTCATTGAGCGCGAGTTTTTGTCCGAGGAGCCGGAACCTGCTTCACTGGAGATTGCCAAAGAATTTATCAACGATTTCTGCGAGGCCGAGTATGGCAGTCCAGCCGATTTCAGTGATCTGGAAAAGGTGGGCATTGCCTACACCACTGTTACGGATGAGGAAATTCCCATCCAGGTCAATGCCGACTTGGTCCATTACCGCATTGAGCGTTATCTGGACGGGCAGTTTTTGGAGCGCAGGCAGTATGAGAGCCTGGATGAACTCATCCAAAATGAGCTGGCCGAACTGGACTTTGACCAACTCACCTCTGTGGACCAGGACTATTTCAATGGAAAATACCCTCCCGACATAGAGCCATACATCTTCTGCGAGTGGAGCGAAAGCCCCGTGTTTGAAGATGGAAAACGCTACGGTATCCGTGAATTTGACACCCTGATGAAACAGGCGGATGAGGAGCAGGTGGCCGGTGCAAAGGCTGCTCTTGAAAAATACGGCACTTGGCAGGTGTGGTACGAATCCGATGACCCAGAAAATGCTCGGTTCCTGGGGTATGACAAGGTGAAATTTACCGTGGTCATGCCAGATGGCACCACCTACACCGAGCGCCAGGATATTGGGGACGGTGACGGGGGCGTTCTGGACTTCCTCGCACAATATCCCAAGTACCAAGACATCCTTCCCTTGTTGCAGCAAAGTACACCACCACAAAATGATTATATGCTTTTAAGCCGCCTGAAAGCCGACTGCGACTATTTCTTGGGCGCTGGCGGGCGGGCAGAAAAGCACCTGTGGGCTGGGAACGTGCGAGAGCAAATCGCCAAAATGCGGGAACTCTATGACGCCCTGCCGGAAAAACCGGAATGGCTCACCATGGAGGACATCGACCGCTATGCCCAGCGCATGGAGCCGCCTTACGAAGTGGTGGTGTACCACCACTTTGAAAATGGCTTTGATGAACGGCTGGATTACCAAACGCTGGCGGAGGCCGAACAAGCTGCGCAGAAATATGTGGCCGGCACTATGGAGGGCGAGGATGGCTTTGCCTATGATGGCGCGGGTATCTATGACCTTCAGGAGAACAGATGGCTGCGGGTTTACGGGAACTTCCCTGATGAACGAGCCATTGAGCAGGCAAAACAAGCCCCTGCCGCAGAGGAACCGTCAGCCAGCCCAGAGCAGGCCGATTTACAGCCTAAAAAAGAAGAAGCACTCCCACTGCCGCCGAAGCACCCCCGCCGTGAGCGCATTACTTTCACAACCCTGCACCCGGAGGTCCCCAGGGATCAGCGCCATGATTTCCACATCACCGATGACGCCCTGGGCCACGGCACCCCCAGCGAGAAATACGCGGCCAATGCTGCCGCCATCCGCACCTTGAAGCAGATCGAAGCTGAGGAACGGCTGGCCACGCCCGAAGAACAGGAAATCCTGTCCCGCTATGTGGGCTGGGGCGGCCTTGCAAACTGCTTTGAACAAACCAGCCCCCATTATGAGGAACTGAAATCTCTGCTGGATTCGGAGGAATACGCAGCGGCCAGGGCCAGCTCCCTCACCGCCTTTTACACGCCGCCTGTGGTCATCCGGGGAATCTATAAGGCCCTCGCTCAGATGGGCTTTACCCAAGGGAACATTTTGGAGCCATCCTGCGGCACCGGTAATTTCCTTGGCTTGCTCCCCACAGATTTGGCGGGCAGCAAAGCCTATGGCGTAGAGCTGGATTCCATTTCCGGGCGGATTGCGGGCCAGCTTTACCAGAATGCCAACATTTCCGTAAACGGCTTTGAAACTGTGCAAATGCCCGACAGCTTTTTTGATGTAGCCGTGGGCAACGTCCCCTTTGGGGGATTTCAAAGTGCTGGATAAACGGTACGACAAGCACCACTGGCTGATCCACGACTATTTCTTCGGCAAGACGCTGGACAAGGTGCGGCTCGGCGGTATTGTGGCGTTCATTACCAGCAAAGGCACTCTGGACAAGGAAAACTCCAGCGTCCGAAAGTACCTGGCACAGCGCGCCGATCTCATTGGGGCCATCCGCCTGCCGGATAACACCTTCAAGCGGAACGCCGGAACGGAAGTGACCAGCGACATCATTTTCCTGCAAAAGCGCGACCACATCACCGATTTAGACCAGGATTGGGTGCATTTGGACACCGATGAAAACGGAATCCGCATGAACCGCTATTTCGTGCAGCACCCGGAGATGATTTTTGGGGCGACATGGTGATGGAATCCACACGGTTCGGGCCGGACAGCGCCTGCAAAGCCCGCGAGGGGGAAGATTTATCCGAGCAGCTTGCCAATGCCATCCAGTTTTTGCAGGCGGAAATCAAGCCCTATGAGCTGGAGGAGCTGGACGAGGAGGAAGATCGCTCCATCCCTGCCGACCCCACAGTGAAGAATTTCAGCTACACGATTGCAGATGGGCAAGTATACTACCGAGAAAACAGTCTCATGCACCCGGTGGAAGTCTCCGTCACGGCGGAAAACCGTATCCGTGGCATGATCGAGCTGCGGGAATGTACCCGCAGGCTTATTGAGTACCAGACCGAAGGCTACCCGGATGAGGATATTGCAGCCGAGCAGCAAAAGCTCAACGCCCTTTACGACAGCTTCACCGCCAAGTATGGGCTGCTGAACAGTCGCGGCAACAAGCTGGCCTTTTCGGAGGACTCCAGCTACTGCCTCTTGTGCTCTCTGGAGGTGCTGGATGAGCAGGGCAACCTAAAAAGAAAAGCCGATATGTTCACCCGGCGCACCATCCGGCCCCATGTGGCTGTCACCAGTGTGGATACAGCCAGTGAAGCGTTGGCGGTGTCCATTTCGGAAAAAGCCCGTGTGGATATGGACTATATGGCAGAGCTGTCGGGTAAATCCCCGGAGGAACTGGAAAAAGAGCTTGCCGGGGTGATCTACCGGGATATTCGCTGTGCGGAGAACCCGGAGGACATCCTGCCTTCTTTGGCGGATTTGAGCCGCTATCCTCTTGTCACGGCGGATGAGTACCTTTCCGGGAAAGTGCGCCAAAAGCTGCGGATGGCAAAAGCATTCCTGGAAGTGGCCCCTGACAATCAGAAGGAAACCGCCCGCAGAAATGTGGAGGCCCTGGAAGCCGTTCAGCCCCAGGATTTGGGCGCTGGAGAAATTGGCGTGCGCATTGGCGCGAACTGGGTGCCCATCGAGGTGTACCAGCAATTCATGGTGGAGCTGCTCACCCCCAATTACTATGTGCGGGATCGTATTAAAATCCTGCGCTCCGAAGCCACCGGCCAATGGAGCATCCGGGAGAAAAACGCCGACCGCAGCAATGTGAAAGCCATTACCACCTACGGCACCAAGCGGATGAGCGCCTACCACATCTTGGAGCAGACCCTAAATCAAAGGGATGTGCGGGTATTTGACTATATTGAGGACGAGAACGGCAAGAAAAAAGCCTGTCCTCAACAAAAAAGAAACCGCGATTGCCCAGGACCGGCAGGAACTCATCAAGCAGAAGTTTGCCGAGTGGATCTGGAAAGACATCGACCGCCGGGAACTGCTGTGCCGTGTTTACAACGAAACCTTCAACGGCGTCCGCCCCCGTGAGTATGATGGGCGGCACATCCGGTTTGAGGGCATGAACCCGGAAATTTCCCTACGGCCTCATCAGATCAACGCGATTGCCCATATCCTTTACGGCGGGAATACCCTGCTGGCCCACGAGGTGGGGGCGGGCAAGACCTACGAGATGGTGGCCGCTGCCATGGAGATGAAGCGTTTGGGCCTTTGCACCAAGTCGCTGATCGTGGTGCCAAACCACATCACCGAGCAGTGGGCGGCGGAATGGCTCCAGCTCTATCCCAGCGCCAACATTTTAGTTGCCACGAAGAAAGATTTTGAAACCCAGAACCGCAAGAAGTTTTGCAGCCGCATTGCCACCGGGGACTACGACGCCATCATCATCGGCCACAGCCAGTTTGAAAAAATCCCCATGAGCCTGGAGCGCCAGCAGGCCATTTTGGAGCGCCAGATTGAAGAAATCCTGGAAGGAATCGAGCAGGCCAAGGCACAGAAGGCGGAACGCTACACGGTCAAGCAGATGGAGCGTACCCGGAAATCGCTGGAGACAAGGCTGGCCAAGCTCAACGACCAGAGCCGCAAGGATGACACCGTCACCTTTGAGCAGCTCGGCGTGGACAGGCTCTTTATTGATGAGAGCCATTATTTTAAGAACTTGTTTTTGGCGACAAAAATGCGAAACGTGGGCGGCATTGCCCAGACCGAAGCCCAGAAATCCAGCGACCTGTTCATGAAAACGCAGTATCTGGACGAGTTGACCGGCGGGCGCGGCGTGATTTTTGCCACCGGCACCCCTATCTCCAACTCCATGGTAGAGCTTTACACCATCCAGAGGTATTTGCAGTACAGGCTCCTGCAGGAGATGGGCCTTGTCCATTTCGATGACTGGGCTGGGGAGCTTCGGAGAAAACGGTTACAGCCATCGAGTTATCGCCGGAGGGCTATACTTTAATAGGACGATAAAATTAACTGTCCTAAATTGAAAATACATAAGGAAGGAGGTTAAGAGAATGTCAAGGACTTCAAAGATTACAGCACTTTATGAGAGATTATCAAGAGATGATGACCTGAATGGCGAGAGTAATTCCATTACCAATCAGAAAAAATACCTCGAAGATTATGCCCGTAGAAATGGCTTTGAGAACATCCGCCATTTTACTGACGATGGATTTTTCGGGTGTAAATTTCAATCGCCCAGGCTTTCAGTCTTTGATAAAAGAAGTTGAAGCAGGCAATGTCGGAACATTGATTGTTAAGGATATGAGCCGATTAGGGCGAAACTATCTGCAAGTCGGATTTTATACGGAAATTCTGTTTCCGCAGAAAGATGTCCGTTTTCTTGCAATCAACAACAGCATTGACAGCAACAATGCTTCGGATAATGATTTTGCTCCGTTTTTGAATATTATGAACGAATTTTATGCCAAAGACACGAGCAATAAAATCAAGGCTGTATTTGATGCCCGAATGAAAGACGGAAAGCGTTGTAGCGGTTCAATCCCTTATGGATATAACCGATTGCCGAGCGATAAGCAGACGCTTGTTGTTGACC
>ENA-OQHN01000676-OQHN01000676.1-human-gut-metagenome-genome-assembly--contig:-NODE-676-length-11280-cov-4.413342_pt1 | contig 11280 bp, 9 predicted proteins | sample MGYA00242564_ERZ504721 | MGnify/ENA primary metagenome ERZ504721 (study PRJEB26092, sample SAMD00036212) | human gut metagenome | host: Homo sapiens | study: EMG produced TPA metagenomics assembly of...
GAAGTGGATGCCCAGGGGCATCTGACGCAGCATAAGCTGTATCTGGATCCCTTTATGGATATGTTCAATGGAGAAATCATCAGCTATAGAATAGGGAACCGTCCTTCGGCCGAAAATATATTAGAAGCACAGGCGGAAGCGATCCGCATCACGGCGGGATTGCCCCCTATCGCCGAACCTTCATTCCGACCAGGGTTGGGCATACCAAATGAAGGCGTACGTCCGTAAGCTCAAGCAAGAGCGGATTTTTCAAAGCATGTCCCGAAAAGGGAATTGTTTGGATAATGCGGTGATGGAAAACTTCTTCGGCCTACTGAAACAAGAAATGTACTATGGCGTCGTGTACTATAGCTACGAAGAATTGAAATCAGCTATCGAACAGTATATCAAATACTATAACGAGCAAAGAATCAAAGAAAAACTTGGCTGGAAGAGTCCTGTCCAATACAGGCTGTCCCTGTCCGCTGCATAAAAAAGTAACGAGATAGCAAAACTACCTCGTTACTAAAGTCTAACTTTTTGGGGTCACATCATTCAGCAAAATTGTTAGCTTATTTTTTTGATTATTTTGTTTTTTCTTTGCTTATTCCTTTGTTTATCAAAAAATTAATCTAAATTTCGCCGCATTAAGCAAACAAAAGCAGCGATAATCAAAATGGTTGTTTGATGAATCTAACTATATTTGCTAATTATATGATGATGGGATAAAGGCTTTTATAAAATGATTACATACTAAAAAGCGCAGCTCTGTGAGCTATTCCACAAAGCTGCGCTTTTATTATGTCTTATTTTTAAATGTATACGGGCCGTTTACTGCTGAAGCCAGCGGCGCACGTCGTCTTCGGCATCGAGAATCGTCGTGCCGAACAGCGTCAGCCCCTGACCAATCGTCGCCGTCGGGCACAGGTCGTGCAAATCCTGCAAGCTGGTGCCCCAGCCGCTTCCTTCATGAGTGCAGAAGGGCATGATGAGCTTGCCGCCGAAGTCATGAGATTCGAGGAAAGTCCACACGGCCATGGGCATCGTGCCGCACCAGTTCGGATAGCCCAGGAACACGACGTCGTATGGCGCGACGCTGTCCAGCTGCCGTTCCAGAGCCGGGCGGGCCCCGTCGGCCTTTTCCTGTCTGGCGGCGGCTACGGTTTCTTTATAGTCGTACGGATAGGGAATATCGCGCCGTATATGGAACAACGCCCCTCCCGTATACTGCCGTATCATGCGGGCTGCCCGCTCCGTGTTGCCGACGGTCAGATCGACCAATTTTCCGCTGGCATAATTTTGACCGGCGTGAGAAAATACGCAATGAGACAATTCTGTTCCCTATACTTCATGCTCTCGCATCCCTTCTCTCCAAATACGCCGCAGCCGCTACCTGCTGCGGCATCTATTATTATATGCCAAAAGCGGCCTCTCGTGAAGACAGACAAGATATCGGCATAACGAATCATTTTGGTATACCGTGCACGAATAGATTCCCCTGTATCAGGCTATGCATTCTGCAATCGTCATAATATACTAAGACCGTTGCTCGCTCCATCCTGGCAACAGGAAGGAGATGAAGCATGTGCAAAAAAATACTCTCTATTTATTTTGAAAAGCTGTCATGGTAAATGTAACCGCCTACTACATTTGCAAAGGACTAGACATGCTTTTCCAGTTACTGAGCAACTAGTCTCGGATTGATATTTCCGTAATTATGTCAAAAAGCCCATGAGACCGCCATCTCATGGGCTTTTTCATGCCTGTGCAAACACTCTCTATATAGTCTTGCCTAACTGCATTATAACAAGGCTCGCACTGCAAGTCAATGCTCCGCCGCCCGATATGCCGCTTATTCCTGCAGCAGCTGCCGGGCAAAGGCTCTGGCGCGCTCCGCTTTTCCTTCGTCCATGAATACGGTCTTATATCCCAAATGCCGTTCCGCAAACAATCCGGCGTAACGGAGCTTGGAATGCCTGCAGTAGCGCTGTATGCCTTCGGCGAAGATGTCTGCGCCGTGCTCCGGCTTATAGCCGCAGGTCGTAAAGACGGCGACCTTCTTGCCGGCCCACAGCGACGGGCCCACTTCGTCGCCGTAATACTTGTTGAAGCCGTATACGCAGCGGTCCAGCAGGGCTTTCATCGGCGCCGTGCAGTACCAGGAATAGATGGGCGTCGCCAGGACGATGACGTCGCTGTCCTTTATGTCGGCGGCAATGGCCGTCATATCGTCGTCGATGACGCAGTTGAAATCAGACCAGTCCTTCTGGCAGCCGCGGCAGGCGTGACAGCCTTCTATCTTTTTGTCGTACAGCCAGGTCAGCGTGTATTCTGCACCGCCTCGTTTCAATTCATCGCAGAAGGGCTCTAAACACTGGGCTGTGTTGCCGTGTTTTCTCGGGCTTCCCATCAAAATCGCAAACTTCATCGCTTCATCTCCTCATACATCACAAAAACTGTTTCATCCCTATAGTTTCATCTATATATCGAATAATGATGATTTTATTTTATCATAAGACAGCCTATTTGGCGAATCTTTGCAAGGACTGCGTATTGTAGTACAATAGTAAAAGATTATGCAAATCATACTATAGATTAGAAGCTATATAAGGAGGGCTCCGCACCATGGCTCATGTAAATGAAAATTATTTAAAGCTCCCCGGCAACTATTTATTCGCTACGATTGCGAAAAAAGTAGAAGCCTTTTCTAAAGCGCATCCCGAAGCAAACATCATCCGTCTCGGCATCGGCGACGTAACGCGCCCCTTGGCTCCGGCCATCATCGAAGCGATGCACAAGGCCGTCGACGAAATGGGCAAGGCCGAAACGTTCCGCGGCTACGGCCCCGAACAGGGCTATGATTTCCTCCGTCAGGCCATCATCGACGGCGACTACAAGACGCGCGGCATCGATCTCGATATCGACGAAGTCTTCATCGGCGACGGCGCTAAGACTGACGTAGCCTGCATTCAGGAAATCTTCGGCAGCGATTTGAAATTTGCCGTAGCCGACCCGGTATATCCGGTCTACCTCGACTCCAACGTCATGCTCGGCCACACGGGCGACTGGAACGCCGAAAAGGGCATTTACGACGGCGTCGTCTATCTCCCCTGCACAGCTGAAAATGGCTTCAAGGCCGAACCGCCGACGGAAGACGTAGACATCGTATACCTGTGCAACCCCAGCAACCCGACGGGCACGGCCATGTCCAAGGCCGAACTGGAAAACTGGGTCAAGACAGCGAAAGAAAAGAAATTCATCATCATCTACGACTCGGCCTATGAAACATATATTACGGAACCGGACGTTCCCCACAGCATTTTTGAAATTGAAGGGGCTAAGGAAGTCGCCATCGAACTGCGTTCGTATTCCAAGTGCGCCGGCTTTACGGGCACGCGCTGCTCCTACGTCGTCGTCCCGAAGGCCTGCGTAGGCTATAAAGCCGACGGCACGGCTGTCGAACTGAACCCCATGTGGAACCGCCGCCAGTGCACCTTCTTCAACGGCACGCCCTACGTCATCCAGCGCGCCGCCGAAGCGTACTACAGCCCGGAAGGCCAGAAGCAGTGCCTCGCCGACGTCAACTACTATATGGAAAACGCCCATATTATCCGCGACGGTTTGGTAGAAGCAGGCTTCACGGTATACGGCGCGACGAACTCCCCCTATGCCTGGGTACAGACGCCGAACGGCATGAAGAGCTGGGATTTCTTCGACCTGCTCCTGGAAAAGGCCCACGTCGTCACGACGCCGGGCTCCGGCTTCGGTCCTCACGGCGAAGGCTATCTGCGCCTGACGGCCTTCGGCACGAAGGAAAACACCATCGAAGCAGTCAAACGTATTGCTGATTTAAAATTATTCAAATAAAAAGGTGGTTTAACCATTGAGTACCAATCTGGAAGTCGGCATTGTCGGCTTGCCGAACGTCGGCAAGAGCACCCTGTTCAATGCCATTACCAAAGCCGGAGCAGAAGCGGCAAACTATCCTTTCTGCACGATTGAACCAAACGTCGGCGTCGTCGAAGTGCCGGACAACCGCATCCAGGTCCTGACGGACATGTATCATCCGAAAAAGACGATTCCCGCCGTCATGCGCTTTGTCGATATTGCCGGCCTCGTAGCCGGCGCGTCCAAGGGCGAAGGGCTGGGCAACAAATTCCTCAGCCACATCCGCGAAACGGACGCCATCGCCGAAGTCGTCCGCTGCTTTGAAGATTCCAATATCACCCACGTAGCCGGCTCCGTTGACCCGATCCGCGACATCGAAATCATCAACACCGAGCTGTGCCTGGCCGACTTGGAAACGACGCAGAAGCGGGCCGACCGCATCGCCAAGGTAGCCCAGTGCGGCGACAAGGCGGCGAAAGCGGAATACGAAGTCCTGAAAAAGGTCCTAGCGGCCCTGGAAGAAGGCGAACCGGCCCGTAAAGCCGGCCTGACGGAAGACGAGCTGCCTCAGGTCAAGGATTTGAATCTCCTCACGCTGAAGCCGATTATTTACATCGCCAACGTCAGCGAAGACGAAGCGGGCGATCCGGACTCCAATCCGAACGTCAAGCGCGTCGAAGAATACGCCGCCCAGGAAGGCGCTCAGGTCGTCGCTGTATCGGCTAAAATCGAATCGGAAATCGCCGAGCTTCCCGACGACGAAGCCGCCGTCTTCTTAGAAGAGCTGGGCCTTCCCGAATCGGGCCTGGACAAACTCATCAAAGCCAGCTACTCCCTTTTGGGCCTCATCAACTTCTTCACGGCCGGCGCCGACGAAGTGCGGGCCTGGACCATCGTCAAGGGCACGAAGGCGCCGAAGGCGGCGGGCAAAATCCATACGGACATCGAACGGGGCTTTATCCGCGCCGAAATCGTATCGTATGAAGACCTCATCGCCTGCGGCAGCGAACAGGCCGCCAAGGAAAAAGGCCTCGTCCGCCTGGAAGGCAAGGAATACGTCATGCAGGACGGAGACGTTACGTACTTCCGTTTCAACGTCTAATATCGTCTATATTCGTAATACACGCATAAAAAAATGCGCTGTTCCCATCAGGGGCAGCGCTTTTTTCGCATGATTTACATATATTCGTCTTCGTCGTGCCAGGACTTGCGGCCTTCCCGTTCGTCCGTAAAGCCGACGAGATAGTCCAGCGACACATGGTACAGCTTAGCCAGTACCATGAGCTTTTCTACGGAAATTTTTCGTTTTCCCAGCTCGTACATTCCATATCCAACTTGCGAACAGTTCAACACTTTCGCCACATCGGCCTGAGACATTTTCGCTTCCAGGCGAAGAGGCTTCAAACGGCTATAATATTTCATCGTACCACCCTAGCTCCACTGCAACAACGGGGAACACCGCATTCCCATTTACTTCATTATCTACCTTATATAACTATAATCTATTTGTATGGTTATATCAACATTTTTATGACTATCTTTCCGCGAAAATATGGCACAAGTTCATTCTTTCTTTACATATTATGATATTCCGTAAGGTAATAAAAAACGACAGGGAATATATTTAAAAAGTATAAACCCTGTCGTTATCTTTGTTATGCCCTGCAAAGGCGCTCTCAGCCGACGTTGACGAGCTTGCCCGGATTCATGATATCATTCGGATCCAAGGCTTTTTTGATAGCCCGAATCATCTTTAATTCTCCTTCAGGCGTGCAGGCTTCAAATTCTTCCAATTTCTTAAAGCCGATGCCGTGTTCTCCCGACATTTTGCCGCCTAAGGCATATACGCGGGGGAACAAATCGTGATGAAAAGCTTTGATTTTATTAAACCATTCTTCCGGCGATAAGCCTTTATTATTCAAAGGCAAGACGTGAATGTTGCCGTCGCCGATGTGGGCTACGGTGACGCAGTACAAGTCGTATTTCCGGCGCAGTTCCGGCAGCTGTTTCGTAATATCGGGAATCTTGTCCAGCGGCACGACGAAATCTTCCGTCTGGAACATCTTGTCGACGCTGCGGGCCGCTTCGGCAAATTGCTTGCGCAGCTTCCAGATACGGGCGTCAGCTTCAAATTCATCGATAGAGCCGTTAGCTTCCGCCAAGTCACAGAGCTGTTCCATCTTGCGGTCCGAATCATCTTCGTTAAACGATTCGACCGTAACGATGACGTAGTCGCAGCCGTCGTCGACGTGGGGCATCTTCATGTCCAGGAATTTGCAGGTCAGCTGCAATGCTTCGTTATCCATAAATTCGATGCTCGTCGGGTCGATGCCGGCTTTAAGGATCTTATTGGGCAGGGCAAAGGCTTCTTCATCGGATTTAAACACGCAGACCATGTTGAAGCTATACGGCGGCAGCGGGCGAAGTTTGACCGTAACCTCTGTGATGATGCCTAAAATACCTTCCGAGCCTGCCAGCAGCTGTTCCAGACATAAGCCGGTAGAGCACTTTTGCAACCGCGCGCCGAGCGTGACGATATCGCCGGTCGGCGTAACGACTTTCAAGCTGTAAATCTGGTGGCGCGTCGTGCCGTATTTGACGGCTTTATTGCCACCGGCGTTGTTGGCGACGTTGCCGCCGATTTGGCAGCTTTCGGCACTGGATGGATCGCCTGCGTATAACAGGTTATGCTTGCGCGCTTCAGCCTGCAGCTCGCCAGTCAATACGCCGGTCTGGCAAGTGGCGTACATATTGTCGGCGTCAAATTTCAAAATTTTATTCATGCGTTCCAATTCGACGACGATGCCATGGTATACGGGAATAGCGCCGCAGGCGACGCCGGAGCCGGCCGAACGGGGCGTCAATGGAACCAAATACTCGTTCGCCAGCTTGACGATCGCCGCTACTTCTTCCGTACTGCCGGGAAATACGACGACTTCCGGCTTGCGGAAGTAAATCGAATTTCCTTCTTCATCAGTCTGATAGGCCGTCAAATAGTCTTCGTCGGTTTTGACGAATTTATCCCCTACGACGTTTCGTAATTTTTCCAGTAAATCCGGCGTAACCGGATTAAACGTTGCCATTATTCAATCGCTTCTTTCTGTATCTAAAATTTAGCTCATACCCCTCACTTTGAGCCGCTCGCGAGTGTAGGAAATCCTACCGGCTAAAAAGCGATTGAAGATAGTATAGCACGTTAAAATATATTGTAAAGGCTGCTATTTTCAATATATTTATCATTTACAAGGCAAGACGTCGTTAGAAAGACAGGCTCTCTTCCGATAATTACTTATGGTTCTACGTTTTACCAAAATTAATTCTATTTGGTTATATATTATTTTGTCATACAATTCATGATTAGAATAGCTATTCAGAAAGTCGCTCCCACGTCTCGTACGCGGCGTCCAGCTGTGCCTGCGTTTCGTCGTAAAGGCGGGTCAGCTCCATCATCTTGCCAGCGTCGGTCTGCACGTCGGGCAGGTTCATCTGCACTTCGTACATCTTGAGCGTCGCTTCCAGCTCGGCGATTTTCATTTCTATTTTTTCCAGCTTCAAGGCCGTCCCATACGACGGTTTCTTGCGCGCAGTCCCTTTCTTGGCCGGCGGTTCCGCCTTGGCTGCTGCAGCGGCCGGCTTAGGCTTTGCCGCGGCCTGTTCCGCCTCCCGTTCGGCCAATTCCTGGGCCACCCGCTCTTCTGCTTCCCGCACCTTTTCCCGGTAATAGGTGTAGTTTCCTAAAAATTCCTTGATCTTCTTATCTTCCAGCACGAGGGTCCGCTGGGTAATCTTGTCCAGGAAATAGCGGTCGTGGGATACGACGAGGTATGTGCCGCCGAATTCCTGCAATGCCTGTTCCAGCACTTCCCTCGTCGGGATGTCGAGGTGGTTCGTCGGTTCGTCGAGGATGAGGAAGTTGGCTCCCTGCAAAAACAGCTTCAACAAGGCCAGCCGCGCCTGTTCGCCGCCGCTCAGGCTGTCGACGACCTTAAATACGTCGTCGCCCTGAAAGAGGAAGCGCCCCAGTACGGAACGGGCTTCGTCTTCGCCGTAGCTGAAATCGTTCATGATTTCTTCCAGCACCGTCCAGGCGCCGTGCAAATCCGTATGCTCCTGGGCAAAGTAGCCGATATGCACGCGGCTGCCCAGGGTGATGTGCCCCTTGTCCGCTTCGATTTCGCCCATAATCATGCGCAGGAGCGTCGTCTTGCCCGTGCCGTTCGGCCCGATCAGGGACGCCGACTCGCCGCGGCGCAGCAGCAGGGACAAGTGATCGAACAACTGCCGGTCACCGAAGCCGCCGCAGATATCGTCGAGGACCAGGACCTTCTGGCCGCATTCTTCTGCCGGCGCAAAATGGAAATGCAGCGTTTCCGCTTCTGGGGCCAGCTCGATGCGCTCCAGCCGGTTGAGCTGGGACTGGCGGCCCCGAGCCTGCTTGGCCTTGATGCCGGCCTTATACTTGCGGATATATTCTTCGGTCTGGCGGATATGATCCTGCTGTTTTTGGTAAGCCTTTTCCAAGGCCTTGCGCTGCTCCGTCCGCTGGACGATGTAGCGGGAATAGTTGCCCTTGTACTTGGTCACCTTGCCGTGTTCCAGCTCCAGGATGCCCGTCGCCACCTTGTCCAGAAAATAGCGGTCGTGGGATACGATGAGGATGCCGCCGCCGTAGGACAGCAAGTAGCCTTCCATCCATTCCAGCATGTCCATGTCCAGATGGTTCGTCGGTTCGTCGAGGAATAAGTAATCAGGACGGCGCACTAAGGCCTTGGCCAGGTTGATGCGCGTTTTCTGGCCGCCGGAAAACTGCTGCACCGGCCGGTCCAGATCGGCCTCGCCGAAGCCCAGGCCGTGGACGATCTTCCGGGACATGGATTCGTATTCGTAGCCGCCGAGCCATTCGAACCGTTCCTGCAGGCGGGCGTATTTGTTCATGACGCTTTCATCGTCGGGATGGGCCTGCATGTCCTTCTCCGCATCCTTGAGCTGTTCTTCCAGGCGCAGCACGTCCTGCCAGGCCTCGGTGATGGTCTGCCGCAGGGTCACGTCGTCTTCAAAGGTGATATCCTGCTGCAAATACCCGACCGATTCTCCTTCAGAGACGACGAAGACGCCGCCGTCGTATTCTTCCTGCCCCATGAGGCATTTCAGGAGCGTCGACTTGCCTGCGCCGTTGGCTCCGATGAGGCCGATGCGCTCGCCGCGGCGGATTTCAAAGGACACGTCCTGAAACACCGTATGGACGCCGAATGATTTCGATAATTTCTGTACTTTTATACTTCCCATGGTTATCCTCTCATCTATCTTGCATCATGATGTAATTCGCTAAGTATACATTATAGCATATCTGCCGCCGCCGCGACAGCTTCCGGCCGTTGTCATATCCCGGCGAATGTGCTACAGTAAAGGCAACGATACCTTTTGAAAGAGGGGGATAGATTATGATGTACAAACACGTTATGCGCCGCACCGCGGCGGCCTGCCTGTTCGTCGTGAGCGGCCTGTTTCTGAGCGGCTGCGCCGACCTGCACGCCGACATGACCTTTAAGGACGACGGCTCCATCGTCCTGCGCAAGGACTTGTCCTTCCAAATTCCCATGCAGGGCGACATGTCCGCTTCCCTGAATCAGTGGAAGCAGGAAGACAGGCAGAACGGCTTTACCGTCGAAGATACGGCAAACGGCTATCGGTCCAGCAAGACCTACGCCGACATACAGGATATTGCCGATACGGGCGGCGAATTCTGGACGCCCGACCCGGAATACGGCGAAATCCGGCTGCACAAGGGCCTCTTATACGACTATTATTCCATCCATACGCGGATCAAGAGCCAGGAAAACGCCGCCCTGCCGCAGGCTCATTACGAAGACAATATTCCCAATTTCTTCCAGGTGCCGTCCAGCGTCGACGTCTGGAGCTATCTGGAATACCGCAAGCAGGCTGAACGGGAAGCGGCCCAGCTCAACGAAATCCATAACCAGGCCGTCGCCGCAGCCGTCAACTCGGCGACTCTCGACTTTACGATGCACCTGCCCATGGCCGTCGACGCCACAAACGCCGACCAGGTCCTCGACGACGGCAAGACCCTCGTCTGGGATTTGAAGCCGGCATTTATCAACACCCAGGGCGGCTCGGCAGGCCAGGATATTCATATGCAGGCCCAGTTCCGCATTTTCCACCAGACGACGGCCATCCTGCTAGGCGTCGTCTGCGCGGCCCTCGTCATCGCGGCGATTGTCTGCGCCGTCCTCGTCAAGCGCAAACAGCCGACGGGACAATCCAAGCCCTATCTCATCGGCCTAGCCGTCTCCGTCGTCTGCCTCGTCGGCTTAGGCGGCCTCGTCCAATCGGCTACGGCAACGCAGGTCACCTTCTCCGACAGCGACCGCATCGTCAGCAAGACCCTGCCTGAAGGAACGTCCTATCCGTCGCTGCCGTCGCCGAACGACACGTCCGACGCCGCGGCGATCTTGAAAGACCACAAGATCAACGGCGACGTGAAAGCCGTTTCCGCCGAAAACGACGACGGCTTCCTAGCCCTGGTACAGACCCAGAACGGCCCTGTCTTCGCCGTATACGACAAGGCCGACGACATCGTAGGCATCGTCTCCTACAAGCAGGACCTCATGCATTTCCGCACGAAGTACACGGAATTCAGCAGCGGCAACCGCATGTACAATCCCCTCATCTTCGACCCTAGGGCCGGAACGAAGACACGAGGACAGTCCCGACGCCAAGCTCGGCATCTGGCAGCAAAACGGAATCCACATGATTCCGTCGTACATCCTCATCGCCGCCGACGAATCGGGCCAGATCAAAGCCGAAGCCGACGCCAAGCCCCGCTCCGGCGAAGGCACGCTGCGGCCGTCTCACTATCAGGCATTTATGAAGGACGAAAAGAACATCCGTCTCGTCACGCTCTTTGCCAACCACATCGACAGCCTGAGCAAAGACGTCCGGGCCCGCGACGTCATTCTGCCGAATAAATAAACCCGCACTAAAAAAGACCTCGTATGACGCCATACGAGGTCTTTTCCATATACAGTCCTTTTGCTTACCGACGAATTCCTCCGGCATAAGAGGCATATGCCTTGATCATATGATAAAAAATCTTGGCAGCCGGCGAAAAGACTTGATATTTTTTCGTAATAATATACAAGTCGACGGAGAGCTCAGGGCTAATCGGGCGAAAGGTTAGATTTCGTCCCCTCGTATTAACCAGTCTGTCGAGGCACAAAGCGTAGCCGATGCCGTGTTCCACCAAAAAAGTGGCGTTATAAATGAGACTGTACGTGGCCACTACGTTGAATACTGAATAATCCGTGCCGAACCAATCCATATCTTGATGTCCCGAAAAAGTTTGTTCCGCCAAAATCAATGGCAACGTTTTCAGCATGTCGATGTTTATAGTAT
>ENA-OQHN01000677-OQHN01000677.1-human-gut-metagenome-genome-assembly--contig:-NODE-677-length-11269-cov-4.956561_pt1 | contig 11269 bp, 6 predicted proteins | sample MGYA00242564_ERZ504721 | MGnify/ENA primary metagenome ERZ504721 (study PRJEB26092, sample SAMD00036212) | human gut metagenome | host: Homo sapiens | study: EMG produced TPA metagenomics assembly of...
GTGCGGTTACGGCAAGTGCTCGCTGACGGCGGCCATTCCGATTCTGTCGGCGGCCGGATGCGACGTATGCCCCGTGCCGACGGCGCTGTTTTCGGCGCATACGCGCTACAGCGTGTTCACGTTCCACGATACGACCGAAATTTTGGACGGCTATCTGGATGCGTGGCGCAAGGAGAACGTCGATTTGGACGGCGTGTATTCCGGTTTCCTCGGTTCCGCCGAACAAGTCGCGATTATCAAACGTCTGTATGCGGATTACCCGCACGCCTTGCGTTTGGTGGATCCGGTGATGGGAGACGACGGCGAGATCTACGCCACATACACGCCGGAATTATGCGAGGCGATGGGCACGCTGGTGGATGGCGCCGACGTGCTGATGCCGAATTTGACGGAAGCGTCCATGCTGACGGGACGCACCTACCCGGGGCAGAACATCGACAACGCGGAAGTGAACGGCATTATTGACGCGCTGCTTGCCTTGGGAGCGAAAAACGTGGTGCTCAAAGGCGTTGACCGTCAGGATGGCATCATTCGCAACTATGTGGCATCGGCCACTTCCGGCGCATCCGGCAAGCAAGAGATTGCGCACGACAAGCTGCCGTTCATGACACATGGCACCGGCGACGCCTTCGCATCCGCATTATGCGGTGCGGTGATGGCCGGCAGACCTCTGGCTGAATCGGCGCATATCGCCGGCGAATTCGTACGCCATGCCATGGAAAGCACGCAATTCCAGCCGAACCACACTGAGCGCGGTGTGAGCTTCGAGCTGAACCTTGACGAGTTGACGCGTCTGGTTCGCCGCTGAACATTCCAACCATATGCGGTTTCGGGCGCTCCATGGCCGCTCGCCTTGTGGAGCAATGTGGATAACGGCAAGTTATCCACCAACTATCCCAAACACGCCCGAAACCGCATCCTCTATCCACATTCGCCGTTCGCCCTTGCTTCGCGCCGGTCCTTTCTGCTGGACTTGAATCATGAACGGCAACACAACACATAACGTTCCGAACGCAACGCAGCGCTCGGAACAGCTTCTTGATTCCATCGCACGGCGACTGCATGATGGCACACTGTGCGCACGACAGGTCGGCGAACTCGGCGAACAGTATGCGGCCGCATGGCTGGAAAGCCAAGGCTGGCAGACGCTCGACCGCAACTGGCACTGCCGATATGGCGAACTCGATATCGTTTCACGCGACGATACGGGAATCATCGTCTTCGTCGAAGTCAAAACCAGGCGGACGCTCCGCTATGGCACTCCGCAGGAAGCCGTGACGTCATCCAAGCAGATCAACCTGCGCCACGCGGCCGTGCAATGGCTGTCGGACAGCGACCATCGCACGCCACATAACGGCGTGCGCTTCGACGTCGTCACCGTCATCGTCCGTGATGGCAAACCGCTTGTCCACCATATCGAAGGAGCGTTCTGATGGCTATCGGCAGCGCGCTTTCCGTGGGTCTCATCGGCCTGAAAGCCTTCATCATCCAAATCCAGGCGTTCGTATCTCCGGGACTCCCCTACTTTTCCATCATCGGACTTCCCGACACCTCGCTCTCCGAAGCGAGGGAACGTGTCAAATCCGCATGTCAGGCCAGCGGTGCCAAATGGCCGGAAACACGGGTTACGGTCAATCTTTCGCCGGCGTCCATGCCCAAACGCGGATCCTCACACGATCTGGCGATCGCAGCGAGCGTGCTTAGCGCATCCGGAACGATACCGCATGACTGCTTGAACGACACCGTCGTGCTCGGAGAGGTGAATCTCGATGGCACGGTACTGCCCATCAACGGTCTGCTGCCGATTCTGCTGCATGCACGCGATCAAGGCGTATGCAAGGTGATCGTACCGCATGCCAATTTGGACGAGGCGGCCCTTGTGCCCGACGTCGACGCCATTGGAATACGTCACGTCGGCGAACTGATCGAACTGATGGGAGGCACCGCGAACTATACGATACCCGATATGATCCGAGACGTGGATGCCAACGACGGCGCCATGTCGGTATGTCCTCCTCCCGGAGATATGAACGAAGTCATGGGGCAGGAAACGGCCAAATGGGCGTTGGAAGTGGCGGCTGCCGGCGGCCATCATCTGATGATGACCGGTCCTCCCGGCACCGGAAAAACCATGCTCGCCTCGCGCATTCCCGGCATTATGAGTCCGCTCAGCGAATCGGAACAACTGGAAGTCGCATCGATCCGCTCCCTATGCGGCACATTGCCCAGTTATGGCATCAGCGATGTTCCGCCATTCGAAGCGCCGCACCATACCGCATCCACCGCATCCTTGGTCGGCGGCGGCGCGGGATTGGCTCAACCAGGCGCGATCACGCGGGCGCATCGGGGCATCCTATTCATGGACGAGGCGCCCGAATTCTCGGCACGCACCCTGCAAACCTTGCGCGAACCATTGGAATCCGGGTATGTGGCGATATCCCGCGCGAAAGGCACCACCTACTATCCGGCACGATTCCAACTGATCATGGCGGCCAATCCTTGCCCCTGCGGCTACGCATACGGCAACGGCGAGCGCTGCACGTGCAGGGAAAAAGACCGTATCAAGTACTTCAGCCGCCTGTCGGGGCCGATCCTCGACCGCATCGACATTCAGATCGAAGTGCCTCCTGTGGAACGCATCAACCCAGGCACGGTTCCTTCCGGCGAATCCAGCCACGCCATCCGCCTGCGGGTCATGGTGGCAAGGCAAACGGCACAGGAACGTTTCCGGGAATTCGGATGGGTCTGCAATGCGCAAGCCACCGGAACATGGCTTCGCGCCAACACGTCCACAAAAGCCATCGAGCTCGTGAACCATGCGTTGGCCAGCGAACGGCTCACCCTCAGAGGGGCGGACCGAGCCATGCGACTCGCATGGACGCTATCCGACCTGTCAGGCAAAACCTCTCCCGGACCGGAAGAGATGATGCAAGGAATCTCCATGAGAACGAGGTTGACATGAACGAGAACACAACCGCCGATACGAGCGTCAACGCAACCGCCATCGACGATGAGACCCTGTCACGCGCGGTGCTCACCTATTGTCTGGACAGCGCCGATGCGATGATGTACGCGCTGGTCAAAGGCATCGGATCAGCCACGCATACCCTGCAACTGCTTGCCGACAGCGGTCCGGGCAATCATGAAAGCGTGGCCACGGCAGCCTATAAAACCTTGGACGCGGCGCTCATCAACGGCATTACACGTTGGGGACGCACCATCAATGCTCGAGGTATGGCCTCCTTCCACGGCGCAATGGTCTCGTGGCAGCATCGCCTGACCACATTGCCCAGCACCGACCCCGAGGAGCTCAAAACGTGGTTCACCGCAAACGGCACGCAGTGGATCGTCGCACCGCATCACCCCTACTGGCCTTCGCAGCTTGCCGACCTCACCATACACACGGACTGGGCCGCGCCATTATGCCTATGGGGGAAAGGTGACCCCCAAGCGTTGGTGTCATGCTCCGAACCGGTCGGTGTCGTCGGATCACGCGGCGTAAGCGAGTACGGAAGGCAAAGCGCACACGAGCTCGCCAAACAAGCGGCCCGAGCAGGCCATCTCATAGTGTCAGGAGGCGCTCTGGGCACCGATGCGGCCGCCCACTGGGGAGCCATCCAAGCCATGGACGAGATCGGAACGCCCCTCGCAGGACGCACCGTCGCGGTATTCGCCGGAGGACTCAACTATATCGGTCCGAAAAGCAACGAACGCCTCTTCGAAACCATCATCAACCATTCCGGCGCGCTCATCTCGGAACTCTGCCCCGGAACCGTTCCGGAAGCCAGACGATTCCTTATCAGGAACCGCCTGATAGCGGCGCTATCATCTACCCTCATCGTAGCCCAGGCACACGCACGCTCCGGCGCGCTTAACACCGCAGGATGGGCCAACGAACTCAACCGCCGTGTATTCGCCGTGCCAGGAGATGTAACCATGCCTCACAACACAGGATGCAACCGACTCATACAAGAAGGCCAAGCCTCCATCATCTGCTCGCTGACCGATATCGACGAATTCTGCCACGCAGCGCATCGCCCGCAATCAGCCGACGCGGCAGACAACGACGACGAACCGTCGGAAGAGTCAACCGACACCAGTCTGTCGCAACCAACCAACGCCACTGCAGCCATGCTCAAAGCCATACGAACATGCAGCGCGAAATACGGCCACGTCTCCACTGACGGTCTACTCGCCATCCTGGCCGAAAGCAATCCCGGAGAATACTCAATCTCACGAATCAGCATGGAACTGGGATTAATGGAACTCAACGGACTTATCTGCACACAGCATGGCAACATCACCATCACCGACGCAAGCGCCACATGACATCACGCCCGACAACGCCACCGCCAAGCCTGCACAGATCAACGGAATCCATCGAAAACATACGCATCAGACACGCATAACCACGCATGCAGCGGCAAACCCGCCAACCGGCAAACCGCAATGAGGTCACACCTTGTGCGAAAATCGTTGCTATGAGTCCGAAGCATGTTGAAGATATGTATGATGCAGTGATCGTCGGCGCAGGCGCGGCAGGCCTGTCCGCAGCATTGGGAATGCTGCGAAGCGAACAAATGCAAGCCCTGAAGGAAGCCGGCATCGAGCCGAACATCCTGGTGATCTCCAAACTCCAGCCGTTGCGCTCGCACACCGGTTCCGCGGAAGGCGGCATTGCGGCCAGCCTCGGCAACGTCGAAAAAGACGACTGGCACTGGCACTACTTCGACACGGTCAAAGGCGGCGATTGGCTCGTCGACCAGGACGCGGCCGAACTGCTCGCCAAAGAGGCGCCGGAAACCGTAATCGATCTGGAACATGACGGTGTGGCGTTCTCCCGTACTGATGACGGCCATATCGCACAACGACGTTTTGGCGGACATACCAAGGATTTCGGCAAGGAACCGGTTCGCCGCGCCGCCTACGCGGCCGACCGCATCGGCCATCAGATCCTCTTCTCCTTGTGGCAGCAATGCGTGGCCGAAGGCGTGGAATTCGCCGAGGAATGGTACGTGACCGATCTGGTAATCACCGAAGACGGATCCAAAGTCGAAGGCGTAGTGGCATTTGACACGCAGAAGGGCCAAACGCACGCCATCCACGCACGCAACGTGCTTCTGGCCACCGGAGGCGCAGGCCGCCTATTCCACACCACCTCCAATTCATGGGATCTGACCGGCGACGGCATGGCGCTCGCACTGCAAGCGGGACTGCAGCTTGAAGACAGCGAATTCGTGCAATTCCACCCGACTGGTCTGGCGCATACCGGCATTCTGCTGTCTGAAGCGGCACGAGCGGAAGGCGGCGTGCTTCGCAATGCCGATGGCGAGGCATTCATGGAAAAGTATGCTCCCGGCCATGCCGATTTGGCTGCACGAGATGTGGTGAGCCGTTCCATTATGGCTGAAATCGATGCCGGACACGGCGTGGCGGATCCGAAGGACCCCGAGGGGCCAAAGGATTGCGTGTGGCTTGATATGACCGGTATTGATGCCGACCATATGCATGAGGTACTGCCGCAGGTGGTGGAAACCATCGAAAAATATGCGGATCTTGATCCGACACACGATTTCGTGCCGGTTAAGCCTACCGCGCATTACACCATGGGTGGCATTCCGATCACCACCGACGGCGAAGTCTACCGTTGGCAGAACGACGAACGAATGTCGTCGAAGGCCTGTTCGCGGCCGGCGAATGCGCATGCGTGTCCGTGCATGGCGCAAACCGTCTCGGCGGCAATTCCCTGCTGGATGCATGCCTGTTCGGCACCCGTTCCGGCAAGGCGCTGGCGGAACGCATTTCCAGCGCTCCGGTGAACGATCCCATGGCTGAATCCGACGCCGACAATGGTTCGGATGCGGTCCAGCAGGCCGCTGACACCCGTTCCAACGAACTCAAGGATCTGCTGGTGCAGCTTCCGGAAGACGAGGAGCATGCAGCCGACAATCCTTACCAGCTGATGGCCGATCTGGGTACCGTCATGGAACGCGCTGTCGCCGTGCGTTGCGACGAGCAGGGTATCGAACAGGCGCTAACGGCATTGCATGATGAGTTTGCGCCCCGTGCCGAAGCCCTGCACGCGCATTCCGACTCCCCCACGTTCAACCAGGAGATCACCGCCATTTGGGAGGTCCGCCACCTTCTGGAACTCGGCAAGGCCGTACTCACCTCATCCGATGCGCGTCACGAATCCCGTGGCTCGCTGAAGCGTCTTGATTTTCCGGAACGCGACGATGAGCATTTCCTGGCCCATTCCATGGTGAATGCCTCCGGCCAGATTTCCTGGCAGCCGGTGCACATTGTGAATATGCCGCCAAAAGCCCGCGAATACTGATTCCGCTGGGCACGGCGTATGGCAGACTAGTTGACGGTTTTATTGGAAAGGCGGGTACATGAGCGGTATGGAAAACGGCGTGAATACGGTGACATTGCGGGTGAATAGGTTTGCCCCGCGCGCCGAGCGTGCCCGTGACCGCGAACGTGGCGGCTCTCCGTTCGCCAGAAAAAGCTCTCCGTTTGGGGATTCCGGCACGTCGGCGCGCCGCCGCCCGCGCGGCAAGCAGTGGGTGCAGGATTACACGTTGAACGTGCGTCCGGAAGACACGGTGCTTGATTGCCTGTTGAAGATCAAACGCACCATCGATCCGACGCTGGCATTCCGCTATTCGTGCGGACATGGCATGTGCGGTTCCGATGCGGTGTCCATCAACGGCACCCCCACCCTGCTGTGCACCGCGTCCGTCAAGGATTGGGCCAAACCGTCGAATCCGACATTGGTCGACGATGAAGGATTCCGACACACCGGAGATGTTTCCGACATTCAGGAAAATGCGGTCGGCGCAGGGGATCTTGGCGTCATCGAGCTCGCTCCCCTGCCGGGTTTCCCGGTGCAGCGCGATTTGATTGCCGATATCGATCAGATGCTCAACCAAATCAGAAAACTCAAGCCCTATCTGCAGGCGCGTGGAGAACTCGCCACCACTGCGGACGGCAAGATCAACGCATTCGAATATCTGCAGAATCCCCAGCAGCTTGCCAAGTATGAGCTTCTCAGCAACTGCATCGCCTGTGGCACTTGCGAAGGCAGCTGCCCTGTGTATGCGGGCGGCGAAGCGTTCATCGGACCTGCAGCCCTTATCGCGGCGTCTCGTTTCATCAACGATTCCCGCGACGGTCAGGCGAACGCACGCATGGATGCCATTGATTCCGCCGATGGCATCGCCGCATGCCAGTCGGTCCGCGCATGTACCCGCGAATGCCCGCGTGGCATTGACGTCGGCGAGGAAATCTGGCAGCTGATCGCCCAAGTCAAGGAACGCTGAACCCATGGATAGAACGTCATATACCAATCTCGCCAAGTCATGGGAATACGTTGAGGACCATGCGTTCTCCCGCCAGTCAACCGACTTGAATGCTATTCGCACCCATGCTGAAGAAGCAGGCATTCCGCAGGGTTCAGCAGCCCAAGCCGAGCTGTTGCGCATGCTCGTGCATATGGTGAATGCGACATCGGTGATCGCCGTCGGCACCGGTTCCGTGGTGGAAACGTTGCAGCTGGTCAACGGTTTGGATAATTCCGGTCAGCTTACGGCGGTTGATTCCTCTTCCCAGGGTATTGCGCTGATTCGTACGTTGTTTAATCGGCTTTCCGACGAGACACAGACCACGCTTCGCGCCGTCAACGCTCCCGTCGACGTGTTTTTGCCACGTCTGAATGCAGAAAACTACGATTTGATTGTAGTTGCCGGTGACGCGGAAAATTACGGCGCTTCCTTCGAGCAGGCTCCCCGCCTGTTGAAGAAGCATGGCGTAATCGTGTTCACCGATATTCTTGCTTTTGATTCAGCCACGTCCGCAGGCGGCGTTTTGAATCCCGCCAATCGTGACGCCAAATCCATTGCCATGCGTGGTTTGCTGGAAACCGTGGAATCCGATGAGCGTTTCGTCACTGCCCTCACCCCGACCGGTACGGGCCTGCTCGTAGCAGTCAAACGCTAGTATGGCCGTTCCCAGCGGCCTACCGTTTCCTCATACAAAAAGCCGACACTCACGGATAAGTGATGAGTGTCGGCTTTTGTTGTGTCTGGCGTATGGCGCGGAATGCCATACGCCGGAACGTCGTTATTTGACCTTTGGATGTGTGTCGATCATCTGGCTGACCACAACGGTGCCGTCTTCGAGAACAGATTCCACTTCCCCAGCAGCATCCTCGTCAGCAGTATGATGCTTATGCTTCGAGGATGCGGCAGCGGCAAGCTCAAACTTCTTGGATTGGCGGCTCAGCAGAATGCCGGAAATCACCGCCGCGACTATGGAACCGACCAACACACCGAAACGTGCTTCAGCAGACAGTTCGGCATCCTGATATGCAAGCGAGGAAATCAGGAAAGATACGGTAAAGCCGATGCCACATGCGCAGGCCGCGGGGAACATGTCGCGCACACGCAATCCCTTAGCCATTTTCAATCCGGCCACATGCGTGGAAAGCCATGCCGTGATCATAATGCCCAACGGCTTGCCGACCACCAGAGCCACCATAACGGCAACGACGACCGGCGAAATGAACAGGGCCAACGTCAACGATTCAAAATGCACACCAGTGGCGAACAAGGCGAAAATCGGCAGAGCCAGCAACGCGGAAAACGGCTGCAGCTTGTCCGCATAGCGTTCGGCGCGTGGGGTTTTCTCTCCGAAACGCTCATGAGCCGGCGTGAGCAATCCAACAAGCACGCCAGCCAAAGTAGGATGCACACCAGCTTCGAACATCATCACCCAAGCCAGAATGCCGACAATGGCCACGGCAAGCCATGGCACTTTGCGCATACGCACCAGGAAATACCATACGACAGCGCATACGGCGATGCCGACGAACCAGTACCATGCGTTCACCGATGAGAAGAACACCGCGATCAGAATAATGGCCAGCAGATCGTCCACTGTGGCAAGCGTCATCAGGAACGCGCGAATAGAGCCCGGCAGCGCTTTGGCGAACAAAGCAAGCACAGCCAAAGAGAACGCGATATCAGTGGCCGTAGGAACCGCCCAACCATGAGACATCTCACCAAAGGTGAAACTCGTTCCCGAAGCGATGGCCAACGGATCGGATCCGAAACCGGAGAACAGGAACAATACCAGCAGGAACAACACCGGAGGAGCCATCATACCGCCCACAGCGCACAGCATCGGCACTGCAGCAGCCTTGGGGTTCGACAGCGAACCTGTGGCGAGTTCCTGTTTCAATTCCAGTCCGACAGTCAGGAAGAACACCGTCAGCAGACCATCCTGCACCCAGTGTCCCAATCCCATATCGATATTGGTGTAGGGAATGGCGATGCGGAAATTCTCCAACTCTTCGAACGCATGCGCCGTGAACGGCAGATTGGCAAGCAACAGACCTGCGAGGGCGAAGCCAAGCATAATCAGACCAGATATGCGGTCGGAAGCGGCTATGTATCGTATTTTTGCCCAGAGTCCCTGCTTACGTTCGGTCATTGCTCTCCCGTCTGTTGCCGCGAGTATCCACGGCCCGCCATTCACTTAAGAAAAGCGTCTGCGGTATTGGCATGCGCAGACGCTTCAATAGCGGTTCCAGTGTACCGAGAGGTGTCGGCGTTTATGTTTCCAAACCGTCTTTTTCACTGGTGTTTACGGTTTTATTCGGCATGGCGGCTTTTCTTGTACCACACCGTTCGCTCGGAGAGAAACCGAACGTATCTCGACAACAGCCGCTTTACATAAGCATTCTGGTAGGTTTGCGAATCGCATTGACTCGAACACTATTCACGGCAGCGCCGCCGTTACTTCCAGAAAAAAAAGAAAGCCTCCTCCGCATTTCGCGAAGGAGGTTCATGTGCGCGAGACAGGATTCGAACCTGCGACCTGCTGATCCGTAGTCAGCTGCTCTAATCCGCTGGGCTACTCGCGCAACGCCATCTCATTTATTTACGCCACCTGATGACCGGTGGCCGGTGCGCGAGACAGGATTCGAACCTGCGACCTGCTGATCCGTAGTCAGCTGCTCTAATCCGCTGGGCTACTCGCGCAACGTTGCTTGTTTTCGGCAACTCGAATAAGATACACCCAAATGGCCGCGCAACAAAATCTCGGCGTGTCGCGCCTGTTTTCGTGGATTTCGCACCGGCATCCATACTTGCTTCAACCCTACGAAATCTGAACTCTCGCACATACGACGCGCAACACGCCGAATGCACTACGCGGCACGTCTGCGAGGAATCTCCTCCGTGGAAACCTTCAATAGTTTCGGAGTGCCGGAACCATTGACGGACGCCTCATCCACCACCACCTCCGATACGCCAGTCACGCTTGGTAGCTGGAACATCGTGTCCTCCAAGGTTTTTTCGATAATCGATCGAAGGCCTCGGGCGCCCGTGCCCCTGCGAATCGAAGTGGCCGCGATCTGCCGCACCGCCCCCTCAGTGAACGTCAACGTCACCCCGTCAATCGCAAACAACTTCTGATACTGCTTGACCAGTGCGTTCTCCGGTGCGACCAGAATGCGCGCCAAATCATCCTCCGTAAGCTCCTCAAGCACGCTCACCACCGGCAATCTACCGATGAATTCAGGCAATAAACCGAAATCGGCAAGATCGTCGGCCGAAGCCTGGGCAAGCAGCTCACGATTCGGCACCTCATGATCATGCCACGCGGCACCAAATCCGCTTTCACGAGCGCCCAAACGCTGCGCCACAATATCGGCAAGCCCGACAAACGCGCCGCCGCAGATAAACAGAATGTCACGAGTGTCGATCTGCACCGTCTCCATCTCACGATGCTTACGCGAACCCTCCACCGGCACGGATGCCACAGTACCTTCCAGAATCTTCAGCAGAGCCTGCTGCACGCCCTCACCGGACACATCTCGCGTAATAGACGTGTTCTCGCCGCTCTTACGCGCTATCTTGTCGATTTCGTCAATATAGACGATGCCCTGCTGCGCTCGCGCCACATCGCCGTCAGCGGCCTGTATAAGCCGTTGCAGTACGGTTTCCACATCGTCGCCTACATAGCCGGCTTCGAGTGAGTGTGGTGGCGTCGGCGATGACGAAACGGCACATTCATGACCTTCGCCAGCGTCTGCGCAAAGATACGTTTTGCCCACGCCGGTCGCCCAGCAGCAGGATATTCGATTTGGACACCTGCACGCCGGCCAGTGGATCGTCGCTCGCATGCGCCGCACGATCGCGCAATGCCGCGGATTCACGCATTTCCATATTGACGCGCTTGTAATGGTTGTATACGGCCACGG
>ENA-OQHN01000678-OQHN01000678.1-human-gut-metagenome-genome-assembly--contig:-NODE-678-length-11255-cov-24.666697_pt1 | contig 11255 bp, 11 predicted proteins | sample MGYA00242564_ERZ504721 | MGnify/ENA primary metagenome ERZ504721 (study PRJEB26092, sample SAMD00036212) | human gut metagenome | host: Homo sapiens | study: EMG produced TPA metagenomics assembly of...
CTATCAAGCTAAATATACAGACATGATGCTGTCACGAAGCCGGATGAAGTGTCAGGTATAGCAGCTTAACACTTGCATAAAGATAGTGAATTATTTTTGAATCTGCAATGGCTTTTAAATGATATTTTAAGGTCGTTTTAAGAGGGTTCAAGTGAAGAAAACGGTGGGCTTTGGTCGTGTAGAATAGGACCGCGCTCACCGTTTTTCTTGTACGCGTCGTTTTTGTACTTTTTGAAACGCATCGTTTTTGTTAAGCGGCACGTCTGGTTTTTCCGGATTTACAAGCCGTCCGTCTTCAACTTTAACCAATGGTTTTTCTCCCTTGATTACCACTTCTTCCAGATTGTAGTCTTTTGCTTCCAAAGTAATAATACCTGCATCTGTTGTCTTCCCCTTTATCAGTCTGGTCTGATAAAGTAGGTGTTGGATTATGAGCAGATAACTGTCCGGTTCCTGCTCCAGCGTAAACGTACCGTCAGCCGCAGATATGGCTGCACCCAGATAGGTGGAATCCGGCAACTGCATGACAATTGTAGCACCTTCTATCGGTTGTTGTTTTGTATCTGTTATTTTCCCTGTCGTTTGCCCCATAATGGAGAAAAATAACTGATGTAAATAAAAAAAGTAAGTAATATAACTTTGATTTTCATATATCTCTTTCTTTTTGATTTTTATATGTGCAAAGGTCAGAAGCCCCCCAGCGAAAACCCCGCCGGAGGCATATCTTATTTATTAAGGTTTGGTGAGATACAACGTTAACCTACATTATTCATAGTGGATTCATTTCAGGTTATCAAAACAGATATGGGGACAATCTGAAGCCTCCAACTAATGTCTATCATCGAATGACCGCTTGATGTAGAGTTATAATCCTGTCCGAAGCCTTGATTTCGGCATGCTCAGGTCTGATTATCACGTCCATTTTTATGGAGCGGATATGACTTATAAGTCCGATTACAGAATCGGACTCAGGTTGATTTCAGATTATTCCACTTGTCAGGCAGAGAGTCTCGTCAAGGCTTGCGACAAAGCTTCAAGGTGTCGATGGTGTGGGGAAAAGCTGAACCTTATAAAAGTCTTTTTTTCGACTATGAAGACGGCACTCAGCATAATCCGCTTCATGAAGCTGTCCATCGTGAAGGCGCCGACCTCTGTATTGGAGAAAGCCTTCGACCTGAGACGGTATGCGGTCACATATGCCGCGCCATATAGAAACAGCCGGAACATATTGGCTCTGAAAGAACTGCACGACATCCTGTCGGCTCGAAAATACTTCAGGTCTTTTATCCATAGCTCCATTGTGCCGCGCTTACAGTAACGTCGATATACTGTCTCGGGCTTGTTGTTACGGTTGCTTGTGACTATGAAGCGGACGTTTACACCCTTGTCGGAGACTTCGATTTTTGCAATCACCCTCTGTCTGTATTTCCATGATTTGGCTTTGTACTCAAAGCTGTAGTAACGGCGTACATCCTCATGGTGAAGTTCGAAATCCCCCTTGGCACGGCGCAATTGCTTGTCGATTTTCTTCATAAGCGCAGGATTGCCCGACAGCCCTGTGATAAATCTCACATAAAGATGTGTCTTGACCCAGTCCATAAACTCATGGCTGCAGAAATGACTGTCCCCGCGGAGTTCTATTATTGTGTGAGGCCATTCCTTATGGATGTATTCAATGACTCTGCGCAGTATACCGAAGATGTTCAGCGACTTGTTGCGTCGTCCCGGTCTCAGTAGAGGAAGTATCAGCTTGCCGTTCATACCGTCGAAAATAACCATCGGCATGTAGCAGTATTCGTCATAGTAATCATTGAACAGCGACAGCTGCTGCGCCCCGTATGTGTTGGCATTTGTATCGTCAACGTCAAGAATAATCTTACGCGGAGCTTTGTCGAAGGATGAGATGTAGTCCTTGACAAACAGTTCTGCTATTTTCCATAAGGTCCTTTTGTCAATATGATTCTCAAGCCGTGTCATCGTCGGTTGTGAGCACAGGCCGGGATCCGATGCCTTGCGGCCCACGCTCATCTTAAGGGCACTGTCGTGGCGCAGGCGGTCGCAGTCGTTGGCATCCTCGTAGCCGCACATTATCTGTCCGACACGCTGGCAGACCATCTCTTCGTAGGAATGCTGTACGAAAAGTTGATTTCGATAATCCGGAATTAGGCGCGCTATCTTTCGCGCTATGCTGTCTTTCATTAGACCGACAAGCACCAGTCCTCCATTGGACGAGATGTCCGGGGCATTGAAATCGACCTGAATTTTCCTGTCAGGAAGCACGTCTTGAAAAGAAAAAAGATTTTTCTCTTGACTGACTCCGTTATTTGTTGTATCTTTGCACATGAGAACGCCGGTATTAAGTTTATTTTTAACACCTTAAAGTTAATGCTTTTCTTGCAAATATACAAGAAGGGCGTTCTCTTTTTTGTGGAGACTATGAATTATTCAGGTTAGAAGCCAGATACCCTCTCAACCCCACTCCACAATACAAATAGACCGGCTTATCCTGAGGAATCTCTTTCATCCTTTCGCGCATATCATCCAAAGGAATATTGACAGCCCCCTTCAAAGCACCGAGTGCAAATTCATCGGGAGTACGGACATCAACCAACGTAACTTTACTCAAATCGGCAGCCTGCAACTCGCGCCAATAAAGAGGCTTCATCTTTCCGCTCAGTATATTTCCGGCTACATATCCGGCTACTGCTACAGGATCTTTAGCCGAAGAGAAAGGAGGAGCGTATGCCTGCTCCAAAGCCATCAAGTCATATACAGTTCCGTTATGCTTAATCACTTGCGAGAATTCGTCAATACGTTTGTCCACTCCATTATACCCCACAATCTGCGCTCCAAGTAATTTCCCGTTCACAGGAGAGAAGGTTATTTTAATGGACATCTGTAAAGCATCGGGATAATATCCCGCATGGGAACCGGAATGGATGGTTGCCGACAAATAATCAATGCCTGCCTGTTTCAACCGCTTTGCCGGAAGGCCTGAAGCAGCGACAGTCATATCAAAAATTTTTGGCAATGGAAGTACCGACAGCCCCTTCGTATGTAACCTTATTTCCAAAAATCCATGTTATCTGCCACAATACGCGCCTGACGGTTGGCCGGACCTGCCAGATAATTCAACCACGGTCTATCAGTCAGCGGATGACGGAACTCGATAGCGTCGCCCACCGCATAAATATGCTCGTCGGAAGTCTGCAAGTAATCGTTCACCTTAATGCCGCGCATCTCCCCTATCTCCAGTCCGGCCTCTGTCGCCAATGAAGTATTGGGACGTACCCCGATGGATAACAACACCATATCGGCAGGCAGCCTTTCGCCCGATTTAAAATAACCTCCAGTCCGTTGACCGTGCGCTCGAAAGAAGCCACCGCCTTTTCCAGGTAGAGATGCACTCCTTTCTGCAACAAATTGCTCGTGCACCAAAGAAGCCATAGAGAACTCAATAGGAGCCATGACTTGATTTGCCATCTCTACAACCGCCACTTCCGCACCGGCTTCCTGCAGATTCTCCGCCATCTCCAACCCGATGAATCCGGCCCCGATGATTACCGCCCGTTTCACCTTATGCTGCTGCAAGTAACTCTTGATAGCATCGGTATCATTCACATTACGTAGGGTAAAATTCCTTCATTGTCAATGCCCGGCAAGGGAGGACGAACAGGCGACGCACCTGGAGAAACGCAATAATTTGTCATAACTCTCCGTATAAGTTTTCCCGTCGGAAGTACGAATATCCACTGTCTTATCGGCAGAATGGATGGCTATTACCTCGGACCGGGTACGCACATCTATGTTAAAACGTTTCCCGAAAGCCTCCGGAGTCTGTACAAACAATTTTTCCCGCTCCGCAATCACACCTCCTATATAATAAGGCAGACCACAATTGGCATACGAAATGTATTCTCCCTTCTCGAACAAAATGATTTCCGCCTGTTCCGTGTTTCTTCTGATACGTGCGGCAGCAGTTGCACCTCCTGCTACGCCTCCTATTACTATATACTTCATAATCGAACTATTTTATTTGATTTAATATTTTCCAATGGAAACTTTATGCAAACATACATGATATTTCTTATAATAAAAAGTTTCCTATGGAAAATATTATCAAGTTAACTCTTTTTAAGGAGAAAGAACATTCCGGGTATTAAATAGACAATCTCTATTGTTGTTTGATATTTTATTCCCTACCTTCGCAATAAATTTCAAAATAAATAAGAAATTGAATCGAACAGACGCACATCATGTTATCTAAAATAGACTTGACGCAGGGAGGCATCACCGGCACTCTGCTACGTTTTTACCTTACCTATGATTATAGGCTTCACTGCTACAACAGTGTTACAACATAGCCGACACGCTGATTTGTAGGACAATGTCATAGGTTCCGGCGCATTTGGCCGCCGTCGGTTCCGCCTACACGCTGATGGTTTTCCTTATTTCCATCCTGCTGGGATTGTCCATGGGAAGCGGAACCGTTTTTTCCTTGCAATATGGAGCCGGACGAACGGATTCCCTACGCCGTAGCATCTATGTATCCGTCCTGCTGATCGGCACAGTAACATTGATTCTAAATTATAGCGGTTTTCGTCTGGATTCATCCCATCCTCAGGATATTGCAGATTCCCAAAGATATTTATGGCATGATGTATGATTACTTGTGGATTATCTTTTGGGGAATCGGCTTTACCTTTATCTATAATTTCTATGCGGCATTGCTGCGTGCCATAGGAGATGCCGTCACTCCTCTTTGGTTTCTGGCGGTTTCCGTTGTACTGAACATCGGGCTGGATTTGTTCTTTATCTTGCAGTTGGATTGGAATGGATCAAGGGAGCAGCCATCGCCACGGTAGCCGCACAGGGAGTATCCGCTTTGGGAATTATGGGATATGCCTACGTGAAATACCCCGAACTGAGATTACACCGCAACGACCTGCATTTCGACCGTCACTGCCTGAAAGAGATCACTTCGTTCTCCGCACTGACCTGTGTACAACAATCGGTAATGAATCTGGGCATTCTCATGGTACAAGGATTGGTCAACAGTTTTGGCACTGTAGTCATGGCCGCCTTTGCGGCAGCAATAAAAATAGACTCGTTCGCCTATATGCCGGTACAGGAATTCGGAAATGCCTTTTCCACCTTTATTGCCCAGAACTTCGGAGCGAGAAAAGAGGAACGGATCCGCAAAGGAGTGAAAAGTGCCTTGATTACCACCGTTCTCTTCTCTCTGGTCATTTCCATTCTGGTCTTTTTATTCGCCAAACCATTGATGCTGATTTTTGTCCGCCCCCACGAAACGGAAATTCTGAACATCGGTATCAGTTATTTACGCATCGAGGGAGCGTTTTATTGCGGAATCGGGATTTTGTTCCTGTTATACGGATATTATCGTGCCATCCGTATGCCGGGAATGTCCGTAGTGCTCACAGTGGTATCGTTGGGAACCCGTGTAGCCCTTTCCTATTGGCTTGCCGGCATTCCTGCCATCGGGGTCATCGGAATCTGGTGGTCTATTCCTATCGGATGGTTTATAGCGGACGTCATCGGCATCATATATTATAAGTATCGAAAAAGCTCCCAAACAATTGAATTTAAATAAATGTTTTTGTTAGTAAAAGACATACATACAACACCTTTTCATCTAAAATTTATGTATTTTTGTAGCCCTATAGAAAAGAACAGACATACAAATGATGGAAGAAACAACCTGCAAACCTGATTATTCGAATTCGATGGCGGAACATCTGGGTATCCGGTTTCTACCCTCCACCGAGGATGCGGTACATGCCGAAATGCCTGTAGACCATCGTACTTCACAACCCTTTGGTATGTTGAACGGCGGCGCGTCACTGGCTCTGGCCGAGATTGTGGCAGGGCATGGCTCTACGTCGCTATGCCGGGAAGACGAATATGCCTGCGGAGTACAAGTAAGTGGAAATCATCTGTCGGCCGTGCCCGTCGGAGGCAAAGTATTCGCCACCGGCAAACTGATTCACCGCGGCAGATCCTCGCATATATGGAATATAGATATCACCACTCCACAAGGACAACTGGTTTCTACTGTTCGTGTCGTTAATTTCATACTGAAAAAGAAATGAATCTACCAGATATACATACGCAAAAATTATTGGATTGCCTGACACACAGCCGCCTCGGTTTCGCCCTCTACCGGTTACCTTGGACAGACGAATGCTACCTGGTATTGCAAACCTCGGGCGATGTGGAACAATTAGCGGACATTCAGGAACTGAATGGAAAGAAAGGATTTGTCATGGCTCCTTTCCGGATATCGGAGGAACATCCCTTGGTACTTATCCGTCCGGATGTCACCGCATACGACTGGAGCGAAATCAGCGAAGCACTGTCTTCACTGGAATGTGCGGATGCCCTGCTCACCTGCAAAAGCCGGCAGAGTGAACTCTCCCCTTTTGTTTCCGAAGAAACGGATAAAGAACAATATACCCGCGCATTCGGGCGTTTCATCACTCCCTTACAAGAGAAGCGGTTCCAGAAACTGGTTCTGTCACGTTCTTCCGCCAGACATATCGGAGATGATTTTTCACCACTCGGCGCTTTTGTCCGGGCCTGCAACAACTATCCGCGCATGATGATTTACCTATGCCACACCCCTGCTTCCGGAACCTGGCTGGGCAGCACACCGGAAATCTTATTAAGCGGACACGGCAAAGAATGGCACACCGTGGCCCTGGCCGGTACCATGCCGATGCAGAACGAAGTGATGCCGACAGACTGGGACAAGAAGAACCGGGAAGAGCAGGGCTATGTGGCTGATTACATCCGCCGGATCGCCAAAAGATTCGGCAACAAGATGACGGAAAAAGGTCCTTATACCGCCCGTGCCGGACAATTGGTACACCTCAAGACCGATTTTTATTTCTTGTTGAAAAATACAGACCATATAGGCGATTTATTGCAAGAACTCCATCCCACTCCCGCCGTCTGCGGCCTGCCCAAAGAGGAGGCTTTCCGGTTTATTCCGGACAATGAAGGGTACGACCGCAGTTATTATTCCGGATTCACCGGCTGGCTGGACACAGAGGGGCATACCGATATCTACGTCAATCTGCGCTGCATGGAAATAAAGCCGGGTGAAGCCATCCTGTATGCAGGAGGAGGAATACTGGCTTCCTCGGAAGTAGAATCGGAATGGATGGAAACGGGAGACAAGATGAATACGATGCGGAGCATCCTTCATCCTGACTTTATAAATAAATAAATGGAAACAATTAAAGTAGAAGAATAATGTATTCAGACAAAAAGAACATACTTCAGTTGGTGGCACTTCTCAAAGCGCACGGTGTGCGGAAAATAGTGCTTTGTCCCGGCAGCCGTAATGCTGCCATCGTACATACTCTGGCCAATATAGAGGACTTCACTTGTTATTCTGTAACCGATGAACGCAGTGCCGGTTTTTTTGCCATCGGCCTATCTTTACAAGGGGGAGGCCCTGCCGCAGTATGCTGCACTTCCGGTTCGGCCCTGCTGAACCTGCACCCTGCCGTAGCCGAAGCCTTTTACCAACAAGTACCTCTGATTGTCATTTCCGCCGACCGCCCCGCTGCCTGGATAGGACAAATGGACGGACAAACCCTGCCCCAGCCCCATGTGTTCGGAACGTTAGTCAAGATGTCTGTCAACCTGCCCGAAGTACATACTGAGGAAGACGAATGGTTTTGCAACCGCCTTATCAACGAAGCCATACTGGAAACCACCCACCACGGCAAAGGGCCTGTACATATCAATGTACCCATTTCCGAACCCATTTACCGCTTCACCGCCAAAACACTTCCCGAAGTACGTGTCATCACCCGTTATCAGGGACTGAGCGTGTACGACCGTGACTATAAGGAACTGATCGAACGGCTGAACAAGTACAACAAGCGCATGGTTGTGGTAGGCCAGATGAATCTGATTTACCTGTTCGAGAAAAAATATGTGAAACCGCTTTATAAACATTTCGCCTGGCTGACGGAACATCTGGGCAACCAGACCATCCCCGGCATTCCTATCAAGAATTTCGACGCCGCCGTTTATTCCATGACACCGGAACGCCAGGAAGACATGGCCCCCGAAATACTGATTACCTACGGCGGACACATCGTATCCAAACAATTGAAGAAATACCTGCGCAATCATCCCCCGCGCGAACACTGGCATGTTGCCGCCGACGGGAAGATAGCCGATTTATACGGTTGCCTGACCACCGTCATCGAGATGGATCCGTTTGAGTTCTTGGAAAAAATAGCTTTCCTGCTGGACAACAAACCTACCCATTATCCGCTGATGTGGGAAAACTATTGCAAAACCATTCCGATGCCGGACCTTGCTTATTCCGAAATCTCCGTTATCGGAAAACTCATCCGGGCATTGCCCGAACCCTGTGCCCTGCATCTGGCAAACAGCTCCACCGTGCGCTATGCACAGTTATTTACAGTTCCTCCCCAGGTGGAAATCTGTTGCAACCGGGGAGTGAACGGCATAGAAGGCTCCCTGTCCACCGCCATCGGTTATGCCGCCGCTTCCAGCAAGCTGAATTTCATCATCATAGGCGACTTGAGCTTCTTCTATGACATGAACGCACTGTGGAATCAAAATTACGGTGCCAACATCCGCATCCTGTTACTGAATAACGAAGGAGGAGAAATATTCCACACCCTGCCTGGAATGGACAAATCAAGCCGTTCCAGGGAGTTTATCACAGCCGAGCATTACACCACCGCCAAAGGCTGGGCGGAAGAACGCGGCTTTATTTACATGAAAGTGACCGGAGAAGAAGAGCTGGAAGAAGCGATGCAGCCATTCACCTCACCCGAGACACGGATGCAACCCATGCTGCTGGAGGTGTTTACCGACAAGGAAAAAGACACCACCCTGTTAAGAGAATATTATCACGGACTTAAAAATAAAAATGAATAATGGAAACAAGAGAATGGAAAACCATCAAAGAATATCAGGATATTCTGTTTGACTTTTACAACGGAATAGCGAAAATCACCATCAACCGTCCGCGTTACCGCAACGCGTTCACCCCCACCACCACTTCGGAAATCAGCGACGCCCTGTATTACTGCCGCGAGTGCCAGGATATCAATGTAGTGGTTCTGACCGGAGCAGGCGACAAAGCCTTCTGCAGCGGGGGAGATATGCACGTAAAGGGGCATGGCGGCTATATCGGCACAGATGGAGTTCCCCGTCTGAATGTGCTGGACGTACAAAAGCAAATCCGGTCACTGCCTAAACCGGTCATCGCCATGGTAAACGGTTACGCCATCGGCGGCGGTCATGTGCTGCATGTGGTATGCGATCTGACCATTGCCTCAGAGAATGCCATTTTCGGACAGACAGGTCCCAAGGTAGGCAGCTTCGACGCCGGATTCGGCTCTTCCTATCTGGCACGCATCGTAGGGCAGAAGAAAGCCCGTGAAATATGGTTCCTTTGCCGTCAATACTCCGCACAGGAAGCACTGGAAATGGGATTAGTCAATACAGTCGTTCCTTTCGACCGCCTGGAAGACGAAACCGTGGCATGGGCAGAAAAGATGATGGAGCACAGCCCGCTCGCTCTTCGTATGATCAAAGCCGGACTGAATGCCGAACTGGACGGACAAGCCGGCATACAAGAACTTGCCGGAGATGCCACCATGCTGTATTACATGACAGAGGAAGCGCAGGAAGGAGGGAAGGCATTTTTGGAAAAACGCAAGCCACGGTTCCAGGATTATCCGAAGTTCCCATAATCAGTGGTTCATTTTTCCGGTGGAGGACAACCCAATAGTCCTCCTTGCTTCCCATTAACCACTAATCACTAATAAGAATGTTCCAAACCCGAATTATAAAAAAACAATTACACTTCAAGCAACCGGCAGGTACTTCCAGAGGAGTATATACCACCCGGAATGTATGGTACATCCTCCTCACCGACACCGGCAGCCGCCACTATGGCGTGGGTGAATGTGCCCCTCTCCCTGCCCTGAGTTGTGACGATATCCCCTCATACGACGAGGTGTTGGCCACTGCCTGCAAGAACCTGGAAAAGAACGGGGAAATAGACCGGGAAGCCTTGCTTCCCTATCCGTCCATCCTGTTCGGAATGGAAACCGCCCTGCTGCATTTCCGGGCACGCAGCCTGCAATTCTGGCACACCCCGTTCAGCAAAGGCAAAGAGGGCATCCCCATCAACGGACTCATCTGGATGGGAAACTTTGACGAGATGTACCGGCGCATCGGGGAAAAGATGCAGCAAGGCTTCCGCTGCATCAAACTCAAAATAGGCGCCATCGACTTTGAAAAGGAACTGGAGCTGCTGGCGCACATCCGCCGGCATTTCACCCCAGCCCAAATCGAACTGCGTGTAGATGCCAACGGTGCTTTCTCTCCTGCCGATGCCCTCGAAAAGTTACATCGTCTTTCCGAATTCCAGCTCCATTCCATCGAACAGCCCATCCGTGCGGGGCAATGGAATGAAATGGCCCGGCTCTGTGCCGCCACCCCCTTTCCCATTGCACTGGATGAAGAGCTGATAGGCATCAACCGGCGCGACCGGAAAATAGAATTGCTGGAAACCATCCGTCCTCAGTACATTATCCTGAAACCTTCTCTGCACGGAGGAATCAGCGGCTCCGAAGAATGGATGGAACTGGCGGCTGAAAGAGGCATCGGCTCATGGGTCACTTCCGCTCTGGAGTCCAATATCGGACTGAATGCCATCGCACAATGGTGTGCCACCTTGCAGCCCGCCCTCCCCCAAGGACTAGGTACCGGCTTGCTGTTTACCGACAATATAGACTATCCGCTTCACATCGAAGGGGACTGCCTTTGGTTCCACCCCGAAGAACAAGAACCCGACTTACTAAACTGGCTGAAACAATGACAAAATTCTGCACCAATAGAAACAAACAGACCATTCTGATAGAAAGCATCCCCTACTCCAACTGGGAAATTGAAATGGTAAGAATGAATATCCCTGCCGACAACCGAAGCTTCCGGCAGGAACTTCTCTCCTTTCTTTCCGAATGGTTTGACCCGGCAGACACCCTGCCGGTACATACTTCAGGCTCCACCGGCAAACCCCAAGGAACTGTATGTAGAAAAACGAACGCATGATGGAAAGCGCCTGCCTCACCTGTTCCTTCCTCGGACTGCAAAAAGAAGATTCCGCCCTGCTTTGTATGCCCTTGCAATACATTGCCGGAAAAATGGTGGTAATACGTGCCTTGGTA
>ENA-OQHN01000679-OQHN01000679.1-human-gut-metagenome-genome-assembly--contig:-NODE-679-length-11255-cov-4.329529_pt1 | contig 11255 bp, 9 predicted proteins | sample MGYA00242564_ERZ504721 | MGnify/ENA primary metagenome ERZ504721 (study PRJEB26092, sample SAMD00036212) | human gut metagenome | host: Homo sapiens | study: EMG produced TPA metagenomics assembly of...
AGGTGTTTTACTTAGATGGTTGTGATGTCCACCAGCTCGATGTCGTTGACCGAGCGGTTGGTCATCAGAGAGTTTGCCAGTGCGTTTGCGGTATCCAGCGCGGTCATGGTAACAATCGAACGCTCGACTGCACGACGGCGCATCTGTACCGAGTGGCGCTGCGGCTTTCTGCCTTTCTTGGAGGTGGTGATGATATAATCAATCTTGTTCTCATCGAACAGGGTCATGATGTTTGGCTCTTCCTCTTCAATCTTGCGGATGGTGTTGGCTGCAATCATGTTCTGGTTGAGTGTCAGCGCGGTGCCTGCGGTCGCATAAATCTTGAAGCCCAGCTTCTCGTATTTTTCAACAATCGGCACGACCTCCTGCTTGTCGGTATCGCGCACGGTGACCAGTACGCCGCCTTCGTGCTTCATCTTGTAGCCTGCTGCCAGCAGACCTTTGTACAGCGCTTCGTCAAAGGTTCTTGCAATACCCAGAACCTCGCCGGTGGACTTCATCTCTGGACCGAGCAGGGTATCTACGTCGTGCAGCTTTTCAAAGCTGAATACCGGAACCTTGACTGCCACATACTCTGCATCCGGGTACAGACCGATGCCGTAGCCCTGGTCGCGCAGCTTTTCGCCAAACATCATGCGGGTAGCAATCTCTACCATCGGCACGCCGGTAACCTTGCTGATGTATGGGATGGTACGGGAGGAACGTGGGTTGACTTCGATGACATAGACCTCATCGTTGTAGATGACATACTGGATATTGACCAGACCGACAACTTTGAGCGCACGAGCCAGACGACCGGTGTAGTCGATGATGGTGCGTTTTAAGCGCTGGGACAGGGTCTGTGCCGGATAAACCGAGATGGAGTCGCCCGAGTGGATACCTGCGCGCTCGATGTGCTCCATGATACCCGGGATCAGGTAGTCCTCGCCGTCGCAGATGGCGTCTACCTCGACCTCTTTACCCATCATGTATTTATCAATCAGCACCAGGTTGTCCTTCATGTGGGTGGTGATGATGTCCATGTACTCCTCCACCTCTGCGGTGTTGTGAGCAATGATCATGTTCTGTCCGCCCAGTACATAGGATGGACGCAGCAGGACCGGGAAGCCCAGCTTGTTTGCAGCGGTGACGGCTTCTTCCTTGGTCAGAACGGTTTCACCCTTTGGACGCGGGATGCCCAGTCTGCCCAGCAGCTCGTCAAAACGTTCGCGGTCCTCCGCCTCGTCGATCGAGTCTGCGCTGGTTCCCAGGATGCGAACACCCTTCTTCGAGAGGTAGTTGGTCAGCTTGATAGCGGTCTGTCCGCCGAACTGTACGACAACACCCCATGGTTTTTCGCTTTCCAGCACGTTGTCCACGTCCTCTGGAGTCAGCGGGTCAAAGTACAGACGGTCAGCGGTATCAAAGTCGGTGGAAACGTTTCCGGGTTGTTGTTGGCAATCGCAGCCTCGTAGCCCAGCTTTTTCAGCGCCCATACGCAGTGTACCGAGCAGTAGTCAAACTCGATACCCTGACCGATACGGATTGGACCGGAGCCGAATACCAGAATTTTCTTCTTCTCCGAGTTGTGCTCGTTGATGAATTCCTCTGCCTCGTTCTCCTCGTCGTAGGTCGAGTAGAAGTATGGGGTCTGTGCCTTATATTCCGCAGCGCAGGTGTCTACCATCTTGTAAACGCCTTTTCTGTGATGCTCTACCTTCTTGCCGGAGAAACGCTCGATGGTGCTGTCCAGATAGCCGTACTTCTTTGCACGCAGGTACAGCTGCTCCACTGAGCTCGGTGCAGCTTGCCAGCTCGCTTCGGTTTTCTCAGGTTGTCCAGCTTGTTGATAAACCAGCAGTCGATCATGGTGATAGCATGGATCTCCTCCGGTGTGATGCCCTTCTTGAGCGCTTCATAGACGCAGAAGATTCTCTCGTCGTCGCAGTTGTGCAGCAGCTCGAGCAGCTCTTCCTTGGTCTTGTCTGCAAATTTGGGCAGGTTGAAGCTGTCCAGTCCCAGCTCTACCGAGCGGACCGCCTTCATCATAGCGCTTTCAAAGCAGGTGCCGATGGACATGACCTCGCCGGTTGCCATCATCTGGGTGCCCAGGGTGCGTTTTGCGTATACGAATTTATCGAATGGCCATTTCGGGAACTTGACAACCAGGTAATCCACCGAAGGCTCGAAGCAGGCGTAGGTGTTGCCGGTGACGGCGTTGATGATTTCATCCAGGGTGTAGCCGATGGCAATTTTGGTAGCAACCTTTGCAATCGGGTAGCCGGTCGCTTTGGAAGCCAGAGCCGAGGAACGGGATACACGCGGGTTTACCTCGATTACAGCATAGTCCATCGAGGTTGGATGCAGGGCAAACTGACAGTTACAGCCGCCTTCTACACCCAGCTCCTCCACGATGTTCAGAGCAGCCTTGCGCAGCATGGAAAATTCTGCTGGAGAAAGGGTGACTGCCGGTGCAACGACGATCGAGTCGCCGGTGTGTACGCCGACCGGGTCCACGTTTTCCATCGAGCAGACGGTGATGATGTTGCCTTTAGAGTCGCGGATAACCTCAAATTCGATCTCTTTCCAGCCGGAGATGCACTTCTCTACCAGAATCTGGGTAATTGGAGACAGACGCAAACCGTTGCCTGCAATCTCGCGGAACTCTGCCTCATTGTATGCGATACCGCCGCCGGTACCGCCCATGGTGAACGCCGGACGGATGATGACCGGGTACTGAATCTTTTCGATGAAGGCAAGACCATCCTCCACGGTGTTGACAACCTTGGACGGGATACATGGCTCCCCAATCTTTTCCATGGTGTCTTTAAACATCTGGCGGTCCTCTGCCTTGTCGATGGTCAGCGGATTAGCGCCCAGCAGCTTTACATTATGCTCTTCCAAAAAGCCTTCTTTTGCCAGCTGCATCGAGAAGGTCAGACCGGTCTGACCACCCAAAGTGGACAGCACGCTGTCCGGTTTTTCCAGCTCGATGACCCTTTTGACCACATCGATGTTCAGCGGCTCGATGTATACATGGTCTGCCATCGCTTTATCGGTCATGATGGTAGCCGGGTTGGAGTTGATCAGAACAACCTCCAGACCCTCCTCCTTGAGGGCGCGGCACGCCTGGGTGTCCTGCGTAGTCAAACTCGGCTGCCTGACCGATGATGATCGGACCGGAACCGATGACCAGTACTTTTTTTAATATCCTGTCTTAACGGCATAGCTATCAACCTTTCTTAAAAACGAATCCAAAATTTCTGTTCCCACAACAAACTATTTAATCATCGAAAGAAATCTCTCATAGATTCCGTCGAAGTTTTTCATGCCGATTTCCGATTCCGGGATAAACTTGCACCGAGAGTGCTTTCATCTGCGGGTATTCCAGTCCTTCACAGGTCTTGTCGTTGGAATTGAGGTGGCTGACCACAGCGCACGCCGGAACGTCCTTGACGATGTAGCCGTGGTTCTGGGAGGTGATAAAGGTCCTGCCGCTGGCAAGCTCGGTGACCGGGCAGTTTGCTCCGCGGTGACCGCAGTGCATCTTCTCCACACTGCCCTCCATTGCCAGTGCCATCAGCTGATGTCCCAGGTCGATGCCCAGCATCGGCACGCCGCTCTTCATCAGGGCAGCAACCGTTTCCTGTGCAGCGTCGATTGCATTTTCCTGCTGGTCGTAGCTGGTGCGCAGCTCCTCCAGACCTGCGCCGCCGCACAGAACAATCGCGTCGGGGTATATTGATCCGTATACGCATGAAGCCTTTCGTGCAAAGCGCGAATACGACGGCGTCTATTCGCATCGGATGGTCGAGCGAGGGAATATCGTCGATGTTATCGAATATGGCGAAATCCTCGTCGATAAAGTCTATGCCGGGTACGTTCTCGATAAGAGAGATACAAGCTTGAGGTAGATCTGTTACGTTCATAATTTATTCTTGTTTGGGCGATAAAATTAGTGAAATAATAGAATAATCCAATTGAAATGTGTCAAATAGGACAATTTGGTTGCAAAACGGAACTTCTTTGGAGTGGATAAACTCATCATCTTCGCGGTATAATAAATCATAGGATATGAAAAGGATGAAAGGCATTGTTTATGGAGGATTATTATCCGTCGTATTCGTGCTGTCCGGATGCTCGGGCAGTCAAAAAGAGGGACGGGATAGCAAAGAGATCCCGGTGGAGATCGTGAAGGTAGCGAAGACCGTTCCGGCTGATACAAGGAATTACGTGGGAACGGTAGAGGAGGTCGTATCTTCCTCGATTAGTTTTCAGGTGATGGGTAATGTAGAGCGAGTATTGGTGGGCGAGGGGCAGAAGGTCCGTGAGGGCCAACTACTAGCGGTGTTAGACAAGGCTACGCTGGAAAACGCCTATAACGCCTCGGCCGCTTCCTTGCGACAAGCGGAGGACGCCTATGCCCGCATGAGAACCTTGCACGAGAATAAGAGCCTGCCGGATATGAAATGGGTAGAGGTGGAGAGCAAATTGGAACAGGCCCGTTCCATGGAGCGAATCTCGAGGAAAAACCTTGAGGACCGGAACCTGTATGCCCCGTTCGGCGGCGTTATCGGCAAGCGCATGGTTGAGGCGGGAGAGAACGTGCAGCCCGGGCAACCGGTTTTCTCCTTGTTAAGGATAGAGACGGTAAACGTGAAGATCGCCGTCCCGGAGAATGAGGTCGCCACGCTCGGCGATCAAGCCGCTATGATAAAGGTAGCCGCTCTGGGCGGACAATGTTTTGAGGGGAAAGTGACGGAGAAAGGTATCGTGGCCAACCCTATCTCCCATACTTACGAGGCGAAGATCCGGCTGGAGAACCCGTCTGGCGCTTTGTTGCCCGGCATGGTTTGCGATGTACGCCTGTCGGGAGAGGAATCCGTGCCGGCTATCGCCTTGCCGAACAACGCCGTGCTGATAGCGAACGACGGGGGGCGTTTCGTCTGGAAGATCGTAGACGGAGAGGCGAAAGCTACGCCCGTACGGACGGGCGACTTGACGGAGCAAGGCTTGTTTATTCTGGAAGGGTTGAACGAGGGGGATATCGTCGTGATAGGCGGTTACCAGAAAATCAGTGAGGGCATGAGAGTGCGTGCGTTATGAGAGAACGTAAAAACGGAGTGATCGAATGGACCATGCGTCATTACCAGATCACGTTGCTGGTGATTACCGTGCTGGTCGGGTTGGGTATTTTGGGTTTGGTGGACATGCCGAAACAGGAATTCCCGGAGTTCACCATCCGCCAAGGTGTGGTCGTGGGTGTTTACCCCGGGGCGACTTCCGGAGAGGTGGAGGAGCAGTTGGCCAAGCCTTTGGAGAGATACCTGTTTACCTTCAAGGAGGTAAAGAAGAAAAAGACGTACTCCATGTCAAGGGATGGAATGGTGTACATGATGGTGGAGCTGAACGACGACGTGAACAATAAAGACGAGGTCTGGTCGAAGATCAAGCTCGGCTTGCAGAACTTCAAGTCGCAACTGCCCTCGGGCGTACTCGCCGTCATCGCGAATGATGATTTCGGCGATACTTCCGCCTTATTGATCACCTTGGAATCGGAAGACAAGACCTACCGGGAATTGCAGCGATACATGGAGACGCTGGAAGACCGCCTGCGCCGGATCGAGTCCGTATCCAACCTGCGCCGTTACGGGGTACAAAACGAGCAGATCTCGGTCTACTTGGATCCAGACAAGCTAGCCGCTTACGGCCTAGATACCCGTATGCTGATGACAACCTTGTTCACCCAAGGCTTTACCACCGCCTCCGGCTCCTTGGAGAATGGCGGCTTGGACATTCCCATCCACCTTTCCGTGACCTATCCCTCGGAGCGGGAAGTAGGCGAGCAGATCCTGCTGGCCGATGCCGACGGGCATATGATCCGCTTGAAAGACGTGGCCCGTATCGTACGGGAATATCCCGAGCCGGATAGCTATATAACGAACAACGGCAAGAAAGCGATCATCCTTTCCATGGAGATGCGTGAGGGCCATAATATCGTACGATACGGAAAGGAGGTAGACGAGGTATTGCACGCTTTCGAGCGGGATCTTCCCGAGAGTGTCTCGATCCGCCGGATCGCCGACCAGCCGAAGGTGGTGGGAGACTCGGTAAGTTCCTTCGTGCGGGATTTGTTCGTGTCCATCGTGGTCGTGATCTTGGTGATGATGGTATTGTTCCCGTTCCGCTCGGCATTGGTGGCGGCTACCTCCATCCCGATCAGTGTCTTTATCTCGATCGGTGTCATGTACGCTTGCGGCATCCCGCTGAATACGGTGACGCTGGCCGCCTTGATCGTGGTATTGGGCATGATCGTGGATAACTCCATCATCGTGATAGACGCCTATCTGGAATATCTGGACAAGGGCTATTCCCGTTGGTACGCCGCCGTCTATAGCGCCAAGAACTATTTCAGCTCGATCTTGTTGGCTACGCTGTGTATCTGCGTGATCTTTTTCCCGTTGCTTTTCACGATGACGGGGCAGATGTTGGATTTCGTGACCTTCTTCCCTTGGACGCTTTCCATCTCCCTCATGGTGTCGCTGGCGGTGGCGATGGTCTTTATCCCGCTGCTGGAGCGGGTCTTGATCAAGAAGGGATTGAAGTCCGGGCGGGAGAATACGGGCAAGAAGAGGTTCAATCTGCTGGATACCGTACAGGCCGTCTATACGAGGGCACTGACGTGGACTTTCCGTTTCCCGAAAACCACGATCGGTCTGGGCGTCTTGACGGTTGCCTTGGCGATCCTGATGATCACCCAACTGAGCCAGCGTATGATGCCGATAGCCGACCGGGATCAGTTCGCCGTCGAGATCTATCTCCCGCAGGGAACCTCGCTGGACCGTACCGCCGCCGTGAGCGATAGCCTCTATAAGCTGTTGTCGGAAGATGAGCGCATCCTGTCCGTCACCTCCTTTATCGGAACTTCCTCGCCCCGTTTCCAAGCTACCTACGCCCCGAACTTGGCCGGGAAGAATTACGCCCAGTTCATTGTCAACACCGCCTCGATAGAGGCCACCCGTAGCGTGTTGGATGATTATACGGACCGGTACGCCGATTATTTCCCCGACGCCTACGTGAAGTTTAAGCAACTGGATTACCAAAACGTATCCTCTCCTTTAGAGATCCGTTTCATGGGAGACGATATCGCCCGGTTGAAGCAGGCTGGGGATTCCTTGATGGCCGTGTTGCGTGAGATGGACGGCTTGGTCTGGGTACACACCAATTACGAGGAGGCCTTACCCGACGTACGGGTTCGATTGGACCCAGTGGAAGCCTCCCGCCTCGGGATCACGAAGGCGATGGCCTCGGCCGATCTGGCGATCCGTTACGACGGCCTCTCGGTTGGCTCCCTCTGGGAAGGCGATTACGCTTTGCCGATCCAGCTGAGATCCGATAAGAAAGGGGAGGGTGACGCGTTCGATAAGGTCGGCGACCAGTATCTTCCCACCATCGTCCCCGGCGTGAGCGTCCCGCTCCGGCAAGTCTCCACGATCGAGGGAGGCTGGAATGAGGGGCAGATCGTCCGTCGCAACGGCGTGCGTACCTTGAGCGTCTTCGCCGAGGTAACCCGGGGGACCAACCAGAACGCTATGCAGAAACGGATCGAGCGAGTCATGGAAAGCCATATTATCCCGACCTTGCCCGAGGGCGTGACGTACGAGTACGGTGGAGCCAAGGAGCTGGATTTCGAGACGATGAACCCGCTGATGCAGGGCTTGGCGATCGCCGTGATCATTGTTTTCTTCTTCCTGTTGGTCAATTTCAAGAAGATCGGCTTGGCGTTGGCGGCCCTGTCCTCGTTGCTGCTCACCTTGTTCGGGGCGGCGCTGGGCTTGTGGGCGTTCCATATCGATTTCAGCTTGACGTGCGTCTTGGGCGTTATCAGCTTGATCGGTATCGTGGTGCGAAACGCTATCTTGATATTCGAGCATGCGCAAGACTTGCGGCTTCATAAGCATTATAGCCCGAGGGATGCCGCCTTCGACGCCGGCCGGCGACGCATGCTCCCGATCTTCCTGACCTCGGCTACAACGGCCGTGGGCGTGGTTCCCATGATCATCAGCGGCAGTTCCCTTTGGATGCCGATGGGTGTGGTGATCTGCTCGGGAACGGTCTTCTCGATGATCTTGGCGGTCATCATCCTGCCTGTTTTCTATTGGAAGATATTCGGGAATAAATGAATGATACGGATGTGGATTAGGATATAATATAGGAATGAATATATGCGGAAAAAAGAGATGATAAAAAGATGGATATATGGCATCGTCGGTTCCCTCGTCTTATGCGTGGGGACCGTGAGCGCCCAGCGGACATTATCGCTGGAAGAATGCCGGGAAATGGCTTTGGAGAATAACGCGAAGATGAAGAACGCCCGTTTGGACGTAGAAGGGGCGAGGGAAGGAAAAAAGGAGGCCTTTACGAAATACTTCCCGAATGTCAGCGCCGTGGGAACAGCTTTTAAGGCGAACCACGGGATGATGGATATGAGCGTGATACCGGGCCTTCTCGAGTTGTCGATGATGGATGACGGCTTGCTGGGTGGGGTGACCGCTATCCAGCCCGTGTTCGCCGGCGGACAGATCGTGAACGGCAATAAGCTGGCCGACTTGGCGCTCGAGGTGAGCCGTTACCAGATGCGCCAATCCGAGGATGAGGTAGCCCTGACGGTGGAGCGGTATTACTGGCAATGGATCTCCCTTCACGAGAAATTAAGGACGATCGAGATCGTGGAATCCTTGGTGGGGAGTCTTTATAAGGATGTGGAGGTAGCGGTCGGCGCCGGCGTGACGACTCGTAATGACCTACTGCAAGTCCAGTTGAAAAAGAACGGCGTGGCGAGCGACCGCCTGCGGGTGGAGAACGGCTTGCGCCTTTCCAAGATGGTGCTGGCTCAATATATCGGTATCGGGGAAGATGATTTCGAGATCGATTTCACGCTGCCCGCCGAGGTGCCCTCCCCGGAGCTTTACCGGGTGAGCCATGAGGAGGCGCTCCCTACGACACTCTCTTATAAATTGCTGGAGAAGAACGTGGAGGCCGCCCGTCTTCAACAAAAGCTGAAGGTTGGGCAATACTTGCCCACCGTGGGGATCGGAGCCGGGTATATGTATCACAACTTACTGGATAAGGACCGTCCGTTCGGCATGGTTTTCGCTACCGTAGCGATTCCGATCAGTGATTGGTGGGGCGGCTCGCACGCCATCCGGAAGCAAAAGCTTCAGGTGAAGGCGGCCGAGTATTCCCGCCAAAACGCCAATGAGCTTCTGTTGGTGCAAATGCGGAAGCTTTGGAACGAGCTGGAGGAGTCTTATAAGCAAGTCAAGCTCTCGGAGGAGTCCATAGCGACGGCCGAGGAGAATGTCCGCCTTAATACGGACTATTATAAGGCGGGCACGGTTACGCTGAGCGATCTTCTGGACGCCCAATCGCTCCTCCAGCAAAGCCGTGACCAGTATACGGGTGATTATACGGCTTATTTGATCAAACGTACGGAATATTTACAGGCGACAGGGCGTTAATTTGTTTTTTTTCCATATATTTGCTTATTAACAAATAATAAAACGAGAAGTGATGATGAGCTACGCCAATTATCTTTACATAGCGATCCGTGCCGCGGTAGACGCAGGCAAGTCGATCATGGATATCTATAACGACCCCGAATCAGACTTCGGGATAGAGAGAAAAGCAGACAACTCGCCGTTGACAAAGGCGGATAAGGCGGCCCATCGATTGATAACAAACGCTTTGTCCGTTACCCGTTTCCGGTCTTAAGCGAGGAAGGAAAGGAGATCCCGTTCAAGGAGCGCTCCAAATGGGAGACGCTGTGGATCGTGGACCCGCTGGACGGTACCAAAGAGTTTATCAAGAAAAACGGCGAGTTTACCGTGAATATCGCCTTGGTGGAGAAAGGTGTGCCCGTGTTGGGCGTCATTTATGTGCCCGTCCGGAAGGAGTTGTATTTCGCCTCCTCCTCTGTGGGTGCTTATAAGTTTACGGGAATCGATAGCAGTAGCCAGCCCTCGATGGACGAGATGAAGCAGCGGGCGATACATTTGCCGATGGCGCTGGCGCATCAAGGAGTCGTGGTAGTGGCGTCCCGGTCTCACCAAACGGAGGAGACCACCGCTTTCATCGATAATCTCCGCAAGCAGGGAAAGCCCGTTACGTTGATCAGTAGCGGCAGCAGCCTGAAGATTTGTCTGGTAGCGGAAGGCTCGGCCGATATCTATCCCCGTTTCGCCCCGACGATGGAGTGGGATACCGCCGCCGGCCACGCCATCGCCAAGTCTGCCGGTTGCGACATATATCATATCGACGGCAAGACCCCGCTTCGCTATAACAAGGAAGATTTGCATAATCCGTGGTTTATCGTGAAGTGAGGGGGATGTGTATTTTAAGTTACTGTCAGCGGTGGGAGACGGAGCATGCTCCGTCTCTACAAGCCGTACAATGCATTCTTGTTTATTTGGTTATGAACGAAATTTAGAAGACTACCTTGTAAGAATATAAGTTGGCCCAGAATCAATCATTATTGGTCTATATCCCATATAATCCTAAAAATAGGTTAGCGAAAGGAGTGCGCACTTGAGTATTCTTATTATTTTTGCGCTCTTAAAAGTAAATACATGAATTTTGATATAGTGTTTGTGTTGCTGGCCCTGATCGGCATGATCGCAGCCTTGGTATGGGATAAGATGCGGCCGGGAATGGTTCTTCTGACAGTGGTCGTGTTTTTTCTCTGCGTAGGCATTCTTACTCCCAAGGAGATGCTGGAGGGCTTTAGCAATAAAGGGATGATAACCGTAGCCATGCTCTTCCTTGTCAGTGAGGGAGTGCGGCAGAGCGGGGCTTTAGGCCAATTGATCAAGAAACTGCTTCCCGAGGGGAAGACCACCGTCTTCAAGGCGCAGGCGAGGATGCTCCCGCCCGTGGCTTTCGTGTCGGCGTTCCTGAATAATACGCCGGTGGTGGTATTTTTGCCCCGATCATCAAGCGATGGGCGGAGGCGGTGAGGCTTCCGGCCACGAAATTCTTGATCCCTCTCTCGTATGTCACGATATTGGGCGGTATATGTACCTTGATCGGTACTTCTACGAATCTGGTGGTGCACGGCATGATTCTGGAGGCGGGATATGAGGGCTTTACGATGTTTGAGCTGGGGAAAGTCGGTATTTTTATCGCTATCGCCGGTATTTTATATTTGTTCGCTTTCTCGAATAAAACTGCTTCCGGACTCGAGGACGGATACGGTATCCGAAGACGGGGAGGATGAG
>ENA-OQHN01000680-OQHN01000680.1-human-gut-metagenome-genome-assembly--contig:-NODE-680-length-11248-cov-2.443485_pt1 | contig 11248 bp, 8 predicted proteins | sample MGYA00242564_ERZ504721 | MGnify/ENA primary metagenome ERZ504721 (study PRJEB26092, sample SAMD00036212) | human gut metagenome | host: Homo sapiens | study: EMG produced TPA metagenomics assembly of...
GTCGGTGGCCGACTCGCCCTCGTTCTGCAACGGAACGGTGGGCACAAGCAACTTGTTGGCGTCGGCCGATATCGAGAAACGGTTGTACTCGTCGATCGGCACCATCAACGAGGCACCTATGCGGAGGTTGGCCGGCAGGAACTGACTGCGGTTGTCGCCGTAATAAGTTATCTTGCTGCCCACGTTGCTTATGTTCATTCCGAGTCCAATCTGGCACTCGCGGCTGCCCATGGTGAAGTAATTGTTGTAATAAAGCGCCAGGTCGGCGGCGAAAGCCGAGGCCGGCGACGAGTCTTCGGTGTAGTCGTAGCGCAGGTCGGAGTATATCCAGCGTATCGCCGCGGCAATTGAGAAGTAGTCGCTGAGCATGAGCGAGTAAGCCACATCGATGGACATCTCATAGGGTTTGACGCTCATGGCGTTCTCCTCGGTCGAGGTCATGACCTCGCCGAGCGAGAAGTAACGCAGCGAACCCGACACGGCGCTGTAGTCGCCTATGCGGTAATAGCCGGCAACGTAAGCCAGGTCGATGTCGTTGACGAGCTGGCGGAGCCACGGGGTGTAGTTGAGCGACACGCCCGCCCGGCTGATGCAAAAAGGATATTTGGCCGGGTTCCAGTACTGCGAATTGACATCCGGGTCGGTGGCAACACCCACATCGCCCATTCCCGCAGCCCTTGCGTCGGGCGCAATGGTCTGCGATATGACCGCATGATCAACAGGATTAAACTCGCTCAGCTTGTCTTGCGCATGACCGGCAACGGCCATCGACACGCACAACAGCGCAGCGTATATTCTCGGATTATGCTTCATTGAATGTTGGTGAAATTACTTTTTATTTGGTGAACACTAAACATAAAACGCCGCCATGGGCCCTTTTATTGCTCATTGTCATCATTTATTGCTTATTATTATCAGTTTCTTGGTCTTCGACGTGTAGCTGCTGCCATCGCAACTTGCGCGCACCCGATACAGGTAAACGCCCGTGCCGAGTCGCCGGCCGCCGCCCACGGTGAGGTCCCAGTCGATGGTCAGCACGTTGTCGGTGGGCACGTCGGTCTCTGAATAAGACCACAGGTGGCGCCCGCTCATGTCGAACAAGTCGAGCACTACGTCAAGCTCGCTGCCGATGCGGTCGTGGATGATGCGGAATGTCGTGGCCGTGACGGCGGGATTCTCGGTGCATTCAACATCGATGATGGACGGTTCGACGCCTCGCGCCACCCTGAACGTAAGCTCGGAGGTCGAAGAGTTGTTCAGCACATCCCACGCCCTGAACTGCAACCTGTGCTCCCCTTCCGACAGGGTTGGTATGCTGAAGCCTATCGTTCCGCTCTTGTAACTGCCGAAATCAAACGAGAAGTAATCGTTGAGCACGTAAGTCTGCGACATGTCGCCGTCGATGATGAGCTGCAAATCATGGCCCACGCCACCGCCGGAAGCGTTGATTCCGTCTTCGTCAGACACCTCAGCGACGAAATACGGCGTGGGATTGACGTACGACCCGTTTGTGAACGACGACGAATTGAGGTAACAGTATATCGCCGGGCCGACGGAGTCGGGGCTGAGCTCGGCCGAGCCGTTGAACGTAATGGCCGAGCTTGCGCCGGCGGCAGTCTGGGTGCAGTCGTCGTTTACGGCATAGATGTTTATCAGACCGTTGCCGTCGCTATACATAATGTCCTTTGGCACGACGAAAGAAAACTCGAATTGGCCGTCCGACACAGTGTTTGAACCTTTGAAAACCACGCTTGAACGGTCGGTAAACACAAACGCCTCGTCAGAGCCGTCGTTCGGATCGGTGTTGTTCAGCTTGCATACGACCTCTTGCTCCGCATCGCTCACCGTTGCCGTCAGGGTGCCGTTGAAGCCCGAAGCGGTGGCATTGCCGTCGAGGATGCGCCCCCTTACCACTACCTCCGAGCCGGCCCCGAGGCGCACAGTGCCGCCTTCGCCAACGGCAACGCCACCGATGCTGTCGACCACAGCACCCAGAGTGGGCATGGCCAGCTTCATCGCCGGGTCGCCGAGCAGCGTAAACTGCAATTTGTTTACGGTAACGTCGCCCCCCGACTGGGCCTCGACGAGATACACCTTGGCCCTGCGCGCCGCCTCGCCGACAGAGACCAAACCCTCCGAATCGTCGAGCAGCTCGCGCATGAAGGCCATGTTCATGTTCTCGTTGTAGCTTGTGAATACAGTGCGGGTGGTTCCGTAGAAAGCCACGGCGCCACCTCTCGGGTTGAGGACGGCAGCTTCTCCGATGTTGTCTTCAAGCCCGTCGTAGGGCAGGATGTCGCATGCGGCGGTCACCCAGAGCGGAAGGTTGGACGAGACAGCGCTCTGGAAGTCGCTCAGCACAAGCACCTGCTCGTGAGAAATGCTGTTGGCTGAGCCATGTCCGTTGTAGTTCATCACCAGCGCCCCGTTGGTCATGTACTGCTTTACCAGCCTCACCACATCGGGATAACTGTTGCCCGTAGAAGTGACCTCACGGTTGTAGGCATCCCACATTATCTTCCTCACATTGTACTGCGGATGGTCTGCCATCACCATGTTGGCCACCCTGTCGGCCGTGACCATGTGCACATTGTTGTTTCCGTCGTCGCCCATGAGCACAATAGTGTTCTGCCACGCCCTGCATTGGCATTGCTCATATACTGCTCGAGCTTGTCGAGCATTATGCCGGCCTCGGTTGCCGTCCTGACGGGGAAGCGGCCGACGGCCACGTCGGGCTTTCCGTAGCACGAATAGCGGCTGTTGCCGTCCTGGATGGTCTCGCCATCGTCGAGCATGCAATAGAAATCGTCAGACACATAGCAGTCTATGTGGTTGTAAGAGTTGTCACTCTCGAAACAGAGCAGGAAGTCGTCGGGCGAGTATCCCCGCCATCCCTGTGTGACCATGCGGTTGTCCCAGGCGCCATCGCCGAACAAAACGAGATACTTGGGCATGTCGGCCTCTGTCTCGGCACGGTCGTACAGCATCTTCATATAGCGCCTGTAGGCAGTGGCATCAGGCGTTCCGCTCGAAAACTCGTTGAAAATCTCGTCGGCAGGCACTATCCTCACTCGCATCGAATCGGCCTGCACATGCAATGCGGCCAACCTTTCGGCCTGTTCGCGCAAGTGTTGCGACGTAGAGATGATTATCACCATGTCGGCCGGCCCATGGGCATGCAGGTCCTGGTTGGTGATGTTATAGACATACTCTGGCACCGGGAACGACGCCGACGACAGCCTCGGGGCCTCCTTGGGCTCATTGCTGTGAAGAGCGATATAGTCGAGGCGCATGGTTCCGCCCGACGTCTCGGTGATGGTAATCTTGTTTGACGAGGTGAGGTTTGACACACTGTACTGCCCCGAGCTCACCCGCATGGCATCGTATTCGCCGGAAGACGATATGTTGATTGTGCCCACCACACTGTCGTTGACGCTCACCGTGGCCGACGATGCGCCATAGGCCGACAGCACGACGCGCACCGAACCGCGCCCCGAAGTGGATGGGCTCGACAGCTGGTAGTCGCAGGCTGTGCCCAGGGGCAGCACCTGTGAGTCGTAAAGGTTGCGCCCGCCTTGATACCAAGCATAGTCGTCAACCTCGTAAAGGGTGTTGTAGTCGTCGCCCGAAGGATAGAAAGAGCTTGCGAATGCCGCGCTGTCGAGCGTGGCGGCAGGCTCATCGCTCTCTGTCAGGAAGTAATAGCCGTAATCAGAATAATAGTTTCGCACACGGTCGTTTGATGACGACCAGCTCACAGGGCCGCGCGCATAGAACAGCCGGCGGCCGCCAACAGTGCACGTAGGCAGCTGCTTGAGGTCGTCGGTCTCGGTGAGATAATCGCCCGTGAGCGCCTCGGGCTGCAGTTCGCCGCCATACCCGTATATCCTAACACGCTCAAGCGAAGAGAACCCCGCGCGCCTGACAAGCTCGTCGGTAAGCTGATATACGCCGCTCGAAGGAACGCGAATCTTTGCCCACCTACCGCTGTTCAATACTGAATGCTCGGCATATCGAGAGGCCGCAGAAGCTACCGAAGCGCGCGAAGTGGCACGTTTCACTGCCGTCTTAGCTGCTTTCGCAACGATGTTCAGCTTAAAACTCACCAGCTTCTGGTATTTACCGTCGCGGAACGCGAGCGGTATGAACGACACGTCGAGCGAGCCCTGCTTGCGCTCAACGCCTATCTTGGAAGTCACCACGGGCATGGCCGGCAGCGAATCAGACGTGATTGCCTTGTAGCGCCGCACGTCGGCTTCGGTCATGTCTACAAATTCGGGGTATTCTATTGTTACGTCATAAATCGAATCTCTGTAGTTGTAGCCTATCTTATGCGAATAAGCAAAGCGCGGCAAGAGCGTATCGATCTTGACTTGCTCGGCAGTCAAGTCGAAGAAACCCTGCGCGGCGGCATGGGCGGCGATGCCCGCCTGAACCGCGATGCCGGCGTGCTTGATCTCGTCATCACCAACGTCACCGTCATCGACGCGGTGCAGGGCGTCATCAAAGCCGACGTAGGCATCCGGGACGGCAGGATCGTGGGCATCGGCAAGAGCGGCAACCCGTCCATGATGAATGGTGTCGATCCTGATCTCATCGTGGGCAATTCCACCGACGCCATCACCGGCGAGCATCTCATCCTCACCGCCGGCGGCATCGACTCTCACGTTCACTACATCTCCCCGCAACAGGGTTACGCCGCGCTCTCCAACGGCGTGACCACCTTCTTCGGCGGCGGCGTCGGCCCCACCGACGGCACCAACGGAACGACCATTACCCCCGGCCCGTGGAACATCAGCAAAATGCTCGAAGCCATCGACGCCATGCCGGTGAACATGGGCATCCTCGGCAAGGGGCACGCCTACAACAGCGTTCCGCTGGTCGAACAGATCGAGGCCGGTGCGTGCGGTTTCAAGGTGCATGAGGACTGGGGTGCCATGCCCTCCATGATCCGCGCCGCCCTGAGCGTCGCCGACGACATGGACGTTCAGGTTTCCGTCCACACCGACACCTTGAACGAATCCGGCTATGTGGAAGACACCATCGACGCCATCGCGGGACGCGTCATCCACACCTTCCATACGGAAGCGCGGGCGGCGGCCACGCTCCCGACATCCTGCGCGTAGCGAGCCATCCCAACGTGCTGCCCAGCTCCACGAACCCGACGCTGCCTTTCGGCATCAACACCCAGTCGGAACTGTTCGACATGATCATGGTTTGCCATAACCTGAACCCCAACGTCCCTTCCGACGTTTCCTTCGCCGAAAGCCGCGTACGCGCCGAAACCGTCGCCGCTGAAAACGTGCTGCACGATATGGGCGTCATCTCCATGATCTCCAGTGACTCGCAGGCTATGGGCCGCGTGGGCGAAAACTGGCTGCGCGTGATCCAGACGGCCGACGCCATGAAGGCCGCCCGCGGCAAACTCCCCGAAGATGCGCCCGGAAACGACAACTTCCGCGTCCTGCGCTATGTGGCCAAGCTGACGATCAACCCCGCCATCACGCAGGGCGTCAGCCACCTCATCGGCTCCGTGGAAGTGGGCAAGTACGCCGACCTCGTGCTCTGGGAACCGCAGTTCTTCGGCGCCAAGCCCAAGATGGTGATCAAGGGCGGCATGATCAGCTGGGCCAACATGGGTGACCCCAACGCATCCCTGCCCACGCCGCAGCCCACCTACTACCGCCCGATGTTCGGCGGCATGGGCCTTGCCAAGCCCCGCACCCGCATCACGTTTGTTTCGCAGGCCGCTATGGAACGGAACGTCCGCGAAAAGCTCGGCCTGCGCAGCTGCGTCGAACCCGTGTGCAACATCCGCGGCCTGAACAAGCACGACCATGGTGCGCAACGGCAACCTGCCGAAAATCGAAGTTGATCCCGAAACCTTCGCGGTCAAGGTCGATGGCGTGCACGCCACCGTCAAACCCGCCCAGAAGGTTGCCCTCGGTCAGCTCTACTTCTTCAGTTAAATGTTGAAAGACTGGGGGAAGGCACTTTTGGGAAAAGGTGCCCTCCCCCAGCCCCCACCCGTAAGAACTTCGAAGGGTGGGGAGGCTGCTCGATATGAGTCCTTTCTGACACGGACTCGCAAACAATTCCCCGACGCCTTTGGAGCCGCCGGGATACGGCTGCAAGGCCGTGTTGCGGCAGCTCCAAGGGAGCCGGGAAATCATTGCCCCGGTGGTCCTTGTCGCCGGGGGCATCACAATAAAGGAAAACCCATGCAGCTCGTAGAAAATGTACTTGGCAACAGCAACGATCCCGCGTGGAAGGCCCGCTTGGCCGACGCCACCATCGATACACTCGAACTCAGCCAATGGGACGCTCAGAAAAACAGGCTCCGCAAGGATACCCGCAATGGACAAGCCATCGCGGTATCCCTTGACCGCAACGCGTTCCTGCACGACGGCGACATCCTCCTTTGGGACGAAAAAAACGAAACAGGCCGTCATCTGCAAAATCGACCTGTGCGAGGTGCTTGTCATCGATCTGAGCGGCCTCCAGAAGCTGCCCGCCGATCAGCTCATCGAGCGCTGCGTCCAGCTCGGACATGCCCTCGGCAACCAGCATTGGCCAGCCATTGTACAGAACGGCTTCGTGTACGTGCCCATGGCGGTGAACCGCCTCGTCATGAATTCGGTCATGAACACACATCATTTTAAAGACATCACCTTCCGCTTCGCGCCCGGTTCCGAGATCGTGGATCTCCTCGAACCCACGCAGGCCCGCCGTTTGTTCGGCGGCACGGAGCGCCCCATGGACGGCGGCCACACCCACGCGTCTCCCGACGGACATGCGCACCACCATGGCCATCACCACACGCACGCACACGAAGGACATTGCCACGACGGCCACTGCCACAACTAAGGCCCCGGAGCATACCGTGAAAAATATTCTTTCCCTCTCCAGAATGATGCAGTTCGGCGACTCCATGCTCCCCGTGGGGGCCTTCGCCTTTTCGAACGGCTTGGAATCGGCCGTCCAGAAAGGCGTGGTCCACGATGCCGAAACCTTGCGTCAATATACGCATACGGCTCTCGAACAGGCGGCGAAAGGCGATGCCGTGGCCGTCGTTTGGGCGACGCGCGCGGCCCTCGCCGGGGATCTGGAAGAGCTGATCCGCATTGACCGTGAAGTCCTGTGCCGCAAGCTCAACGAAGAAACCAGGCTTATGGCCACCCGCATGGGCCGCAAGCTCGCGGAAATGGGGGCGGACATCACCGAGAATCCCCTCGTCATCGGCTGGCGTGACGCCATCAAGGACGGCAGGGCTCCGGGGACCTACCCGGTCTCCCTCGCCGTGCAGTTCGTGGCAATGGGCCTCTCCACGCAGGAGAAGCTCGACGCCGGAACGCTCGACGAAGTCCTTACCGTCCACCAGTACGGCGTCGCCATGACCATCCTGAACGCATCCATGCGTATCATGCGCATCAGCCATATCGACATGCAGCGCGTGCTCTACAGCCTGACGCGGGATTTCGACGCCATGTGCCGGACCGCCATGCGGACGCCGCTGGAACAGATGTCCAATTACGCTCCTATGACCGACATCCTCGCCGCCAGCCACGTCAAGGCGCACGTGCGGCTGTTCATGGGCTGATCCGGCCATCCGTTCCGGAAAGATCCTCTACCTCTTTTTTGAAAAGGAATACGCAATGAAAAAAATCACTCGCATCGGCGTGGGCGGCCCGGTCGGCTCCGGCAAGACGGCCATCATCGAAGCCGTCACCCCCGTTCTTATCCGCAGAGGCATCAAGCCGCTTATCATCACCAACGACGTGGTCACCACCGAAGACGCCAAGCACGTCCAGCGTGAACTGGACGGCATCCTTGAAGCCGAAAAGATCGTGGGCGTGGAAACCGGGGCGTGCCCGCACACCGCCATCCGCGAGGACCCGAGCATGAACCTCGCCGCCGTGGAAGAGCTGGAAAGCAAGTTCCCCGACAGCGATCTCATCTTCATCGAGAGCGGCGGCGACAACCTCACCCTGACCTTCAGCCCGGCGCTGGCGGACTTCTTCATCTACGTCATCGACGTGGCCGCAGGGGACAAGATCCCGCGCAAGAGCGGCCCCGGCGTATGCCAGTCCGACATCCTCGTAATCAACAAGGAAGACTTAGCCCCTTACGTCAAGGCCAGCCTTGAAGTCATGGACCGCGATTCCAGGAAGATGCGCGACGGCAAGCCCTTCATTTTTACCAATTGCATGACAGGCAAGAACATCGAAGAGCTCACGGACATGATCATCCGTGACGCCCTGTTTGATTTCAAGCCCGCCGAAAAGACGGCCTAGGAGGTTGCCCATGAGTCAGCTCAGCAGCCGCGCCCGCGTCGAGCTCGCAAGGGCGGCCCTTTCGCGGATTGGGCTCGAATCGCCGGAACTGCGCCCCTATCAGGATGAACCGGCGCAGATGCCCAGCGGTACGGTCGGCAAAGACGGGTATTTGCGGCTTGAGTTCGCCGATCAGGGCGATCGCAGCGTGATGGCGTTTATGGATCGGCGTGTGCCGTTCCTTGTCCAGCGCGCGCTGTACTGGGACGAGGCCATGCCGCAGATGCCCTGCATATTCATCATCACGACAACAGGTTGCGTGTTGCAGGGCGATCGGATGGCTTTGGAGATCGAGGTCGGCAAGAACGCGCAGGCCCACGTCACCACGCAGTCTGCAACCAAGGTTCATATGATGAATGCCAACTACGCCTCGCAGCTGCAGGACATTGTCGTGGAGGAAGGGGGCTATCTGGAGTACATGCCCGATCCGCTCATCCCGCATCGCACTTCGCGCTTTCTCAGCAAGACCCGGATTTCCGTCGCGGAAACCGGGAGCCTGCTCTACGCCGAAGTCGTGCTGCCGGGGCGGAAATACCACCACGAAGACGAACTGTTCGGATTCGACCTCTACTCTTCGACCATTGAGGCCACCCGCCGCGAGAGCGGCGAAAAGCTGTTTTGTGGAGAAGTTCATCATAGACCCGCGCGAAACGGATCTGTCCGGACCGGCATCATGAACGGCTATGAGGTGTTCGGCAACGTCATCCTCATGACGACGAAGGAAAAGACCATGCAGGTGCGCGAGGCGGTGGAGGCCGGCTTGGATAAGGAGGCGGACCTCGCCTATGGGGCGTCCCTGCTTCCGGGTGAATGCGGGCTGATTTCAAAGTTCTCGGCATGACCTCGGAATCGGTCCGGGGCAAAATCCGGGAGTTTGGCAAATCGCGCGCAAGGCCGTAACCGGGCATGACCTGCCGCAAGCCTTCCTGTGGCAGTGACGCGAACCGATAGAAAGCTCCGACGGACACTGGCGGCGGTTTCCGCCGCCAGTGTCCGGATGCCCGCTTCAACAAACGGGTTCCTCCTTTTCTGCCGCAAGGCCATTCTTCAACCCGGCAAACATCCGGAGGGAAACATGAACGCTGTCGCCAAAGACTCACCCAACCCATGGAACGCGCTTGCGTCCCAGAATCCGGTCATCCACTTCATTGACGTCTGCCTGCGTGGTGCGGGGCAGGTCATGTTCCAAAACAATCCGCTGACCGGGTTGTTTTTCCTGGTCGGCATCTTTTGGGGCGCCTACTCCGCGCACATGATCTCCGTGGGAATCGGTGCGGTGATCGGAACGATCGTGGGCACGCTTACCGCTTACGCCCTGAGAGCGCCCAAAGAGAACATCAACATCGGGTTGCACGGCTATAACGGCATCCTCGTGGGTTGTGCCCTGCCGACCTTCTTCGCGCCCACGCCCCTGCTGTGGGGGTACATCGTGGCGGGCTCGATCTTTTCCACCGTCCTGATGATGGCCGTCTCCAGCATGTTGCGGACGTGGAAGGTTTCGGCCATGACCGGCCCCTTCGTCATCACCACATGGTTCCTGATGCTTGCCGCCTACAACTTCGGCAACATTCAGATCATCAGCCTTCCGCATCCCGCCATCTCTGTGCAGCCCGCGGCGTCCGACCTGTTCGCCCTAAATATGGAACAGTTCTGGAGGGCAGCGTTCGCCGGCGTATCGCAGGTGTTCCTAATCAACAACGTGATCACGGGCATCCTCTTCCTCATCGGCCTCGCAGTGAGTTCCATCTGGGCGTCGGTATTCGCTTTTATAGGCTCCATCATCGCCATTTGCACGGCCGTCATCCTCGGCGGCGGTTCCACGGCCATCATCGCGGGCCTGTTCCAGTTCAGCGCGGTGCTGACCGCCATCGGCCTCGGTACAACCTTCTACAATCCCAACTGGCGGGTCATCTGCTACACCTTCCTCGGTACCGTGTTTACCGTGGTGGCTCAGGGAGCGCTCAATGTGCTGCTGAACGTCTATGGTATCCCGACCCTGACCTTCCCCTTCGTGGTCGCGGCGTGGATTTTCCTGCTGCCGAACATCGATCTGCTCCCCAAGACCCATCAGAACTGATCATCCTCAACCCTAAAGGAGTAGCCATATGTTTTCTCTCAACACGGGTGATACTGGTTTCGTTATGCTCTGCACCGCATTGGTGTGCATGATGACGCCCGCCCTTGCGCTGTTCTACGGCGGCATGGTCCGCAAAAAGAACGTGCTGACCATCATGATGCAGAACTTCATTTCCATGGGCGTTACGGCCATCATCTGGATTTTCGGCGGGTTCAGCCTTGCCTTCGGGCCGGATGTGGGCGGCCTGTTCGGCGACATCAGCTACCACTTCGCGCTGGATAAGGTGGGGATCGCTCCGAGCCCCGTCTATGCGAGCACTGTGCCTTTCATCCTGTTCTTTGCCTACCAGCTTATGTTTGCCGTCATCGCCCCGGCGCTGATCACGGGCGCGTTCGCCGGGCGGCTGAACTTCCGTGGCTACCTGAAGTTCCTCATCTTGTGGATGATCTTCATCTACATTCCCGTCTGCCACTGGATTTGGGGCGGCGGCTTCCTCGCCAAGATCGGCGTAATGGACTTTGCGGGCGGTATCGTGATCCACGTCAGCGCCGGTTTTGCGGCGCTTGCCTCGGTCATTTTCCTCGGACGGCGTGACGACATGAAGCCCGGCGAACCGACCGTACCCAACAACCTGCCGCTGGTCGCCGTGGGTGCCGGCCTCTTGTGGTTCGGCTGGTTCGGCTTCAACGCGGGCGGCGCATACGCCGCCGACGGCCTGGCCGCCTATGCCTTCACCAACACGACCATCGCCGGTTCCATCGCCATGATCGTCTGGATGCTTTACGACTGGCATTATGACCGCAAGCCTTCCTTCTCCGGCGTGCTCGTCGGCGCGATC
>ENA-OQHN01000681-OQHN01000681.1-human-gut-metagenome-genome-assembly--contig:-NODE-681-length-11246-cov-7.437090_pt1 | contig 11246 bp, 7 predicted proteins | sample MGYA00242564_ERZ504721 | MGnify/ENA primary metagenome ERZ504721 (study PRJEB26092, sample SAMD00036212) | human gut metagenome | host: Homo sapiens | study: EMG produced TPA metagenomics assembly of...
CGCAGTCATGCTCTGAGATAAAAGGATGCTTGATTACTTCCGAGCCCAACAAGGTGACTCGACTCGCCTATAAAGCGGCCGGAGTCGAGTACCCCGTATGCATAGAATAAGTCCGCGAACTCAGGATGAATTGTTGAATTCGATCATAAAAGCTATAGTTGCTGTAGCTTCAAGTATTTAGAGGAAACAAATTGTGAAAATCGGAGAACTGGCACGGATAACAGGCTGCCCCGTGACGCGCATTCGCTTTTACGAACAAAAAGGGCTGTTGCCGATGCCTTCGCGCACGCCCGGCGGCCAACGCAACTACTCGGACAAAGCGCTTGAGCGGTTGGACTTCATTTCCACGTGCCGCGCCAACGGCATGAAGCTCGAGTGCATTGAGCGATTCATAGCTTTTGAGAAAGACCCTTCATTGGGCAGCCAATGGTTGCTTGAACGGATTGATGAGTATCTGCAGCAGGCCAAGATTCAGCGGGAAAGGCTCGACAAGGCCGAGCAGTTCCTCAGGCACCTCAGAGCAACCTTTCCCAATGAGATTCTCGATAAGCAATGAGGTTTGGGAGGGTGTGGCTTTCTCGTAAAACGGCGCAGCCGGTCCGAAGCCTTCCGGCACCTGCTCCAAGACCTGCAGGGCTTCACGGACACTCTGGACAGCGACCCAAGCGTTCCCGCTTCTTTGCAACGCCCGTGAGCGGTCCGACGCCCGCGAAATGCCCGCCCCTTCAAGTCATCCGACACAACGACAAAGCTTCTCTTCACCGACATCCCCAGAAGCAGCAGGAACGGTTGAGGCAACCTTTTCTCCCCTCCATTCCCTGCCGAAATCACGCCGGAGGTCGAACGCACAAAGCCCATGCGAAAACGCACCTCGCAGCCAAACTCGAGCGGCTCTTCATGGCGGATTTGATCCGCCTGATTCGCTTCCGCACTTATGCCGCGACGGATCCTCAAGCCGCGGCGCTGTGGCTTGCACACTCTGAGGATTGCCCTGATGACGCATGAGCGCAAAGGGCTCAAAGGCCGCTGATGGCGCGCCTTCCGCCAACCTTCGCTCCCGCCCGCGCACGCGCCGGGCGGGATTTTTGTCGTCCGCCGCCCGGCCACATCCCGATTTGCACATTACGGCCCAAATCTGTATCATCCGGTACGTTTGTACCGTTAGGTACTCTTTGACATATTTCAATGGAGCAAATCATGGAAAGACGCAGGCTCATTCAGCTCGCCGGTGCATTTCTCGCCTCAGGCGCTGCGCCCGACGCCCTCTTCGCGCAGACGAAGCAGATGACAATGGTCGTCCCCTTCCCGCCCGGAGGCGGCGGAGACATTCTCGCGCGGACCGTCTCTCTTCCCTTCTCGGAGACGCTCCATGAAAAGGTCGTGATCTTCAACCGTCCGGGCGCGGGCGGCAACATCGGCACGTCCCAGGTCGTGAAGGCCCGGCCCGACGGCACCACGGTCGGATACGTCACAAACGGCATCATGTGCGTCAATTCACACCTCTACGATCGACAGGCCTTTGATCCGCTCAAGGACCTCGAGCCTGTCGCAGGCCTCACCTCCATCGGCCTCGTCCTTGCAGTGAGTCCGAAGGCTTTACCCGACGTCCGTTCGGCGGCCGACCTCGTGAAGCACGCCCAGGCCCGCCCCGGCGAAACCGCCTTTGCGTCCGCAGGCCCCGGCACCACGAGCCATCTCGCGGGCATTCTGCTCGAGAGCGAAGCAAAGCTCGACCTCAATCACATTCCGCACGCGGGCGGCGCTGCCGCCGTCAAGGAAGTGCTCGCAGGCCGTGCGCCCTTCCTCATCGACGTGATGCCCAACCTCCTTCCGCACCTCAAGGCCGGCACGCTTCGCGCCCTCGCCGTCACGACGCCCTCACGATCCGCACTTCTGCCCGAAGTTCCCACCATGGCCGAAGCAGGTCTTCCCGGCGTCACGCTCTACGCCTGGGACGGCATCGCCGCCCCGAAGGGGCTCTCCGACGCCGATGCCGATCGCTTCGCGAAGGCCGCCCGTGCCGCGCTCAACGACAAGGCCGTGCGCGACCGTCTTCTGCGCATGGGCGCCGAACCCCAGTTCCGCGGTCCCGCCGACTTCAGGCAATTCATAGAGGCCGAGGCCGCCAAGTGGCGCCCGCTTGCCCTCATGGCCCGCGCACAGCGCTAAAGGCCGAACCCATACAGACTGTTTGAAAAGGAATTCACGACATGCAGCCCATGCTCGACACCTCACATCTTCCTCCCGTTCCCGAATGGCACAAGGCGGGCGAATTCACCGACATCGTCTATGAGAAGTGCTCGGACGGCATCGCCAAGATCACGATCAACCGTCCCCAGGTTCACAACGCCTTCCGTCCGCAGACGGTGATGGAGATGAGCCGCGCGCTCAACGACGCCCGCAACGACGCCTACGTCGGCGTCATCATCCTGACCGGCATGGGCGAAAAGGCCTTCTGCTCAGGCGGCGATCAGAAGGTCCGCGGCACGGGCGGGTACGTCGGCGACGACGGCACGCCCCGCCTCAACGTCCTCGACCTGCAGCGCGAGATCCGCACCTGCCCGAAGCCCGTCGTCGCCATGGTGGCGGGCTGGTGCGTGGGCGGCGGTCACGTCCTTCACATGATGTGCGACCTCACGATTGCCGCCGAGAACGCCATGTTCGGTCAGACAGGGCCGCGCGTCGGTTCCTTCGACGGCGGCTGGGGCGCCTCCTACATGGCACGCATCGTCGGCCAGAAGAAGGCACGCGAGATCTGGTTCCTCTGCCGCTTCTACAACGCAAAGGAGGCCCTTGACATGGGTCTCGTCAACACGGTCGTTCCGCTTGAGAAGCTTGAAGCCGAAACCGTCCAGTGGTGCCGCGAGATGCTTGCCAACTCCCCGCTCGCCCTCCGCTGCCTCAAGGCCGCCCTCAACGCCGACTGCGACGGCCAGGCGGGCCTGCAGGAGCTCGCGGGCAACGCCACGCTCCTCTACTATATGACCGAAGAGGGACGCGAAGGCAAGAACGCCTTTCTTGAAAAGCGCCGTCCCGACTTCTCGAAGTTCCAGCGCCTGCCCTGAGGCTGACATGCCCTCTCCCACCACGGGCGCCGGCCCCTCCATGAGCGTCGCCGCCCTCGCACTCTCCGCGCCCGACCGCACGGCCGTTGTCGACGCCACCCGCCGCATCACGTGGGCGGAACTCGCCCGTCTCGTCTCGGATCGTACGGCCTCGCTTTTGCAGCCCGCTCCCGGCCGCCCGGCCTTCCTCATCCCGAAGCCCGACCTGAACGGCCTCGTCGACATCCTTGCCCATTGGGAGGCGCACATTCCCGCGGGCCTCGTCTCGCCCAAACTCACTTCTGCCGAGCAAGACGCCCTCAAATCCCACGCGGACTCCATCGCAGAACCTCTTCCCGACGGCACCGCATTCGTGGTCTTTACGTCTGGAACGACGGGCCTTCCGAAGCCCGCCATCCTCACGCGCGAGTCCCTGACGGCAGGCGCCAGAGCGATGGTCCGCGCCCTTCGCATGACCTCGTCCGACGTCTTGCAGCTCTCGCTCTCGCCCGCCCGCGTGGGCGGCCTCGGGATCATCATGAGAACCCTGGCCGCAGGCAGCACGATCGCGCTGTCTCCGGGCTTTTCGGGCGCCCGCTTTCCCGAGACCCTCGCCCGAGACGGCGTGACGTTCGCCTCGCTCGTCCCCGCCATGCTGGCCGACGTCCTCGAGCGCAATCCGGACTGGCGCAATCCGCCCCACTTGCGCGCCATCCTCATCGGCGGCGCCCCGTTCCCCGACCGTCTTCGCGCCGAAGCCGCCCGACGCGGCATTCCCATCATGACAACCTACGGCATGACCGAAACGGGCAGCACTTGCGCGGTCTCGGCCTACGAAACCTGCCTCTCGCCTGTCCCTGTCGGCGAAGTGCCGCTCGCGGGCACCTCGTTCAGGACCGTCGACGGCGTCCTCTGCCTCAAGGGACCGATGCTCTTTTCAGGCTACTGGGGACGCCCCGCACCCGTTCATGACGGCTGGTTCGAGACGGGCGACGCAGGACTCGTCAATCATGACGGTTCGATCCGCATCCTCGGGCGCACCTCCGACATGATCATCACGGGCGGCGAAAAGGTCGTTCCCTCCGAAGTCGAGTCGGCCCTTGAATCCCTCCCCGGGATTCGCGAGGCGCTCGTCGTCGGCATGCCCGATGAAAAGTGGGGGCAGATCGTCACGGCTCTTCTCGTCTCCGACACCGATCCCCATCCGCAGTCTGACGCCATCGTCTGCGGACTTGCTGCACGCCTCGCCCGCTGGAAGTCTCCTCGACGCATCGCATGGGTCAGCTCCCTGCCGTTCACCTCCGCGGGCAAACGAAGCCGCAACCCCGAGGTTCTTCGGGACCTTGAATTCGATGTTCTTCACTACAGACACTCAACCGAAGCCCCGTTGTAATCCGCCTCCCCGCTTTCGTCTCCTCCCCTTTTTGTCTTTTCCAAAGGGCCGCTGCGGACATCTGCACCGCCGCGGCCCGTTTTTCATGACCGCCGGCCACTACGCACTCACAATTGCATTCGAGCCGCCGCGCCCCTCTTTCTGAACGGGAACACGATGTCCTTCAGAGCGTTCAGGCGCAGTCGTCCTAGTGTCTTCACACTTTCCCGTTCGGGACCAATAGCGAGAATCTTTCTCAAATACGTTTGTCACAAGGGTTTTTCCGGCGATACCTTTCGTGAAGTCCGTTCCCTAGCGGGACTTCAACCTTTGAAGTCTCAAACGCCTTCGTTCCTTGGCGTCACTTGTTTCACTTGTCGAATTTTGATCATCGAAAATTGACCGTTGTAAAATAGCAACAGCTATCAAACGATCGAACAACCTCACAAAATTTTGCCTTACCCCTTTAAATACACTGTATTTCAGTCGATCTCATATATATCAACCTAATCCATTTGGGCGCATTAGGGTTTTTACCCCCCCCAACACCAATCCCTGAAACTTCGCTATGCGCAGTTTTCGCAAGAGAACCTTCGCATTCGCTTTTTTTTCTTCCCAAAAGGAATAATTGACATGAATTCGACATTCAAGGTTGTTTTCAACAAGGCGCGCGGCGCCTTGATGGTTGTAAATGAAGTTACGTCCTCCGTGCAGGCCAAGGGCACGAAGACGGTCGTGGCCGCTGCCGTCGCGACGATGATCGCTGGCGTGGCCGGCTCCACGATGGCTGCCGAATGGGTTGAGGCTCCGGAGGATGCCGCGACGTCCGCCCCTGCTGATTGGAAGCTTGACAAGAACGCCTACCACTTCTCGACGAAGAATACCGAAGCCCCCGGAGCCTTCCTCGGCGCCTCCGAAAAGGACAAGACCTTCACGTTCGACAAGTCTCTTTGGGTGAACGGTGTTGGGCAGGACACCCGCGCCACCGGTCTCTGGGCTGCCAACGGCTCCACGATCAAGAACACCGGCAAGATCTACGTGACGGGCAAGACCTCCTGGCAGAACCACGCCATGGGCGCCGCCAATGGCGCCAAAGCCATCAACGCCGGCACCATCGTCGCCAAGAACGCCTACGGCATGTTCATCGGCACTTCCAAAAACGGCAATATTACGCCGACCATCCAGAACGACGGCAGGATCGTCGTTGAAGGCCAGGGTGCCGGCTTCGAACTCGGCGGTGATGGCGTCCAGGGCATCGGCATCAATAACGGCACGATCACCGTCGGCGAAGTCTTCGACAAGAATAAGGGTAAGGACGAGTGGGCTCACGGCGTTCTGATCAACACCGCCACGAACACCTTTGAAAACAACGGCACTATCAACGCTACCGCCGAGGGTACGTCCGCGATTGAAGTCAAGGACGGCGCTACGACGACCACCCTCAACTTCGGTGAAAAGTCCGATGTCAACGGCTTGATTCACCTCGCCGCCGGCACCGTCAACATGACGTTCAACGGCACGCAGGACGAACTGACGATCAAGACCGAACAGCAGAAAAATTATGGCTCCAAATCTACGGCCTGCAAAATTCTTGCCGTGAACTTGACGCTTGACAAGGGCGCCAACATCACGCTTGAGGACGGTCAGGCTGCAACCATTGAAACGGTCGAACTCGAAAATTCCCGTCTGAACGCCTCCATCTGGGGTGCCGACAACACGTTCAAGAGCGTCACGATCAAGGAAAACGGCATCTTCAATGTCACGAAGCTCAACTCGAAGTCCGAGGGCGCGACTGAAAACGACCAGCTTCTTCTTGCCCGTGGCACCACCTGGAATCTCAACGGCGGCAAGCTTTATGTCGCAGGCACCGAATATACCGGCACGCTTCGCATCGGCTCCGGTAAAGATAAGGGCTCCGGCGAACTGAATGTCTCCGAGGGTTCCGCTCTCAACCTGACTCGTCTGGAAGTCCAGAAGTCCGGCACGGTCAACGTCAAGGCCGACGGCTCCATCACGACCGAAACTCTCCACCTCAGCAAGGGCAATGTCTATGTGAACGGCGGCTCCCTCACGGTGACGGGTGACAAGGGCTTTACGGTCTTTAAGGGCACTGAAAACAAGGCTCCGACCCTCACTCTCACCAACGGCACCTTCACGGTTGATGCCGGCAGCCTCTTCAAGGAAAAGGCTGTCACCGCTACTGCTGCGGATGCCAAGAAGAACTACGAAGCCACCGATGCCGCCAAAGTCATCACGGGCACTGGTACCGTCAACGTGACGTCCAAGGCCTTCGAGTACTCGCTCGACGAGCTCAGGAAAGGTCAGCAGCTCCTCAACACCGAAGATAGCTCTGCCATCAAGCTCGTCCTTGCCAACGGCACGCTGAAGCTCGGTAAGGATGAAGAGCTGAACGCCAATAACGTCGACGGTCTCAACCTTGCCGGTCACACCGGTGTTTCCAGTGATGGAACCACTGGCACCTTCGCCGTTCAGCAGACGACCACCATCGGTGCGATCGACTTCAATGCCGTGAAGGACAAGGCAGCTAAGGGCATCACCCTTGACAACGCCGCCGCGCTCACGCTCGCCGGCAACGGCGGCGACGTCTTCAAGAACCTCGGCGCCAAGGTCACCACGGTCACTACGGGCGACCTCGTTCTCGGCACGGCCGGCAACTCCGGCAACGTGAACGTTGAGAACCTTGATGCCAATACCCTCACGGTTGTCGGTGCCTTTGACGCTGAAAACGTGTCCTTCACGGCCGACAGCTCGATCAAGGAAGGCGCCCTCCTTGACGTCGCCAAGCTCACGAGCGAACATAAGATGGCTGTTGCCGGCACTCTCGTTGCCGACGTGATCGATGCCAACGTCACCGTTGACGAGTCCGGCGTCCTCGTCCTCGGTGAACGTCAGCTCGCCCCGACCGAGCGCGCTCTGCTCGCAGCAACCCCTGCCGCCCCTGAATTCGTTGATCAGATTCAGAAGGTTGTCACCGCCAATAACCCCGGTGCTCTCGTGACGACGAACAAGCAGGGTCAGGCCCTCTTTGCCGCCGCTGCCGGCGACCGCTTCGACGCTGAAAAGAACGTCGGTCTCTATGTTGATCATACGATCGGCGTTGATGACACGACCGGCAAGCTGCTTGTCGGCAATGTCCAGAAGGAAAAGGCCACCGGAACTGTCGGCATCGCCGATAACTCCGTCGTTGTGATCGACACGAAGAAGTTCGGCGCAGAAGACACGGTCTTCGATGCCACACTCAGCATCTCCAAGGCCGCCCCCGTCATTCTCTCCGGTCTGACGACGAACACGAGCTTCATCCTCGCGACGGAAACGGACAACGCTACCACGCCCAACATCAAGCTCGTCGACAACACAGTCTTCTTCGATGGCAAGCTCACTAAGGCCGAGAACGGCAACCTCGTTCTGAACACCGTGTTCAACGACAAGGTCACCGATGACGCCGAACTCAACGACGTGATCAAGACCCAGCTCGACGGCTCTCACAACCAGAAGAACGCCGACGTGCTGGCCGCCATCGCCGATACGACGAAGAAGGCCGGTCTGGTGAACAAGGAAGGTACGGCCCTCACCGACAAGGGTGTTCAGGCTGTTGAGGAATACCTCGTCGCTCCGCTCACGGCCGGCGCCCTCAACCTCGCCTACGACGCCACCGCCCAGGTGAACGCCGTTGTCGAGAACCGCGTCCTTGAAAAGGCTGATGGCGTCTGGGCTGACGTCTTCTACGCCTCCAACAAGGATTCCGAACGCTACGGCGATTTCGGCTACAGCGCCGACATCACCGGCGGTACGCTCGGTGTTGACACGACCGTCTCCTGCGGTGCCAAGATCGGTGCTGCGTTCACGATCGGTCAGGGCGATGCCGACAGCGAAGGCACGGTCCACGGCTACTCCACGGACGCCGACTTCTACGGCATCTCGCTCTACGCCGGCCGCAACGTTGCCGACACGAGCCTGCGCATTTCGGGCAACCTGTCCTACCTGATGTTCGAAAACGACATCAAGGGCTCGGTCGCCGGTGCCTCCGCTGACGAATCCCTCGACGGCAAGGCCTTCACGGCCGGTCTGCGCGCCGACTGGACAGCTTACGAAGGCGCCTTCACGGTCGCCCCGCACGCCGGCCTGCGCTACACGTTCCTTGAAATGGACGACTACCGCGACCTCGAAATCGGCGACATGAACGTCGTTGAAATGCCGTTCGGCGTGAAGGTCTCCGGTGCGTTCGAACCGGCCGCCGGCTGGACCCTCCAGCCGTCCGTCGACTTCACGGTCGTTCCGCAGCTCGGCGACAAGGATGTCGATACGGCCCTCGGTTCCGTTGACGTCATCGACAACCTCTACAACACCGAACTCGGCGTTGAGGCTGCCACCGGCAACTTCTCGTTCGGTCTGAGCTACAAGTACGGTTTCGGCAAGGAAGACCGCAAGAACCAGTCGCTCAACCTGAACGCCCGCTACATGTTCTGATAGATCCCCCCGCATGGAGCCTTCCGGCTCCTGCGGATGATCAAATCTGAACGCAAGCCTGAGGCCCCGCGTCCTTCACCGGATGCGGGGTCTTTTTACTGTCTCCATTCGGAGTTCCCCCGGCTCTGCCTCAACGCCTCGTCAGCGTCCCGCTTGCGCTTGAATACGGTTCGGAAATCACGCCGTCCCGCATTTCGCGTTGCTTTTAGGTAGACTTCGGAAAAACGCCCGCACGTCCTCAGGCTTGTCAATCGACGTGCCGGGCCAAAGCTTAGATAGAGGAGAAAACCATCATGATCAACCGCCGCCGCTTCATCCAGGCGTCCGCCCTGCTCTTCGCCGGCGCCTCCACGCTCGCCCTCACGGGCTGCGGAAGCCCGAAGACGCCTGAAGACGTCGCCTGCGCCTTCGTGCGCGCCCTTTACCGCGGTGATGCCGCCGAGGCCACGAAGTTCTTCCACGTTCCCGCCGACGCCAGGGACGCCGAGGTGAAGATCGCCGAAGCCAAGATCAGCGAAAGCGCCGCCCAGGCCAAGGACTCCGCCACGAAGCAGGGCGGTCTTCGCGACGTCTCCATCATGGAACCCGTCGCCAAAGAAGCCATCGAGGCCGGCAAGTGCCGCGCCCGCGTCAAGGTGGCCTTCGGCAACGGCTCGAGCAAGGTCGAGACCGCCCAGCTCATCAAGACCGAGAAGGGCTGGCTCGTCACCTTCGGCCTCTGATTTTCCATTTTGATGAATACCCGCACGGCGGCTCTCCTCACGGCAGCCGCCGTTCTCATGTCCACAGGGATCGTTCTCATGCATGAGGACGTCAAGGGTGAGCTCATCGAAGTCGCGACGGTGCTTCTTCCTGGGCTTCAGGAGGCACCGTCCGCCGAAGTCCCCACGGGCGTCACGCTTGACGAATTCGCCCCCTGCGGCAGCCTCAGGACCGGCGATCTGGTCTTTCGCAGGGGCTTCGGAACGGAGAGCCGCCTCATCATCGAGGCTCAGGGTCCCAACAGGGCGCCCTTCTCTCACGTCGGAATGGTTGTTTCCGAGCATCCCGTGATGATCGTGCACGCCACGACATCCGACGATCCGGCACACCCAAACAGCGTCATCAGCTCCAGCCTTCCTGAGTTTCTCTCCATGGGCGACAGGGCGGGCGTTGCGAGACCCGCTTGGAGCGATGCTCTCAAGGCGGCAGCTGCAGGACGTGCAAGAGGCATGACGGGCGTAGCCTTCAGACTTGTGCCGGACGATCCCGATGCACTCTACTGCACGACGCTAATTGAAAAGTCCTTCGAGCCTGATCTCAAGCTTGACCTTCCCCGCGACGTCGTCAAGGTCCCCGTTGTGGGCGGCTCGTATCTCTTCCCTGCCGCGCTCTGGGAGGCGGACGGCATGACGCATGTCTGCATGATCGGGAAGCAGGAGACGAGCAAGCCGTGACTCTCGTCGTCCGAACCTGTAGAATCTTCGGACCATCTCAGAATCAAAACCAACCAGGCAATCATTTCTATAAAGGCCCTCATGCAGTTCGGCTTTCCCCGAGATCGACAGCTTCGCTACGCCGACTTCACCAGGCTTCGTCCCGCCCAGAAGCGCGGGCGTGCAGCCATGTATCTGAAGCTCGCCACGCTCTATACAAAGTACTGCCGCACGTACCGTCCCAAGTTCTTCAGGACCGTTGCGATGGTGGCCGCCGTGCTTGGCGCCGGCGCGGTCATGCAGTCCGCGCACATGATGCCCGACTGGATTCCCGTCTGGTTCCTCGGCGTCCTCGCCTGGAACCACTCGGTGGTGCGTGCACCCGACCTGCACCCGAACGTCCTCTTCTTTCTTCGTGATGCGGGCGCCACCACGGCCTCGAGCATTCCTGCCGACCTTCTTCGTGACAAAGGACCGCTCCTGATGCTCATCTGGGTCGTCACGGGCTACATGTCCGGTGAATGGCTGAGCCTCAATGCGGGCATGACGGGCTTCATCCTCATGACCTTCTTCGTCTCGACCTTCCGCATCATCCGCATGATGAACGGCAACCTCGAGGCGTTTGACCTCGTGGGCGAAAAGGTGATGGAGATCGCCGAGGATGCCAGGGCGGATCTCGCGGCGCAGGCGCGCGAGGAACAGGCATGCCGGGAGGACGAAGGCAGCTGATCGGCCAGTTGAGGATTTGCGTCCCATGCATTTCAACTGCCATGTGATAAACCTTAGTTCCCGCCCAAATGTGTTACTACACATTTGGGCGGTTTTTAATTGGGTATTCCTTTGCAGGCTTGATCCCGAGAAGCTTGTAGATGTCGTTGTGTTCTTTGACCGTCTCGGCTGGAATGACAGTATGATCGAAGACCTTGG
>ENA-OQHN01000682-OQHN01000682.1-human-gut-metagenome-genome-assembly--contig:-NODE-682-length-11240-cov-5.178440_pt1 | contig 11240 bp, 9 predicted proteins | sample MGYA00242564_ERZ504721 | MGnify/ENA primary metagenome ERZ504721 (study PRJEB26092, sample SAMD00036212) | human gut metagenome | host: Homo sapiens | study: EMG produced TPA metagenomics assembly of...
CGGGTGGAGACGAACGGCGCGCCCGTCACCGGATGAGGGCTCGCCAGCACATCATGTGTCACCATGCCGTACAGGCCACCCGGATTGGTGATCTCGATGCGATCGGTGAACACGCTGATATGCACCTGCGTGCCGCGCGCATCGGGCGAATAATCACGGTGGGTGAGCGCGTTCGCAATCGCCTCGCGCAACACGAGCGGCGGATAGTCGGGCTTCTTCGCGCCAATCCAACGCATCAACGAGTCGACCGCATCGTCGATCATCACCGGAATCGAACCGACCACCGACTTCGAGGCGACCAATCGTTCGTCACCCCGGAACACATCGTCCCGGCTCGTCCCCGGAAACACGGCAATCGAAATGCCGAGCCGCGGATAGAACTTCTGCGGATAGCGGCCCAACGCCAGCAGTCCGGCCAAGGTGGGGCGCAGGATTCCGCCGACCTCCGACTCGTCGGAATCATCATGGCGCAACACCTGCAGATCCAGCAGCACATCGATGCCGTCTCGGTCGGCGAACACGCGCGGATGCTGTTCGCGCACGCGTGCCAACAGTCCGGCAACAAGCTGCGGGTCGAGGTCATCGGTCGTGGCGTCGGGCACGATATCCAGATCGTATGTGGGCTGCAGATGCTCCTCGATGAGCCGGTCGACCTCATAGGAGGTCATGCGCCGGTCGCCGTCGCCGGTACGGATGAACGAGCCGCCGTGCGGTCCGAGCGCGGTGGTGAAGCAGGGCTTGTCGCGCGGCAGCATCTCGTCGATGCGCGCGAACACCAGATTCGCGCCTTCGAACGGGCAGGTGACGATCACGGGCCGCACCACCGGCGTCATCTTCTCGCACGCCTGGCTCAGCGCCTCCTGCATGGCGCGCGCGTCGAATCCCTCGACCGGCGTGAACCCGTTCTTTTCGGACAGGCCCAGGATAATCCAGCCGCCGGAGCCATTGGAGAACGCGGACAGCGTATCGGTGATGGTCGAGGAGATCTTGCGCTTGCATTCCTTGACCTCGCACTGTTGCGTATCGTTGCCGATCAGACGCATGAGTTCGATCAGCTCAGTCATTTTGGCAGTATAGTCATCGACCATGGCGGCCTCCTTGAAACCATTGTGCCCCATAATCCGCCGCCCGCTCGCCTCCAGCCCCGCCAGTTCACCCCAATTCATGCAGAATTCATGGGCCAAACCAGACGAAACGAACGTCGATGTAGGGTTCGGTTCCGCGTGTTCGCCGATGATATCGGCCGGTCGAGGCGGGCGGGCTATGTTGGGTGGCGTGGGAATCTTGCGCGTGATTGATGCTACGGCTGTGTGCTTCGCTCTGGGTATATCCGGCCCGATCAGCGGGACTCAGCCAATGTGATGCCGCCCGCAGCCATCTGCTTGCGGGCCGCAACACCAAGTTCCTCGCTGACCGGCACGGTCAGATCCTCGAACACGGTGACCTCGAAGCCGAGCTTCTTGGCATCGAGCGCGGTGTCCTTGACACAATGCGATTCGGCGATGCCCACCACATCCACGCGACTCACGCCGGCGGCCTTCAGCGCGTTGGCCAGCGTCTTGCCGGCGGATTGCTCGGCCTCGACCTCCTCGCGGGTCTGGATACGGTCGGTATTGTCCTCGATACCCTCAAAACCGGAATATGCCGCCGAATACTGGCCCTTCTTGAAATGATGCTCGATATTCAGCGCCTTGATCGCCGGATGCAATTCGGCGTTCAGCGTGCCGGCCGCACCATGCTTCGGCCACGTGTCCACGAAATCCGGCTCCGCCGACCAGTGCGCGCCCGGCTCGATATGCCAGTCCTGCGTGGTTGCGATATACGCGTACTCGCTGCGATGCGCGTTCACATAATCGGCAATCCGCTCGGCGACCGCGTTGCCGCCTGCGACACCCAGTTCGCCGCTTTCACAGAACGTCGGCTGCACATCCACCACAATCAGTGCCTTGGTCATCGTCATTCCCCTTATTGCCTTGGATTCGTTTTGAATATTGTCTCGAACTCGACGTGCGATTGCTCTCATCATAGCCATGCGCGGCCCTGTGGGAAAACGTTCGGGCTTACACTGCAAGCAGCAATCGAATACAAGAACCAGGGGAGGGCGACCAAGACCATGCTGGACCATCTGACGTTGCACGTGAAAGACATCGACCGTAGCATCACATTTCTACAAACAGGCGCTCGCACCGCTCGGCTATATCGTCAAGGCGCATCATGAGCCTACGCTCGGATTCGGCGTGGATGACGGAACCCTGCACTCCGATTTCTACGTGTCACCGATTGAAGGGCTGGAGGCGGAGGCTTCGCCGGTCACGCCGGTCACACACATCGCGTTCTTGGCTGACAGTCAGCAAGCCGTGCAGGCGTTCCATGCAGCCGCGCTCGCCGCCGGCGGCCGAGACAACGGCGCTCCCGGTCCGCGCCCGTACCATCCCCGGCTATTACTCCGCATTCGTGCTGGACCCGGATGGCAATAACATCGAAGCCGTCGTGGATTGGGCTCATTCGGACGAGTAAAAACATATCCGTATCGTGCCTCAGGCGGCATCGACGGCGTAGGCTCCAACCAGTCGGATTTGTGGTCGCAACGGCGGTATAGGTCACATCACGCAAGCGTGAAGGTGATGGTCTGCTCGGCGGTTTCGGTGCCGATCCATGTGCCGGCTTTGCGGTTCCAATCCATGCCGTCCGCGTGCAGTGCGTCAATGCCGTATTGACGTGCATGCGTGACCAGCCAGCCTGCCGTCTGCCAGCAAAGTCGAGTGCGGTTGTCGGCGGACAGGCCGTCCGGCAGCGTGATCGTCAACGTTGTGCTGGCCGTATTGGTCGCAGCGCCGTTGTTCGTGCCGGTTTTGCCATTTGGGGGCACAACCGAGACATTGACATTCGGCAGTGTACCTCCTATGGCGGCAACCAACCCGTCCGCGTCCGAGGAGGTTGCTGGCTCCAACGCGCACGTGACGCCCGCCGACCGTTCACCGGTCAGCCCCGAGGCCCAAGCGCGTGCCATCGCATCCCATGCGGCATATAGTTCCGGGTAGCCTGAGCGCTGCACCTCCTGCGCGGCGTCCTCCACCGGAATCGTCTCCCAATCCGGCACCTGCAGCAGATGATCGTAGAAGATGTTTGTCGCATAGGTCATGTCGGACACCTGCTCCGCCGTGCCCCAGCCTTGGCTGGGCCGCTGTTGGAACAGGCCGAGCGAATCCAAGTCGCCGTAGTCCAGATTCGTCAGCCTCGACTCCTGCATGGCCGTGGCGATGGCCACCGTCGCCGCGTGATCCGGCAGTCCGCGCGTGACGGCGATGTTCGCAATCAGCGCCGCGTTCTGCGCCTGATCAGGCGTCAAGGTGCGGCGGGCTCCGTCGGACGACACCGCCGCGCAATATGCTTCCTCGGCCGTGCGCGCGGTCTCGCGAGGCGTGAATAGCCGTGGCAGCAGCGTCCATGCCGCGATCAGCGCCGCAACAACAAGTATGACGGCTGCAATCAGCGCGCCCGCGCCATGGGAGCGGCGTCTGCCGTACCGCACCTGTTGTCCCATTGCGCCTCCAATATTTCGGTGTCATGGCTGACCGTGACCGGCTGGCCTATGCAGCATGCGGGATTTGCCGTGTTCCGCCTCGGCCGTCATCATGACAGCGTGGCATATCCACCTGAACGGCGGCTGCGTCATCACGTGACTTTGTGACAATTCTTCACGCTTCATGACATCCGCGCAAATCAGCCCCTCGAAACCGAGAATGGCGGTCGGGATTGCTCCGACACCAAGGGAGCTGCTGCCGCTATTGTGTGAAAGGCGATTTGTACCGGGTTGAAGGAGAGGAACACATGGCGCAATTGCAGCCGTACTGCGCGATTGAGGGCAATGATGATGGATTGCCCGTCGTGTTCGTGCATGGCATGGGTGTGGACCATCGTTCGCTGATGATGCTCGACAAGGCGTTTGACGGCAATGATTCAATTCGCCGTATATATCTGGATCTGCCCGGTTTCGGCCGTACGCCGGCATTGCCCGAGCATGCCTGCGGGCTGCCGGAAATGGCGGATTGGCTGCAAACGGCCATTGACGGTCTTGTCGGTAAAGCGGCTCCATTCGCCATGGTCGGCAACTCGATGGGCGGTGCGCTTGTCCGCGAAGTATTGGCGCGCGAACCTCGCCGAGTGGCCGGTATGGCATTGATCGCGCCGGTCGTGGACCCGCAGCATGCCGGCCGGCATGTGGCCGAACATGTGGTTGCACAGCCCAATCCCAAGCTGACGCACTCCTTGCCGCAGGAACAGGTGTTCGATTTCGTTACCATGGGCGTCAACCAGTCATTCGACGCGTGGCGACGCTACCAACGGTTCATCCTGCCCGGCGTGGCGTTGTGCGACCGTGCGGCATGCGAACGACTGGATCAGCGCTATTGGCTGGCCGATAATCCCGAGGAAATGCTCGGCACATATGCGGGTCCGGTGCTCATCGTCACCGGCAAGCAAGACCAGATCGTCGGATACGAAGATCAGCAAGCCCTGTTGCCGCACTATCCCAACGCCACCTTCGTGACGCTGGACAATGCCGGTCACAACGCGCACATCGACCAACCCGAAGCCGTCATCACGCTCGTGCGCGAATGGGTGGCTCATATGGCGTTCGCTCCGTTGAGCTGACGGTCTGCTGACAGTCTGCCGAAGCCTATATGTATACGAGCGACCAATGCCGGTTGACGCAATACGCCTTGCAAGGTATATCGTTTTTCGATATAGTCATATCGATGTTCGCGGTGTCGCCAAAAAAACGTCGGCACCTGAAAGGACCGGGCTATGAAAAACTACATGAACCGATGGGTGTTGCTCGCGTTGAAAGCCATCGTGATTCTGGTCTGGCTGGCCTGCCTATGGGGCCAACTATTCGCCGTACCGGGATTGAGCGGCGCGCTGGCCGGCCTCTACCCGAGCCAGACGTCGATGCGCTGGCCATATCTCATTATGGGCGTGCTGTTCCTGTTCTGCATCGAAGCGGCGTTCGTGGCCGTATGGAAACTGTTCTCCTTGTCCGGCTCGGGCGCGAACTCGAGCAGGTGATTTGAGATGACGATTCGCATCAATCTCGACGTCATGATGGCCAAACGCAAGATTGGCGTCGGCGAGCTCGCCGAACAAATTGGCATCACGCCCGCCAACGTGTCCATTCTGAAGAACGGACGTGCCAAAGCCGTCCGCTTCACCACGTTGGACGCCATCTGCAAGGCACTCGACTGCCAACCCGGAGACATCCTCGAATGGGAAGATGACGATTGATCGACACGCCACCGGCTCGAACTCATGGTTCAACTTGTAGTCTCTCCCAAAAATCAATGATGCCCTATCATCCTGCAAGACGATAGGGCATCATCATGTGATTATGCGCAGCTGATATGTCGCGTTGTTATCACTCGGCGTCCGCTGCCGGTGCCTCCTTGGGCGCAGAGAGGAAGTGCTCCTCGCTGGGCAGCACGGCGTTCAGGATCACGGCCACCACGAATGCCACGGCGATGCAGTTCGAGGCGAAGATTTGTTGGAACAGTGCCGGGAACTGCGTGAAGATGTCGCTCACCTGGGTGAAGCCGATGCCGATGGTCAGCGAAAGCGCCGCAATCGTGATGTTGCGCTGCGTGAAGCCCGCCTCGGCAATCATCTGGAAGCCCGAAAGAATGATGTTGCCGAACATCATGATCGTGCAGCCGCCGAGCACCGCCTGCGGCAGCGAGTTGAACACCTCGGCGATGGCCGGCACGAAGCTCGCCAGCACCAGAATCAGTCCGCCGGAGAGAATCACCTTGCGGTTGACCACCTTGGTCATGGCCACCAATCCGATGTTCTGTGCGAACGAGGTCAGCGGCAGACAGCCGAACAGGCCGGATACGGTGGAGATCAGGCCGTCGCCGGCTATGGCGCCCGCGGTCTCGCGTTCGGTGGGCGTACGGTTCAGGCCCACCTTGGTCAGCGCGGCGGTGTCACCCAGCACCTCGACCGAGGAGACGACGTAGAGCAGGCCGATGGAGATGATCGAGCCCCAGTCGAACTCAGGCTTGAACGGCATGAACTGCGGCACGGACACGATGGCGAGGTTCTGGAAACCGGAGAAATCGACCTTGCCCATGCAAATAGCCGCCACATAGCCGACCACCAGACCGAACAGCACGGACAGCTGCTTGGCCGTGCCCTTCATCAACAGCTGGAACGCCAGGCAGGCAACCAAAGATATAAGCCCGAGCGTCAGGTTCTGCCAGGAACCGAAGTCCTTGGCTCCGCTGCCGCCGCCGAAGCTCGTGGCACCCACGTTGAGCAGCGAGAAGCCGATCGACGTGACCACGATGGCGGAGACGATGGGCGGCACGAACCGACGCCAATACTTGGCCGTCAAGCCCAGCACAAGTTCCAGCAGACCGCCGACCATTACCGCGCCGACCACCGCGCCATAGCCCTTGTCCGCGCAGATCGCCACGGCGGCCGCCACGTAGGTGAAGGAGATGCCGGTGACCATCGGAAGTCGCGAGCCGATGAGCCACGCGCCGTACAGTTGCAGGCAAGTGCCCAGGCCCGCAACCAGCAGGCCGGACTGGATGATGGTGGCCGATTGGGCCGGGGTCATCTTCGCGGCCGAGGCGACGATGAAGATCGGGGCGAGGTTCGCCACGAACATGGCCATCACATGCTGCAGGCCGAACGGAATGCCCTTCCAGAAGGATACTGGCGCGTCCAGCGAAGACAACGCCTCAAAGGATACGGAATGATTGGTTTTCTTCTCTGACATGATTCTCTTCTTCTCTCTGTTGCTCCCGCCGGCGGGAGCAGCCAATGTGCTCAGTGCCTAAATGTGATTTCGCCGGTCTCGGGATTCATGGACTCGACGATGGCCAGCGAATCCACATCGTAGCCTTCAGCGCGCAGCGCGTCACCGCCGCCCTGGAAGCCCTTCTCCACGGCGATGCCAATGCCCTCGACCGTGGCACCGGCTGCTTCGCACAGATCGATCAGACCGCGCAACGCCTTGCCGTTGGCCAGAAAATCGTCAATAAGCAGCACATGGTCGCCGGCGTTCAGATACTTCTTGGCCACGATCACCGGGAACTCCTTCTGCTTGGTGAAGGAATAGACCGTGGTGGTGTACTGGTCGCCGTCAAGATTGATGGACTGCGCCTTCTTGGCGAACACCACCGGCACATTGCCGAAATGCTGGGCCGCCACACACGCAATGCCGATGCCGGACGCCTCGATGGTCAGAATCTTGGTGATGTGCTTGCCGGCGAAATGAGCGGCCCATGCCGAACCCATGCGGTCGAACAGGCGTACGTCGCACTGGTGGTTCAGAAACGCGTCCACCTTGAGCACATTACCCGCCTTCACCGTTCCCTCGCTTTGGATTCGCTCCTCAAGTTCCTGCATTGAACCTCCCATTGTTGTATGTCAGTGAATGATATGGATACTCGTAAGTGTACGTTGTCCTGCGCTGACCCGTGCATGTGGTAAACATGAATGTCGCGATTCAAAGGGAGGCAACAGTGTACGACGAGCCGGAAGTCATCGCACGCAGCGCACAGGAACTCGTGGGCGACCTGAACCCGCAGCAGGCGGAAGCCGTGCAATACCGCGGTCAGGCGCTGCTGATCGGAGCCGGTGCAGGCTCCGGCAAAACCCGCGTGCTGACCCGCCGCATCGCCTGGATCTTGAGCCAGTTCGGCGCATGGCCGAGCCAGATTCTAGCCATCACCTTCACCAACAAGGCCGCCGCCGAAATGCGCGAAAGACTCGGCTCGCTGATCGGCCCGGTGGCCCAGCGCATGTGGGTCTCCACCTTCCACTCCGCCTGCGTGCGCATTCTGAGGCGCGACGGCAAGTCCATCGGACTCAAGTCCGGCTTCTCCATCTACGATTCCGCCGACTCCGAGCGACTCGTCAAAATCATCGCCACCGAATTCAACCTCGACATCAAGCGCTACACTCCACGCTCGATTCTCGGCCATATCTCCGACCTCAAGAACAATCTGACCGGTTGGAAGGAAAACCTCGCCGTTCACGCGCCCGACTTCACGCCCGGCCAGCGCGGCTACCAGTTCGGCACGGTGGGCGACCTTGAAGCCATCTACGCGGTGATCTACGCCGAATACGAGCATCGCTTGGCCTTGGCCAACGCCGTCGACTTCGACGATCTGATCGGCCGCACGGTCGAGTTGCTGCGCACTGACCCGGCCGTCGCCGAGTACTACCATCACCGCTTCCGTTACATTCTGGTCGACGAGTATCAGGACACCAACCACGCCCAGTACGTGCTCGTGCGCGAGCTGGCCGGCGTGGACACGGGGGAGAAGGCCATCCCGGGCGCGCCTAACGCCGGCAAGTCCGGCCCCGCCTGGATCACCGTGGTGGGCGATTCCGACCAGTCCATCTACGCGTTCCGTGGTGCCGACATCCGCAACATTCAGGACTTCGAGCAGGACTTCCCGAACGCCAAGACCATCATGCTCGAACAGAACTATCGTTCGACGCAGACCATTCTGGATGCGGCCAACGCGGTGATCAGCAACAACGAGGGCCGCAAGCCCAAGAAACTGTGGACCGCGCTCGGCAAGGGCGAGCCGATCGTCGGCTACGCGGCGGACAACGCCCAGCAGGAGGCCCAGTGGGTGGCCACCGAAATCGCGCGCCTGCACGCCGAAGCGGGCATCGCCTACTCCGACATGGCGATCATGTACCGCGCCAACGCCCAATCCCGCTCGCTCGAAGAGGCGCTGATCAACACGAATCAGCCGTATCAGCTCGTCGGCGGCACCAAGTTCTACGAACGTCGCGAAATCAAGGATGCGCTGGCCTATTTGCAGGCGCTCGTCAATCCGGACGACGATGTGAATCTACGCCGTATTCTCAACGTGCCCAAGCGTGGGCTTGGCGACCGCGCCGAAGGCGTGCTGCTCGCCTACGCGCGCGAGCATGGCACCAGCTTCTTCTACGCACTCATGCACTTGGATGAGATCGAGGTGCCGACACGCACCGCCACCTCGCTACGAGCATTCCGCGATCTGATGGGCGCGCTCTCGCAGTTCACGCGCGCGCACGACTCCAAGCCCAGCGAGATCGTGGCCGAAGTATTGGAGAAGTCGGGCTTAAGGGCCGAACTCGAGAAATCCGTGGACCCGCAGGACGCCTCCCGTCTGGAGAACCTCTCCCAGCTGCAGTCCACTGCCGCCGAATTCGAACAGAACACGCCTGACGCCACGTTGTCCGCATTCCTGGAGACCACCGCGCTTGTGGCCGACTCCGACCAACTACCCGGCGAGGCGGAGGACTCCGGCAAGGTGACGCTTATGACCTTGCACACCGCCAAGGGCCTCGAATACCCGGTGGTGTTCCTGACCGGCATGGAACAGGGCACCTTCCCGCATTCGCGTTCGATGGAAGACACCACTGAACTGCAGGAGGAACGCCGACTCGCCTATGTGGGCATCACGCGCGCCAAGCAGCGACTGTATGTCACGCGCGCCGCCGTCCGCTCCCAGTGGGGCCAGGCCGCCGATATGATGCCCAGCCAGTTCCTCGACGAGATTCCGGATTCGCTGATTGATTGGAAACGCCGTGAAGCCGGCGTGGAGCGTATGCGCGCCAGCTGGGAGACCGATGGATTCGCCGACGATTTGGGCGGCTGGGATGATGACGATTTCGGCGGCGCCGCGTTTGGCGGGTCGTCGACGTTCGGCTCGCGTGGTTCGTCCGGTTCGGGTTCGTCCTATGGGTCGCGGTCGCGGTATGGGTCGTCGTATGGCTCGGGTTCCGGCTCTTCGTCGTATGGTTCCCGTTCATCGTCGTATGGTTCCCGCTCCGGCTCGTCCTCCTATGGTTCCCGCTCCCGTTCGGGTTCGTCCTATGGTTCTTCAGGCTCCGGTTCGAGGTCGTCCTACGGGTCGCGTTCCCGTTCCGGTTCTTCGTCCGGTTCATATGGTGGCACCCGTGGCGGCAAGGTCACCACGCGTCGTACCGCACCGAAATCCGATTCGACCGGCTCTGCCGTGCCTAGCTCGAAGCTCACCAAGGACAATGGCCTGAATATCGCCGACTTCGCCGTGGGCGACATGATCAGCCACGACCAGTACGGTCTCGGCAAGGTCACCGACGCACAAGACAAGGGCCGCAATTCGGTAATCACCGTGGACTTCGGCTCCGCCGGCGTCAAACGCCTCATGCTCCGCGTAGCGCCGATTGAGAAGTTGTAGATAAATTGGCCCCTCTGACGAGGGGCTGAGTTATATACCAAATAAATTCGCAAAAAACAAGACTTGTGTTCTTCATCACAGTGTGGGCATAATGCGGAGGTTGTGCCTACGAGCCCTGGGAACAGGGGAGAGGAAAAAGTAGTTATGAAGAACAAGCTGTTTGCATCCGTGCCCAATATTCTGTTCGGCGCGCTGATCACCATCGCGCCCCAGACCTTTGCGCACGCCTGCACCGGCCATGACATGCCGGGTGCCTGCCACTACTCGCAGCAGGCGGCCACCGGCATCGGCGTCGTCATCCTCGTGTTCGGCGTCGTGGCTTTGTTCGTCGCCCCGCAGATTCGCATCGGCCTCAATATCGCCGCCGCAGCCGACGCCCTGCTACTACTCGCCGTACCCACCTTTCTGATCGGCATCTGCAAGGGCGCGATGATGCACTGTCGCATGGTTATGCTGCCCACGCTCATCGTGCTCGGCGTGCTCACCATCGTGTTCGCGGCCATCGCCATCTGGCTCGACTCTCGCGCCGCCAAGCGCAACTGATCGAGCAGACGGCCGGAGCCCAGCCATTCCGAACGCTGGACTCCGGCCTCGCTTATTGCAACCGCACTATAAGCAACATAAGGATTCATCGTGCCATCCCATATCGCATTGCGCGGCCTTCCGATTGAAAACCTCAAACGCAAGCCGTTCCGCACCGGCGCACTGCTCGCCGTCGTCACCATCCTCGCGCTGACATTCTTCGGCGGCACCATGCTGACCATGAACCTCAACACCGGTATGACCAGCATGGAGAAGCGCCTCGGCGCCGACCTGATGGTTGTGCCTCAGGACACCGCGCAGAAAGCCGAAGCGCTGTTGACCAACGGCAACCCCAGCACGTTCTATTTCACCAGAGACATCGCCACTGAGGTCAAGCAAGCGGATGGCATCGAACAAGCCAGCGAACAAACCTACATATCGTCACTGGCCGCCGCCTGCTGCGACGAAAAACTGCAGATCATCGGCTAC
>ENA-OQHN01000683-OQHN01000683.1-human-gut-metagenome-genome-assembly--contig:-NODE-683-length-11226-cov-25.027570_pt1 | contig 11226 bp, 7 predicted proteins | sample MGYA00242564_ERZ504721 | MGnify/ENA primary metagenome ERZ504721 (study PRJEB26092, sample SAMD00036212) | human gut metagenome | host: Homo sapiens | study: EMG produced TPA metagenomics assembly of...
GCAGATATGGCATCTAAAGATGTTTTTGCAGGGTGAATATATATTTATGTATCTACTACGCGAGTGCCCCGAACTTATTGAGAGCACCGTCGCGATGATGGAAGAGACGGGTATGAAGGTTGCTTACATATCTGAAAAAAACCTAGATATCCCAAATTCAATTAACTTGTTTGGTGTTGGCCCTGAGGATTTCGTTTCGCTTATTGCGCACGCTGGCCTCGTTCTTACCAATTCCTTTCATGCAACTGTATTCTCGATTCTCTTTCATAAGCCCTTCCGCGTGTATGCAACAGATAAGTCTGGTGCGCGTATGCGCGACTTGTTAGGCAATATCGGGTTGTCTGCTCGTTGTGCCGACGTTATGTGTGCCGACGATGTTGCCCCTTGTGACTGGGGTGCCGTGGATTCTCTCCTTGATTCTCTGCGTGAGCATTCATGGGTCTATCTTAGAAAGGCGCTTTCGTAATGGGAGAGGCAAGTCGACTCATCAAAAATACCGGCATTATTGCAGTGGGTGGAATGGCAACCAAACTCGTCTCGTTTCTTCTACTGCCGCTCTATACATCGGTTCTCTCCACTGGCGATTATGGTACCGTCGACTACATCAACACTATCGCCCTGTTTTGCGTTCCTGCTGTCTCCCTACTTATGGATGAAGCGCTGTTTCGGTTCCTCATCGACTGTCGCACCGATGGGGATCGGTCTAAGGCCGTGACCGCGTCTTGCGCTGTTCTCCTTGCTGGCTGCGCGTGCTTTGCGGTCTTGGCGATTCTGGTCTGGTTGCTATTTAGGCCAGATAATCTTGGCTGGGTCGTGGGCCTTGTTGTCGCTGGCGCGCTTCTGCAGATGGCTTCTGCGGTCCTACGTGGTTTCGGGGATACCGTGGGTTACTCCGTCATGAATTTCACTGCGAGCGCTCTTACTATCGTGCTAAACGTTCTGTTTATCGCTGTTCTGCGTTGGGGCGTTGTGGGCATGCTTTCCGCCACGGTTGTTGCGCAGGGCGGTGTTGCCCTCGTGTTCATGGTCATGAGGAAGCTCTGGCGCTATATCGATCCGTCGGCTTTTTCCATTTCCTATGCTCGAGACCTCTTGCGGTATTCCTTTCCGCTCATTCCCAACAAGGTTTCCTGGACTATTAACAACCTGCTAGACAGGCTGATTATCATGAATACGCTCGGTGCTTCTGCCGCCGGCGTGTACGCCGTCTCCTACAAGTTCCCCGGTGTCATGGACCAGGTGTATGGCTTCTTCTATCAATCTTGGAAGGAGAGCTCGGCGCGCGCCCTCAACTCCGATGAGGACGAGTCGACTTTCTTTAACTCTGTGTATCGTGCGCTAAGGCGTTTCATGATGAGCGTCGTTCTGCTTATGTCTGCACTTATGCCCCTCGTGTACGGCATCCTGATCAAGGGTTCATTCGGTGAGGGCCTGCTGTATGTGCCAATATTGCTCCTGGCGACGTACTTCAGCAACATCTCCGGCTTTTACGGTGGCATCTTTACCGCACATAAGGAGACCGGAATTATGGGTACTACCACTGCGGTGTCTGCAGTCCTTTGCGCCGTTCTGTGTGTTGTGTTGATTCCGCACTTCGGTCTATATGGTGCATCTGTTGCAACGCTCTTGGCGATGATCGTGGTTAATGAGTACCGTAGAATTAAGGTCGCTAAGTTTACGAAGCTTGTCGAAGACCGGGTTGAGCAGGTTTTGACTTTGGTTTCAATTGTCGGCGTGTTCGTTTTTTATTATCTGTCCGCCTACGGTGCGGGCATCTGGGCCGCTATCGCCTGCCTGGCAATTGCGGTGGTTTTTTCTGTTTATATGAATGCCGATATCCTGCGTAAGATTGTTTCGACTCACAAATAGGGGGATAACTGCATGTCTACCGTGAAAAGGGGCGAAGTTCCCACACTGTTTGAGTCGCCATCGCATTGCTGCGGATGCGGGGCGTGTGCCGCTGGTTGCCCAAAAAGCGCCATCACCATGTCTGAGGGTAAGGATGGGTTTGTTCTTCCTGCAATTGATAGCGATCTTTGTATCGGCTGCGGCGCGTGCACGAGGGCGTGTGGCCTCAACCGGGGGATAGGCTCTAATTCCGCTGGACCGTTCTTTGCCGCTGCCGGTAGGGACGATGTCTCGGAGTCCGCTTCCGGCGGAGTTTTCGGCGCCGTTGCGCGTGAGCATATTTCTTCTGGCGGGGTCGCATACGGTGCTGCCTATGAGCGCGAGGGGAATACTCTTCGAGTGTTGCATCGTCGCGCTGCGAGTGTTGATGAGCTTCGCCCGCTTCTCAACTCAAAATATGTCCAGAGCGACGCCGGAGCTTGCTTTGCCGACGTGAAGGCGGACCTTCGTGATGGAAGGCGAGTCTTGTTCTGCGGAACGCCTTGCCAGGTCGCCGGCATTAGGGGCTTCCTCGGGTGCGATTATGAGAACCTGACAACCGTTGACCTGGTCTGCCATGGTGTTCCTTCCGGCCGTATGTTTGCGGACTGCGTTGAGGACTATGGCAAGCAGCTTGGGTCTCCCGTGGTTGATTTTCGGTTTAGGTGTAAGCGTGAGGGGTGGGAATATTCTCTCCTCCTCCTTCTTCTGCTTGAGGACGGAAGAGAGGTCACCATTCCTGCGGCGAAATCCCCCTACTACGACATGTTCTTGAACCTTAAGACGCTTCGCGACAGCTGCTATAGGTGCCCCTATGCTGGGAGGTTCCGCGCTGGTGATCTTACTATCGGTGATTTCTGGGGCGTTGAGGTAAATAGGCCTGACGTTCTTAAGAATCCTGATAAGTTCAATCAGATGAAGGGCGTTTCCTGTATGCTGGTGAATAACGATCGCGGAAGGGAATTCATTCAGTCCACTAATGCTCTGGACTTGTACGCTGTCGAATTTGACGACATCGCCAAGGGCAACGATCAGCTCCGTCACCCTAGCGCTCTCCCAAAAGACAGACAGCTCTATATTGACGCATTTGTCGAAGGTGGTTGGCATTCCGTTGAGTGTATGTATAAAAGGCGAGAGCGTGGAATAATTTTCTATACCAAGAAATTAGTAAGAACGCTTCTCCCTGAATCATGTCGGGAGATTGTCAAAATGTTTTTAAAGGGTCTTGCAGGCTAGGTAAGGACCCACGCCTGGGCGGGCCCCCCGTTGGGCTCGTAGAGCCATACCGTGTTGCCCTCCGAGGTACGCTGCCCCCGGTCGTCCAGCGCCAGCCCGGAGGCGGACGTGAACGAGTGGCGGCCTCCGCCCAGGGCCGAGACGCGCCACAGCTGCGAGGCGGAGCCGTCCGCCTCGGCCAGCACCGCCCGGCTGCCCGACTCGGTCAGCAGGAGGCCGCCCGAGGAGATCCTGTAGAGGCCCGTCGCCCCGTCGCGCTCGAGGTAGAGGGCGCCCGCGTCCGAGGACAGCGAGCAGCCCGATGCGGAGGCCGACACGGCCATCCGGTCGTCGAGGGCGGTCGCGAGGCGGTAGGGGCCGTCGTCAATCACCCTTCCCAATGTTGCTGTTTTGTATTCAGCATTCAGGTCGTACTTAGCGCTCCATTTGTTGTTTGATTCTTTTGAGACGTTAGATTCCGCCGTTAGTTCAACTTTGGCGCTACCAGTCTTCCATTCCTTCACACTTATCGTATACGCAACAATTCCGTTCTGAATCCCCGAGATGCTCGGCGGGAAGGACTGGTTGTCGGCATCGATGGAAAAGCTCTCTTCCTTGGCATCCAGGTGCTGCTGAATTCGGTCGGCATACTTTTCTGCCCATTCACCGGCCTTGCCGTTTCGCACAAAGTAATTGTTGGACAGGTCGGTCGAGCGGTAGGCGTAGCCGTCCTTCTGGTAGTTTGCCGTGTGGTCGGAGTGAGCGATTGCCATGAGCTCGTCGGTCAGGCCAAAGTACAGATGACGCTGGTCCAGGTCTCCGTACCAATTGTCGCTGGTGTCGTCCCAGGTTAGGTCCATCTGGCACCATTTGCCGTCGATCTTTACGGCGTTCCAGGTGTGGCCGTTGCCGGTGATGCGGCCGTTGGCGATGCCCGCGGCGTCAAGGAGCTTGGAGTAGATGCGCTGGTAGCTCTCGCAGGTGCCCTGGTGGCGCGTGAGGCCGCTTTCGGCCGAGCACCAGTTGAGGCTGTGGTCGTACTCCAGCTGGTCGAGCGTCCAGTCGTGGAGCCACAGCGCCATGTCGTATTCCGAGCCGTCCGTCTCTTGCCTGCACTGGGCCACGGCGTTGTTGACGATCTGCGTGACGCTTGGGCGAGCGGCGTCGTTTACGGTCACCTCCGCCGTGGTGCGCAGGTAGTAGATCCCCTTGTCGTTTTGGGGGTCGTTTCTGTCGTTGTCCATAAAGTAGAAGTAGATGCGGTACGTGCCCGATGCCGTGAAGTCAAAGGTAAAGTCGTGGCCCGCGGTGCCCAGGCTGTAGTAGCTGGCCCATGTCGGGCGCGACGGGTCGCAGACGCTTTCCTGGCTGCCGCCGTCCCAATAGGTGGGCACGTCCATGCGCGCCTTGGCCTGGGACGAGCCGTTGGTCTGGGTTACGTGGAAGGTCGTCGTGGTGCCCGCGGGGGCGTCGTTCCACGAAACGGTGAAGGTGACGCCGTTTTGGGTTGCCGTGGCGGAGTGGGCGTAGCCGGTTTGTGACGTGGCGGAGATTGCGGCGGGCGTGGGGGTGGTACGGGTACGGAGGGATGGGGTGGGGGTGTCTGTTGCGGCGGCGGTGCCGGGCGTGTGGTGTCTGTGGCGTTGGCGGTGGGGGTGCCGTCAGCGCTTTCCGTGTTGACTGCGCTGGTGCCGGTGGATGTTGCGGTGCTGTCCTCTGCGGCATCTGATGTCGCATTCGCGTTGGTGCCGTCTTCGGCCTTGCCTGTGCCGCTGCTCGTGGCGTCGGCTTGCGCCTGCTGCTCGGCTGTTGCCCGAGGCTGTATGGCCTCCGCGATGGCTACCATAGGCATCGTCGCGCCGACCATGGACGTGCACGCGATCGCGCAGAGCAGGTAGTAAAGGGGTCGTTTCATAGCGGAGCCTCTCGGTGAGCAGCCAATAGGGTCCGAAGGCAGCTCCAGGCCAGCACTCCGCACATATTTTGTTGGAGTTTATTTTACGGGAACCCCAGTCAACATCAGCGAACTTTCTGGGGAATGTTGGGGAAGGGAGCGGGAACGGGCCCGCTTTAGTCCCCGGCGGCGCTCTGACCTGTGCCGGGTTGGCTATACGCGATGCGGGAGCTTCAACATGAGGCCGTCTTGCGCCTCTTCGAGACTCGACACCGAGACCTTGCAGGAAAAGCCCGAGAGTCTGCTGCTTAGGTCAAGCTCTGCATGGCCGTATTCTTCAATTTTGCAGCCAGGGTGATTCTCGTCTGGTAAAAGGCGACATTCGACCGGTCCTGACCCGATGATTCGATACTCCTTCTGATATGCGTACGTGGGCGTCTTGATAACGAGATTGTGCGGGATGCCCTCAAAGATCTCGCGGATCAGTTTTGGCCCTGGGACGCCGTAGGAGATGGGGCCGTGAGCGTAGATGCTTCCGTCGTCGGCTATGTGTCTGTCGGCGAGGCGCGCGAAGCTGTCGTACTGCACAATACCGATCCGCCCGTCCGCGCACCCGAACTCCTGGATCATGCGCATCGGGATTTTCACGGCGTTGTCGATGATATCGTTCTTGCGGACCGTATACATGCAGTAGATGGGCAGGCAAGTATATCCGCAGAGACACACCCCGGGAGCCATGGAAGCCTCGAGCGGATCGCCCTGCTCACCAGGCAGGCCATGGTAGTAGCCGGCCGCGTTCATGTAGAGGTGCCCGTTCAGTAGGTCTTCGATGTACGCCTCTTTGGGTGCGAACTTGAGTAGGTATGCGATGTTGTCTTTGAGCATGGCAGATCCTTTCATGGGTGGTGCCCCGGGCCGCTTTGTGCGTCCGGGTTGCTTGCCACCAAGGTAAGGGCGCTTGGTGGGACCCTCGTGCCGGATTGGCGTGGATTTGCGACGCTTGGGTGTGCTGGCTCATTGGGACTCTGAGGCTTGTACAGCAAAGAACTCTGGGGGCTTTATTCCGACCTGCTGCGAAATGGTCTGCTAGTTGATCGGTTATAGTAACTCAGCTCAGCTTGACTCTGCGATGTTCACTTCCTTGTTTGCTTCAAGAGCAATTCGATACTGGTCTGCGTATCCGAATTCAAGGGATACGCATGTCGATGCATCGAGGTCGAAAACGTAATTGTATCCAGGGACCGAGACGATAACGGATACGAAGTGCCATGAGTGATCTCGGGATTCTTTTTTCATGTTGGAGAGCGCTTCGCGAAGCATTTCCTCGTCAGCAAGAATATTGGATCTGACAAACAACTCGTTTCTCCTATAGAGTTCGTAGTCACCAGAGTCGAGTCTGTCCAGCTTTTTGCGAAGAGCTTCAATAATCGGCTCGAATGAATCCGTACCATTTGGACCAAACAGGACTCCTTTTTCGAAATGCGCTCCACATTGCTCAATAAGTTCGATTCGGCGTTTTTCCTGAGAAGAATCATTCTCGTATAGGAGTTTGGAATAGAGGGATTCTGCCTTTCTGCTGTCTTGCGATTGGGAAGCTGTTACCTCGATGCCTAGGGACTGCGCCCGATCGATTAGATCCGGTTTGTCGCTGTAAGCCAAATTGTCATATTTGTTGCTATCGATAAATTGCAGAACATGTCTCGCATAACACTCCCAGATATCGATTTTGGTCCTGCCAAGGATGGGCTTGACGTAGCTTTCGCTATCAATGGGGCTATGCATATGGCTCACCTCTGTTGTCCGGATTATGGTATAAAAAGTTAATTGCGGTGGAAGCTTTCGGGCGACACCTGAAGAGGGTTGATGCGTCGGCCCTCTTTTTTTGACGATATTTTAAAGCATGCTTGACATGGCTGCGCGAGGCCGTGCGGGGGCATTCGTGCAGGGAACGTCGCCTCCAGAATTGATCTTGCGATTCAACTGCCGCTCGACGTGGTCATATCGAAAGATACCGATCTGTCGTCGGCGCACCTGAACTCATCGATCATTCGCCTAGTAATCACGACGGTATTGTTTGCGATCTTGCTCTCTTACACCGTGAACATGCGGTAGATCGGCAAGAGTTAGTTGGCGTAGATGCCCATCCCGTACGCTAAAGACGCTCCCCATGGATCGCCCTGCTCACCGGGTGGACCATGGTAGTAGCCGGCTGTGAGAGTATTTGTTCACTTGAGCACTGCTGAATATCACGAAACAGCACCGCCGTTATTGGGCTTGGGCGGTGGGTTCGACATTGGACCTTCTGCCGTTTTGTTGCTGGCGATTCGAACCGCAGCGCCGTTGCAAGTTGGCCTCGCCTATATCGACCAGGACTACGCTGTGCCTGATCTCGCTCATGGCCGCATCTGCAGGGGTCCGGCATCGAACCTCGGGTATCAGTCTTTCTTCTTGAGTTGCATGCAGAAGACGGTTGGCATCAGAGTTGCTGCTGGTTGAAATTGGTTGGAATTGGCTTAATGATGCTGCGAGGCTCTTTACAGAGAAACAAATGTTCGATAAAGTGTTCTGAAAAAAAGGAGTCAGAGATGGTCGCTAGTTTGTTTTCAGAACTTATCAAATCAACGGTCTCTCCTTATGAAGAGATGCTCGCCTATGAGTATTTATATTCAGATTCAAGCGCAACACTAAAAAAAATTTCCGGTAAGACGGTTGGTCTTGGTAAAACCCCTTCTGAGGTATTGGAGGAGGAATCTGGCCTTCTCGACTTACGGGAGAGTGATAGATATAAAGAAGTTCAAGAAACGATCGATCATAAGCTCGGTACCTTCGACGTGATTGTCAACGGCACTCCGTCGTGGCCAATGTCTCTTAAGGACTCCGCAAGGCCCGTGCCCGTTCTTTACTATAAAGGTTCCGTCTCGCTTCTAGATAGGCCTTCTATTTCTGTCGTGGGTTCGCGGAAAGCCTCACAGAAAGGCAAGGAGCTTGCTGCGAAGATTGCCTCTCAATTATCCGAACATGGTGTAAGTGTTGTAACGGGAATGGCTCGCGGCATCGATGCTGCGGCAACCGAGGCAGCTCTTGAGTATAAGGTCGGCGCGATTGGTGTTATCGGTACACCGGTTGACGAGGTATATCCTCGTGAAAACATTGACTTGTTTAATAGGCTTATTGAGTGCGAGGGGCTCATTGTCAGCCAAGTGCCTTTTTACAAGTATCAGCATCAGCCCTTTAATACCAAAAGATTCTATTTCCCCGAACGTAACGAACTGATGGCTGCTATTTCCAACGCAACCATTATTGTCGAGGCTTCTGATACTAGTGGCACGCTCACGCAGGCTCGTGCTTGCGAGCATCAGGGACGGCCTCTGTTTATTACGAGGCATGCCTGTTCCGATCCCTCGGTCACTTGGCCTTCCAAATGGCTGAAAAAGCCCAATGTCTTTGATATTGATGACGCCATGGACGTTCTAGACATGCTTGGTCCCATTGAGCATTGGGGAGGCGGCTTCAGTGTCTGATTGGAATTGGACTCTAATTGATAAGGTCGGCATGGCTAACCGTAGGTATCTTTGCGGAGACGATGCTTGTTTCTATTACATGCAGCGTGACGGTAGGGGCTACAGCGCTTCTCCCGAAAACGACTTGATCAGTAATTTTAAGAAAGATCCGTTTGAGTATCGCGATCGTCCTGATGTGCTTAGATATAAAAACAGAGCTATCCAATCATGCAGCAGTTTTGTTACGTCGTTCTTTAGGGACCGCTCTTATATCTTTGGGGACAAACGGATTGCTCTTGTTCCAATGCCTACATCGAATCCAAGAAACTCGGCAAAATTCGATAATAGGCTCGATCAGGTTTGCCGGAACGTGTCTTCCTGCTTCGACAATATTGTCTATGCTCCCGTAATCGATGTTAAAGACAGCGTAACCGCTGCTCATAGAGGTGGCCCTAGAGATCCCGAGCTTCTGCAAGGGTCTCTTGTTATGACCCGCGGTCTTTCACCAGATACCGATATTGTTGTGTTGTTTGACGACGTTCTTACCATGGGCGGTCATTATTCTGCGTGCAAGAATTTGTTGCAACAGAACATGTGGACGACCCCCAACATACTGGGGCTTTTTCTGGCGCTGCATACTTGGCCGGTTTCTGTCGAGTGATGGTCTGGCCGCCCCCTCGAGACCGCTGCTCAGTCCCAGTTCCGAGCGACCGCGCTCTTCACGACAGTTTCGTCAACTATGTCGCTTTCTCGCACCGTGAATATGCAGTAGTTTGGCAAGAGCCAGTCGGCGTAGAAGCCCTTCCGTACGCTAAATACGCTTCCAGTGGATTGCCCTGCTCGCCGGGCAGATCATGGCGCTAGCCGGCTGCGTTCATATAGATTCACGAAGGCTATTGTTTACTGTCATAAATTGAATTGACCCTTTGGGACCCGGGTACTAGAGTTAACCTGCGATATTGACGTAGTTAACCTACGGTTCTACGTCCTGAGGAGAGTCGTCTGCCCCCTTGGATGGCCGCCTTTCTTCATTTAAGTACCTGAAATATTAGACATGCCTTTCTTGGTTATTGACGAGCAGGTTCGTTTTCTGAAATCTCGCGGTTTGGGTGTCGATGCGGATACTGACCCCACTCTGATGCTCGAAGGCTATTACTTGAATGTCAGATGGCGCCCCGTTCGATTAAGGTTGGGAACGTCTATACAAAGCAAGAACAACAGAACGGGCATCTTCCTAGTATTATTGATGCATATTGAAGTCGCCACTTTCCCGTACGTGCACGGAGGTCTTAGAGATGATTCTTGCGGACTGGAATGTATTTGCTTGCAAGTTTAGCGGCAATGAGCAGACTGCTTTTGAACAACTATGCTACTTGCTGTTCTGCAAATGGTATGGGCGCGAGACGGGCATATCCCGCTACATCAATAATCCTGGGATTGAAACTGACCCAATTGTGGTTGATTGCGATGTAATTGGATGGCAGGCAAAGTACTACCAGGTGGCTCTTTCGCAAAGGAAGCGCGAGCTAATTGATGCCGTGGATGAGGCCCATAAATGCTATCCAGAACTGACGCGCCTCATTTTCTATTGCAATAGGGATTTTGGTGCAGGGAAAACGTGCTCGGATGGTGTGCAGGATCCCGCAGCCAAAACGGAGACCGAGGACTATGCCGCCCGCCTTGGAATTAAAATCGATTGGTTTCTCGCATCCGCGTTTGAATCCTCGTTTGTGCTGATTGAGAACGAAGCAATAGCAAGGCACTTTTTCTCTACCGATTCGTCTGATGCCTTTGGCTTGGGACTTCGCCTTGTTGAGCAGAGCAAACGCTACCTTAACTCCATTGATGCTTCAGTTGTCATTAAAGGCAAGGAATTAAAAATCGACCGGAGCGATCTGCTCGAACAGGTCTGCGATGGTTTGCACAAGGGGAACAGCGTCGTGCTACTTACGGGTGATTCGGGTGTTGGTAAGACCGCGACCGCCAAAGATTTCCTGTCCTCGCTCGCTGATGATTCGGTTGCTGTCGTGGTGGACTGTCATGGAGCTGATGCTTGGAGGAGCGAGGAGGACCTGCTTGGCGGTTGGCGCGGGTTTGGGCTAAGTGATGTCCTACGTGCTTTTCAATCAACGGACAAGCGCTATCTGCTGGTTGATTCAGCCGAGTACTTGTTCGAATCGCAGAACCGTTCCCTTCCAGCTGCTTTACTTGGTTTTGCGCATGATGGAAACTGGTCGGTCCTCTTGACGGTTCGTTCTTCATGCAGAAGAGAAATGGAAGAACTCGTTCATGACGTGTTTGAGTCTGCTTATACAGTTGTTTCGGTTAGTGGCTTTAGCGAAGATCAGGCGCACGACTATCTTATTCGTTTAGGTTATGCGGACAAGTATTTTTCAATCGCATCCGTCCCTCCGTTCAGAAAGCCCATTATTGCCAAAGTCCTCTCAAAGGTGATGCCGGGGCAAATAACGTCAGAAGAAGCATTGAGAGATTTTGTCCTTAACGAGCTCTATCTCAAATGCGACAACGAAGCTGAATCTGCATTGAGAAAAGAGACGGTTTTCTGGATGGCGTCCCGTCGGCTTTCATTGGCCAAGATGAGCTTTACACCAGACATGAAAGTGCTCGAACGGTTTAGAAAGGCCGGGTATATCGTCAATTTTGATATGCAGAACGTGCGTTTCGCTCATGACTATTATGAAGAACTCGCAATCAGCGCGCTGTTGAATC
>ENA-OQHN01000686-OQHN01000686.1-human-gut-metagenome-genome-assembly--contig:-NODE-686-length-11206-cov-4.639859_pt1 | contig 11206 bp, 11 predicted proteins | sample MGYA00242564_ERZ504721 | MGnify/ENA primary metagenome ERZ504721 (study PRJEB26092, sample SAMD00036212) | human gut metagenome | host: Homo sapiens | study: EMG produced TPA metagenomics assembly of...
ATAAAAATTTAATAAAACATAACAATGAAAATTCTATCACGGTTGCAGGGCTTTGTCAACGGATAGGAAGGGAAAAGTGCCGGCGTTTTGGGCTCGGAGCTTGACTCATACATTTTTTTACCGATGCTGCGTAAAGAATGCGTAAACTGCAAGTTGCGAAATACGGCGTAAAATAGGGAGGTTTTCCCTGCTCGTTGAGGTTAACAATGCGCGGACTTGCGCAATTGTCGCCGTCTTATGAGTAAATGTGCTCGTGAACACTATTGACAAAAAATTTACAAAGAGATAGGATATACATAACAAAACTGTGTTCGAACACAATTTATAGAAAGTAAGAAAAATCCATATTTTAATTGTATTTATTGCTGAGTGGAGGAATGGAGAAATGAACACGAGCACAGCGGAAAAAGATAATAAAAAGATATCCAGTTCTTTTATTTACTTTTCGGCTCTTTTGGAGGTATTTTGTTTGGGTATGATATCGGCGTTATGACCGGGGCGCTGCCCTTTCTGCAGGACGACTGGGGGCTGCACGGCAATGCCAGTATTATCGGCTGGATTACGTCGGCCGTCATGTTCGGTGCTATCTTCGGCGGCGCGCTGGCAGGGCAGTTGTCCGATAAATTAGGCCGCCGCAAGATGATTTTGATTTCCGCGCTGATTTTCGTCGTCGGCTCTATCTTGTCCGGTATCGCTCCGGACAACGGTCAATATTATCTGATTGGCGTCCGTATTTTGCTGGGCTTGGCTGTCGGCGCCGCATCGGCCCTTGTTCCGGCCTATATGTCGGAAATGGCTCCGGCTCATCTGCGGGGCCGCTTGTCTGGCATCAACCAGACAATGATCGTATCGGGCATGCTGCTGTCGTACATTGTCGACTATTTGCTGAAGGATTTGCCTGAAATGTACGCCTGGCGCTTAATGCTCGGCTTAGCTGCTGTTCCGGCTATTATCTTGTTCTTCGGCGTCCTTCGCCTTCCCGAATCGCCGCGTTTTCTCGTCCGTCATAACTTATTGGATGCAGCCCGCCGTACGCTGAGCTATATCCGTCCCAGTGACGAAGTAGAACCGGAATTGAAACAAATTCAGGAAACCGTCGCCGCCGAAGCCCATGCTGCGCAAAACAGCTCCTGGGGAATGTTGTTCAGCGGCAAATACCAGTACTTGGTCGTCGCCGGCATCGGCGTCGCCGCGTTCCAGCAATTCCAAGGGGCCAATGCGATTTTCTATTACATTCCCCTGATCGTCGAAACGGCGACGGGACATGCCGCCAGCTCGCAGCTCATGTGGCCGATTATTCAGGGCGTTCTCCTCGTTTTGGGATCCCTCGTCTTCCTGGTCATTGCCGATAAGTTCAACCGCCGCACGCTGCTGAAAGTCGGCGGCACGATTATGGGCCTGTCCTTTATCCTGCCGGCTATCATCAACAGCATCATGCCGGACACGAACCCGATGATGATCGTATTCTTCCTGTGCATTTACGTTGCCTTTTATTCCTTTACATGGGCCCCGCTGACCTGGGTTATCGTCGGCGAAATCTTCCCGCTGGCCATCCGCGGCCGGGCGTCGGGCATGGCTTCGTCCTTCAACTGGATCGGTTCCTTCCTGGTCGGCTTGCTGTTCCCCATCATGACGGCTTCGATGCCGCAGGAAATCGTCTTCGCTATCTTCGGCGTCATCTGCATGCTCGGTGTGTGCTTCGTGACGAAATGCGTTCCGGAAACGCGCGGCCATACGCTGGAAGAAATCGAAGCGCAGGGAACGAAGAGAAGATAATTAATGTATTCCTTTACGGGAGAAAGGACTTGTCTCATGGATTTATTAAAGGTTGCAGCGAACATTAAAACCGGCGAAACGGCTTTAGGAATTGAACTCGGCTCGACCCGCATTAAAGCGGTTCTCGTCAATTACGACTGCCAGACCATCGCTTCGGGCAGCTACGGCTGGGAAAACGCCCTGCGCGACGGCGTGTGGACCTATTCGCTGGATGAAGTATGGAAGGGGATCCAGGCCTGCTATGCCCAGTTGGCCGCCGACGTGCAGAGCCGCTATCACGTGCCGCTGACGCGTATCGGTTCTATCGGCGTCAGCGCCATGATGCACGGCTACCTGGCTTTCGACGCCCAGGGTGAGCTGCTCGTTCCCTTCCGTACGTGGAGAAATAACATTACCGGTCAGGCCGCCAAGGCGCTGACGGAAACCTTCCATTTCAATATTCCCCAGCGCTGGAGCATCGCTCACTTGTATCAGGCTATCCTGAACGGCGAAGACCATGTGCCGCAGATTTCCTTCTTGACGACCTTGGCCGGATATGTCCACTGGAAGCTGTGCGGCGAAAAAGTCCTGGGCATCGGCGATGCGTCGGGCATGTTCCCGATTGATGAACAAAGCGGCACGTATGATGCGAAGATGCTGGATATTTTTGAAAACTTAGACGCTGTAAAACCCTATTCGTGGAAGCTTTCCGACTTGCTGCCGAAGGTACTGCGGGCCGGAGAAGGGGCCGGTACCTTGACGGAAGAAGGGGCGCGCCTCCTTGATCCGGCAGGCCGTCTGGAACAAGGCAGCCATATGGCTCCGCCTGAAGGCGACGCCGGTACGGGCATGGTCAGCACGAACAGCGTCCGCAAACGGACCGGCAACATTTCCGTCGGCACGTCGGCCTTTTCCATGAACGTATTGGACCGGCCGCTGCAGGGCGTCCATGAAGATATCGACGTCGTCACGACGCCTGATGGGGCTCCTGTCGCCATGGTACATACGAATAACTGCTCGTCGGACATCAACGCCTGGGTGGACCTGTTCGGCCAGTTTGCCGCGGCGACGGGCCTGGCGATCGGGCCGGACAAGCTGTATGAAACGCTGTTCAACCTGGCCGGCACGGCCGACAAGGATGCAGGCGGACTGGTCAACTACAGCTATTTGTCAGGCGAAAACGTAACGCGCATCGACAACGGCCGGCCGCTGTTCGTCCGTACGCCGCACAGCCGCTTTACCCTGCCGAACTTCATGCTGGCCCAGCTGTACGCAGCCTTTGCGCCGCTGAAAATAGGCATGGACATCCTGGTTCAGGAAGAAGGCATTGAAACGGACGTCATGATCGCCCAGGGCGGCCTGTTTAAGACACCGGTCATCGGGCAGCAGGTATTGGCCGACGCCCTCAACATGCCGATTACCATTATGGATACGGCAGGCGAAGGCGGTCCGTGGGGCATGGCCGTATTGGCCGTATACATGGAAGTCCGTCAGGATGGCGAAACGCTGGCCGACTTCCTCGATGAACGGGTATTCCGCCATCCGAAGAGCGTCACCTTGACGCCGAATGCCGAAGGCGTAGAAGGATGCAATGCCTTTATTGAAAACTATAAGCGGGCCTTGGCTGTTGAAGCAGAAGCGGGCCGCACGTTGGCAGATTAACCCTGCCGGGAGGGATATCATATGTTAGAAGAATTGAAGCAGCAGGTCTATGAAGCGAATATGCGCCTGCCGAAATTGGAGCTCGTCACCTTTACGTGGGGCAACGTGTCGGGAATCGACCGGGAAAAGGGCCTGTTCGTCATCAAGCCGTCGGGCGTAGAATATGAAAAGTTATCGCCTGCCGATATGGTCGTCGTAGATTTGGACGGCAAGGTCGTCGAAGGAGACTTAAATCCGTCGAGCGATACGATGACTCACGCCGTATTGTACAAGGCCTTCCCCAATATCGGCGGCATCGTCCACGCCCATTCTCCCTGGGCCGTATCTTTTGCCCAGGCCGGCGTAGACCTTGAAGCCATGGGAACGACCCATGCCGATACGTTTTACGGCGACGTGCCCGTGACCGACGCGCTGACAAAAGAAGAAATCGAAAGCGCCTATGAAGAAAATACGGGCAAGGTCATCGTCCGCACCTTTGCCGAACGGGGTATCGACCCCGATGCCGTTCCGGCCGTACTGGTAAAACAGCACGGGCCCTTTACGTGGGGACCGACGGCGGCAAAGGCCGTAGAGACGGCCAAGATTCTGGAAGTCGTCGCTGAAATGAACTACCACGCGCTCCAGCTCACGCGCGCCGACATCCGCGTGCCCCAGTACCTGCTGGATAAGCATTACTACCGCAAGCACGGGGCCAACGCCTATTACGGACAGAAAAAATAAAGAGTATCTATTATCAGTATTTCACATATATAAGGAGGAACCATCGATGTTACAAGTAAAAGATTATGAATTTTGGTTTGTCGCCGGCAGCCAGTATCTGTACGGCGAAGAACAGCTCCGCAACGTAGACCGCGATACGGAAGATATGGTCAACAAGCTCAATGCCAGCGGCAAGCTGCCCTATAAGGTCGTATACAAAGGCGTCATGACGACGGCCGACGGCATTACGCAGTTCATGAAGGACGTAAACTACAACGACAACGTAGCCGGCGTCATCACCTGGATGCATACGTTCTCGCCGGCGAAAAACTGGATTCGCGGCACTATGCTCCTGCAGAAACCGCTTCTCCATCTGGCAACGCAGTATTTGAACAACATCCCCTACGATACGATCGACTTCGATTACATGAACCTCAACCAGAGCGCTCACGGCGACCGTGAATACGGTTACATCAACGCCCGCCTGAATCTGAAGAACAAAGTTGTATACGGCTACTGGGAAGACGAAGACGTACAGGATGAAATCGCCAAATGGCAGGACGTCGCCGTTGCGTACAACGAAAGCTTCAACATCAAGGTATGCCGCTTCGGCGATACGATGCGCGACGTAGCCGTCACGGAAGGCGACAAGGTAGAAGCGCAGATTCGCCTGGGCTGGACCGTCGACTACTGGCCTGTCGGCGACCTCGTGCCGGTTATTAACAGCGTTAGCGACGAAGACGTACAGGCCGTATACGACCAGCTGAAGGAAGAATATACGATGGTCGTAGGCGACAACACGCCGGAAAAATTTGAACACAACGTCCGCGTGCAAATCAAAGAATATCTGGGCATCAAGCGCTTCCTGGATAAGGGCGGCTATACGGCGTTCTGCACGAACTTCCAGGATCTCTGCGGCATGGAACAGCTCCCGGGCCTGGCTGCGCAGCTGCTCATGAAGGAAGGCTACGGCTTCGCCGCTGAAGGCGACTGGAAGACGGCCGCCCTGACGCGCCTGCTGAAGATCATGGCTCACAACGACCGCACCGTATTCATGGAAGACTATACGCTGGACCTGCGTAAAGGCCACGAAGCAATTTTGGGCGCGCACATGCTGGAAGTCGACCCGACCATTGCCAGCGACAAGCCGCGCATTGAAGTGCATCCCCTGGATATCGGCGATAAAGAAGACCCGGCCCGCCTCGTTTTCACAGGCTCGGAAGGCGATGCCGTCAACCTGACGGTAGCCGATTTCCGCGGCGGCTTCCGTCTCATCAGCTACCCCGTAACGTGCCGCAAGCCCGAAGCGGAAACGCCTCACCTTCCCGTGGCAAAACAGCTCTGGACGCCGAAGGTCGGCTTGAAGAAAGGCGCTACGGCTTGGATTCACGCCGGCGGCGGCCACCATACCGTATTGAGCTTCCGCCTGACGGAAGAACAAATCCACGACCTGGCCGTCATGTTCGACTTGGACTTAGTAGAAATCTGCTAATCGTCAGCTTATAGTGTTACATCATAAAAAAGAGAGGCTCGCGAAAGCCTCTCGTTTTTATAAGATTACATATTTTCTGCAATGCGTATTTCGTTGTTCATGATATACCGTTCCCGGTCGGGGACGATGCCGTTGACCAGGTAATCGAAGACGAGCTGCATCGCCTTTTGGCCCTGCTGGTGGGGGTGCTGGTAGATGGCGGCCTTGATGTCGCCGGCCTTCATCATTTCCCGCGTCGTCGGGATGGTGTCGAAGACGAGGATGAGCAGGTCGTCCTTGCGGGGGCTGGCCAAGGCTGCCCGGCAGGTGCCGTAGGAGCCGCCGGAGGACAAGATGAGGAGGACGTTGATGTCCGGATACTGATGCAGCAGGTTTTTCGTCGCGTCGTACGACGAAATATCGTCGTCGTTGTCTTCGATGAGGGCCGTAATTTCATACTGGGGATCGCCGCCCAGTATTTCCTTGAGGCCCTGCAGGCGGTGGCGGTGGCCTAAGATCTTCAGCGAGCCCAGGACGACGCCGATGTGGCAGGGGCCGGGGGAAAACATCTTCAGCAGCGCCCCGATGGTGCGGCCGCCGTTTACGTAGTCGCTGCCCACATAGTAGTGGGTGCTGGCCTGCTCGATGTCGTTATTGATCGTGACGACGAAGATGCCGGCGGCGATGAGCTCGTTCAGCTTGGCTGCTATTTTCGGATCGTTGATGGGATTGATGATGAGGGCGTTGATCTGTCCCTTGATCTGATCGAGGATATGGCACTGTTCTTCTACGTCGTAACCCCGTACGGTGTGCCAGACCGTGCGCATGCCGTAGGACTCGTATTTCCGGGCCGCCTTTTCCAGGGCGTCGATGATGTCGTCAAAGAAACGGATGCTCTTGGAGGGCAGGACGACGGCGACGACGGGATTGCTCTTCTGCGCCGCCAGGGCCTTGCCGGCAGGGTTGGGCCTGTAGTGGAGCTTCTTGGCCATTTCTAGGATTAATTCGCGCTTTTCCGGCTTGACGTTGCCGCGGTTGTTTAAGACGCGGTCTACGGTGCCGCGGGATACGCCGCAGAGATCGGCGATTTGTTTTATCGTTACCATATATTTCCCTCCTGGGAATTACGAATGATGTAAATATATAATGTACACTAATTTTGTTTTCCCTATTTTAACACAAGGTGTGCGCGTGAACAAGTGCGCAAAAAGTCAAAAGAGGAGTGAATGACATGAGTGTTATTTCTAAAAAAGACTTCGGCTGTCTGTCAGACGGCAGGCCCGTCTTCCTTTATACCCTGACCAACGCCAACGGCACGGCTTTGTCCATCTGCACGTACGGCGGCCATGTCCAGGCTCTGCGGACGAAGGACGCCGACGGTACTGATGTCGACGTCGTCCTGGGTTATGACGATGTCGAAACCTATGTGAACGAAGACAAATATATCGGAGCCCTTATCGGCCGCTGCGGCAACCGCATTGCCCGGGGCCGTCTGCACATCGGCGGCAAAGAGTACCAACTGGAATGCAACAACGGCCGCAATCACCTGCACGGCGGCACCCTGACCGGCTTCAATAAAAAGCTCTGGCAAGCCGAAGAAACGGCAGAAGGGCTGAAACTGACCTATACGAGCCCCGACGGAGAAGGAAATTATCCCGGCGCCCTTCAGGTCGCTGTCTGGTATGATTTGACGGACGACGACGCCGTTACCATCCGCTACGAAGCTGTCAGCGACGCCGATACGGTATGCAACCTGACGAACCATACCTATTTCAATCTGAACGGCTGCGGCAGCGGTTCCGTCCTCGACCAGGAAATCCAGCTGTTCAGCGATTTCTTCACGGAAAGCGATGCCGAATCCCTGCCGAACGGCAATATCGTCGCCGTCGCGGGCACGCCGATGGATTTGCGGGAGCTGACGCCGATTGGCCGCCATATCGACGACGACTACGTCCAGCTCCGCCAGGCCCGCGGCTACGACCACAACTGGATCGTCCGCCGCGATGAATCCCAGGCCGTGCCTACGCCCTATGGCACGGTATATCCCATGGCCTATGCCGTCGGCAATCGGACAGGCATTACGCTGACGGCCTATACGAGCCAGCCTGGCGTACAGTTTTATACGGGCAATTACCTCGACGGCACGCCCTTGGGGAAGGGCGGCGCAGTCTTTGACCGCCGCAGCGGCTTCTGCCTGGAAGCGCAGTATTATCCCAATGCGCTGGAACATCCGGAATTTCCCCAGCCCATCTTGAAAAAAGGCGATGTGTGGAAGGCCCTGACGATATACAAATTAGGACGAAAATAAAGACATATAAAAAAGATGAGAATGCAGCTGCAGGCAGTCTCATCTTTTTTATATGTCAGTATATACGTGTGTATTGGTTGGTCAGGGCAGCGATTCGGAGAAGTCGAGGCCGGCGTCTGTCGCGTAGTACGTCCCTTCCTTGTCTCCGTGCTCGATGTATTTTTTATCCAGCAAGGTCTGAATGACATCCATGTCGGCCGGGTTTGGAGCGAAGATTTCTTCGGCCGTGCATTCTTCCCGTTCGACAGCGGCGACGACGGCGGCGAGCCGTTCGTCCTGCGTCGGCATGCCGTAGGCGAAATGGATGGTCGGCAAATACAGGGGATAATCCTGCTTGGCTTTGATGAGGAACTGGCCGGCGGCCATGGCGGCGCTGATGGGCGTTTTGTTCGTCCATTTCAATGTTCATTTCCTCGCTGATCGCTGTCAGCTTGTTAGACGGGAAATGGTATAATGTCTTGGCTGCTTCCATCGTGTCGATAAAGCGCAGGCACGGCGCGTCGATGCTGTATATTTTCAGCGCATGAGCGATGCAGCCCATGACGAAGGGCGCGTTGTGGGCGACGAGGGTGCGGCCGACGAAGTAGTCTTTCATGCCGGCTTCCCAGTATTCGCCGAATTCGTCGGCTTTGCGGAGAACATCCCAGGTCAGTTCGGGATATTTTTTATTGGTAATGTTGTTTTCCGGCGGGCGGACGTAAAAATAGTGGGTGTTTTTCAGCTGGCCCTTTTCAAACTCGGCGAAGCCGATGAGGCAGACCGAGTAGGGCTGCTCGTTGGCCAGGACCAGGGACAGGGCCGTAAACTGCTGGGGATAGCGGCGAAGGGCGTCCGAGGCGTCGATGGGATAGGTGTAGTAGCCCTTCTGCGGCTGGACGTCGTATTGATGCAGGTTTTCTACCTGTACGTGCTGTTTCGTTTCCAGGTCCTTTTGCCGGGCCGCTTTTTTGCGCTTTTTGCGAAACGACGAAAGCAGGGAGTAGAGGACGGCAGCGATGAAGAGAATCGTGAGCAAGGTGCCGCCGGTGTGAAGCAGTGAATCCATGGCTATTCATTCCTTTTCGTTGAAGATGGGGGCTGTTTAGTAAAGGTGTGATAAAATGTCATGCTGTAGCAGGTAAAGAAGGCGTTGTCGGCAGCCTTGCCGTTTACGGAATAGCGGTCGCAGGCGTTTACGGCCGGGTCGGGCAATATGATCTGCTTGGTTGGCAGGCCTTTGTCGATCGTACAGCAGCGTCGACAGCGTTTGCGCTTTGACGGTCTGGGCTTTAAAGTTGTAGAAAAACTTGTTTTCATATCCCGAAGCGACGTTCGTCGTGTAATCGTACGTCACGACGGTGGCCTTGATGATATAATACGGCGGGTCATAGCGGATAGACTGGATGGAGTTCATGTCGACGTAGGATTCCGTCGTGTCGTCGTGGCCTACCTGGATATAGCGGGGATTGTCGTCGAAAAACATGGCCGCCGCCAGGGCTGTGCCGGCCATGAGAAAGACGGCCAATAACGCGGTTATTTTCTTTAGCAAACGAAACGCTCCTTTCCATAACGAGGTACCCTTTTATTATACGAAAAAGGAAAAAATTTACAACAGGCGGAGGGGCAGAATAGGCAGGAAGACGTAAATTTTTTAAAAATCCCCGGTAGGAATTTGTCTTCTGAAGGTCGAATTAATACTATAGTAAGAGCATGTCGATTTGTTTTCGTTCGTGATAAGGTCTGATTGGCATGTATAACTGTAAGGAGGGATTACGTTGGGAAAGAAAATTGAAGAACGTCCTTTGCGTGCGGCTATTTTGACTATCAGCAATAGCCGGACTTTTTCGGATGATACAAACGGCCTGATGATTCAGTCGGCTCTGACAAACCGGGGGCATCAGGTCGTCGATTACGCTATCGTAAAAGATAATAAAGAGGATATTACCCGTCACATCCACGAATGGGTGTGCAGCGTCGACGTCGTCATTACGAGCGGCGGCACGGGCATCGCCAAGCGGGACGTGACGCTGGAGGCGATAGAGCCTCTCTTTGAAAAGAAAATTCCCGGATTTTCCGAAATGCTTACGTATTTCGCCTATCGCCGCGTCTGCGGCGTGCAGGCCATGGCCTACCGCTCGACGGCCGGCCTGGTCCATCAGTGCATGGTATTTTGCCTGCCCGGCCTGCCCAGCTTGATTAAAGTAGGCATGGAAAAGATCATCCTGCCGGAACTGTTCCACTTATATACGGAAATTAAAAAGTAAGAGCCTTAGTCTGGAAGGGCGTGTCTGCGGCACGCCCGATTTTTATGAGGGGAGGCAGCTATGAAATCGAAGCTGATTGTCGTGACAGGCGGCGCGCGCAGCGGCAAGAGTCTGTTTGCCGAAGAATATCTGGCGTCCTGCTCCGGCCGCAAGGCCTATGTCGCGACGGCCCAGATATTAGATGAAGAAATGAAGAAGCGAGTTGCCGAGCACCGCAGCCGTCGTCCGGAAGACTGGCAGACACTGGAGATATCCTCCGGCCTGAGCGCGGCGTTTCCTGCCGTATTGGAGCAGGCCGATGCCGTCCTCGTCGACTGCCTGACGCTGTATCTTTCAAATTATCTGTTTGCTCATGAAACGGCCGGGGACGAGGAGATACTGCAGGGGGCGCTGCAGGAAATGGAGAATATCATCGGGGCCGTCCGGCAGACGACGGATAAGACGGTGATTTTCGTGACCAACGAGCTGGGATGCGGCATCGTGCCGATGAGCCACATAAGCCGCCTGTACCGGGACGTCGTCGGCAAGGTCAACCAATATGCCGCCGGGCAGGCCGACGAGGTGTACTGGACCGTCTGCGGCATTCCCGTAGAGATCACGCGGCTGAGAGCGTCCGTTCAGACGGGAGGCTGCCGATGAAATCTTTTTTTATTGCCCTGCAGTTTTTATCGCGCATCCACGTCGTGACCCAGACTGTCTGGACGGAGGCGGACTTTGGCCGTTCGGTCATATTTTTCCCCCTCGTAGGGACCGTTATCGGTGCAGTCCTTTGCTTGGCCTATGCCGGCATATCCCTGTGGTTTTCCCAGCCCTATACGGCTGTTCTCCTGGTACTGTGCTGGCTGTTTGTCACGGGAGGCCTTCATGCCGACGGCCTCATGGATACGGCTGACGGGCTGTTTTCCGGGCGGAGCCGCGAGCGCATGCTGGAAATACTCAAGTGGCCCAGAGACTACAGCGTGCCGTAGATGCGGTCGCCGGCATCGCCCAGGCCGGGGACGATGTAGGCGGCTTCGTTGAGGTGGTCGTCAATGGCGCAGGTATAGATATGCACGTCGGGGTCTTTCT
>ENA-OQHN01000687-OQHN01000687.1-human-gut-metagenome-genome-assembly--contig:-NODE-687-length-11204-cov-12.490747_pt1 | contig 11204 bp, 8 predicted proteins | sample MGYA00242564_ERZ504721 | MGnify/ENA primary metagenome ERZ504721 (study PRJEB26092, sample SAMD00036212) | human gut metagenome | host: Homo sapiens | study: EMG produced TPA metagenomics assembly of...
GTCTACTTCTTTCTCTATGTATCGCTCAGCTTTGAGCCATCCGGCGGGCCTTCCGCCGTCTGCCTTCACGATTTCCGGTTGTTCTCCTTCGATTGAACCGTAGTGCGAAAGCCTTTTCTCAGTATATGGTTTTCTCCAGATTTTGCAAAATCGCTTTCGCACATCAAAATGCAAAGGTATTCACGTCGATAAAACCGTTATAAATAAACGATTCTTAGCATTCTAAGAATCGTTTATGACAGCAAAAATGACGTGAGATGCAGAAAATGCGAAAGAAAAATGTGTTTATTTTTGCAAATGCGAAAGTTTCGCATTTGCAAGTGAAAATGTCAGCAATCGGCTACATAAAGCCGTTTTGTCCACTTTTTGACACGATGCGAAAACTTTCGCAGTTTTGTCGTATAATATTACGCAATACAAGGGCGGCGAAGCGCGTCGACGCGCAGCCAACGTTTTCGCCACACCGTAAAAAGGGGGAAACATCATGGCAACTGCAGATACTCACTCAACAGCAAGGCTTGAAGATGTAGCAGCGCTGGCCAACGTGTCTTTGGCAACGGCTTCAAAGGCGCTGCATGGCAAACCGCGCGTCAGTGAAGACACCCGCGAGCGCGTGATGGAGGCAGCGCGGCAACTCAACTATTCCCCGAACAAGCTGGCGCAATCGTTGGCAAGCGGCAGAAGCGGAACCATCGGTTTGGTCACTTCCGATCTGCAAGGCCGTTTCTCCACGCCTATTCTTATTGGCGCCGAAAACGAGCTGCGCGCACAATCGACATCGGTACTACTCGCCAATGCTCGCGGTGACGATGCGCTGGAACGCAGCCATGTAGAGAAACTGCTGTCGCTGAAAGTGGACGGCCTGCTGATTGTGCAGTGCGAGACGAATCCGCGCCCGTCGCTGGGGCGTGATTGGGGCGTGCCGCTGGTGTATGTGTATGGTCCTTCCACCGATATCAACGATTGTTCGGTGACGTGTGACAATGTGGACGCCGGGCGCATGGCCGTGAATCATCTGATTTCGTGCGGACGCAACCGTATCGCCATTATTGGCGGCGATGAAACGTATACGGCCTCCACCGACCGCACCAAGGGCGCGTTGGAAGCGTTGGCCGAGGTTGGTTTGGAACCGGCTGGCCCGATTCGCTATGGCCGTTGGGACGAGAATTGGGGGCGTGCCGCCACCAGACTGCTGCTCGACCAAGGCGTGAAGTTCGACGCCGTGGTATGCCAGAGCGATCAGCTGGCACGAGGATGCATTGACGCGTTGAAGTCGCAGCATCTACGCATTCCTGAGGATGTGGCGGTGATCGGCCACGATAATTGGGACGTGCTCACCAAAAGCTCCCGCCCGCCGCTGACCAGCATCGACAATGAAACGGAACTCATCGGCCGCAAAGCTGCCCGCTACCTGATGGACGCCATCAACGGCCAGCCCCACCACGGCACGGAATACCTCCCCTGCCGCCTCATCCAACGCGAATCCACTCTCCCCCTAGACTAGCGTCATCGCTTTTTGTTGGAACGTCCCTTGAAGTAAATGTCGAACACGATCCAGACGGACAAAACGAACGCGATCACATAGCCGAGGAAACCAACGATCGGAATACCGAAAATCACCGGTTTGATGCCCGCATAGTACACGATCGACGAGCCGATGAACAATCCGACGACGATCAGCGCCATCGTAAGCCTGTTCACCATGTTGGCAAGCAGATGGATCGGTTCCTGCGAGCCGACCATCTCCATATTCACGCGCAACTGGCCGCGCGTAAGCATACGGGAGGCCACTTTCAGCTCATTGGCGGCAGCGAGCAGACTGTGCAGCGCCTGATGACCTTCGATAACCAGCGATTTCGCCTCATCCTTGGCGAAATCCTTCTTCGACGTGCTTGCGGCGATATGGTCGGAGATGATCTGAATCATATTCACGTCTGGAATGAACTCGTCGAGCAGGCCTTCCAAAGTGACCAGCGCACGCCCGACGGTGGTGACGGTGCTCGGCACTTCAATGCCGTGTCGTTGCGCCATTTGCGTCAACGCGGTGAGCATGGCGGCGATATCCAGCTCGGCCAAATCCACTGTGCCGAATTCCTTGACGATCACGTCCAAGTCGGCCAATAACGCCGGATAATCCTCCGGATCGGCCTCGGCACCGGCGAAACGCAGCAGACCGTCGGCAAGCGCGGGCGAATCCTGTTTGGCGACCGCGAAAATCATGTCTTTCAAGACGGAACGGGTTTTGGCATTAAGCCGGCCCGTCATGCCTAGGTCGAGCAGCACGATCTGCCCACCGCGCACCATGATGTTGCCGGGGTGCGGGTCCGCGTGGAAGAAGCCTTCGTCAAGCACTTGCGTGGCGTAATTGTCGACCAGTTTGGTGCCGATTTCCTTCAGATCGTAGCCCGCTTCGATGAGCTCATCAGGATGCGAGACGGAAATGCCTTCGACGTAGTCCATGACCACCACGTGTTCGGTGCACAGGTCGGAGTATGGCTTCGGGCAGTCCATGTATTTGTAGCGTTCGCAGAATCGTTTGAATTCCGCCAGATTTCGCGCTTCGATCATGAAGTCGGTTTCGGCTTCGAAGGTGTCCCACAGTTCTTCGACCACGCCGGAGAGATCGACCACTTGGGCGCTGGGCATGGTTTTGGCGGCTATTCGTGCGATGGTGCGCATGATGGACACATCCTGTGCCATGGTTTCGCGCACACCCGGGCGTTGCACTTTGACGGCCACATCTTCTCCGGTAGTGAGTTTCGCACGATGCACTTGCGCGAGGCTTGCCGATCCGAGCGGTGTGGCGTCGATATGGTCGAAGATTTCGCCTGCCGGGCGTCCGTATTCGTCTTCCAGCACTTGCAGGACGGTGCCGTACGGCATGGGGTCGGCGTCGGCGCGCAGTTTGGCGAGTTCGTCGCAGAACGATTGCGGCAGGATTTCGGAGCGCATGGATAGGATCTGCCCGACTTTCACGAAAGTTGGGCCAAGCGCTTCGAACATGAGCCGCATTTTGACGGGGGTCAGGCCGTGCACAATGTCGAATTGGTTGACGATTTGCGCGATTTGCGCAAGTCGCTTCAGTTTGCCTCGACGAGTCAGGTGGTAGCGCTGCGAGAATGAGTCTTTACGCGGGCCGAACAGTCCGATGGTTTCGGATTGCGTAAAGGTTGCGTCGTTCTGCTTGCCTTGCGATTGCGGGATTCCCGTTTTTCCCGCGGATTTGGCTGCCGTTGCCGCAGCCGCGTCGGACGAGGGGTTCGCCGTCGGATTGATCACCGCGTTGACTCGGTCGGAAAGTGTGACCGGCTCCACGCTTTCGGGTCGGGCCGCATCCGGCTCGATCGGAGAATTCAAAGACATATCGCTGCTCGCAAACGTTGGTCGGATTACGATGAGTGGGATTCATGAGGAGACTTGCGTCCCGCGTATTTCATGCGATTCGCATGTTTCGCACGTTTCTTACGTTCCGCACACGGCCGTTCGCATGTTTCGCAAGTTCCGCATAACAAATCGCCGTCTGAACGTGATGCGACGAGCAGACGGCGATGTGAACGATTGAACGTTACTCGGCTTTGGCTTCAGGTTCGGCTTCCTTGGTTTCCTCTGCAGCCTTGGCTTCAGAGGATTCCTTGACCTCCGCGACCTTGTGCTTGAGTTCGGCGTTGAGGGCCTTGCCCTGTTCGACGGTCAGCTCGCCCTTCTTGACGAGATCATCAACGATTTCCTGGCTCTTCTCAACCGTGGTCGCCAAAGCGCCAACGCCGGCGAGGAAGACCTTACGCAGGCCGTCACCAAAATCAAAATCAGCCATGATTACCTCCTTAGGTGATGGTGGTACCCACTCTATCGCATTTTCTTCACAAATAACGTCAACGAAACTAGTCAATCGTTACAATTCTGCGGAAGACTCGCTGCCGTATGCTCACAGCGTACGAAAACGCGAAAACTACGAAACAGCGCGAAAACAATCAGCGCGGGCGTGACATGGCCACGCGACGCGCATTGCTGGCAATCGTGTTGATGCGATCAAGTTCCGCACGCTGCGCTTCCGTCTGCCCTGCAGCGGCCGGATCGAACGAACCATACCGGCGTTCTGCGGCGGTGCGGATCAGAAAATCGGCGATCGCGGGGTTTTTCGGCAGCAGCGAGCCGTGCATGTATGTGCCGATCACATTGTTGACGCGGGCGCCTTCCGTATGATCCTCGCCATTATTGCCGGTGCTATCCGCGTCGACGGTGCCGAGCGGCTGCACGCCTTCGCGCAGGAAGGTTTGGCCGGAATGGTTTTCGTAGCCGATGATGTCACCGAAATCGGCGGAATGCTCGGTCAGATTGCCGATCATGCGCACTTCCTGCCCGACCGTGTACGCGCCGATCACGCCGATGCCGTCGAGTCGGGAGCCATCCACCGTTTCGAAATATTCGCCGAACAGCTGGTACAGACCGCAAATCATGAGCATGGGGGTGCCGCCGGCGGCCAGCGATCGCAGCAGGTCGGCGCGTTTGAAGAAGTCGTCGATGATTTTCTTCTGGCCGGTGTCTTGGCCGCCGCCGCCCAGAATCATGTCGACGTGTTCGGGCCACGCGTCGCCCTGATTGTAGGCGTGCACGCGCGGCTCGTAGCCGTATAGGGCGAGACGGCGCTGGATGGTGAGCACGTTGCCGGAGTCGCCGTAAATGTTCATGTCTTTCGGATATAGCGACACGATGTCGATTACCTGGCTCATATCGTCTCCCTCATGCGGTTCATACGTTCTTCATGCGTTTTCATGCGTTGCGCGGATTCGCGCTGTTATTTGCCCACGCCAGCGTCGGCGACTTCGGCGATTTTGCCGAGCGCGGCTCGCGTTTTGAGCATTGCCGTGTATGTGCAGTAAATGTGCTTGGGGGTGCCCGGATTCGCGTTCACGAACGTTGAGACGGCCTCTTCAAGTTCCGTGTTGACGCTATTCACCGGCACCTGATCGTATTCGAGGCGCAACGCCATGTCCCAGGCACGCACGCCCGAAACCATGGCCACACCGGTGTCTCGCAGCGAGGAGAAGTCCACGTCCCACAGCCAGCTCATGTCACGCCCGTCGGCGTATTCGTCGTTGATGGCGATCATGGTGTCGCAGCCTTCAGGGGTGAAGGATGCGAGCGACAGACGGAATCCCATGGGGTTTTTGACGAGCAGCAGCTCCACTGGCGAGCCGTTCACGTCGATGACCTCGCCGCGTCCGAACGCCGGAGTGACTTCGGCTGCCGCGTCGATCATGGCTTGCGTGGTGGAATGCGCGAAGTCGATCATGCGCTGTGAGATTCCCACTTGTCGCAATAGTTCGTCGGTTACGTTCTGCTCGAACGGCAGGAACATTGCTTGCGCATCGGCCACGACCGCTCGCACGACGGCCAGCGCGGCCGCCGCGTTGTACAGGTTGTACACGCCTTCCAGTCTCACACCGGTTTCGTACGTTTCACCGTCGATGCCGAAACTGGCACGATGGTCGCCCACGGCAAGCAAGGTCACGTCAGCTGGTAGCTGTTCCGCAATTGCCGCATCTCCCGATTTTTCTGCATTTTCCCCAGTTTTCGCAATCGCTGCAGCATCGTCAATCTCAATATTTGCGGACGATGCAGTATCGACTGTCGTGCGCATGTCGTCGTCGGACGGGAAGAAGCTGCGCAACGACCCGTCAAGACCGAAATAGCGCACTTCCACACCATCTTCAGTATGTGCGACGTCAGCAAGTCGTGCGATGCGTGGATCCTCACGATTGAGCACTACGGTTCCGGTGGTCGCTTCGGCGGCTTTGCTCAGCAGTCGTGCGGTATTGTCGATTTCGCCGAAACGGTCGAGCTGGTCGCGCATCACGTTGAGCAGCAGGCAGTAGTCGGGTTGCACTTGTTTGACGAAATGCACCGCGTACGCTTCGTCGAGTTCCAGTACGGCGATGTCGGCGTCCAGTTTGCCGCCGAGCGAGACTTCGGCCAGCAGCGACGAGACCACGCCGCGGGTGAAATTCGATCCGGTCGGATTGGTGAATACCTTCAATCCCAACGATTCCAGCATGCTTGCCACCATGCGCGTGGTGGTGGTTTTGCCGTTCGTGCCAGACACGAGCACCACGCCAAGCGGTAGCTGCTGCAGGGTGCGTGCGAGGAATTGCGGGTCGATCCGTTCCACGATTTTGCCGGGGAACGCGCTGCCGCCGCCATGTGCCAGGCGGGAGGCCGCACGCACGGCCTTGCCGATCAACGGCGTTGCGAATGAGTTCCACGCCATGCTATACCTCCTGTTGGCTCTGGTAGTCCTGCGGCATATCTTTGAACTTGGAGTATGCGCCAAGGAACGCGAGATTGAACGTCTGCGTCGGACCGTTACGATGCTTCGCCATGATGATATCGGCCTCGCCCGGGCGATCTTCCTTGTCGTAGGCGTCCGGCCTGTGCACGAGGAACACCACGTCGGCGTCCTGTTCGATAGAACCGGATTCGCGCAAATCCGAAAGCTGCGGCTTTTTATCCTGACGCATTTCGGGGCCACGGTTCAGCTGGCTCAGCGCCACCACCGGCACTTCCAATTCCTTGGCAAGCAGCTTCAATGCACGCGAGAAATCAGACACTTCCTGCTGACGGCTTTCCACGGCCTTGCCGGAAGTCATGAGCTGCAGGTAGTCGATCACCACTAATTTCAGATCGTTCGTCTGCTTCAATCGGCGGCATTTCGCACGGATCTCCATCAAACTCATGTTCGGACTATCGTCGATGAATAATGGTGCGTTCTGCAGTTTATCCTGTAGATTATTGAGGATATTCCAACGTTCCTGCGTGATTTCTTCCGCTCGGCGCATGGCTGACAGCGGAATATTCGCTTCCGCCGAAATGATTCGTTGCGCAAGTTCGGTTTTGCTCATTTCCAAGCTGAAGATCACGGACGTCATATTGTGGTGCAGCGCCGCAGCTCGCGCGAAATCAACGCCGAGCGTGGACTTACCCATGGCCGGTCGGCCTGCAACGACGATCATCTGGCCCGGCTGCAGGCCTTGCGTCACGTCGTCGATGTCACGGAATCCGGTTGGCACGCCTTTGGAAACCTCGCCGTTTTGCAGTCGGTCGATTTGGTCGAGGGTATCGGTGATGACGGTGCCGATCGGCGCGTAATCCTGCCTCACTTTGCCGGTCGACATTTCGTAGACTTCGGCCTGTGCCAGGTTGACGACGTCTTCGGCTTGGGATCCTTCGGCGGTGTAGCCGAGCTGTGCGATTTTGGTGCCGGCTGCGATCACATTGCGCAGGATGGCACGCTGGTGGATGATGTCGGCATAGAAGGTTGCGTTGGCTGCGGTCGGCACGGATGCGACGAGGCTGTGCAGATAGTCGGATCCCCCCACTTTTTCGAGGTCGCCGTCTTTGAGCAGCTGGTTGGCCACCAGCACCGCGTCGACGGGCTGCGATGCGGAGAACAGGTTGATGATGGCTTCGTACACGGTTTGGTTGCGCGGCTGGTAGAAGTCGGTGATGTCAATCATCTGCGAGACTTCGCCGATGGCGTCTTTGCTCATGAGCATGCCGCCGAGCACCGCCATTTCGGCGGCGTCGTCATGTGGCGGCACACGGTCGAAGATGGCGTCGCGAATAGCCGTTCCCGACGCGCCGGAAATGCTGCCATTGCCTGAAAAACCGCGGTTTTGCCCTTGATTCAGGCCATTGTTCCAAGAATTGCTCTCCGCCATGCTTCTCCAGCTCTTCGATGTGTGGTGTACCGGGAAAAACCATAATACCTGTGCCACTTCACGAATGATGTTGCGATGAGATTCTGGAGGAATCTCCGCATTGGCAGGATCGGAATCACCCGACACGCGCGAATCGGTTCGCTGTGGATAAGAAAGCCGAAAAAACCCGAGTTATCCACATACTGGGGATAACTATGTGGAAAACATATCGAGTTATCCACCAAATGGGGATAACCAAGTGGACAACTTGGGGACATCTTCCGTACGGGTGCCCATTCCCCCGGTTGTGACTTGCTTAAGTGAACCGAAGGTGATATGTTCCCCACTTTTTCTTAAACGATGGGTTTCCGACGACGCGGCGGGTACCGCATCGGCAATCATGTCGCTTTGCCGGGCATTCGCTCACAGCCTACGCGGCCTCACATGTGGTAGCGGGTGGCGTTGTACATGGTTCGGACAAGGGTTTCGCGCCATTTACTCCAGCCGTACTGTTTGGAAATGGTCTCGCCGGCCGTGGCACCCAACGACGAACCGTCAGCACGAGTCAGATCGAACAGCATGTCAAGCAGCAGCGGATCATGATCAAGACGAGACGCCAACTCGTCACCAACATTCGGATCATTCGGATTCTGACCAGTCGCAAACTCCGACAACGTAAGATGCTCACGCACCAACAACGTGACCCACCAAATAATGTCACGGTCAAAACCCATGCGTTTCAACACCATGGACGCATGACGCGCACCCTCCGCCGCATGATCGGCAACCCCCGGACGCTTGCCGACATCATGCAAAATACCAGCCAACAGCAACGCCTGATAATGCCGATCATCATAACGGTTTCCACGAGGTGTTTCACGACCAAGCCGCGTGACCACCTCAACCGAATGACGGTCAATCGTGTAACGGTGCGCGGCCGAAGCGCTCGGACGATTACGAATCGCCAGCCATTCCGGAATCAGCCGACCCGGAATATCGACAAAATCAATCTCCTCCCACACCTGCAACAACGCGGGACCGCTCGCAAGCAAACGCAAGAACAGACTACGCGACTCATCATTCCACGTGCGATCATCGATCGGACACGACTTCAGATTCTGCAACGTGCCGGGCGCGATCGGCAGACCAAACTCAGCCGCAGCAACAGCAGCCCGCAACGCAAGACACGGATCGGACTTCGGATCGGCACCCGGCGCAAGCACGATCTCCTCCTCATGCTTGGCGATACCGGGCGCAATCACATCAAACGTAGGCGCCTGACGCTTACCGCCGCCACGAGGCTGGAACACCTGGAAAAACGCAAAACGAGGCTTCTCATGAGTCAACGAATGCTCAGCGCGAGAAGCCGTGGAATCAAGCGAAAACGCGATCTGGCGACCAACACGCGCAAGCAACGTCTGCAAATCATCAATCGACTTCGCCTCACGCTCGCCATTCGGCAACGTCGGATCAGCCAAACCCAACATCGCCGAAACCTTCGCCTGATAAGGAGCGAGCAACATGTTCGTGTCTTTATTGGCCACCAAATGAATGCAATCGCGCACATCCAGCAACCGTTCGACGGCATCGTCATACTGGCCGTGCGGGCGGTCGGCAAGCCAAGAAGCGGCAAGCGCGGAGACCAGCACGGAATCGCGCAAACCGCCGCGAGACTCCTTAATATCAGGCTGATTGCTATACGCCATACGGCCGAACTCATCCAAACGAGACTTGGCGGAGCCCAACAATTCGGGCAAGCGCTTACGTGCGGCCCTACGCCAACGCTCCAAAATGGAGACGGCCGTGGATTCGATCAGCTGCGTATCGCCCGCAATCGGCACCACATCCAGCCAACCCATCGCAGCAGGCAAATCATGGTCGGTCACCGCCTCGCACTGCGCGCGGGTACGCACCGACTGGTCAAGATCAAGACTCGAATCCCAAATCGGATACCACAATTTGTTGGCAAGCTCATTGAGCTGCCGGTCAGTGAGTGCGTGAGGCTCATAAATGACCACCAAGTCAAGATCGGAACTCGGTCCCACTTGGCCGCGGGCCAACGAACCCACCGCGCCAAGACCAATGCCGGACTGCGGAACGTCAAAAGACACCGTCTGGCAAGCCTCCTGCCACAATTGTTTGAGGCAATCCATGGCCAGATCCGTACGAGCCTTACGTTTCGCCGCACCATTGCGGTACACGCCGTCGGCATCCGGCTGACTCATATCCATGAAACGTTGTTTAAGACCATCAACCGCTGAAGTCATAGCAAATCCTTGAAAATCTTCGCAAAAGCAAGCAAATCTGAGCAGATAAAGCGAAAGCGGGGAAATACGAAGCAAAAAATATGACGCGAAAATCGTATGAAAATCCCCGCACGGCGCGAAGCACGTACGGGGATCTGTCTATTGATACCCCAAACCCAAGCCCGGGGTCCTTAATATCTATCCGAATGAATTATCAGATAGCGGCAGAGCCGGTCTCGCCGGTGCGCACGCGGGTCACCGAATCAAGCGGAGCAACCCAGACCTTGCCGTCGCCGATGGTGCCGGAGCCGGCGGACTTGACGATCACACCGACCAGAGTCTCGGCATCGGCGTCGTCGGACAGCACCTCGATGCGAATCTTCGGAATGAGATCCACGGTGTATTCGGCGCCACGGTAAACCTCGGTGTGGCCACGCTGGCGGCCGTAACCGTTAGCCTCAGACACGGTCAGACCGTGAACACCTGCGGCAGCGAGGGCTTCCTTGACATCGTCAAGCTTATGCGGCTGAATGATAGCGGTAATGAGCTTCATCTCACTTCACCTCCTTGAGGACGGAGCTGGCGGTACCAGCAAAATCGTAAGCACGTTCGCCCTGGTCGGCAAGATCGATGCCGCCGACTTCCTGAGCTTCGGTGACACGCCAGCCAATCGTCTTCTCCAGAGCGAAGGCGATGATGCCGGTGACAACAGCGGACCAGATGATGGCAACGAGGGCAACAAGGAGCTGCACAACCAGCTGCTTCCAGTCGCCGCCTGCGAACAGGCCGGTGCCTTCGCCGAAGAAGCCGATGAGCACGGTGCCGGTGAAGCCGCCAACGCCGTGGACGCCGACAACGTCGAGAGAATCATCGTAGCCGAGCTTGAACTTCAGGCCGCAAGCGAGGCAGGTAAGCACGCCGGCAATGGCACCGAGCACGATGGCCCACAGCGGGGAAACCACATCGGCGGCCGGGGTGATGGCGACCAGACCTGCGACGATGCCGGAAGCGGCACCCATTGCGGTGTAGTGGCCGGTGCGGATCTTCTCGGTGAAGCCCCAAGAGAGCATTGCGGCGGCGGTTGCGGCGGAAGTGGAAACCCAAGCGTAGCCTGCGGTGCCGTTGGCAGCGAACGCGGAACCGGCGTTGAAGCCGAACCAGCCGAACCACAGCAGGAAGGCGCCGAGCATGACGAACGGAACATTGTGCGGGCGGAACGGCTGCGTGCCGAAGCCCTTACGCTTGCCGATGATCAGCACGA
>ENA-OQHN01000690-OQHN01000690.1-human-gut-metagenome-genome-assembly--contig:-NODE-690-length-11174-cov-2.962343_pt1 | contig 11174 bp, 13 predicted proteins | sample MGYA00242564_ERZ504721 | MGnify/ENA primary metagenome ERZ504721 (study PRJEB26092, sample SAMD00036212) | human gut metagenome | host: Homo sapiens | study: EMG produced TPA metagenomics assembly of...
TTTTCAGTGGGGGTGATGATGAAGTTGGCCGGGGCAAAATTCACCTCGGCGGCGTGCTCCACGCTGGAAGTCTCGCGGCCGGCCATGGGGTGGCTGGCGATGAACTCCACCCCCGCCGGGCACAGCGCCTGCACCGGCTCCACAAGGCCGGTCTTGACGCCGGAAACATCCGTAAAGATGCACCCGGGCTTGAGCAGGGAACCGTAGGTTCGGAACCAGTCCAGCAGCGCGGTGGGGTACAGGCCAAAGATGATATGGTCGGCCTGCCGGACAAGATCCTCAAAATCATGGGTCTTACCGCCGGCGATATAGCCGTGCTCCAGCGCGTACTGCAAGTGTCCCTCGCTGCGGTTGATGCCGTCCACATGGAAGCCGGCGCGGGTCAGCTCCAGCGCGTACTTGCCGCCCAGCAGACCCAGACCCACTACGAGATAACGTTTTGTTTTATCAAGCATCTTCTACCTCCACGCCAAGCGGCGCTGCATCTGCAAAAAAGCCGGGCCAGCTCTTCTGGATGGCTTCGGCATCGTCCACGGTCAGGGGCAGCTTGGCGGCTGCGGCCAGCACCGCAAGGCTCATGACCACCCGGTGGTCGTTGTGGCCGTGCAGGGGGGCGGCAGGGGCGTGCAGACGCTCAGCACAGCCGTGCACCGTGATGGTGCCGCCGTCGCTTTCCAGCACGCCGCCGCAGGCGCGCAGCTCGGCCTCCATAGCTGCGATGCGGTCGCTCTCCTTCAGGCGCAGCCGCTGGGCGTTGCGGATGACGGTGGTGCCCTTGCACAGCAGGCCCAGCACCATCAGCACGGGGCCAAGGTCGGGGCAGTCCGCAAGGTCGATGTCCACCCCACGCAGGGGCGCTTTTGCAAAGGTGATGCTGTCGCCTTTGCGGGTGAACACCGCGCCGCACCGGCGCAGGATGTCCAGAATAGCGGCATCGCCCTGCAAAGTGTCCGGTGCAAGGCCGGTGATGGTCACCCCGCCGCACACTGCGCCCAGCACCGCCGGGAAAGCAGCCTGACTGTAATCGCCCTCCACATTGTAGTCGCAGGGGTGGTACTGCTGCCCGCCGGGCAGCAGCAGGGTGGTTTCGTCCAGCCAGCGGCTGTGCACCCCAAAAGCGGCCTGCACAGCGCGGGTCATGTCGATGTAGCTGCGGCTCTCCACCGGGGGGATGAGGTGCAGCTGGCTGTCCCCGGGCAGCAAGGGCAGCGCGAACAGCAGCCCGCTGATGAACTGGCTGGACACGTTGCCCGCCAGCCGGTAGTCCCCGGGGGTCAGTGCGCCCTCCACGGTCAGCCTAGCGGGAGATTGCTCAAACCGTAGATTCTGCTCGCGATATAACGTTTCGTATACGGATTGCGGGCGCTCCATCAGCCGTCCGCGTCCGGTAAAGGTGACCGGCTGGCCGGTCAGGCTGGCGATGGGGATCAAAAACCGCAGGGTGCTGCCGCTTTCGCAGCAGTCCACCGGGGCGGTCAGGGGCAGAAAATGCCCAAGCCCCTGCACAGTGGCATCATCTGCGCCGGTGTCCACGGCGGCGCACAGCTGTGCGGCAGCGGACAGGGTGGCAGAGATGTCCTTGCTGAATTCCAGATGGGTGATGTGAGAGCGCCCCACAGCCAGCGCGGCGCACAGCACGGCGCGGTGCGCCATGCTTTTGCTGGGCGGCGCGGCGATCACGCCCCCGATGCCGCCGGGGGCAGGTCTGATGGTTACTAGCATAGCGGTGTTATCCTTTTGCAATTTCCCCCGGGCAGCGCTTCAGGCACCCCCTTGGGGGAGCTGGCGCGCCAGCGCCTGAGGGGGTAAACGGTTTACATCTCCCGGCCGATGGCCCAAGCCACCTGACGGCACTTTGCCATGGCCTGTGCAAAGGCGTCCGGGGTCAGGCACTGTGCGCCGTCGCTCCATGCGTGCTGGGGGTCGTAGTGCACCTCTACCTCCAGACCGTCCGCACCGGCTGCCACGGCGGCGATCATCATCGGCTCCACCAGATTGGCCTTGCCGGTGGCGTGGCTGGGGTCTACCACGATGGGCAGATGGGTCTTTTCGTGGATGATGGGCACTGCGGAAAGATCCAGCGTGTTGCGGGTGTATTTTTCAAAGGTGCGGATGCCGCGCTCACAGAAGATGACCTGCTCGTTGCCGCCTGCCATGATGTACTCGGCGCTCATGATCCACTCCTCGATGGTGTTGCACAGGCCGCGCTTGAGCAGCACAGGCTTGTGCATTTTGCCCACCGCCTTGAGCAGCTGGAAGTTCTGCATATTGCGTGCGCCGATCTGCACCACGTCCACATACTCCTCAAACTCCGGGATGCGGTCTTCGCTCATCAGCTCGGAGACGATGGGCAGACCGGTGGCTTCGCGGGCCTTACCATGTCTAAGATGCCCTCGGTCTCAAGACCCTGAAAGGCGTAGGGAGAGGTGCGGGGCTTGTAGGCACCGCCGCGGAACAGCGCCGCGCCGCCCGCCTTGACCCCCTGCGCGATGCGCAGAGCCTGCTCGGCGTTTTCGATGCTGCACGGGCCTGCCATGACGGCGATCTTTTCCTTGCTGCCGATCTTCACGCCGCCGCAGTCGATGACCGAGTCTGCGGGGTGGAACAGGCGGTTTGCGCGCTTATAGGGCGCAGACACGCGGGTAACGTTGTCGATCCACGGGTTTGCCAGCACGTCCCGCTCGTCGATCTTGGTGGTGTCGCCCACCAGACCGAACACGTTGTAGTCCTTGCCGGTGATCAGGGTCACGTCCAGACCCTGATTTTCGAATTTGTCAACGATCTTTTCCAGCTCTTCTTTAGGAGTGCCTTTTTTGGTGGAGATGATCATGGGAGGTCGTTCCTTTCCTGTTTGTTCTTTACATCACGATATGTGCCTTACTGGAGCCGTCGGTGCGCAGCAGCTGCGCCAGCCAGATGCAGGCGTGCAGGTAGCCCTGCGGGCCTTCGCCGATAAAATGTCCCTGACAGCCAAAGGACACCACGTCCGTTTTGCGGAAGGGCTCGCGCTCGTCCGGGGCGTCCAGCATCACCTCTACGGCGGGCACGCTGCACAGCCGCAGCGCGTCCAGAATGGCTACGCTGTAATGGGCGTAGCCGCCGGGGTTCAGCACAATGCCGTCCACCCGCCCCGGGGCGGACTGGATCTCGTCGATGAGGTCGCCCTCGTGGTTGGACTGACAGATATCCGTTTCAATGCCAAGCTGGTCGCAGCCCGCCTGCACATAGTCCATCAGGCCGGTGTAGTCCACTTCGCCGGGCACGCCGGGCTCAGACCAGCGCGCCAGATTGATGTTTGGCCCGTTAAGAATCAAAAATTTCATCCAGTGCCTCCTGTGCAGCTGCCAGCGCCTCGGCCAGCGTGCCGGTGTTAGAAATCACCGCATCTGCGGCGGCAAGGTACAGCGGGCGGCGCTGGGCTTCCATGGTGCGCAGCGCCTCGGCGCTGGAAGAAAGCGGACGGTTGCCGCCCACAGCCAGCGCTTCCACCGGCCGGTCGATGAACAGCACCACGCCGTTCTGGCGCAGGGCGCGGACATTCTCTGCCCGCTTCACCGCGCCGCCGCCGCAGGAGAGCACAAGCCCCTTTTCCTTGCCGAAACGGGCGATCTGCGCGGCTTCCTTTGCCCGGAAGCCCTCTTCGCCCTCGGCGGCAAAGATATCCGGGATGCTGCGTCCGTCTGCCTTGACGATCTCCTCGTCCAGATCCACAAGCGGTCTGCCCAGCTGCTTCGCCAGCAGGCGGCCAAGGGTGGATTTGCCGCAGGAGGGCATCCCCACAAGGGCGATGTTCAGCGTTTCGCGGCGCAGCGCGGCGGTGATGCGCCGCACCTCGCCCGGGGCGTCCTCGAACTTGCGGCCAAGAAAGTATTCGGCGGCGTACACCGCCTGTGCCACCAGCATCTCCAGCCCGCCTACCGCTACCGGCACACCGGCGTCCTCGGCGCGGAGAATGAGTTCGGTCTTGTTGGGGTTATAGACCACATCCACCACGGCTTCCAGCCCGGGCATGGCGGCGACGTCCAGACTGCACACACCCACATTGGGGTACATCCCGGCGGGGTGGTGTTGAACACCACCTGTGCGCCGCTGTGCACGGCTTCGGCGTAGCTCAGCTCGCCCTTTTCCGGGTCGGGGGTGCGGCTGACCGTCAGCACCTTGGCAGCGCCCTTATCCAGTGCCACCGCGCGGGTGGTGTTGTGGGTGCCGCCGGTGCCCAAGATGAGCACGGTCTTGCCCGCAAGTTCCACGCCGTGGGCTTCGCACAGGTGGGCAAAGCCCAGATAATCGGTGTTGTAGCCGTAGAGCAGGCCGTTTTTATTCACCACCGTGTTCACCGCGCCGATGGCGCGGGCGCGGGGGTCGATGAAGGAGCAGTACTCCATCACCAGCTTTTTGTAGGGGATGGTCACGTTGATGGCCTTGAACTGCCGCCGCTGCAAAAAGGCGCGGGCGTCTGCCTCGGTGGGCAGGGGGCACAGCTCGTAGCTGTACCCGCAGAGCAGTTCATGGATGGTCTTGGAGTAGGAGTGTCCCAGCTTGCCGCCGATCAGTCCGTATTCCATCTCAGTCCTCCTTCCGGTAGCCGGTGGGGTCGGTCATCCACCGGGCACCGTACCGGGCGGTGAGCAGATCGCCCACCGCAAGGGCGGCGGCGCAGGTCTGCACGATAGCAGCCCGGGGCACGATGCAGGGGTCGTGCCGCCCCTGAATGGACAGCTGTGCGTCCTTTTTTGCGATGTAGTCCACCGTATCCTGCTGCTTGTAGATGCTGGGAGTGGGCTTGACGGCGGTGCGGAACACCACCGGCATACCGTTGGCGATGCCGCCGTTGATGCCCGCGTTGTGGTTGGTGGCGGTGACCACCGCACCCTCTGCCGTCATGCGGAAGGCGTCGTTTGCTTCCGAGCCGCGCAGCCCGGCAAAGCCGAAGCCGGTGCCGAACTCGATGCCCTTGACCGCCGGGATGGAAAAGGCCAGATGGGCGATCTCGCTCTCCACGCTGTCAAAGTAGGGCTCGCCGATGCCGGCGGGCAGGCCGAGGATGGCGGTTTCCAGCACGCCGCCTACGCTGTTGCCCTCGGCACCGGCGGCGCGGATGGCGGCTTTCATGGGTTCTTCCACGGCGGCGTCCAGCACCGCAAAGCCCTCGGTCTTACTGGCAAGCGTCTCCGCCTGTGCCGCAAGGGCGGCGGGGTCGTCCAGTGCAAAGGGCGTATCTGCAAGACCAGCGCACCGGGCGATGTGGGTGGTGATATCAATGCCCGCCCGCTGCAATGCGGCCAGCACGATGCTGCCGCCCGCCACCAAAGCAGCGGTCACCCGGCCGGAAAAATGCCCGCCGCCCCGGGCGTCCTGAAAGCCGTGATACTTGGCGTAGGCGGTAAAGTCCGCGTGGCCGGGGCGCAGAAGGTCGGCGGTCTTGGCGTAGTCGCCGCTGCGGGTGTTCTGGTTTTCGATCATCAGGGCAATGGCGGTGCCGGTGGTGTGGCCGTTCACCACACCGGAAAGCAGCTGCACCGCATCTGCCTCCACCCGGGGGGTGGAAAGGCCGTCGCCCCGGGCACGGCGCTTATCCATGCAGGCGGCGAGGAAGCTCTCGTCTACCGGCACACCGGCGGCCATGCCGTCCAGCACAGCGCCCACGGCACGGCCGTGACTCTCGCCGAAGATAGTCAGCGAAAGGTCGCTGCCAAAGGTATTTTTCATGGGTCAGTCCTCCATGCCCAGCAGCGGGCGCAGCCCCTCCACAGGGATGGTCTCGGCGCGCCAGCAGCCAAGGCCGGGCACCTTGATGATGGTGATCTGTCCGTCCTGTGCTTTTTTGTCGTGCAGCATCTCGGCCAGCACCTTTTCCTTATCGTAGGCGGTGCGGGTGGGCAACCCTAAGCGGCGGTACACGCCGCGCACCCGCTTTTGCAGCGCCTTGGATTCGATCATGGGCAGCATACCCAGTGCCACGCACTCGCCGTGGAACAGGCCGGTGGTGCGGCGTCCCTTGATGCCCTTCACGGCCTCGATGCCGTGGCCGATGGTGTGGCCGAAGTTCAGCGCTTTGCGCATCCCCTGCTCGGTCTCGTCCTGCTCCACGATGCTCTTTTTAAAGCGCAGGCTGCGGCAGATGATGTCGCCGATGCGGTCGTCCACGTCCTCTTTTTCAAAGATGGAGAACAGCTCCGGGTCGGCCAGAAGCCCGGCCTTGATGGCCTCGGCCAGACCGTTGATGAAGTGGCGGCGGGGCAGGGTGGACAGGGTGTCCGGGTCCACGATGACCAGCTTTGGCTGCCAGAAGGCACCCACGATGTTCTTGGTGTCGCCCAGATCCACGGCGGTCTTGCCGCCGATGGAGGAATCGATCATGGAAAGGGTGGTGGTGGGGCAGTTGATAAAGTCGATGCCGCGCATATAGATGGAAGCGGCAAACCCGGCAAGGTCGCCCACCACGCCGCCGCCTACGGCCACCACAAGGTCGCCCCGGCCCATGCCGAAGTCCAGCATCTGCCGCAGCACGGTCTCCAGAATTTTAAAACTCTTGCTGGCCTCGCCCTGCGGCACGGTGATGATGGTGGCATCCTTGCACTGGTCGGCTACCATCTGGGCGTACTGTGCAGGCACACCGCTGTCGGTGACCACCGCCACCCGGCGGTCCAGCCGGGCGAACTGATACAGGTTTTCCAGCGAGCCGCGCTTGACGATGATGTCGTAGCTGCGCTCGCCCAGATTCATGGTCAGCTTGGTTCCGATAAAATCACTCATTTTGTATACACTCCTAACAGCCGCACCGTCCGGCAGGTGCGGTCAAGCTCGCGCAGCAGCGCGGCGGTCTCGCCGGCGGCGGCATCGCCCACCAGCTCTACATAAAAATAATATTCAAAGGGAACGTGCGGCATGGGGCGGCTCTTGATGGACTCCATATTGAAGCCGCTGGCACCGATGACCTGAATGACCTCGGCCAGCTTGCCGGGCTTGTTGTCCACCGTGAAAAGCAGGGAGAACCGGTTGCCCGCCGTGGGCTTTTCGCGGCTGAGCACGATGAACCGGGTGGTGTTGTCGCCGTCGGTGTTGATGTTGGGCACCAGAATCTCCAGCCCGTACAGGGCGGCAGTCTCAGCGCTGGCAATGGCGGCCTTTGTCGGGTCTTTGCTTTCCGCCACGAACTTTGCAGCCATGGCGGTGTTGGCCATAGCGGTGGCGGGCAGACGGAACTGCTTTAAAAAGGTCTCGCTCTGAGCAATGGCCTGCTGGTGGCTGTACACCGTGCGCAGCTGGGAAAGCTGGGTGCCCGGCAGCACCAGCAGGTTCTGGGAGATGGGCAGGTCGTACACGTCCACCACCCACAGCTCCGGGTGGTTATAACACAGGTCCAGCACGGCGGAAACATCCCCAGCGTGGCTGTTTTCAAAGGGCACTACGCCGTGGGCGGCTTCGCCGGAGGCCACGGCCTCGAATACCTCGTCCCATGTGGAGTAGCTCACGGCCTCGGCGTGGGGGAACAGCGCCTTGAGGGCGATGTGGGCAAACGCCCCCTCCACCCCTGATAGGCAGCGCGGTTACGTCCCAGCACAGCGGCTTCATACTGCTTGGCAAGATCCATCATGTGCTGGACGTGGTCTTTATAGTAAAGGCGCAGCGCAGGCTGCTGGATGCGGGCTGCGGCCTTTTCCAGCACGGCAGCCTCCCGGGCGGCATCGTAGATGGGCAGGCCGTGCGCCCGCTTATATTCGGCCACCTGTAAAACAGCAGCCATCCGGCGCTCGAACAGCGCAGCCAGCTGCGCATCCACCGTGTCGATCTCGGCACGGGCTTGTTCCAGTGCGTCCATGGGGGTCACATCCTTTTTGGTCGGTTTTTGCGGGGATACCTAGTAAGTATACCATAACCGGGACAGAGAAACAACAAACCGCCCTCCATTTGAGGGTGGAGAAAATTTCAAATCAGCCATGGGTAAAAAGACGAAAATAGAAAACAGAAGCTCTCTGGTCATCGCCTGCGGCGACGACCGGAGAGCCTCTCAATCGCTGTTTTTATTTTTCAAAATATCCTCCCAGCTGCGGGCTTTGCCGTAGTAGCGCCCATAGGGGTTATCAAGGTCTGCGGCGCGGAGGACAGGCGGCGCGGGCGGCTGGGGCTTTGGGGTGCGGTCAAAGGTGAACCGTGCGGCGGGGCCGCCGGCTTTGATGCGGAAACGCATCTTTAGTGCCCCTCCCCGGCGGTGGAGACAGCCCCGGCGGTCAGGTTTGCCCAAAGGGTCTCGCTGTTTTCCAGCAGGGAAGCGGATTCCTTCAGCCATGCTCCCCGGATGCCGATATAGTAATCTGCCAGCAGCTGCTGGCTGTCGCCGCTTGCGCTCTGCACCGCGTCCGAGGTGTAGCTGCCCAGCTCCATCCCGGTCAGCACTGGGCAGTCCGTCCAGCGGTAGACCATATTCCACCAGTCGCTGTCGGCATCGGACTTGGGCAGATGGCCGTCCAGATACCGCAACGTGCCGGTGGTCTGCTGGAAGCCTGCGGGGTCGTAGAGGATAAAGATGGAACTGAGGGAGCTTTGGATATCGGTGGAAAGCTTGGTGGTGCCTGCCATATCCAGATAGGCGTCCGAGTCCTCACTGTTGAAGGCCATGGTGTATTGGTTGATCTTCACCACCACCTTGCCGTCCCCGTTGCAGTCCTCGCCGTAGGCGGCAAGCTGCTCTTGCAGGGCGGTGACGGTGGCTTCGGGCAGGTAGTAGGGGCTTACCACCGCCACGTTATAATCCGGGTGGGTGGTCAGGAAATACTGCCCGATAAAGCAGTACGCCACGAACGCACCGGCAATGCCGAAGATCAGCACCCATTTCAGGTTGTAGTCCCACCAGTTTGCCCAGCGCTCCCTGCGGCTGTACTGCCGCTGTTTGCGGGGCTTGAGGTCCTTGGGGTCAATGTCGCGTTCGTAACGGTAGCTTGCCATAAAATAGTTCTCCTGTGTGATGAAACGGGCGGGAAAGGCTGTTTACTGCAGGCAGCAGAATGCTTGCGCACGGCGTCGGGCAGCTGTTTCTGCTCGGCCTTGCTCATGCCGGCGGTCTGGATGGGCGACATGATCTTGATGCGCACACCGCCCGGGCGGCAGCGGTTGCCGTTTGTCTCAAACAGGGCGCGGGCACCGGTCACAGCCACCGGCACCACCGGGGCACCGGTCTTGACCGCAATGCGGAAGGCACCGGCCTTGAACTCGCCTGCGCCGCCCTCTTCGCCCTTGTAGCGGGTGCCCTCGGGGAAGATGACAAAGCTCCGGCCGCTCTCCACGATGGCGGTGGCATCGTTCAGTGCCCGCACCGAGGCGCGCACATCATCACGCTGCACGAACACGCAGCCCAGCAGCTTCATCCAGCGGTTGAGCAGGGGGATCTTTTCCAGCTCCTCCTTGGCAAGGATGCCGTGGGGCTTTTCCAGCCCTGCCAGCAGCAAAGGGATGTCGTAGTAGCTGCGGTGGTTCGCCACGAACACGCAGGGGCGGTCTTTGGGGATGTTCTCCAGCCCTTCTACCGACAGGGAAACACCGGTCACCTTCAGGATGCCCCGGCTCCAGCGGGGGATATGCTGGTTCACGATCTGCTCCACGGTGGCGGTATCTCCGGCGGCTGCGGCGCGCTCGGCGCGGCGCAGGATGCCGTAATGCAGGATCATGTACCCGAACAGATAAATAAACATCGCAATGGTGCGAAGAATGCTCATAATAGTTTCCTCCTATTGCAAAAAATGCCATTGTCATTGTAGCACATTTTGCGTAAAAAAGGGAGAGATAAATATTTTTTTACAATTAGCCCCGGTTGTATCTTGCAAAGTTGACAAAATACAGGTATATTTATATCTGTAAAGTTAGCACAATGGCACTTTCCAGACAAAACGCCTGCGGTGCCGGTTAAAAACGTAAGAAAGGTACCGCAGTTACTATGGGTCTTTTTCCTTCTGCCAACGATTTCAAGGCCGGTAAGGGGGTCGAAAAGGATGCCCCCCGCAAGACCGGCATCGGCCGCTTTTTTGAGCTTGTAGGCCGTGATATGAACGGGATGTTCCTTGCAAACCTGCTGACCTGCATCGGGTTTTGCACCGGTCATCTGTCTGGTGTATATCGGCTTTTTGCAGAACAGTCTGCCGGTGATGCTGGGCAGCGCCGCCGTGGGCGGTCTGCTGGCCGGGCCCGCACTGGCCGGAATGTACGATACCGTCCTGCGCGCGCTGCGCGATGAGGCGGGCTACTGGTGGGTGACCTACCGCAAGGCCTTCAAGCGCAATTTCAAGGCCAGCCTTGCGCCCGGTGTGCTGTACACCGTGGTGGTCACGCTGCAAATCTTCCTCGTCTATTTCTGCTTCAATATGCTGTACCATGGCACCAACGTGGGTGTTCCGCTGTGGGTGGCTACGGTGCTCAATCTGGTGTTGTTCCAGATGCTGTTTGCCTATATGTGGCCGCAGGTGGTGCTGCTGGACCAGCCCTTGAGCCTGACTTTGAAAAACAGCATCAACTGCATGATCGCCTTTCTGCCCCACGCACTGGCTGCCGCCATCGTGCAGGTGCTGTTCTGGGGCGTGGTGATCTTGTGTATGCCGCTGGGTCTTTTCCTGATGCTGATCTTCGGTTTCTGGTTCGTTACCGAGGTGTCCTGCCAGATCGTGTACGGCGATATTGACCGGGTGTTCCACATCGAGGAGAACATCCGCAAGATGAAGGACGCCGAGCTGGAAGCAGCCCTCAAGGAGGACTACGCCGACGACGACACCCCGGAGGAATAAGCGATAAAACTGCGGAAAGGAGCGATGTCCCATGGAACAACGGAATAATCTTGTGCTGCAGGGGACAGAGACCTTTTCCCGCGGGCAGCTGGACAACCTTGCGCTGGAAAACGGCGCACTGGTGCTGGATAGCGTGGCCGGGCGCAGCCTTTTGTACGGCAGCTACACCACCCCGGAATTCGCCATGCCGGCCTTCTGCAACCTGAACGTCAGCTGGAACGCCCACGCACCCCGGGACACCATGGTGGAGGTGCGCTGCCGGGTGTACGCAGCAGGGGCGTGGACAAGCTGGATGAGCTTTGGCAAGTGGGCACCGGATTACCCCCGGTGCAGCGTGTCCAGCCAGAGCGAGGACGGCATGATCTTTTTGATGGGCGATACCGTCACGGTAGCCGCCCCGGG
>ENA-OQHN01000691-OQHN01000691.1-human-gut-metagenome-genome-assembly--contig:-NODE-691-length-11170-cov-1.503667_pt1 | contig 11170 bp, 10 predicted proteins | sample MGYA00242564_ERZ504721 | MGnify/ENA primary metagenome ERZ504721 (study PRJEB26092, sample SAMD00036212) | human gut metagenome | host: Homo sapiens | study: EMG produced TPA metagenomics assembly of...
GAACATTGCCGAACAGATCCATGGCATTCAGATAGAACCATGCGCGCATGACCAGCACCTCGGCTACCAGGCTGGGTTTGGCCTCGAAATCGACCGACGACTGGTCGAACTCATAGAGTATCTGGTTGCAGAGCGAAATGCCGCCGAAAAGGAACTCCCAGATCGTTTGCAGATCCTGCATCTGCGAATTCCACGTGTGTGCGTGCATGTCGCGCCATACGCCGTCGTCGACCCACTGGTTTCCTTCGCGCAGGGGACTGACCGCCTCGTCCGTCGATACGGAAATCGTGCCCCAGATACAGCGGTAGCAGGTATAGCGTACCAGATAAGCGTAAATACGCCCGGCGCTCATCAGGAATTCTTCTTCGTTGTTGAAGAATTCGTCGGACGGGATCGAGGAGTAGGGATTCTCTTCCAGGTCGGTGCAGGAACTCAGTGTTGCACTTAGCAGGAATATCGTGGACAGGATTGATACTATCTTTTTCATAATAGGTTCGTTTGTTGGTCGGATGATTTAGAATGCGATGGCGGCTCCGAGAACGAATGTACGCGTGCGGGGATAGAAGTCATACCAGTCGATGCCGGGTTGCAGCCCCGAAATGCTGACTTCGGGGTCGATTCCCTTGTAGCCGGTGATGGTAAAGAGGTTTTGTGCCGTGACATAGCAGCGCAGCTTGGAGATGACCTCGATTTGAGTTTGAAGTCGTAGCTCAGCGTTATGTTGTCGAGCTTGAGGTAGGAGCCGTCCTCCACGAACCGCGACGAATAGTATGCGCCGTCCTTGTAGTTGGCATGGTCGAGTGTCGAGCGCAGAATATTGCGGGTGCCGAAGTAACCGAACCCTTCGTAATAGACACGGCTCTGGTTCAGGACGTCGTTGCCGATGGAACTGCGCAGCAGGAAGCTCAGGCTCCACTGTTTGTAGCTGAAGGTATTCTGCAGCGACAGCAGTACGTCGGGATATGCGTTGCCGATAACCTGGTAGTCCGCTTCGGTAATGCCCTCTACACCGTCTAAGTCTTCGTAGATGGCGCCGCCGTTATCGTTGAATCCCAAAAATTTCGGGCCCCAGAAGTTGCCCAGCGAACCGCCTTCGACGATGCGCATGGTATACATTTTCAGGTCATCGGGGAAGTAGCCGGTCTGGATTTGCACCATTTCGTAATCCTCGTTGGAGAATTTGACCAGGTTATTCTTGTTGTGGCTTATCGTCGCCGCGAGGTTCCAGCTGAAATTCTTGCGTGAAATCGGCGTGGCGTTGACCGTCACTTCGATACCTTTGTTGTCGATCGTGCCGACGTTGGCGAATTTCGAAGGGTAGAGGTTGGGCGGTACGGGTACGGTATAGGTGTAGAGCAGATCCTTGGTGCGGCGGTTGTAGTAGTCGACCGTGACGTTGAGCCGGTTGTCGAGCACGCTCATGTCGAGCCCGACGTTGAACTCTTTTTTCTTCTCCCAGCGCAGGTCGGGGTTGGGATTGCTGCCGGGTTCATAGGTGCTGATCCACTTTTGTTGTAATAGAAATTTGACGAACCCTTGCGCAGGATCGACAACGAACGGTAGTTGCCGATTTCCTGGTTGCCCGTGATGCCGAAGCCGGCGCGCAGCTTGAGCTCGTTGAGCCATTTGGCGTCCTTCAGCCACGGTTCGCGCGATATGCGCCAGCCGAGGCTCACGGCCGGGAAGGTTCCCCATTTGTGGTTGTCGCCGAAACGCGATGAACCTTCATAGCGCACCGATGCCGAGAAGAGGTATTTTTCCTTGTAATTATACATCACGCGGCCGAAGAAGGCGATGAGCCGGTTGTCTTCCTTGCTGCTGCCCATCGAGGCGAGCCCTTCCTTGAGCGCCCCGCCGCTGCCGATGTTGTGGAACCCGAAGATGTCAGTATCGAACTTGTAGTTCATCTGGTCGTAGCTTTCCGAACTTTCCTCGCTGAACGAGTAACCGGCGATGGCTTGCAGTTTGTGGTCGCCGAACGTGCCCGAATAATCGATCGTCGCTTCGAGCATCTTGTTCTTGTAGTGGTCGTTGTAAGTTTCCGCCGTCCCGTTGTTGCCGATATTTACCGGGTAATAGCGGCCGTAATAGTGCCCATAGCGTTCCGACCGCTCGATGATGGCGCCCATGGCACTGATTTTCAGGCCGTCTATGATGCGCAGCGAAGCATTGACGCTGCCCGAGAACTCTTTGCGGATGCCTTCGTCGTCACGTTGTTCGAGCATCGCCACGGGTTGTGGTAGTCGATTCCCGGCGAGAAGAAGTATTTGCCGTACTGGGGGTTGTTGCCGCTGGTTTCGTAAATGGGTTCGGTCGGGTTGCGCAATACGGCCTGCCGCATGATGAACTTGTCGGCATAGGAGCCTTTTCCGGTGGTGTACGCAAAAATTATAATCCACTTTCAGCCGATCCCGGATGAGCGACTGGCTCACGTTCAGACGTCCGCGGAGTTTCTCGTTTCCCGGCTTTTTTTTTACCAGCCCGATGTCGTTGGTGTAGGAGACGCTGGCGCGGTAGTTGAGTTTTGCGGAGCCGCCGATGAGGATACGTTATAATTTTGGCTTACAGGGTGTTTGCGCGTGACGGCGTCGAACCAGTCTGTCGATCCGCCGAAATCGTACGACGACGCTTTGTCGGGGAAATATTGCCGGATCGTGTTGCGGTATTCGCTCGCCGACATCACGTCGGGATTTTTTGTCCACGCTTGCATGGCGACATAAGCCGAGAATTCGATACGGTTCTCCCCCGCATGGGCTTTTTTCGTCGTCACCAGAATCACACCGTTCGTACCTCGTGTGCCGTAGATCGCAGCGGCCGAACCGTCTTTCAGCACGTCGATCGACTCGATGTCCTCCTGGTTGATCGCCCGCATGTCACCGCCCGGGATGCCGTCGATAACCACGAGCGGGCTCTGGCTGGCATTGACCGACGCGATGCCGCGCAACTGGAAATCATTGCTGCTGTTGGGGCTGGCGCTGCCCGAAATGGTAAGTCCCGGAACCTTGCCCTGGAGCGCCGTGGCAATGGTCGAACCTCCCATGCCGGCCGTCAGGTCATCGCCCTTGATCGAGGTGATGGACGAAGTCACCGACTTCTTTTCCATCGTACCGTAACCGATCACCACGACGTCCTTGAGTACCTGGCTGTCGTCTTCCATGACGATGTCGATGACCGAACGCGCCCCGACATTCACGGTCTGCTCGGCATAGCCGATGAACGAGAATTTCAGCTGGCTGTCAGCCGCGGCATTGATCGTGTAACTTCCGTCGATGCCCGTGGTCGTACCCGTCGTCGTGCCGACAACCACCACGGTGGCGCCGATCAGCGGCTCGCCGGCCGTGTCGGTCACCTTGCCGCTCACCTGATTGCGGCTTTGCGCCTGTGAGGACAACGCAGACGCCGTCAGCACCAGGCAGAACACGAAACGCAGAAAATACCCTGCATAGGATTTCCCCGTATCTGCAAATCTGTTTTTCATATCTTTTTCTCTCTTGTTTTTCATTGATTTGTCACCGCAGGACTATTCGGCTGCGATTTTCGTCATCTTGACATTGTCGAGGTACCAGCGGTAATAACCCGATAATCCCTGCTGGGTGGAGCGGATGACGACCCGGGTTTCACCCGTAATCCCGTAAAGCTTCACGCTCATAGGTGTCCATTCCCAATGCTCTCCGGGCGTCATCGGCTCGCTCTCTTTTCCCTGATCGCCGTTTATGCTGCCGGGGCCCTCGAGAATGGCGACTGTGACGGTTACCGCGTCGGGCTGCCCGTACCGTCGCCGCCAATATTCGATGCGGCCACGAACGTCAGTTCAATATCAGTGGCCTGCCCCTCGGGAATCGCAAGAGCCGGCAGGATGATTCCGGTCTGCTTGTCGCCTGCACCCATTTTGAGATAATCCGAGCAGGCGTAAATCGTCCGTAAATCGGGATTGAAATCGGTCAGTCCGGCATCGGAAAACGCTTTGTCTACTACGTATTGATCCTTGTTCACCTCCGTGTAGATATTGACCGCTCCCTTCTGCGTATGTTCGCCCACGCAGTCGGCACCTTTGAACTTCGAAGTCCAGTCGAACGGCTCGTCGTAATAGACATAGCCGACCTCCTTGCCGTCGTCGTCGAAGAGCGAGTTCTTCGCATTCTGGGCGACCCGGACAACGGTCTCCAGGCCGGTGAGCGAGGTCAGTATCTTCACCTCTCCGTTGCGGGGCGCACCCGTGGTGTTCTCGCCCACGGTGAGCGTCACCTCGGTCTGGCCCGCATCGCCCGAAGCCGGGCTGGGCGTCAGCCAGCCGTCGGACTGAGCCGTCCATGCCTCGGCCGCCGTGACGGTGAAGGTAAGCGCGTGCGATCCTCGTCGGAGAATCCGAACTTATTGACTAAAAAACTGCTGACGGAAACCTTCAGTCCTTCGAGATTCTGGGTGACGGTGACGGTCGCCGTTTTCGAATCGGCCGTAACGGTGAACGTACCCGTACGTACTCCGTCGGTCGTATTCTGGGCGATATCCAGGTCGATGCTCTCGTCTCCGGGAGCACCCGAAGTCTTGACAGGGGTGATCCACTTGCTGTCGTCGGCGACGGATATTTCCCAGTCGCAGTTGGTGGAGATGAAGATCGCAGCCTTCTCGCCGGTTTCGAGCAGACCCGATTTCACGACGGTGATCTTCGCCGGCGTAACGGAAAGTGCATCGACCTTGAGTTTCTGCGTCACGGCTATCGTACGGCGCGTGCCGCCGTCGCCTTCGAAGATGATGAAACCGGTGCGGTCCTCGCCCGTATTGTTCTCGTCGATGGAGAGGAAAATACGCACGCGGCCGCGGTCGCCTTCGGTATGGGTGAGGTGGATCCACTCCTCGACATAGGAGGCACGCCACGAGCGGTTCGTACCCAGGTCGAAATTGACCATTTCCCCTTCGGTGGTGAGGCCCGTGTATTCGACTTCGATCTCCTGGCGGGTAACCGAGAGGAACGCGTCGGGATCAGCGTCGTCGCACCCCGCAAAACCGAGGCCCGAGACGAGCAGCAGGGCGGATGCGGCCCTGAATAACATATGCTTGAAATTCATGTTGGTTCTGTTTATGATTATTGACACCTGTTAGTCGCGGGGAGCCTTGACCATCTTAATGTTGTCGAGGTACCAGCGGTGATAGCCCGACACACCGAACTGGGTGGAGCGGATAACGATCTGCGAGCGGTCGGTGACGCCGTAGAGCGTGACTTTCATGCTCACCCACTGGTTCCACGAGGTAACGCTCGACATGGAAAGCGACGCGCTCTGCTTCAGGGAGGGACTGTCGACCGTTCCGGGGCCTTCGTAAACCTCGACGGTCACCGCCGTGTCGTCGATACCGCGCAGTGTCATGCCGCTGCCCGTACCGTCAATCGAAACGACCGGAGCCGCGTCGAACGTCAGGGTAATCGTGGACGACTTGCCTTTCTCGATATATTTGCCCATGTCGATGGCAAGGCCGTTCTGCTGGTTGTTCTTACCCATCTTGAAGTAGTGCTTGGCCATGTAGAAGGCATTGCCGCCGTAATTGTACTCGCTGTACCCATCTGCGTAAATTTGAGCTTGGCCGCAGCATGGTTGCGCACGGCCTGCGTGGAGCCCTGGTCGGGAACTGCACCTGATCCTGGCCGCCGAACTGCTCGCACCACGAAAGGTCGTCGTCGAGATAAACATGGTCGATTTCCAGCCCGTCGTCGGTATCGGGGGCAAGCGTCTGGTCACGGTTACGGTTTCGGAAAGCCCGCCGCTCACGACGGCGAGGTGCCCCACACGGATAGCTTCCGTCTCGTTGGGCTTGACATCAAGGACGACCGACACACGGCCTTTCCCGGTAGGTTTGTCGACCGAAAGCCAATCCGCATCGGAGGTAATGGCATACCCCCGGTTGGCCAGCACATCCAGCGTCGCTTTCGACCCCGTACTCAGCGTACCGGTTCGGATGACCTCCACGCTGACTTTACTCACGGTGAGTCTGGCTGCCGCATCTTCCGCTTTATCCTCGACACAGGACGGAAAACAGCAGGCACAACCCATCAGAAGCAACAAGTGTAAAAATGTTTTCTTCATAGATTAGCAGGTTTAGTTTGTGATATTATGGATTAGGAATTTTTAAAAAAAACTTACAAATCGCAAGTCGGGAACACTGCGCAGCAACAAAAGTATCCATTTTAAAGGGGCAGGTAAAGAGCAACGACCGATAATATAGAAATTAAAATTTCGTATCTTATTGATAATAATTATTTTATAAATACACCGTACAGAATGTTATATAGATTCGGGAAGGCCGAAACCGGCATAAACGAGGCGATTCAGCACCGATTTCAGGCCGGATCGAAGCACGGATTCCGCAGTTTCCGTCTTTTTTTCCGGATTTCGCATCGAAATAAATCGAAACAAAACGATACATCCGCCGATCCGGCAGCCGGGAATCCGGCGACGGCCGCCGGACAAGGAAACGGTAAACCGAGGAAACCGGGACGCGGGGAAAACCGGGATGCGGAAAAAACCGGGACACGGGGAAAGCCAGGACACGAGAGCAGGACGGAGCCGAACGGAGGCTACCGGATACAGCCCTCTTTCCGGACAACCCGGGCGCACAGAACCCTCGGAGCATCCCGGATGGCCCGAGGACCTCAACTTTCCAGGCGACGCAGGACACTCCGGGGACACCAATCTTCGGGACACCCCGGACTCGGGCAGGCACGGCCGACCCGAAATGCAGGCGCCCATGCAACACCCGGCACACCCGGAGTCGCATCGCGCAGGTGCGGACGCGGCGGGCATCCGGTAAAAATGGTAGCATGAACCGTAATCGGGGTAACTGATAGTAGGTCAGGACGTATTATCTTTGCATCGTGGAAACGGCCGTTTCCCCGAAAGGCGGGGAGCGAAGGGACTTGCGACACGAACGAACATGACAAAAGAACAAAAAACACAGGCTATCGAATTGTTATTCGCAGAAAAATGCTCGTGCGTAATCCGCAACGGGGATTCGATGCGGATATTCCGCGAACGGGGCGTGGCCGACCTCTTCCGGCTGCTGCGCGAAGAGCCGCAACTGCTGCGGGGCGCTTTCATCGCAGACAAGGTCGTCGGCAAAGGCGCCGCGGCGCTGATGGTACTGGGCGGCTGTGGAAGGGCTTTTCGCCGACGTGGTGAGCCGCCCGGCGTTGGAGCTGCTCGCCGGGGCCGGCATCGCGGTGGAATCACACGGTCAGTCAGTGCCCAACATCGTGAACCGCGCCGGGACGGGCACCTGCCCCGTGGAGCAGCTTTGCGCCGGGGCGGCGTCGGCCGCCGAGTGCCTGCCGCTGATCGAAGGGTTCATGCAGAAAATGAAGGAACGACATGGATAGGTTAATGAAAAAATTTGGGATTTGCTGGCGCTCTGCACGGGGCTGTCATTCGCGGTACACGCCGTGACGCCGCAGGCGGAAGCCCCGGCGGAGCAAAACGTGAAGATCGACTCGGTCGTCGTGACGGGGGCGCGCTATGCGTCGGACATCCGCCACCTGCCGATGACCGTGTCGGTGGTCGGCCGGGAGAAGATCGAACAAAGCTTGCAGCCTTCGCTGCTGCCGACCCTGACCGAGCAGGTTCCGGGGCTGTTCACCACCGCACGCGGGATCATGGGCTACGGCGTGTCGGACGGCGCCGCGGGAGGCATCTCCCTGCGCGGGCTGAGCGGAGGCTCGGGGCGGCTGATGGTGCTCATCGACGGGCACCCGCAGTACATGGGGCTGATGGGGCACCCGATCGCCGATGCCTACCAGTCGCTGATGGCCGAACGGGTCGAAGTGCTGCGCGGCCCGGCATCGGTGCTCTACGGTTCGAACGCGATGGGCGGCGTGGTGAACATCGTCACCCGCGGGATGCGCGAGGACGGCGTGAAGACTTATGCCGACATCGGCTACGGCTCCTATAACACGTTGCAGACGGAGGCGACGAACCGCATCCGCAAGGGACGTTTCACGTCGGTGGTCAGCGGCTCGTACAACCGCACCGACGGACACCGCGCCGACATGGGATTCGAGCAGTACGGCGGTTATGCCAAGCTGGGCTATGAGATTTCGCAGGCATGGAACGTGCGGGCCGACGTCAATGTGACGCACTTCAACGCCTCGCAGCCCGGGACGGTGACCAACCCGATGGCCGATGCCGACCAACGCATCACACGCGGCATGACTTCGCTCTCCGTGGAGAACAACTACGGCCGGACTTCCGGGGCCCTGAGCCTCTTCTACAACTGGGGCCGCCACCGGATCAACGACGGCTACACGGTCGATCCCAACGACACGAACAATCCGAAAGATTACCGTTTCAACTCACGGGACGACATGATGGGCGTATCGTGGTACCAGAGCGCCCGGCTTTTCAGGGGCAACCGGCTGACCGTCGGCGCGGACTACTACCGCTTCGGAGGCGAGGCGTGGAACAGATACGTCGGGGGAGACCGCAAGGGCGAGCGCTCCGACATCGCCGACAAGTCGCAGGACGAGGTGGCCGGCTACGTCGATTTCCGGCAGGACATCGGGGGCTGGCTGACCTTCGACGCCGGGCTGCGCGTCGACCACCATTCGCACATCGGGACGGAGTGGATCCCGCAGGCGGGGCTTTCGTTCCACCTGCCGCACACCATCGAGCTGAAAGCTTCGGCCTCGAAGGGTTTCCGCTACCCCACCATCCGCGAGATGTATATGTTCCCGCCGCAGAACCCCGACCTGAAACCCGAGCGGATGTGGAACTACGAGGTGGCCTATTCGCAGCGGCTGCTCGGCGGGCGGCTCACCTACGGCATCAACCTCTTCTACATAGACGGCGAAAACCTGATCGTCGCCGTGCCGCGCGAGGGGACGACGCCGCTGAATATGAACACCGGGAAGATCGACAACGCCGGCGTCGAGGCACAGGCCGCCTACCGCATTTCGGAGGCCTGGTCGGTCGCCGCCAATTACAGTTACCTGCACATGGAGAACCCCGTGATCGCCGCACCGGAGCACAAGCTCTACACCGAGGCCGGGTTTGCCCGGGGCCGCTGGTCGGTGACTACGGGCGTACAGTACGTCGCGGGGCTCTACACTTCGGTAAAGGCCAACGGCCGGGGCACGGAGAACACCGAGGATTTCGTGCTGTGGAACCTGCGGGCGTCGCTGCGCGTGAGCCGCTGCCTCACGCTGTTCGCCCGGGGCGAAAACCTGCTGGCGCAGCGCTACGAGATAAACGCCGGATACCCCATGCCGCGGGCGACCTTCATCGGCGGCATACGCCTGGATTTTTAAATACGGGCGGAAAACACTATTTTTGACACAATCAATAACGACAATATGGAAACAACGGCTGTAAAACTCTATTCGACGGGCTACCGCGAGGCGAAGACCTACCTCGCGGCGGCGCTCTTCGTGGCAGGCAACATCGTCCTGCCCCAAATCTGCCACCTCGTGCCGCAGGGCGGCCTGCGGTGGCTGCCGATCTATTTCTTCACGCTGGTCGGCGCCTACAAATACGGCTGGCGGGTGGGCCTGCTGACCGCCGTGCTCTCGCCGGCGGTGAACTCGGCGCTGTTCGGCATGCCCGCAGCGGCGATGCTGCCCGTGATCCTGCTCAAATCGGTGCTGCTGGCCGTCGCCGCAAGCCTCGCTGCATGGCGGGCAGGGCGCGTGACGCTGCCCCTGCTGGCGGGCGTCGTCCTCTTTTACCAGCTGTTCGGCTCGCTGGGCGAATGGGCCTGGACGGGCTCGGCGAAAGCCGCCCTGCAGGACATCCGCATCGGGCTCCCCGGTATGCTGGCACAGGTATTTGCAGGATACGCGGTGCTCAGGTACCTATTACGTAATTAACAATCCCGAGACATGACAAAAATGTATATGGTTTCGTTATTGTCGATCCTGCCTTTCACGGCCCCGGCCTGCGGATCAGCACAGGGCGGCGGAGAAGCGCCCGAGGCACCCAAGGTCTATTTCGTGCGGGACATCACGCCGGAGAATATGGTGCGCCTGTACGAGGCGCTGGAGCGTCCGGCGACGGGCAAGGTGGCCGTGAAACTCTCGACAGGGGAACCCGGCGGGCACAACTTCCTCAAGCCGGAGCTTATCAAGGATCTGGTGCAGAAGGTGGACGACACGATCGTCGAATGCAATACCGCCTACGGCGGCGGACGCGCCAGCACGGAAAACCACCTGAAGGCCGCCGCCGACCACGGCTTCACGGCCATCGCCCCGGTGGACATCATGGATGCCGAAGGCGAGGTAAGCTTGCCCGTGAAGGGCGGCAGGCACCTCAGGGAGAACTTCGTGGGGTCGCACTACCCCGCCTATGATTTCACGGTGGTGCTCTCGCACTTCAAGGGGCACGCCATGGGCGGCTTCGGCGGTGCGGTGAAGAACATCTCGATCGGCATCGCCTCGTCGGCGGGCAAGGCGTGGATACATTCGGCCGGGAAGACCAAGAATGCCGCCCAGATGTGGGGCAACCTGCCCGCGCAGGACGATTTTCTGGAGTCGATGGCCGAGGCAGCCAAGTCGGTGGCAGACCATTGCGGGGAAAAGATACTCTACATCAACGTGATGAACAACCTGTCGGTGGACTGCGACTGCGACGCGCACCCCGAAGACCCGAAGATGGGCGACATCGGCATCCTGGCCTCGACCGACCCGGTGGCGCTGGACAAGGCGTGCGTCGACCTGGTTTACGCATCGCCCGACCCGGGCAAGGTGCACCTGATCGAACGCATGGAGTCGCGCCACGGCATCCACACGCTGGAACACGGCGAAGCGATCGGGCTGGGCTCGCAGCAATACGAACTCGTGGAACTGGAATAGGATGGAGTACCGCATACTGGGGCGCACCGGACTGAAAGTCGGCGCCATCGCACTGGGTTGCGAGGGGTTCGCGGACAAGACGGCCGAAGAGGTGCGCGCCGATTTCGATTTCGCCAATCCGCAACGGCATCAAACTTTCCTCGACCTTTTACGCCTCGAACCCGAGCTGCGCAGCAACATCGGCGCAGCGCTGCGGGCAGGCGCGAGAAGTTCGTCATACAGGGGGCACCTCTGCTCGGTATGGGGAAGAGGGGCAGTACCTGCGCACGCGCGATCCGGAGAAAATCGCTGGCGGCGTTCGAAAGACCTGCTCGCACGGCTGGGAACGGACTATTGGAGATC
>ENA-OQHN01000693-OQHN01000693.1-human-gut-metagenome-genome-assembly--contig:-NODE-693-length-11167-cov-3.460779_pt1 | contig 11167 bp, 12 predicted proteins | sample MGYA00242564_ERZ504721 | MGnify/ENA primary metagenome ERZ504721 (study PRJEB26092, sample SAMD00036212) | human gut metagenome | host: Homo sapiens | study: EMG produced TPA metagenomics assembly of...
CGCGGCGCTCTTGGAGAGGTGAGCCAGAAAGGCGGGCAGGCCGTCAGCGGTGACGAAACGGGTTATGCTCATTTCCACTCCCTCTCATGGATGTTCTTTTTCTTCCAGCTCATAGCCCAGCAGCGGCGGCACGGCCTCGGGGTCCATGCCGGCCTTGTAGCCGTCGAAGAGCTGGCTCACGGCACGACCGATCTGCTGGCGCAGGGCCAGGATCGGGATGCCCACGGGGCAGGCCCGCTGGCATTCGCCGCAACCGGTGCAGCGGCCGGCCAGGTGCAGGGCGTGGATGGTCTGGAAGTACAGTTTTTCGCGCACGCTGTCTTCCTGGGTCATCCAGTGGGGATCACGGCTCTCGGCCACGCAGTAGTCGCGGCACACGCACATGGGGCAGGCGTTGCGGCAGGCGTAGCAGCGCAGGCAGCGTTCCATCTGGCCGCGCCAGAAGGCCATGCGTTCGGGCAGGGTCATGGAATCCAGCAGGGCCAGCTCGGGCGGCGTGCCGGGGGTGCCCTCCACCGTGGTGGGCGCACCGGCCAGGGTGTCGGCCAGCTTGGCCGTGGGCATGGTGCAGCCGTAGCATTTGCCCTGGGCGCATTCGGTCATGCAGAAGCGGTGTTCCTTGCCGTCGGCGGTGACGGTCACACCGGCCTCGTCATAGACCACGCTGTCGATCTTGTTGTAGCGGCCCAGTTCCTTGTCCACGCGGGCCATGTCCAGGGTGCCTTCGCAGGGCATGGCGAAGATGGTCACGTCATCGCGGTTGATGAGGTTTTCCTGCAACAGTTCCACCACGGAGCGGGAGTCGCAGCCCTTGACCACGATGCCCACCTTCTTGCCCTTGAAGCTGGGCAGGTAGGTGGCGGGGTTGTTGACGTTGAAGGGACCCCAGACCAGCTTGTCCACGTCTTCGGGCGTGCGCATGAACAGCGGCACCGTGTGCACGGCGTCGTAGCCCTGCTGCCAGCCGATGACGCAGTCCAGTTCGGGCAGCTTGGCCTTGATGGCGGCCTTGAGCTCGTCCAGTTTGGCGTTCTGGCCGGTGCCCAGCGGACGCAGGGACGTGAGGGCCATGTCCACCACCTTGAGCAGCGGCTCGGGATCCTCGAAGCGGGGCGCGGGGCCCAGCTTGTGGATGCGGTCGGTGAAGGTGGTCACCACATGCTGCCAGCGCTGGCCTTCGGAAGCCGAGACCCAGGTGTACTCGAAGCGGCGTTCGTCGATGCCCAGCACGGGCAGGAACTGCTTGAGCACTTCCAGACGGCGGCGGGCATAGTAGTTGCCGGCGGAATAGTGGCAGTCACGCGGGTGGCAGCCCGACACCAGCACGCCGTCCGCGCCGTTGAGCAGGGCGCGCACGATGAACAGCGGGTCGATGCGGCCCGAACAGGGGACACGGATGATACGCAGGTCGGTGGGCTGGGTGGCACGGGCGACCCCGGCGGTGTCGGCACCGCCGTAGGAACACCAGTTGCAAAGAAAGCCTACGATCCGCAGTTCTTTGCCATTCAGCACTGGCATAAGGCATTCACCTCCGCAAGGATCTGATTGTCAGTAGCGTGCGAAAGCTGGATGGCCCCCTGCGGACAGGTGGAGGTACACACACCGCAACCCTGACATACGGTTTCGATAACCTGCGCCTTCTTCTCGCCGCGGAATTCCACTTCCGTGATGGCGCCGAAGGGGCAGCAACGGATGCACTTGCCGCAGGCCACACAGCGCTTGTTGTCCACCTGCGCGATCTGCGGGTCATTTTCAAGTTTGTCGCGGGCAAAGAGCGCCAGCACCTTGGCCGCGGCGGCCGAGCCCTGGGACACCGACGAGGGGATGTCCTTGGTGCCCTGGCAGACACCGGCCAGGAACACGCCGGCGGTGTTGGTCTCCACGGGCTTCAGCTTGGGATGGCTCTCCATGAAGAAGCCGTAGCTGTCGTAGGAGATGCGCAGCTTCTCGGCCAGCTGCGGGGAGCCCTTGCTGGCTTCGATGCCCACGGCCAGGACCACCAGGTCGGCGCGGATCTCCACGGGCTGGCCCAGCAGGGTGTCCACGCCCTTGACGATGTACTGGCCATTGCCGTCGGGGTAGATCTTGGACACGCGGCCGCGGATGTATTCCGTGCCGTATTCTTCGATGGCCCGGCGGGTGAACTCGTCATAGAGCTTGGATGGGGCACGGATGTCCATGTAGAAGACGTAGGACTGCGAAGTGGGGATGTGGTCCTTGGTCAGCACGGCCTGCTTGGCGGTGTACATGCAGCAGAAGCCCGAGCAGTAGGGACGGCCGATGGACTTGTCGCGCGAGCCCACGCACTGGATGAAGACCACGCTCTGGGGCTCCTTGCCGTCGGAAGGACGCTTGATGTGGCCTTCGGTGGGGCCGGAGGCGGACAGCAGGCGTTCGTACTGCAGGGAGGTGATGACGTCGGGGTACTTGCCGCCGCCGTACTGCTCGTAGATGGTCCAGTCCATGAGGTCGTAACCGGTGGCGGCCACGATGCAGCCCACTTCCTCGGTGATGACCTCGTCCTGCATGTCGTACTTGATGGCGCCGGTGGGGCAGACCTTGGCGCACACGCCGCACTTGCCCTTGGTCATCTGACGGCAATATTCGGGATTGATGACCGCCTTCTTGGGGATGGCCTGCGGGAAGGCGATGTTGATGGCCGTGGTGGGACCGGTGAATTCGTTGAAGGCGTCAGGCGTCTTCTTGCTGGGGCATTTTTCCGTGCAGGCGCCGCAGCCGGTGCACAGGCTCCAGTCCACATAGGTGGCGCGCTTGCGGATCTTGACGGTGAAGTTGCCCACGTAGCCGGAGATGTCTTCCACTTCCGACATGGCGTACAGGGTGATGTTGGGATGCTGGGCCACGTCCACCATCTTGGGGCCCAGGATGCAGGCCGAGCAGTCCACGGTGGGGAAGGTCTTGTCCAGCTTGGCCATCTTGCCGCCGATGGTGGGCTGGCGTTCCACCAGCACCACGGGCACGCCGCCGTCGGCGCAGTCCAGGGCGGCCTGGATGCCGGCCACGCCGCCGCCGATGATCAGCACGCGCTTGTTGATGTCGAAGGACTTGGAGAACAGCGGCTTGTTGTTGCGCAGCTTGGCAACGGCCATCTCCACCAGTTCGGCGGCCTTGTTGGTGTTGGCCACCTTGTCCTTGCCGATCCAGGAGACGTGCTCGCGGATGTTGGCCATTTCGAACATGTAGCGGTTCAGGCCGGCGCGTTCCACGGTGCGGCGGAACGTGGGCTCGTGCATGCGCGGGCTGCAGGAGGCCACCACCACGCCGTCCAGCTTGTGCTCGTGGATGGCCGCTTCGATGGCGGCCTGGCCGGGCTCGGCACAGGAGTACATGAGGTCCACGGCGTAGACCACATCGGGATAGGCTCGGGCCGTCTCGGCGACCTTGGCGCAATCAACGGTGCCGCCGATATTGCTGCCGCAGTGACAGATGAAAACGCCTATTCTCATGCTTTATCTCCTTCGGGGGCCTGGGCCTTCTGGGCGTCTTCGCGCTGGGTGTCGAGGATGCGCTCCACCAGGGCGTTGGCGCTGACCACCAGCTTGTCGAGGCCCAGTTCGCTGGGCAGCATGCCGAAGGCAAGGCCCATCATCTGGGTGTAGTAGAGCACCGGCATATTGAAATAGCGGTCCACGCCCTTCATGGCCTGTTTCTGGCGCAGGTCCAGGTTCATCTGGCACAGGGGGCAGGCCACCACGATGGCGTCGGCGCCCATGTTGGTGGCCACTTCGAGGATGCGGCCCGACAGCTGCGCCGTCATGGGACGTTCCGGAATGCCGAAGGAGGCGCCACAGCATTCGGTCTTGAGCGGGAAGTCCAGCATCTCGGCGCCGCAGGCGGCCAGCAGCTCTTCCATGAGGGTGGGGTTCTCGGGATCCCCGAACTGCATGAGTTCCGCCGGACGGCTCATGAGGCAGCCGTAGTAGGCCACCAGCTTGAGGCCGCGCAGGCTGCGCTTCACATGGCTGGCGATGGCCTTGGCGTCGTACATCTGGGCGATGCCCTGCATGACGGAGGTCACGGGCGGGAAGCTCTCGGCCGCGGGGTTGTCCAGCAGCTCGTTGACGCGGGCGCGGAACTCCGGCTTTTCCATGCGTTTGGCCGCATGGCGCAGGTTGGAGAGGCAGCTGGGACAGGGCGTCACCACCATGTCGGCCTGGGTGCGGGCGGCGATGTCCAGGTTGCGCACGCACAGGGCCGCGGAAAGCTCGGTATCCACCGCATGGGCGGGCGTGGAACCACAGCAGTTCCAGTCGGGCAGCTCTTCCAGACGCATGCCCAGGGCACCGCACACGGCCTGGGTGGACATTTCGTAATCGGCCGAGGAGCCCTTGGCCGAACAGCCGGGATAGTAGGCAAGTCTCATGGGCGCACCCCCTCACGCTTGGCGCGTTCCTTGTAGCGGGTCATGATGCGGCCCACAGCCTCGGCGCCGCCGTTGGGAATGGAATGGGGCTTGAAGCCCAGCTTCTGCTTGGCCAGGGCCTGGGGAGCCAGGTCCACGTCCGTGAAGACGCGCAGGGAGCGCAACATGTACAGGACCATGGTGCCGATCTCGTAGGTCCGCCCGAACTTGCGCACGGTATCGAGGAAGGAAAACCAGAATTTTTCCACCTTGGGCACGGCCACGCGCCCTTCCTTGCGGGCCATGTGGCGCAGGGTCTCCATGACCTCGGCCACATCAATGTTGTTGGGGCAGCGGAGGCTGCAGGTGGAACAGGACAGACACATCCAGATGGAGCGGGAGTTCAGCACCTGGTCTTTCAGGCCCAGTTGCACGCCACGCATGATCTGGTTGGCCTGCAGGTCATAGACGAAGCCCGCAGGACAGCCAGCCGAGCAGTTGCCGCACTGGTAGCAGGTGGAGACGTTTTGCCCGCTCTGCGCTTCCACCGCGGCGGTGAAGTCGCGGTCACGCTTTCGGGTCAGATCAATGGCGTCGTTCATGGAAACTCTCAAGGTTAGAGTCTGAAGGACAAAGACATACCAATTTGCAGCAGACTAGCGCGTCTGCATGAAAAAATCCAGCCAAAGCGCACATGTTTTTACGATCTGCACAGTTCGCAAAGTCTTGGCTGGCGGGCATTTCCCGCCACGTCAGGCATCCTTGCGCTCCAGCAGCGAGCAGGCCGCGCGCAGGCCCAGCAGATAGCTGTCCACACCGAAGCCCGCGATGCTGCCCGCGCTGACCGTGGACAGCACCGAATGGTGACGGAACTCCTCACGGGCGTGGACGTTGGACATGTGCACTTCCACCACCGGGATGGACAGTATGCCCAGGGCATCCATGATGGCGTAGCTGTAATGGGTCCAGGCCCCGGCGTTGATGACGATGGCGTCCGTGCCGTCCGTGAGGGCCGCGTGGATGCGTTCCACCATCACGCCCTCGTGGTTGGTCTGGAAGGTCTCCAGCGCCACGCCCAGTTCATCGGCCAGCCCGCGCAGGGCCGCATCGATGTCGGCCAGGGTGGCATGGCCGTAATGCCGGGGGTCACGTTTGCCGAACATGTCGAGATTGACGCCGTGGAGGACGAGGATCTTGCGCATGGTATCCCTCCTGACTCAGGCGCGCGCGGCGCCCAGCTGATGTTCCAGGGCCAGACGGGCGGCCTGCGGCATGTCCTGCCCGGTCCAGAGGCGGAACTGGGCCTCGCCCTGACGGAAAAACATCTCCAGGCCGCTGATGGTGGCCCAGCCGCGGGCCTGCGCCTCACGCAGGAACAGGGTGCGCAGCGGGTTGTAGACGATGTCGTAGGCCACGGGCACACCGCCGTCCGCCGGGGCCGGGGCCCGGTCGAAATCATAGGGGCTCCGGTCCTCGGCCTTGCCGTGCATGCCCAGGGGCGTGGTGTTGACCAGCAGCGAGGCCGCCACGTCATGACGCTCGGCCCAGGGAACGGCCGTGACGCCGAAGCGCTCCACCAGCGGCGCATGGGAACGGTCGGAAGGTGGTGGTCACGAAGATGGCGGCGGCAGCCGTGCAGCCACAGGCCGCAGACCACGGCGCGGGCGGCCCTCCGGCGCCCAGCACCAGCACCGGCGTGGCCGGGTCGAGGCCGCGTTCCAGCAGGGGATGCATGAAGCCGGTCACGTCGGTGTTCTCGCCGCAGAGCCGGCCGTCCCGCCAGTACAGGGTATTGGCGGCGCCCATGAGCTCCACGCGCTCGCTGCGGTGATCCAGCAGGGGCAGGATCTCCACCTTGTGCGGCAGGGTGACGGAGCAGCCGCGGATGCCCAGCAGGCGCATGCTGTCCACGAACTGCGGCAGCTTTTCCGGGGGCAGCTCCCAGAGCATGTAGGCCGCGGGGATGCCCAGGGCCTGGAAGGCGGTGTTGTGCAGCAGCGGGCTCAAGCTCTGGGCCAGGGGCCAGCCGATGACGCCATAGAGAGATGAGGGGATGAAAGCGGACATAAGGCAGTTCCCATAAAGGAGAGGGGCACGGACGGGCCGTGCGGGACGTTATTCTTCGGGCAGGTCGGCGGCCCGCCAGGCGCGGAAGCCGTCGGCAAGGTGCAGCACGTCGTCCCGGCCCCACTGCCGCAGCAGGCGCATGGCCTGCCCAGAGCGGTTGCCCGAACGGCAGTAGAGCAGGATGGGCACGTCCTCGCGCGCCAGGGCTTCCAGACGCTGCCGGAAATCCGGGGCGAAGAAGTCCAGATTGCGGGCACCGGGCAGATGCCCGTCCCGGAACTCTTCCGGGGTGCGGATGTCCAGCACCACCAGACCGGCGGGCGGCTGGGCCAGCACCTGTCGGGCCTCGTCCGGGCCGATGTCGCGGGCCGGAACGCTCGCGGCGGGCAGCAGGAGGCAGCAGAGCAGGAGCAAAAGGGAAAGGAGACGGGACACGGGACCTCCGGAAGACACAGGAGACAAAAAGGGCGGGAAGGCGCACGCCCTCCCGCCCCAGGGGACATTACTTGCCGGCCACCGCGGCGTAGGCGCGGGCGAAGCCTTCGGCGGCATTGCGGATGACGGTCTCGTCCACGCAGAAGGCCAGGCGGAAATAGCCGGGGCAGCCGAAGCCGGAACCGGGCACGGCCAGCACGCGTTCTTCCACCAGACGGTTGACGAAGGCCACGTCGTCACCGCCGGGGGCCTGCGGGAAGAAGTAGAAGGCACCGGCGGGCATCTGGAAGCTGTAACCGGCAGCGGTCAGTACCTCGGCCATGGCCTGACGGCGGCGGGCGTAGATCTCCACGTCCACCTGGCTGCCCAGGGCGGCGGCCATGATGTGCTGGCCCACCACGGGCGGGTTGACGAAGCCGAGGATGCGGTTGGTCAGGGTCAGCGCGGCCATGAGCTTGGCGCGGTCGGCCAGCTTGGGCGAGACGGCCACATAGCCCACGCGCTCGCCGGGCAGGGACAGGTTCTTGGAGAAGGAGCTGATGACCACGGCGTACTGGTACAGGGGCAGCACCGAGGGCACTTCCACGCCGTCGTAGGTCAGGAAGCGGTAGGGCTCGTCGGCGATGAGCCAGATGGGATGGCCGTACTGCTCGCTCTTGTTCTCCAGCAGACGGCACAGGGAGGTGACGGCCTTGCGACTGTAGACCACGCCCGTGGGGTTGTGGGGCGAGTTGATGATCATGGCGCGGGTCTTGGGCGTGATGGCCGCCTCAATGGCGGGCAGATCAAGCCCGAAGGTACCCGGCAAGGTCGGGACCTTCTTGAGCGTACCGCCGTGGTTGCCCACATAGGAGCCGTATTCCACAAAATAGGGGGTCACGGTGAGCACTTCGTCGCCGGGTTCCAGAACGGTCCTGAAGATCACGTTGAGCGCGCCCGCGGCCCCGCAGGTCAGGATGACGTCGTTGGCCGTGAGCTCGACTCCCTGTTCCTTGGAAAGGTGGGCGGCGAGCTTTTCGCGGGCCCAGCCGAACCCGTTGTTCGGCATGTAGCCGAGGCTGAACGGTTCGTCCACGTGCTTGACGAATTCGGCCAGCGCCTTGCCCACGGCGGGCGGGGGAGCGAGATCCGGGTTGCCAAGGCTGAAATCGCATACGGCATCGTCGCCGTACTTCTGCTTGAGCTGGATACCGGCTTCGAACATGCGACGGATCCAGGAGCCGTTTTTGATGGAAGAACTCATCTGGGTGCTGATGATGCTCATGGTTGCTCCGTGTCTCATGACCTGAGAGAAAGTGTTGCGGAGGGTGCAGCGGTCGGGCTGCGTTGTGCGGCGTGGGCCTGACGGATGAAAACAATGCCGCGAATTTTTCTCTATACCCCATCAAAGGCCGCTATGCCAAGGGGCATGAGAGGCAGTTCCTGTTTTGTGTCGGAAAGTACAAGCTCTTTTCGCTGACGAGAAGGCGGTACGCGCGGGTGAGCAGCCGCCTTTTTTCGAAATCAGGGTGGAATTTTTTTTGCATTTCTGATAGGTAAACTATGTAAAACTCATGAGCGTGTATGAACAGAGGCGACCTTGCTCCGCGGGCAGGGGCTTGGTCCACAAAGCCGGAAAGAGAGTTCAACCATGTCTTTGTTATGGAAAGAAGCGTTCACCCTCGGCGATTTTTCTTGGTCGAACACCAACTCTTTTTCTGATATCATCGAAATTACGGATCTTGAGGCGCTCAAACATTTTCTTGATGCGGTACACGTCAAGTTCTGTCTGCTCAAACCGTGGTGCGAAACGGAAAACTATCCGCTGGTCGACTCGCGTGATCTCCTGCCGTCTTTCGAGGCGGAATTGTGGGAATACAAGGGGCTTCCCGGTTTTTCCATGGTGGCGTTCGCCCGGCCTCTGGAAAGTTTCAGCGAAATTTTCCAATACGACATCCTCCATCCGGTCCTCAGCGCGGTGAACACGGCGGAAGGCGCCTCCTGCCCTTTGGAAACGCACGTCATCGCCCGCAACGTCCAGATGTTCCTGAGCCGCCTGCCCAAAAAACTCCAGGATCCTTTCCGTGATCAGTTCCGGCGCGTGGATACCGCCGTGCTCGATTATTACCCCGCGCTGATGCCGTACCTGCTGGCGATGGATAGGGCCCACGTGTTCGCCACGGACATCTACGGGCACTACCACCTCGCGGGGCTTTTCGCTTCATTCCCGTCCGACATGGACGGCGAGATCAAGCGGTTCGGACTGCGCACCGGCAAGTTCAAGATCGGCGACAACGAAATGTACGAACGCAACCGTACGTTTGTCTGCCAGTTTTTGATGGAACTGTATGGTTTCCCCATTTCCTCGGAGCGCCGGACCTCGGCGGCGCTTTTTTCCCGGCGTCTTCACAAGCTCGGAGAGCGGTTCCTGGTGCGCGTGCTCGGGCAGTCCGACCGGACGATCACGACCATCTGGAACAATGGGGAGAACCGGCCCTACCCGCGTGTTGAAAAAATCGCCCTTGTGAAGCTTGACCCTGAGCAGAAGGATTTGATCCGGGCGTGCGAGGAGGGCGGCTTTTTCGTGGACGCCGAAAAGCGCGTGGTGATCATCCGCATTTCCTACAAGCAGCACCGCTACAATGCGGACAACGTGCGGCAGGACCGTGCCCTTTCCGTCGAGCGGCAGGAACTGATCCACCCGCTTACGGGGCGTGTGATGCCGGACGTGAATGTGGTCAAGGATACCAGTACCATGATCCTGCGCCTTAACGACATTGTACGCGGCGAGTATGTGGGCCGCGCGGTCTACAAGCGCAATGAACTGGTGGAGAATACGGATACGGACGAAAAGCGCCTTAAGTTCCTGTTTGCGTGGTTGTCCAAGAATCAGCGCCGCATCATCGGGTACAGCGAAGAGTTTTACAACAATACCACCAAGGTACTGGACGCCTACCTCAAAAACCCCGAAAACCAAGAGGCGTTCGCGCTCCTGCACGAGCTCAAGCAGGAAGTGATGAGCAAATACGCCTATATCCGTCAGGCGCGCACAGTGCGCTATCTTGAGGATATCGTTGCCCGGAACTACAAGGGGGAACGGCTGACCTACGGCCGTATGCTGCTCGAAGCGATTGATCTGCTGCGGGATCTCAAATTCGAACTCGGTAACTATTTTGAACCGCTGATGCTGAGCGTGCTCCATTATATGGAAATGATACTGGACGACCGCTACCTGCTCCGGCGCTACATCAATTGCCCGGACGACAAGCTGAGCAAGGGCGGCGTGGAGATACGCAAGAACTATCGGCGGCTTGTCAGCCTCAGGGACGAATTCGAGTCGGTCCGCAAGTCCCGCCAAAAGCCTGTTGCCGAAGGGTAACAACTTGTTTGGAGAGTAGGGGCGCTTCTCAAAAGGGAGCGTCTCTTTTTTGAAGGGGCATTTGACAATAGCCTTCGCCGATGCGAGTTTCCCCGTGCCGCCATATCGGTTCCCGGTATGCGTATCGCGGACTTTTTTTTGAAGGAAAACATAATGGCAGAGAACGAAATCCCCGAACCGCCGGACTGGTCCGATGCGCGCACGTTTTTTCTGGAGCCCGATCTGTGGCATGAGCCCTATGAGCTGGATGCCTCGGAGAGCCATCATCTGACCCGCGTGCTGCGCATCCGCGAGGGCGAAGAGGTACGCGTTTTGGACGGCAGGGGGCGCGAGGGGCGTTTCCGGGTTTTGCCCTACAAGAAAAACGCCAAGGCCGTGGCCCTGCAGCTTCTCGACGAGTGGACGTATCCCGAACCGGAATCGAAGGTCATCCTTGCGGCGGGCTGGACAAAAGCCGCGCGTCGGGGCTGGATTTTGGAGAAGGCCGTGGAGTTTGAAGCCAGCGGGATCTGGTTGTGGCAGGCTGAGCGGAGCCAGTTCCCCGTGCCCTCGGACATCAAGGAGTCATGGCAAGGCCAGCTTGCCGCCGGAGCCAAGCAGTGCCGCAATCCGTGGCTGCCCGAGTTGCGGACCATGCCCGGCGGCGTGACGAACTCATCGCGTTGGCCGAGGAGCTTGGCTGTGAGCATCGGCACGTACTTGTCGAGAGCGGGCACAAGTCGGTCATGTCGCTGACTCCGGATACGCTGGGGCAGCCCGGCAGGACTCTTTGCGTGGTCGGTCCCGAAGGCGGCTTTACGGCGCAGGAAGTGGAGAGGCTCACCCGTGCGGGATTCCTGCCCGCGACGCTTGGCGAGCGCGTTTTACGCTGGGAGACCGCCGCCGTGTTGTGCCTCGGCCTTCATTGGTGGAAGCGCCAGCTTGGTGGGAAGTAGGCAGGAAGA
>ENA-OQHN01000694-OQHN01000694.1-human-gut-metagenome-genome-assembly--contig:-NODE-694-length-11148-cov-3.216949_pt1 | contig 11148 bp, 9 predicted proteins | sample MGYA00242564_ERZ504721 | MGnify/ENA primary metagenome ERZ504721 (study PRJEB26092, sample SAMD00036212) | human gut metagenome | host: Homo sapiens | study: EMG produced TPA metagenomics assembly of...
GGGCCTACGAGCGGAGGTCTGACGTGAGGCGCGCCATCGGCTTTTACGACAAGGCCGACAGGGACAGCATGGATGTCGACGACCTTGTGAGTTATGCCATCTACCATTACCTGTTGGGCAATTTCGACAGCAGCCTTGGCGTGGCCCTTTATGGCCATGGCCGGTTTCCGGGGCAATGCGGCCCTTGACCGTCTGGCATTCTGGAACTATACCGACTTGAAGAAATATGATGAGGCCTTGGAGTTTGCCGGTCTCCTGTTTCATGATGCCGACACCGCCGACATTCAGTCGAAAGACTATCTGTACTACGGTTATGCTTACCTTGGCAAGCAGCGTTACGCCGACGCTGTAGACATGTTTGGCAAGGTGGCTTCGTTTGACGATGCCACAGAGAAAGACAAAGTCACGGCCATGCAGGAGATTGTGAAGGCCTACAGGGAGCTTGGCGATTACGACAAGGCCGAGGTTGCGTGCTTGGCTTACATAGACAAGCGTCAGAAAGACAGTCTGCTTTCTGCTTACGACCTTAACCTGCTGGCAGAGATATACATAGAGAAGGGTGACACTCTTTCTGGTGAGGGGCGTGCCGAGGCATGGCGCCGTGCAGACTCGGTGCTGACGGTCATGTCGGAGCGTTTCCCTGCGAATGCCGACTATGCCCTATACCGCCAGCTTACATTGGCCAACGGCCAGGACCCTGAGTCGGCCAAGGGGCTTGGCGTGCCTTATGCGCAACGTCTCATTGCCGTTGTCGAGGCTATGCCCGATCGCACGAGCCTTGCCGACGAGCGCATGAAGGCAGCCTGCCATTACCTTGGTTATTACTACACCTTTGTGGCCAAGCAGCGCGCCCGCGGCCGCGTCTACTGGGAGATGGTTCTCGAGATAGACCCCGACAACAATGCAGCCAGGACAGTGCTTGGCCTGAAGTGATGGGCGGTGCTTGTCGGTGTGCGCCGCAAGCCTGTCAGGGCTGTGGCGTCACCGGGCGGTACCACCTTGAGTATTCCACGTAGTGTTGGGCGAAGCTTTCCGCCTGTCCTTCGCGCGCCATCTTGATGAACTTGGCCGGTACGCCGCCCCACAGTTCGTGGTCGCCTATCTTTGTGCCCTGAAGAACCAGGGCGCCGGCTGCCACGACGGCTCCGCGGGCCCACCTCGCATCCGTCGAGCAGTGTGGCTCCCATGCCTATGAGGGCCCCGTCGTTGATGGTGCAGGCATGCACCGTGGCGTTGTGGCCGATGGTCACATCGTTGCCTATCACCGTTGGGCCTGTGGTGTTGGTCACATGGATGCAGGCTCCGTCCTGCACGTTGGTGCGGTGGCCGATGGTTATGGGGGCCACGTCGCCACGCACCACGGCGTTAAACCAGATGGAGCACTCGTCGCCCATGGTCACCTCGCCCACGATGGTGGCGTTTTCGCTGAAGTAGCAGTCTTTACCCCAATGGGGTGTCAGTCCGTTGATTGGTTTTATCAGTGCCATTTCTTTTGCGTTGTTGTTTATTTGTTTGATATTGCAAAATTAGTTTATTTTCCTCAAAAGCGTGTCGTTTTGTTTTGCGCTTTTCGGGATATTTATTAATTTTGGGTTTGCTTAGAATATTATCTTATGTTAGAGACAGGACTTTCACACACAAGCAGTGTGGTCGTCAGCGACGCCAACACTGCCATCGCCCTTGGTTCGGGCGACATGCCGGTATTAGCCACACCCGCCATGCTTGCATTGATGGAAAATGCTGCCATGCTTGCCGTGGCAGCAGAGTTGCCCGAGGGTAGCACTACTGTTGGCGGGCAGATTTCGTCTTCACACCTTGCGCCGTCGCCTGTCGGGGCTGAGGTGAGGGCTCGCGCCACTCTCGAGAAGATTGACGGCCGCAAGCTTTACTTTAATGTCATAGCTCTTCAGGGCGACAAGGTGATTGGCGAGGGAACTCACCTGCGCTTTATTGTCGACCGCGAGCGGTTTATGGCGAAGCTGTAGAGTAGGAGGCTTAGGGGGCCTGGGGCTTTTAGGGATCTTAGGAGGCTTAGGGCTCTTAGGAAGCTTAGGAATCCTAGGAATCCTAGGAATCCTAGGAATCTTAGGACTACTGTTTGGAAGCGCGGGGCGCCCGTTACCTTGGCTCCTGTGAGCGAGAGAGGGGCGGCTGAGTGGGCGTTGGGTTGCTTGCTCCTTGAAATGGCCTGATGTTTCCTCTGTGCTATAAGGCGCTTTGGGCATCTCGATGTCTTCTGTGCGCGAATATTACTAAAATACCTACCGATAAATGACAAGCCTATGATTGACCCGAAGCGTGACTTTATTCCGCTGACACAAAACTATGACCGGTTGAAGGCGTACCAGAAGAGTGAGTGTATATATGATGTCACTTACTATTTTGCACATCGCTTTCTTGGCCGGGGTGACCGTACTGTCGACCAGATGGTGCAGGCTGCACGCAGCGGTAAGCAGAATATTGCTGAGGGCGTTGAGGCCGGCGCGACGTCGTGCGAGACTGCCATTAAGCTTGTGAATGTGGCCCGTGCCAGTCTGCAGGAGTTGCTACTTGACTACAAGGACTATCTGCGGGTTCGCAACCTTGAGTTATGGTTGCCTGGCTCGGATAAATATGAGCAATGCCGTAGGGCTTGCATGGCTCACAATGATTCCGTTTTTTATCGTAAGGCTATTGCTGTGCGCACCGATACTGCCATCGCTAACATTGCTATTACGCTGATTTATCAGGCTGATGTGTTGCTGCGCGGTTTGATAGAGAGGCTGAAATGCGACTTCGTTGAGCGGGGTGGCATAAGGGAGGAGATGACGCGTGTGAGGCTGCAGAGCCGAAAAGGGAGGAAGTGAAGAGGGGATTTTAGGAAGACTAGGGAGGATGGGAGGCTTAGGAAGCTTAGGAAGCTTAGGAAACCTAGGATGCCTAGGAAGCTTAGGAGGCTTAGGGCACTTGGGCGGCGAATTGGGCGGCGCCGGTTGGCAAAAAATGGCGCGGGCAATGTGATGCCTGCGCCATTTTTTAGTTGTTTTATCTTGCTGGATGTTGATTACAGGTTGGGGTTAACCTTGCTCCACTCCGAGATGGCCGGAACGATGTTCAGTGTAACCAGCTCGTCGCGCATCTTGCAGAGGTGCTCGTAGCTTGCGTCAAGCTTGGCGTTCTCCTCGGCAGTGCCCTGCGGAACCTCATAGTGTGCACCGGTGGTGTCGAGCGTGGTGGCCATGGCCATCATGATGTGGTTGTACTTGTCGTTGCTTACGTATGTGCCAACAGGGTACTTGAACGGCTCGCCGCCCATGACGGCACGTATCATCTCTACCGACAGGTAGGCAGGGCTCTGGAATGAAGAGCGTCCGCGGAGCTCGATGATCTTGGCACCGCCCTGTGTAACGTCTTTCTTCATCTGCTCCCACTCAGCCTCGGGGAACTCGTCGGTGCCGATGATGTCGGTCAGCTTGCGGCCGTCGATGGTCACGTGTGAACCGAACACAGCCATCTGCTCGCCGTGGCCTCCGTAGGTGGCGCATCCCTTAACCTCGCTCTGCATCACGTTGAACTTCTTTGCCAGGGCGCTCTGCAAGCGTGTTGAGTCGAGGGCGGCCAGCGTTGTCACCTGCGATGGTTTCAGGCCGGAGTACAGCAGTGTAACGAGTCCGGTGAGGTCGGCCGGGTTGAAGATGATGACCACGTGCTTAACGTCGGGGCAATACTGCTTGATGTTCTTGCCAAGACCCTCGGCTATCTCGCAGTTGCCTTTCAGGAGGTCTTCGCGGGTCATGCCGGCCTTGCGTGGAGCTCCGCCGGATGATATGATGTACTTGGCATTGGTGAATGCTTCCTCGGGGTCGGTGGTGGCTGTGATCTTCACATCGCCGAACCCGCTCTGGCGCATTTCCTCGGCAACGCCTTCCGGTGAGAACACATCGTAAAGACAGATGTCACTTGTCAGGCCCATGGTGAGGGCTGCCTGAACCATGTTTGAGCCGATCATGCCGGCTGCGCCTACGATTGTCAGTTTTTCGTTAGTTAAAAATGCCATAATCTTTATTATATAATGATTAAACGTTCCTGGTCACTCAAATTCAGCGCAAAGTTAAGAAAAAAAAGTGTATGCTGTGTGTTTATATGGGCTTTAATTTGTTATTAATTCTGAAAAGTAATACCTTTGTAAAGTCTAATTTACAATTTCACGCGATGGATGATAACATTGAAAACAGATTGACTGAGTTGCGGGAGGTGATGAGGCGCGAGCGGCTCGACGCCTTCATATTTCCCAGCACCGACCCTCATTGCGGCGAGTACGTGCCCGACCACTGGAAGTGCCGCGAGTGGGTGAGTGGCTTTGGCGGTTCGGCCGGTACGGCGGTGGTGACATTGGACGCTGCCGCCCTGTGGACCGACTCGCGTTACTTCATAGCTGCCGAGGAGGCCCTTCGCGGCACCGGCTATGTGCTCATGCGCGAGCGTGTCGACGGCACTCCCGGCCTTGCCGAGTGGATTGCCCGTCAGCTTGCCGTGAGCGGTGGCACGGCGGCCGGCATCGACGGCATGGCTGCGCCTGCCGCTATGGTCGATGCCCTTGCCGCCGAGCTCCGCAGCCGGGGCGGCATCACCCTGCGCACCAACTTCGACGCCCTGGCGCCGGTGTGGACTTCGCGCCCGCCGTTGCCCCGCGGTGCTGTTGAAATCTACCCCGAGAGCCTGGCCGGCGAGACGGCCGTGTCTAAGCTGTCGAGGCTGCGCGCGGCCCTGCGCGCCGACCATGCCTGCGGCATGCTTATGTCGTCGCTCGACGACATTGCATGGACGCTCAACCTGCGCGGCACCGACGTTCACTGCAACCCCGTCTTCGTGGCTTACCTGCTGATGGAGGGCGACCGCACGACGCTCTTCGTCGACCAGGCCAAACTCTCGCCCGAGGTTTCCGCCTACCTTGCCTCTGTCGGTGTGGGCGTGGCCCCGTATGCCGACGTGGCCCGGGCCTTGAGGGCCTACGGCGAGTACAGCCTGCTCATGGACCCCGCCGCCACTTGCCACACGCTGTTCAACGCCGTGCGCGGGGTCGAGGTGGTAGGGCTGCCGTCGCCCGTGGCAGCCATGAAGGCCGTGAAGACCGGCGCCGAGATCGAGGGCTTCCGCCGTGCCATGCTTCGCGACGGCGTGGCCATGGTTCGCTTCCTGCGCTGGCTGCGCCCGGCTGTCGAGGCCGGCGGCCAGACCGAGATGAGCGCCGCGGCCCGCCTTGAGGCCTTGCGCGCCGGGCAGCAGCTGTACCGCGGGCCGTCGTTCGACACCATTTCGGCATACGCCGACCACGGTGCCATAGTGCACTACGAGCCCACACCGGCCACCGATGCCCCCTTGCGCCCCGAAGGGATGCTGCTCGTAGACAGCGGCGCTCAGTATCTCGACGGCACCACCGACATCACCCGCACCATCGCCCTCGGCCCGCTAACCGAAGAGCAGCGCCGCGTCTACACCCTTGTGCTCAAGGCTCACATAGCCCTCGAGCGCGCCGTCTTCCCCGACGGGGCTTCGGGCACGCAGATAGACGCCATAGCCCGCGAGCCGCTATGGCGCGAGGGCCTCAACTACCTGCATGGCACGGGCCACGGAGTGGGCTCGTATCTCAACGTGCACGAGGGGCCCCACCAGATACGCATGGAGTGGAAGCCGGCCCCGTTGCGTGCGGGCATGACCGTGACCGACGAGCCCGGAATATACCTCGCAGGGCGTTTCGGCGTGCGCACTGAGAACACACTGCTCATCGTTCCCCATGCCGAGACCGAGTGTGGCCGCTTCCTGGCCTTCGAGCCGCTGACGCTGTGCCCCATCGACCGCGAGCCCATAGTGGCCGAAATGCTCACCGCCGGCGAGCGCGAATGGCTCGACGGCTACCACGCCACGGTCTACGAGCGCCTCTCGCCGTTGCTCACCGCCGACGAGTGCAGCTGGCTGGCCAGCGCGTGCGCTCCGCTCTGACCCACAGCTGCGGGTCGGCCCGGCCGTGGCCGCGCCCGTGGCTGTAAATGTTTTCACCTTCCGAAAGCCGTCCCGCCCGTTGGCCAACTGCCTGGTTTGCAGTGTGCCATCCGGGCAGGGCGGCTTTTGCCGTGCAATATGGCCGGTTTCACGTTGTGGAACGGCCCGTCTTGGGTTGCAGCACGGCCCGTTTCGGCCGACAATACGGCCTTTTTTATAAATGTAATGTAATTCGCAGCCGTGGGCCATGGCCGCCGCGGTTTGCAGTGTCGCCGTGGCAGCCATGGGCCGCGGCTGTGGCGCGCATGCCAAGGTTTCCCCCACGGCTCTCACCCCGGCAGCCTTAGCCACCGCCCCGTTCGCCCCCTGGCATCAGCCGGCCCCCACAACAGCCGATTCCCTTGGCCGCCATCTGCCTTTGCGGCATGGCCAATGGTGGCCCGTGGGCCTCTGCGCAAGCAGGCAAGCCCATGTGGCCGCGGCAGTCGGCAAGGCGTTGGCTTAAGTTCATATATACGGTTTTGGGGTTAAATAATGTGGCAGTTTTTTAAATACTGTTTCAGTAGTTCTTATTCCGAAACAATATCTACCAAAACTCCTGTTTTGTGTATTATTGGACAAATAATGCAGACAAACGTCAAATAATTTAGTGTATGCCACATTTAAAAGGCATAACTTTGCAAGAGCAATTCAAGCAAAAACCAATTAACGCCAATAGTAAATTAACTTAAAACGAACTAAAAATGGGTAAAGATTTGTTTTCAAAACACACTGCCCTGCCTGCCGTTTTGTTATGTTCAGCCTTAGCTTTCCCACCCTTGGGGATGGGCCAGGTTGGCGCTGCCACAGCAATAGCGGAGCAAGTAAGGACTGTGAAAGGTTTTGTGGTCGACAATTCCGGCGAGCCGGTGATAGGCGCCACGGTAAAGGTTGTGGGCACGGCAAACGGCGCGGTCACCGACCTCAACGGCGGATTTACCCTGTCGCGTGTGGCCAAGGACGCCGTCATCGAAGTGTCCTACGTCGGTTACATCCCTCAGAGGGTGAGCACAGCGGGCAAGACAGACATCAGGGTGACACTTCAGGAAGACAACAAGGCCCTCGACGAGGTGGTCGTTGTGGGCTACGGAGTGCAGCGCAAGAGCGACGTCACGGGCGCCCTGGTGCACCTGGACTCCAAGTCGCTGACGGCCATGCCGGTGAAAGACGCCCTTGAGGGCATGCAGGGCAAGACGGCCGGCGTGGACATCACCAACTCGCAACGCCCCGGCACGGTGGGCCGCATCACCATCCGCGGCCAGCGTTCCATCGGAGCAAGCAGCGCCCCGCTGTATGTGGTCGACGGCATGATCATACAAAACGGCGGCATTGAAAACATCAACCCCCAGGACATCGAGAGCATCGAGGTGCTCAAAGACGCCTCGGCCACGGCCATATATGGTGCCCGCGGAGCCAATGGCGTGGTGCTTGTCACCACCAAGAAGGGCAAGGCCGGCGAGGTGACACTCAACTATTCGGGTGCCGTGACCATATCTACGCTACACGACGTGACCAAGATGATGGACGCCCGCCAGTGGTTGGACTATGCCCGACGTGCGGCCTACAACTATGGCGGCTACGGCGACCCCAACTCGGAGTTTGCCCCCGACTATGCCAGCGACCAAAACTGTTTGGCGGAGAGCCGGCAAGCTGGGCCAACATCGATAAGGCATGGGTAGACGGCAAGTACCATCCCGAGCTGGTGGGCTCGTACGATTGGACTTCGCACGGCAAGCAGACAGGCGTCACCAACGAGCACACGCTGAGCGCATCGGGCGGCACCGACAAGTTCAAGGGGTATGGCTCTTTCGGCTACCTGGGCCAGAAGGGGGTGCAGCCGGGGCAGAAATACCAGCGCTACACGCTCAACACGTCGTTCGAGGCCAACCCTGTCGACCCGTTGCGCCTGGGCTTCACCATGAACGCTTCGTACGGCGTGCAGGACTACGGCTACAACTACAGCAAGTCGGTAACAGGCGCCGGCGATTACTATTCGGCGTTGAACGGCATGATTCCATGGACGGTGCCATACGATTCCGACGGGAAATACATACGCAACCCGTGGGCTTACAATGTCAACATCATCAACCCCATCGACGAGTTGAGGTACAACACCAACAAGCGCAACGACTTCCGCATCAATGGCAGCGCCTATGCGCAGGTGGACTTCGGCAAGGTGTGGGCGCCGCTCGACGGACTGTCATACCGCCTGCAGTTCGGCCCCGAGTTCCAATACTACCGTCTGGGCATTGCCAACGCGGCCGAGGGCATCAACGGCGACGGCAACAACGTGGCCCAGTATAATCCCTCGAACAAGGTGGCCTGGACGCTCGACAACCTCATTTATTACAACAAGACCGTTGCCGACAACCACCGCATAGGCATAACCCTGTTGCAGAGCGCTTCCAAGTACCACTATGAGAACGGCAATATCAAGGCCTACGTGGCCAGCGCCGACGAGCTTTGGTGGAACACGAGCTCGCTGAGCAAGCCGCTGCAGTATACCACCGGGCTTACCGAGACGCAGCTGGCTTCATACATGGCGCGCATCAACTACACCTATGCCGACAAGTATATGCTGACCGCCAGCGTGCGCTCCGACGGCGCATCGCAGCTGGCACCCGGCCACAAGTGGGCATCGTTCCCGTCGGTGGCACTTGGATGGCGCATCACCGAAGAGGAGTTCATGCAGAAAGCCGCGTGGGTGAGCAACCTGAAGCTGCGCCTGGGCTATGGCGTTTCGGGCAACTATGCCGTGTCGGCATACGCCACGCAGGGCGCCGTGCAGTCAAACGTGTACACCTGGGGCGAGTCGACGTCGGTGGGATACCTGCCTTCCGACGCATCGGCAAAGAACCCCAACAAGATGGCCAACCTCGACCTCGGCTGGGAAAAGACACGGCAGTGGAACGTAGGACTCGACTTCGGGTTCATAGGCAACCGCATCAGCGGTACCGTAGACTACTACCACAACAAGACCACCGACCTGATACTGGCCACGACCATACCGTCGCTGTCGGGTTATGTCAGCACTTTCGCCAACGTGGGCGAGACATCCGGCTGGGGCGTCGACCTGCAGCTGAACGCCATACCGGTGAAGACGAAAGACTTTACGTGGACTACCAGCCTCACATGGACCATCGACCGCAACCGGGTAGACAAGCTTAACAACGGCGTAGAGGAGAATGTGAACGACCGTCTCTTTGTCGGCGAGGAAATAGGCGTGTACTATGACTATGTCTACGACGGCATCTGGAAGTCGTCGGAGGCCGAGGAGGCTGCCAAGTACGGACGCAAGCCCGGCCAGATAAAGGTGAAAGACACCGACAACAACGGCAAGATTGACGCCAACGACAGGGAGATTGTTGGCAAGGTAAGGCCACGGTGGTCGGGCGGATGGCACAACACGTTGAGCTACAAGAGCTTTGAACTGTCGTTCTTCATATATGCCCGGTGGAAGTTTACTGTGCCCAAGGGAGCCGAAACCCTGGGCGGCATGTATGCCATGCGCGACCTTGACTACTGGGTAAAGGGCGCCAATGAGGATGCAGAGTACTATTCGCCCGGCTCAAACGGGCAGTCGGCCGATGCCTACTCGAGCGCCATGAACTACCAGGACGGGTCGTACATCAAGATGCGCAACATCTCGCTGGGCTACACCTTCCCCAAGGCCATCGCGGGAAAGCTCGGCATGAGCAACCTCAAGGTGTACGTTCAGGCCATGAACCCCTTCACCATCTACAAGAAATGCAAGTGGCTCGACACCGACCTCATGAGCTATGACAACAACACAACGACATATGGGTCGGGCACAACGATAAGGAGTTGGGTCATCGGATTAAACATCGGATTCTAAAAAAGAAGATTCATAATGAAAACAAACAAGATATTCTTCGCGTCCATCCTTGTGGGGGCGACATTGGGAACAGCCGTGACGTCGTGCAGCGAATCGTTCCTCGACGAGGAGTTGATAACGGAAAAGGGCACCGCATACTTCAATACCGAGGCGGGGCTCAACGACTTGGCCACGGGCACATACCAGAAGCTGAAGTTCAAGTTCAACTATGTCTGGGGCTACAACATGTACAACATGGGCATCGACGAGTTCACGGGCGGCAACAACGACATGGCCGCATGGAACCACTATGGCTCAGACCTGAACTCGGGAGAGACGTCGTCGAACCAGCCTTTGTGGGACAACATGTACGGAACCATAGAGCCTGCCAACATATTGATACAGAACGTGGAGCGCTACTACAGCAAGGGCAGCGACAAGTATGGCTGGCGCCTGGGCGAGGGCTACTTCTTCCGGGCCTACGCCTACTTTGAGTTGGTAAAGCAGTTTGGCGGCGTTCCGCTCAAGCTCGAGCCGAGCAACGGCAAGATAAACTACACCTACACGCGCAACACCGAGGAGGAATGCTTCGCACAGATAATATCCGACTTTGAGCGGGCGTACAGCTTGCTGCCCGAAAAGCCCGAGGACAACCAGCCGGGCAGGCTCACCAAGTCGGCTGCGGCCCACTTCCTGGCCAAGGCCCACCTGTTCCGCGCTTCCGAGCTGCACGACTCTTGGAACGCCCCCTATAAAGATGCCGACCTGGCAGCGGTCATAAGGTATGGCGACGAGGTGATAAAGGCCCACCCGTTGTGCGCCAACTTCCAGGAACTTTGGGATTACACCGAGCCCGACGGGGCCAACGAGAAGGTGGCCGAAGTGGTCTTGGCGGCCCAGTTCTCTGACAACAGCGACTCCTGGGGGCGCTTCGGCAACCAGATGCACCTGTGCTTCCCGTCGGTTTACCAGAACCTGGCCGGCATGAAGCGCGACATCTCCGGCGACCGCGAGTTCAGCTATGTCAGTGCCACCGAGTATGCCATGCAGGTGTTCGACCGCGTCAACGACTCTCGTTTCTGGAAGTCGTTTGTCACCAAGTACGGCTGCAACTACACCAACGGCGCCCCGAAGTGGGATGCCGATGCCATGGCCAGGAACCCCGGCGAGTATCCTGCCGAAGCCAAGGCCGGCGAGCATCGGTTTGTCGGTGGGCAGATAGGGCTCAAGTATATAGTAAACAATCCGGGCGACCCGCGCTTCACTCCGGGGTCACGACAAGGACGGACGTGAGA
>ENA-OQHN01000695-OQHN01000695.1-human-gut-metagenome-genome-assembly--contig:-NODE-695-length-11147-cov-2.928131_pt1 | contig 11147 bp, 12 predicted proteins | sample MGYA00242564_ERZ504721 | MGnify/ENA primary metagenome ERZ504721 (study PRJEB26092, sample SAMD00036212) | human gut metagenome | host: Homo sapiens | study: EMG produced TPA metagenomics assembly of...
GATCCGCAAGGACAGCTTTTACTGGTATGCGAACGTGATCGCATCCAATGGAGAGGAATTGTAAGATGGGCTTGTTTGATAAATGGAAAAAGAAAGAGACGGGCGCAGGTGATGCGATCGTCGCCGTCGTCAACGGTGAGATGATCCCGCCGGAACAGATCAGTGATCCGACCTTTGCGAAAGAGCTGATGGGCCAGACGATCGGCTTTGAACCGGCGGACGGTACCATCGTTTCTCCCTGTGACGGGATCGTCGAAGTGCTCTATCCGACCAGACATGCGTTTGCGCTGCGTCGGGCGGACGGTACCGGCATCCTCGTTCATATCGGCATCGATACGGTCAATCTCAACGGAGACGGGTTTACGGCCTTCGTTTCACAGGGCGATCGGGTCCGTGCAGGGGATCGCATCGTGGAAGTGGATCTTTCCGCATTGCGGGCTTCACACCTGGAAGCGACGACGATGCTGGTGATCATGGAACCGGCACAGCCAGGGCAAACGATCACATTTACGGACTATGGCGTTGTGAGACGCGGAGAGATCATTACACGTTCACAGGAGGCGGTATGAGTTACCAGGAATTGTTTACACCGTTTAAGATCGGCTCGATGCGGGTGAAGAACCGCATCGTCATGTCCCCGATGGGGACCAACAGCGCATTGGCAAACGGTCGCAAGACAGCGGAAGAGATCGACTATTTCATCGAACGTGCCAGGGGCGGTGCCGGGCTGATCATCATGGGCTGTCAGCCGCTCAATGAAAAGATCGCCCAGGGCTCTATGGAAGGTTATATGGACAGCTATACGGTCCTGCCTTCTCTGACGAGCGTCTGTGATGGGTACATCGCTATGGGGCAAAGATCTGCTGTCAGCTGACACCGGGCACCGGACGTAATGCATTTCCGGATACCTTCGGCAATCCGCCGATCAGCGCATCTGCCATTCCATCTGCATTTGATCCGAATCTGATCTGTCATGCGCTCACCAAAGAAGAAATCGCACAGATCATGGAGGATTTCAAGTTTGCGGCATCACTGGCGATGGATGCCGGCTATGATGCCATCGAGATCCATGCGCACGCCGGCTATCTGATCGATCAGTTTATGTCAAAAATGTGGAATCATAGAACCGATGAATATGGCGGAAGCCTGGAGAACAGGCTTCGCTTCTTCCGTGAGTTTGTAGAAGCAGTCCGTAAGGGCGTGGGGCCCGAGTTTCCAATATCCGTAAAATATACGCCGGTACATACCGTCCCGGACGGGCGCACCTTCGAAGATGAAGGAATCGAAATAGCAAAGATTATGGATGGCATGGGATTTATCTACATGCATCTGGACTGTGGCTGCTATGAAGTATGGAATCAGGCGGTTCCCAGCGCATATGACAGAGAAGGAAGCCAGCTTTTTGTGGCCGAGCGTCTGCGTAAAGAGGGAATCAGGCTTCCCTTCCTTGTTCAGGGAAAACTGAACAATCCGAATGTGGCAAGGCAGGTGGTCGAGTCCGGCACGGCGGAACTCGTTGCGCTGGGGCATCAGTCGCTGGCGGATCCATACTGGCCCGAAAAAGTAAAAGAAGGACGCTATCAGGACATCAATTACTGCATCTGCTGCAATGAATGCGTATTTTCGGTAAAATGCAGCGTTTCGGCGTACTCGAAATCCGCCGTGGTGTGAATAACACGCTTGACGACGGCAAGATTTTCCCTTGGTATCCGGATATGCCTTTCTTCGAGCTCTTTTGCGATAATCTGCATGCTGGTGCGCTCAATATCGGCGGGCAGATGATGCTGCGGGATCATGCTTTGCACCCCCTCGGGTTTTCCATGCCCATGGCGCGGTACACGGCATCCATATCGAGGCTGTTCCGCACGCCGTCGGCTAAAATGTCGAGCTGCTCGCGGCGATATTCCTCCATGGAAACAGGCACGGCGGCTGCAGGGTCTATCCCCTTGCAGGTGCAGAGGTATTCCGCAAGCTTTTCGGTCAGCTCGCCGCTGTCAAAGAGACCGTGCAGATACGTGCCGAAGACGTTTTGATTTGTGCAGCCCTCTTTTGTGCCATCCATATGCGTACAGAACGGCTCACCGCGGACGATCGTATTGCCTGTGTGAATTTCGTAACCGGTGAGCATCGCCCCTGTAAACGGCGCGGCGATGACTTCGTCTGTGACCTGCGCGCGGTGCTTTTCCGCACAGAATGTTGTTTCGGTCGGCAATAAGTTAAGGCCGCGCAGCGTTTGCGGGCGACCGCTTTCGGAGCCATCCGGGTCGTGCAACGTCTCACCGAGCATCTGGTAACCGCCGCAGACACCAAGCACCGGCGTCTCTTTCGCGGCGAGCTTTAAGATGACGGATTCGAGTCCCGACTGGCGCAGCCAGAGGAGATCCTCAACCGTGTTTTTCGTGCCGGGCAGAATCACAAGGTCGGGCGCGCCGAGCTCGCGGGTGTTTTGCACGTAGCGCACATCCATTAAAGGGTGCTGCTCGAGCACCATAAAATCCGTGAAATTTGAGATGTGCGGCAGGCGAATGACGGCGATGTCCAGCGGACGCACGGCGTCTTTTTTTTCAAGGCGCTCGGAAAGGGAGTCTTCGTCCTCGATATCGACGCGCAGATACGGCACGACGCCCAGAACGGGCAGGTGCGTTTTGTCTTCGAGCATGGAGAGGCCGGGGCGGAGAATTTCGACGTCACCGCGGAATTTATTGATGACAAGCCCCTTGATGCGGTCGCGCTCGTCCGTCTCCAGCAGCTCTACGGTGCCGAAAAGCTGCGCGAACACACCGCCGCGGTCGATGTCGCCGACGAGCAGAACGGGCGCATCGACAAGCTTTGCGAGCCCCATGTTCACGATGTCATCCGCTTTCAGGTTGATCTCCGCCGGACTGCCCGCGCCCTCGATGACGATAACGTCAAAATCTTCTGCAAGGCTGTTGTAGGCGCGCAGAATATCGGGAATGAGTGATTTTTTCATCTTGAAATACTGCGAAGCTTTCATCTGGCCGCGCACTTCGCCGTTCACGATGACCTGACTGCCGACATCGCTGCTCGGCTTCAACAAAATGGGGTTCATGCGCACGTCCGGCTCCACACCCGCCGCCTGCGCCTGTACGACCTGTGCGCGGCCCATCTCTAAGCCGTCACGGGTAACGAAGCTGTTCAGCGCCATATTTTGACTTTTGAACGGTGCGGTGTGCAGACCGTCCTGCGCGAAAATACGGCACAGCGCCGCGCATAATAAACTTTTGCCCGCGCCGCTCATCGTGCCCTGCACCATGATGCACTTGGCTTTTTTATTTTCGCTCATTTCAGCACCTCCCGCATGATTTTCAGTAACTTTTCGTTTTCCTCCGGCGTGCGCACGGCGGTGCGGTACCAGGTGTTATCGAGCCCCGGGTAGTTTGCACAGCCGCGCACGACAGCGCCTTTTTCTTTTAGTCGCTCGCCGAAATCTTCCGGCGCTTTGAATAACAGGAAATTTGCCTGCCCCTCCAAGACGCGCAAGCCGAGCGAACGCAGGGACGCGATCATTTTGGGACGCTCCCGTGCGATTAAGCTTCGCACGTGGTCGGCATATTCGGTTTCATCTAACGCCGCGACGCCTGCCGCCTGTGCGAGTGACGAGACTGCCCACGGCTGCCCCGCTTCGCGCATATTTTCTAATAATTTTTCATCTCCGCTGAGTACATAACCGAGCCGCACGCCCGCCATGGCGTATAATTTTGTGAAAGCTTTCAGAATAACAAGCTCGGGGAACTGCGCTAAAAAGCGCTTTGCAGTCCGGCTTTCGTGCTCCGGGAGAAAATCGAGGAAACACTCGTCGATGACGGGCGTTGCATGACACGCCCTGCATTTTTTCAGGAGTTTTTCGAGAAAACTCGACGTAACGATCTGCCCGGTGGGGTTGTTTGGTTGACATAAGAACACCATATCGATGGTTTCATGGAGAGCAGAGAGCAACTCTTCGGTGATTTCAAAATCGTTTTCCTCTTTTAAAAAGAAATATTCGACTTCACAGCCGACGGTTTTTGAGTGCGGACGCGTACTCTGCGAAAGTCGGCGCGGGCAATAATGCGCGGCGCGGCTTTTTCGCGAGCACGAGCCGAAAAATCAGGTCTGCCGCGCCGTTGCCGCAAAGAATTTGGTTTTCGTGTACGTTTTCGCTTGCGGAGAGTTTTTGGCGCAGCTCTCTGCAAAGCGGGTCGGGGTAGCGGTCTGCGGTAGGCAGTGCGTTTACGATTGCCAGTGCGACGCCCTCCGGCAAACCGAGAGGGCTGACATTCGCGGAAAAATCGAGTGCATCGTGGCCGAATTTTGCGCGGTAGCCCGCCCAGTCGCCGCCGTGTGTGAGTTCCATATTCTCTCCCCCTTTACAGTAAGACGAATGCCGCGCGAACGAGCAGACCGAGCACGAGTGCCAAAATGCTTTCGGCGTACATCATGCGGTCGGCTTTCAAAATGTCCTCCGGCATGACCGGGCGCAGCGGGTCGCCGATCGTCGGCTTATCATAGTATTCACCGAAATAATATGCGGGCCCGGCGAGCTGCACGCCGAGCGCACCGGCGCAGGCACTTTCGGTCTGCGCGCTGTTGGGGCTTGCATGATTTCGGCGGTCGCGCCGCCAGATCTTCCACGCGCCCTTGACGCTGTTTCCCGTGAACCTCGCCGCGAGCACCCACAAAAGTGCCGCGATACGACTCGGAATGTAGTTTGCGGCATCGTCAAGCTTTGCGGGCACGCGCCCGAAGTTTATGTACTTTTCATTTTTGTAGCCGAGCATGCTGTCCATCGTGTTGATGGCTTTGTAGGTCAGCGCAAGTGGTGCGCCGCCGATGAGCATGCAAAGAAGCGGCGCGATCACGCCGTCACCGGCGTTTTCGGCAACGGTCTCCACAGCGGCTTTTGTCACGCCCTCCATGGAAAGCGCGTCGGTATCACGCCCGACAATGCGAGAGACGGCCTTGCGCGCGGCGGGGAGGTCGTTCTTTTTGAGCTCCTTGTAGACGTTGCGGCTCTCCTGCACAAGTCCCTTTGCGGCAAGTGACTGCGCGCACCAGAACATTTGAATCAAAAGTCCGAACACCCAGTGAATTTTATAAAAGAAGAAGCACACCGCGCCGGAAAGCAGGAATGTGCCGACAGGCAGGATGAATGCGGTGATTGCGCCGCCGATACGCTCGCCACGCGGTGTTTTCGGTAAAATTTTCCGCAAGCTTCGATCTAAAAAGGAGATAACCTTCCCCATATATACAACCGGGTGCGGCAGCCACAGGGGGTCGCCGAAGATTGCGTCTAAAATGAATCCACCGAGGACGGCGAAGAAAATCAGCATGTGGCCTCCTTTGTGTACTGCACGGTCCCGATGAGATGCAAAACGTGCTTTTCCTGCCAATCGCGGGCATCGAGCACATAGCCGCCGGCAGTCGGCGCACACCATTCATAATAATTTTTCTGCGGCACAGCGTACTTTTCCATGACGGCCATCTGCGTGCCGCCATGCGCAACGATAACGAGCATGTCTTCACTGTTTTGAATAGATTGATTTAGCAGGGATTCAAATGCTTTGCAAACACGCTCGCTGAAATCCGCTTTGCACTCGCCGCCGGGACAGGTGCTTTCGCAGTTAGAATCCACCCATGCGCGGTAGGCGGAATCGTGCTCCATCTCTTTATAGTTACGTCCCTCAAATACGCCGAAATTCATCTCGCCGAGGTCGTTTACGGGGATATACTCGGCAGTCGGAAATAAAATCTCCGCTGTCTGTTTTGTGCGCTTTAACGGCGTGACAAAAACGGTTTTGGGCGAAAAGTCCGCCTGCTTCAGTGCCGCAAGCCCGGCCGGTGAGAGTGGAATGTCCGTCACGCCCTGATAGCGGTAATCCACATTATAGGCGGTTTCACCGTGGCGCAAAAGGTAAATTTTCATTTGGGCAATTCCCCTTTCAAGACGGTCGGAATGCCGCAGAACATCTGCACAACACAATCGGCACGTGCGGCGAGCAGGCATGCCAAGCGGCCGGCTTTTTCGCGGTTTGCGCGCTCTGTGGCATCAACGGGCACAACACCGCCGCCGACTTCCGTTGCGGTGATAATATCGTATTTTTCAGAAAGTATTTTAGCAAGTGCTTCGAGGTCTTCCGTCGTTTCGGCCTGCTTTTGCACCTCAAAACAGCATGTACCGCCGAGCTTTTGCGCGAACGTGCGCTTGCCGCTGTAAAGCGGACCTGTGATGAACACCATTACAAAATTCCTCCCCACTGGCACACGGCGAGCGCTGCCAACATGGCGAGCTCTGCCCTTTGCAGGAACCACCCGGCAAGGTCGCCCGTGATGCCGCCGAATTGCTTTTTCGACACTGCGTAATACCGCCGAAAGACAAGTAAAACAGCCAAAACTGCCGCCCAGCCGCCGAGCACGATCATCGCAGCACCGAGCACGACAGTATAAATAATCAAGACGCGGCGCACCGTTATGCGGTTTGCGGCTTCCGAGAACGTATGCGCGAGACCGGTGTTTTTCGCCATGGGAAATGATGCCACGGCGAGACCGGAAAACGCACGTTCCAAGGTGAGTGCCAATATCCAGATCACACCGAAACGTACCGTAAATTTCACCGAAGCACAGAGCGCAAAATACAATATGAAATATGTGCATAATCGGATAACTGCAAATGCACCGCAGTGTGGATCTTTCAAAATTTCGAGCTTCTTTTCCGCATCACCGTAGCTTGAGAGCGCATCGCATGTGTCGGCGAAGCCATCCAGATGGATGCCGCCGGTGACGAGCACAGGCACAAGGCAAAAGCCTGCTGCGCGGACGAGCTCCGGCACAGGCAGGACGCCGGCTAAGCACCACAACCCGCCGCACACTGCACCGATGAGCGGGAATGCGCACAGCGCGTATCGCATGTTCTTTTGGCTCCATTCGAACTGTGGCATTGGAATCGCCGAAAACATAGCGAACGCCACGGCAATCGTCTGCAAAATCGTCATACCTTTCCCCCTCCTTTGTAATAAACCGGGATACCGCACACTACGCGGCAGACGTGATCCGCGCGGGCGGCGATGCCGTTTTGGATCTGCGCCAGCGCTTTGAGGTACAGATCTGTTTCGTCGGCATACTCTGCACCGCCGCTGAACACCTCGTTGCCGACAACAATCAGATGTTCGCATTGTTTATGTAGTATTTCAACGCCATACAGAACGGCTTCTGCGGTATTGACCCCCGCACCTTTCGGATCGTACAGCTCGTTTGCGGTCAGGTTGCCGAGGTCTTCTAGCAGAACTATTCCGCGATTTGGTATTCTGATTTTATCAATACTGATAGGTGATTCAATCGTTTCAAACTGTTTTTCTTTTCGCATGGCGCGGTGCTTTTCGACGCGTTTGGCGCACTCTTCATCCCATACCTGCATGGTGGCGACGTAGTAACGCGGTAGCGGGAGCTTTAAGGTCAAGCTTTCTGCATAGGCGCTTTTGCCGCTTGCTGCGCCGCCGATGACGAGCGTCAGCATTGCGGGGTGTACGGCGCGATGCCGCCCTCCGTGAACGAATAACAGTTGTCGTAGACCGCGAGTGCCATGTCCCACAGCGGCAGGCTTGCGACCGCGCCGGTGCCCTCGCCGAGGTGCATATTCGCCGTGATGAGCGGCTTTTTGCCGAGCGCTTCCAAAACGATACGCGCCGCGGGCTCCGCCGAAACGTGGCTTGCGAACATGGCCTTAGTTGCCGTTGGGCACAGCCGTGCTGCACAAAGCGCCGCCACACTGCTGATGAAACCGTCGATAATGACAGGGATATTCTCCAGAGCACCGCCCAAAAACACGCCGCACAGCCCGGCGATATCTAAGCCGCCGAGCGCCGACAGCACGCCGATCACATCGGCTTTTTCGGGATGATTGATCGCAATGCCTTTATAGATGGCCTCGATCTTGCGGCGCAGACCGTCATTGGAGAGTCCCGCGCCGCGGCCGGTCATTTCTTCGGGCGCACGGCCGAGCAAAACGCTGCTCACGGCGGCAGAGGTTGTCGTGTTGCCGATGCCCATTTCGCCGGTCGCGAGGAGCTTTATGCCCTGCGCTTTCTGCTCGCGGACGAGCTCGATGCCGGTCTCGATGGCTTGTAAAGCGTCCTCGCGGGTCATGGCAGGGCCGCCGGTGAAATCATTCGTACCCGCACGCACACGGCAATTTTTCACACCGTCCACGGGCGCTCCCGCGATGCCCATATCGACGGGAATCACACCGCAGTGCACCGTTTCCGCCATTTTGCAGACGCTTGTTTTGCGCTGCGCAAGATTCTGCAAAACGGCGCGCGTCACGTCGCTGCCGGACTGGCTGATGCCCTGCGCGATGACGCCGTTATCCGCGCACAGCACCAATACCGCGCGCTTTGAAAAATCGAACTGCGGCACACCTGTAAGCGCAGCCACATCTTCTAATAACGGTTCGAGATCGCCAAGCCCGCCGAGTGGCTTTGCAAGCGACGCCCAATGCGCGTGGGCGGCTTTGCGCGCGGCTTCATCCGGCTGCGTGATTGTTTTGAGCCGGTTTTTAAGTTCTGTTTCCGTCATATTTTGTCCCTCATGTAGCGGCGGGCGGCGTCCGCAAAGCGCTGCGGCAGCGGCGTGCCCGCCCAGTATAAATGCGGAAAACCCGCATAAAAATGTTCGTTTGCAAAAGTACAGTCCCACGTACGGCCGTTCGGCTTTGTCGCTGTGCACGCTATGCCGTTTTCGTTGGAATCCCAGTGGTGAAATTCGTGCACAGGAAGCAACTCGTCTTTTTTTAGCAGCATGCTGTTCTCCTTCGCAGTAAGCGTCGCGTAACCGAAGCGCACGAGGTGGCCAACCTTGAAACCTTCGCCGGGCAGAACGCCTGCCATACGGTATTTGTCGCCGTTTACATCTTCAAGTGTTTGACCTAAATACAAAAAGCCGCCGCATTCTGCCACAGTCGGCAAACTGTTTTTGATTGCGGTTTTGATGCACAAAAGCATCTCGGTATTTTCGCTGAGTGCCTTTGCGCAAAGCTCCGGGTAACCGCCGGGCAGATACAGCCCGCTGATATTTTGAGGCAAGCTTTTATCGTGCAATGGGCTGAAAAAGACAGGTTCTGCGCCGGCTTCTTTGAACGCTTCAAGCGTTTCGGTATATGTAAAACAAAAGGCTTCATCCCTTGCAACGGCGATGCGCACATTAGGAATCGGAAATTCCTCTTTCGGTACTTTGGGTGCCGGACACGCAAAGACGCTAAAGAGTTTTTCAAAATCGACCGTCTTTTCCATCGTCTCATGCAAAAGTGTGATCTTCTTTTGCAGATTTTTAATCTCACCGGCGGTTTTAAGCCCCAGATGCCGACTTTCGATCGCAGCTTTGGGCATTGGGGGCAGATAGCCGATAACAGGCACACCTGTCTCCTTTTCGAGCATCGGTGCTAAAATACGGTATAAATTTTCTTTACAGTCATTCAGTATAATACCGGCGATATGGTGCGGTGTGCGGAAGGACATTAAGCCGCGCACCTGCGCTGCGAGGGTTAAGCTTGCACCCTTCGGACGCAGGACAAGCAGGACGGGTAGATTCAACGTATCGGCTAAATGCCACGCACTTGCGATGTCGCTTGTGCCGCCGAGGCCGTCATAGTACCCCATAGCACCCTCGCATATAGCAGCACCGTGATCGGCTGCGCTTTTATTATATAAATTTTGCACTATTTGCAGCTTTGAGAAAAACAAATCAAGATTGTGACTTTCAACGCCGAGTACGCTGCGGTGAAACATGGGATCAATATAATCGGGCCCCGGATTTAAATCGCATCAGGGATTGAGGCCGCGGGGCTTTAGAGCGCCGCAAGCAAGCGGCAAATTGGTGACGGTCGTTTTGCCGCTGCCGGAGTTCATGCGCGGAGATGAGCATTTGCAGCATGTCATTCCCTCACAATCAAAAAACGGGATTATTCGCCTTCATCAGGTGCAAATTACCGACTGAACTGCTGCGGCTTATGGCAATTTGTGTGATTTGCGCAGTCATGCCATGGGTTGAAAAAGATGAAAGCGCCGTTTGCAGCGTTTCAAGCGCGATAGCGGAAACACACAGGCGAGCACTCGGGTTTGCGGTCAATACAGCATCGATGATCTCGGGCAGATTGCCCTTACTGCCGCCGATAAACACGGCATTCGGTGCAGGAAGACCCGTTAATTTTTCCGGCGCTTTGCCCTCTACAAGTGTCAAATTATGTACATGAAATTTGTCTCGATTTTGTTTTATCAGCGAACAGGCGGCTGCGTCACACTCCACGGCATACACGTATCCGAGCGGCGCAGCAAGCGCCATTTCTATGCTGACACTGCCGGTCCCCGCGCCGATGTCCCAGAGAATATCGGTCGGTTTAACGGCAAGCTTTGCGAGTGCTGCGGCGCGAACCTCCTGCTTTGTCATGGGTGTTTTGCCGCGGATGAAGACTTCATTCGGCAACCCCGGCACACGCCGCACGGGTACTTCACACGACTCTACAAGAAGCACACATAGCGGTGCAAAAGCACTTTCAGATATTTTTCGTACTGCATTCTTACTGATTTTTTGCTGTGGTGTACCGAGATTTTCACCGACAACCGCCTGCACGTCTCCCAGCCCGGCTTCGGTGAGTTTCGCGCAAATCACCGCGGGAGTTACTTCACCGCCCGTTAAGAAAAATGTAGGCTTGCCCATGCTGCACGCAGCAACAGGGTCACATGCACAGCCGTGCGCGGAGACGAGGTTCCAGTTCTGCCACGGTTCGTGGATGGCAGCAGAAAGCAACTGTACGCTGGAAACGCCCGGAATCACGGTGTATCCGATGTGGCGTTCATCGAGCACGCGGCACAGTGCAGAGGCGCCGGAATAAAACCCGGTGTCACCGCTGTATACAAGTGTGATATTTTGTTCTTTTGTTGTTTCAAGCACTGATAAAATCTCACCGATTTTATACATTGCGATACGATTTTGTGTACAGAAATCCGGCAAGTTTTCGAGTAAACGCTTTGCGCCGATGATGAGTGTGGCTTCATGCAAAGCTTCTGCTCCCTGCGTTGTTACGCTGTCGACTGTGCCGCCTCCCATGCCGACTAAAGTGATTTTCATAGCAATTCTCTACACCTTTCAAGGATACTTTC
>ENA-OQHN01000696-OQHN01000696.1-human-gut-metagenome-genome-assembly--contig:-NODE-696-length-11142-cov-8.549887_pt1 | contig 11142 bp, 10 predicted proteins | sample MGYA00242564_ERZ504721 | MGnify/ENA primary metagenome ERZ504721 (study PRJEB26092, sample SAMD00036212) | human gut metagenome | host: Homo sapiens | study: EMG produced TPA metagenomics assembly of...
GATGAGATCCTGAACAAGGATCGGGATTGAAAAGGGGCGTCCGATCTGCATGAACGGGCGCCCCTTCTTCGTGGGTGCGGGCGTTGCGCGCAGCTTTCTTTTCGAGATCCGGATCAGACGAAATGCACGATGAAGAGCATCACGGGCAGGGCCGGGATGATGCCGAGTGTGGTCACGCCGATCGCTCTTGAGGCGAAGCGCTCGTCGCCGCCGTAAGTGCGTGCGAGAACGGCGATGACCGACGAGACGGGCAGGGCGGCGGCCGCGACGAAGACCTTGCGCATGATGGGCTCGAGGTCGAACGGGATCGTGACGAGGTACATCACGAGCGGGCGGATCACGAAGCAGGAGAGGAGCACGAAGACGAGTTCGCGGGGCATGCGCTTCATCTCGGAGACGCCGATTTTGAAGATCGTCATGCCGATGAAGAAGAGCGCGAGCGGCGAGGTGACGGAGCCGAAGCTCTTCACGGTGGCCGCGACGAAGTGCGGGATCGGAATCGAAAGGACGACGAAGGCGATGCCGACGATGAAGGAGAGAAGCGGCGGCGAGAAGAGCATTCTGACGCTCTTCATAAAAGCGAGCTTTGGACGCGCGCCGCCCGTCTTCGCGACGCCGTCGGTCTGGATGGCGTAGAGGCCGACGGTCCAGATGAAGACGCAGTTGGCGAAGAAGTAGACGAGCAGGTAGGGAATGCCTTCTTCGCCGAAGAGCGCGGTCGTCATGGGCACGCCCACGAAGAGCACGGTTGAGCCCGTGAAGGCCGCGGTGAAGGTGCCCGAGAGCTCCCTGCGCACGAGGCCGAGCCTGATGAGCGCGAGCGAGATGAGAAGGTTGAGGCAGACCGTCACGAACGGCAGCCAGGCCATGCCGAGGAGCTCGACGAGCTGGTCGTGCGTGAACTTCGTCGTGACGGAATTGAAGAGGAAGAACGGAATCGAGAGATTCACGATCTTCGCCGTCGTGATGCGGCCCGTGTCGTCGAGCTTGCCCGTTTGGGCGGCAAGCCAGCCGATCCCCGCCGTGAGGACGAGGACGAGCACGTTGGAGATCGTATGAAGCAGTGCGTCGGACATTTCGTATGTCGTCTTGTAGGAATCCGAGGATCAAATGATTGTAACAGCACGAGGATTCCTTATCCTCAGGACGGACACCTGCGTCGAAATCGGCGGCGGGGATCCTGATCAGGACGTCGTGCTTCGGGCGGGCGCGAATTTTTCCCGCCCGCAAATCGGTGCGGGACGCGGGCTGCGGTACAATAAGCGGCCGGCGGCAACGCCCGCCTGTCTCCGTACGTCATCTCTGGAAAACCCCGGTCATGCTCACGCAGCTCGTCCTCATCACGCTTCTCATCATAGGCGCGGCGTACTTCGCCATGTCTGAAATCGCCCTCGCAGGCTCCCGCAAGGTGAGGCTCGAGCGCATGGCCGAAGAGGGCGACCACCGCGCCAGGCTCGTTCTCAACCTCAAGGAGAATCCGGGTTACTTCTTCTCGGTGGTGCAGGTCGGCATCAACGCCGTGGCCATTCTCGGCGGCGTGGTCGGCGAGGCGGTCTTCACGGACGTCTTCGCCGCAGTGTTCGCCTACGTCGTGCCGCCGGAGGCCCTCACGCCCGTCTCCTTCTTCTGCTCGTTCCTGCTCGTCACGATTCTCTTCGTGATGTTCGCGGACCTCATTCCGAAGCGCGTCGCCATGAGCTGCCCCGAAAAGGTGGCCGTGCGCTGCATCAGTCCGATGGTGACGCTCATCATGCTCCTCAAGCCGCTCGTCTGGCTCCTGACGGTGCTCGCCAACGCGATCATGCGCATGATGCGCGTGCCGCTCAACAACCAGGACCAGATCACCAACGAGGACGTAATCGCGACGGTCGAGGCGGGCGCCAAGGCGGGCGTCATCGCGCCGCTTGAGCATACCGCCATCACGAACATGATGGGCCTTGAAAACCATCTGGTACCCAGCGCCATGACGGCCCGCGACAGCATCATCTACTTCAGCCTCGACGAGAGTGACGAGAGCATCCGCGAGAAGATCTCGCTCACGCCCCACAACAAGTTCCTCGTCGTCGACGGCGACATCGACCACGTTTTGGGCGTCGTCGACGGGAAGCAGCTCCTCAAGCTCTATGCCGACGGCGAGTCCCTCTCGATCCGCAAGCCCGGCATCGTGCAGCCCATCATCACGATCCCCGACTCGCTCACGCTCACCGAGACGCTCGACCTCTTCAAGAAGGAGAGCTCCGACTTCGCGGTCGTCATCAACGAATACGGCCTCACGGTCGGCATCATCACCCTCAAGGACATCCTCTGGCCCGTGATGGGCAACTACGACGTCTGGGCCGACGACCAGCTCCTCGTCGAGCGCGCCGACGGCACCTGGCTCGTTGACGGCTCGACGCCCGTCGACGACATCGAGCGCGAGTTCGGCATCGAGAGCATGCCCGAGGAGGAGACCTACGAGACGGTCTCGGGCTTCATCATGTACATGCTCCGCCGCGTACCCAAGCGCGGGGACTTCGTCGAGTATGCGGGCTACCGCTTCGAGGTCACCAACATGGACGGCTTCCACATCGACCAGGTGCTCATGCGTCGTGCGGACCACCACGTCAAGCACGCCGACAAGGCCGAGAAGGTCGAGAAGGCCCCCGAGGGCGGCGCCGACGCATCCGCCGCCGACCAGATCAATCCGGGCGGCACGAAGTGACGGGCGCCGTTCGCCTTATTGCGGGCCGATGCGTGCGTGAGCGGCACGCGGGCGCCAAATGCACCGCCTGCGCCGACGCCTGTCCCGCACGCGCCCTCTCGTTCGAAGGGGCCGCGCTTCGCATCATCGCGCCCGCCTGCGAGGGTTGCGGCGCCTGTGCCGCGGCCTGTCCGCGCGACGCGCTCGAGCTGCCCGGGGCGGGCTGGCGCGAGGCCGTTGCGGCCGTGCCTTCCTCAGGCGTTCTCGAATGCCGCTGCAGTCATGCTGCTCAGGGGCCGGGCACGCCCGTTCCCTGCATCGGAGGCCTTTGTGCCACGACGAGGCTCGAGCTTCTTCGGGGCGGGCTTCGCACGCTCAGGATCGCGACGGGCGTCTGCGAGGGCTGTCCTGCCGAGGTGCGGTGCGAAGGCGTCACGCTGCGGAACGCATTCGTCAGGGATCTCAGGGAGATGGCCGGGGCCTTCGGGCGCACGGTTGACGTCGTCTTTAGCACCGAGCCCGTTCCCGAGGTCGACGGCGGCCGCCGTCATCTTCTGGGCATCGTCGTCAGAAAGTCCGCCGCGCCCGTTTCGCCTGAAAGGATTGCGGAGCACGTGCCCGACAAATCCGCGGGCCACCTGCTTGTGACGGAGGGCTCAAGGCGCAGGCTCATGGCGGCAAGGGGGCTTCTTTCGGGCATGCAGGATGCCGAAGGCGTGCGCGCTGCGAAGGCAGCGTGCCTTGCCGGCCTCAGGGTGCCTCAATTCGATTCGGAAAAGTGTACGGCCTGCGGGCTCTGCGCCGCGGCCTGTCCCCAGTACGCGCTCTCGGCGAAAACCGAGGGCGAAGGCTTCACGATCGCGGCTGTCGAGACGGCCTGCACGGGCTGCGGCCTCTGCGCCGACATCTGCACGTCGAAGGCGGTCTCCTTCGGTGCGCCCGACTCGGCTGACGCCTGGCTTTCGGGAAGACCGGTCGTCAAGCTCGCCGTGAAGGGGAGAAGGCGCGCGTCCGCCTGGGAGGGAATCGTGGAGCGAAGCTTCACGTCGGGATACTTCAACCGATAACTGAACAAGAAAAGGGGGCCTGACATCCGGAAGATGCAGGCCCTTCCTTTTGTGAGGCTTCGTCAGGGGCGTCAGCGGATCCGGCCGATCGCTTCGCAGAGCGCGCGGTGGCACTCGTTGAGCGTGGGGATGGCGCCTTCACCGTCGATGAAGCTCTGCACGGAGATGTCGTCCGACTCGGCGATCTCGATGCGGTCGGGTGCGGCCCCCTGGAAGGCCAGGAGCATGTTCCTGAGACCGTCGACGATGTGCAGCGGCGTGCCCACGGGGGCGGAGATTCGCACGAATCCCATGTCGTCGCGCTTGATGCTGAAGCCGATGCCGTTGGCGAGAAGCGCCACGACGCTGTCGGCGCTCCAGAAGACGCTCCCGATCGATTCGGGGTCGTGCAGTTCGGAGTGCACGCGCACGAGGTCGTCGAAGGCGACGCGCAGCGCCATGGCGCCGTCGCGGAACTCGAGTCTGTTGAGGGCGTTGATGCCTGTGAGCACGAAGTTCTTCTTCACGAGAATGCCGAAGTCGGACTCGACGTCGGCTCGCGCGTCGGCAAACTGCTTGGGCGTGATGCGCACGTTGACGAGCTCGGGCTGGTGCTTGAGCCACATGATCACGTCGTCCATCGTGCGGCAGACGCGGTTCTCGCTCTTGAGGCGGCCGTTTTCAAAAAGGCGCACGAACCACTCGAACGAGTTGTGCCAGGCGTTGTACTTGTTGACGAAGTCCTCAAGGACGTCCTCGGGCACGTTCTTCGTGCCGAAGGTCTCGTAGATGCGGTGCACGTCGATCACGGCGACGGCCGAGACGTTGAGCCCCGTGCTCATGTGCTCCTCAAGCGCATCTCTGAAGGGCACGATTCGCAGTTCGCGGCGAAAGTTGATGACGCCGAAGAGGACTGCATAGACGCGCCAGCGCTTGGTATCCTTGGAGAAGAAGCGAAGCCGCTCGGAGATGTCCTCCACCATCTCGGTGTTCCACAGGAGTCCGTAGGAACGCTCGTTCCAGATGAGGACGTGACTGACGAGCGCCTCGAAGTAGGCGCGCATCACGCTGTAGACGATCTCGTGATGAAAGCTCATCACCGAAACGCGCAGCGAACTGTCTTTGAGAAGGAGCGTTTTCATGGTGGAAAACCGTGTTGTGCTGCGTTGAAGTGCCGTTTTATTGAAAACTTCAATTTGACAAGTGGATCCGAAAGAAACCGGCTTGAAAACACTTTAGCCTGTTTTGAGCGTCATTGTGTCGAAAACGTGCCCGAAACGCGCATTTTCTTGCAAAAAAGACGGGAAAGTCCCGATCCCGCGCTCGTTTTCAGACCGCCCGTCACAGAGGCGGGCGGAAATCGTCACATTGATTCGGGCTGAACGAGTCCGAGGCGGCGTGCGGTCTTTCTGAGGGCGGCGGCCCACCACTTCGCGAAGACGGGCGGGACCTCGTCCTTCTTGGTGCGCAGGATGAGGCGCTCGGGCGGCAGGTCGAAGGGGGCCGAGAGGAGCGCGAGGGAGGAGCGCAGGCCCGGCTGCGTCATCGCGACGGCGCGGGGCACGATCGTCCAGCCCACGCCTCTGGCGGCAAGCCCGATCGCCCACTGTGCGCCGTCGACCTCCCAGACGTCGGGGCTCACGGTGATCGGGGACTCCGACTCGCTGTCGCGGGCGTTGACGACGATCTGCCGCACGCCCTGAAGTGCCTCGATCGAGGGGCGCTCGACTGCCGCGAGCGGATGCTTCTTCGAGACCGCCACCGCGCGGGGCGCGAGTCCGATGAGATGCTCCTCGCACTCGGGGTCGGGCCTCGAGGAGAAGATGACCGCCATCGTCATGTGCGAACGCCGGAAGAACCAGTTCGACTCCGAGCTCGAGATGTTCTCGAGCTGCAGGCGCGCCGACGGGAACTGGCGCGAGAAGTCGCGCAGCAGGTCAAGGAGAAGCGGCAGCTCGAGCGCCATGTCGATGCCCATGTAGAGAAGGGGCTCGGGCAGCCTGAAGAGCTCCGAGGCGCGGCTCTCGAACCGCTCGGCCTCCCTGAGCACCCGCAGGGCGCCGGGCAGGAGCTCCTCGCCCGCAGGGGTGAGCTTCGCGGGCGTGCCTCTCACGAAAAGCCTGATGCCGAGCTCGTTCTCCATGCCCGCAATGTGGGTCGAGACCACCGACTGGCTGCGCCCGAGAGCACGGGCCGCGGCCGAAAAGGTGCCCTGCGCCGCAACGGCGGCAAAGCTCCTCATCTCTTCGATCGAAATCGTCATGACTGAAAACGCTCCGTTTTGAATGGGACCGAATGCCCGAAGTCCGCCCAGGACGGGCGATGGCGCTTTCAGTCTATCAAAAATCCGATGGAATCCATCTTGAGAGATCGAATTTTGAATGAGAAAATGACGGTGTCCTGACTACCCACGCAGGTCCTTATGTCGATACAAGAACAAAACACCACTCGTCTTTCCAATCAGAACCCCCTTCACAACAGCCCGAAGAAGGCTCCGGACAGCACGCCGCAGCATGATGCGAAGATGCGCCGCAGGCTCTTCGCCGCGCGCGCGGGCTTCTTCACCGGCGGCTTCACCGTCGCGAGCTGGGCGCCCATCATTCCCTTCGTGCAGACCGAGCTTTCGCTCGAACCCGCGGTGCTCGGCACGCTGCTCTTCGGCCTCGGCATCGGCTCCTTCTTCGGCATGCCGATTGCGGGCACGGTCTCGACGCGCTTCGGCAATCGCGCGGCGCTTGCCGCCTCGGGCGTGCTCTCCTGCCTGCTGCTCGTCGTGCTGGCGATGATTCCGGGTTTCCGCATCGAGTGTGCGGCCCTTCTTCTCTACGGCGTCACGCTCGGCTGCCTCGAGGTGAGCGCGAACATCTACGGCGCGCAGCTTGAGAAGGAGGCGGGGCATCCCCTCATGTCGGGCCTTCACGCCGCGTACTCCGTGGGCGAAGTCGTCTCCGCGGGCGCCATCACGGGCCTGCTCGTGCTCGGCGTGCCGCTCCTCTGGGTCGTGGGCGGCCTGATGGTCGTGCTCGCCGCCGTTCTTCTGTGGCGCTTTCGGGCGTCTCCCCCGCCGAGGGTCGTTCGGCTGCGAAGAGCGAGGGCATGGTCTTTGCGCCCGCCAGGGGACGCATCCTGATGCTGAGCCTCGTGTGCATGTCGGTCTTCCTCGCCGAAGGCGCCATGCTCGACTGGTCCGCGATCTACGTCCACCAGGTGGGCGGCGTCGACCTCAAGGCCGCAGGCGTCGGTTACACGCTCTTCGTGATCGCGATGGCCATTGCCCGCCTGATGGGCGACCGTATGGTCGAGCGCTTCGGCCGCGCCCGCGTGCTCGTCACGGGCATGCTGCTCAACATCGGCACGCTCGTCGCGATGGTCCTCACCGACAGTCAGGTCGTGCTCTTCGCAAGCCTCTTCGTGATGGGGCTGGGCATCGCCAACATCGCGCCCGTGCTCATCTCCGCCGCCTCGTCTGTCAAGGGATGCGATCCCACGTCCGCGATCACGACCGTCACGACGATCGGCTACGGCGGCCTGATGGCCGGCCCCGCTCTGCTCGGCTTCATCGCCCAGCACAAGTCGCTCGAGACCGCGTTTCTCTTCATCGCCGCGCTGCTCATGATGGCGCTTCTCAACGAAATCCGCGTGAGCAGGCAGCTCACCGCGAAATCTTGAACCGCCGTCAGGCGTAGAATGTGAGTCTCCCGCCGCAGGCGGACCCGGGACGCCGCCTTCACACAAGCGTGAGGCGGCGTCGTCGACTTGCGTGCGCACGCAAATTCTGCGTCATCCAACCCACAGCCAGCCAAAAAAAGACAAAATGAAGAGCGACGTCCATCGTCCCGTAGACCTCCGGGCCTTCCTCATCTGCGTGGTTCTCAGCATGATCTGGGGCTTTCAGCAGACCGCCATCAAGGCGAGCGCGCCCGACATCGGCCCCCTGATGCAGGTGGCCCTGCGCTCGGGCGGCGCGGCCTTCCTGCTCTGGTGTGCCAACCGCTTCTGGCTCAGGGAGAAGTGGAACATGAACGTGAAGTTCACGGACGCCCTCAAGGTGGGCTTGGGCTTTGCGGGCGAATTCTTCTTCGTGGCGCTCGGCCTCCAGTACACGAACGCCTCGCACATTTCGGTGCTGCTCTACACGGCCCCCTTCTTTGCGGCGATCGGGCTCTCGATCAAGCTCCCCGAGGAGCGTCTCTCGGCCATTCAGTGGGCGGGCCTCGTGACGGCCTTCACGGGCATTGCGACCGCGTTCCTGCTGCCCGTATTTCTTTCGGGGAGTGCGGTGCCCGAGGGCGAGATGTGGCTGCTCGGCGACTTCTTCGGCCTGATGTCGGGCTTCTGCTGGGGGCTCACGACGATCTCGATGCGCGCCACGACGATGAACGAGGCGCCCGCCTCGCAGATGCTCTTCTGCCAGCTCGCCTCGGGCTTCGCGGTGCTCCTGCCCTGCGCGATCCTCTTCGGACAGACGCACATCGGGCTCACGCCTCTCATGCTCTCGTCCATGGGCTTCCAGACCTTCGTCGTGGCTTTCGCGAGCTACCTCGTCTGGTGTCAGCTCCTCAAGCAGTATCTGGCGGCAAGGCTCGGGATCCTCGTCTTCATGACGCCGCTCTTCGGCGTGCTCTTCTCGGTCTTCATCCTCGGCGACAGGATCGGACTGCCGTTCGTGGCGGGCTCGCTCCTCGTGCTCGCGGGCCTCTTCATGGTTCAGACAAAGCACATTGGCCTCGTGCGCCGCAGAAGGCGCATGTCCGCGCAGGCGGACAAATAGCAGAGGAAATCCGACGGAAAACGAAAAAAGGCGGCTTTGTGAGAAGCCGCCTTTCTTGTCTTGGTGCGCCCTGCTGGACTTGAACCAGCGACCAAGCGATTATGAGTCGCCTGCTCTAACCGACTGAGCTAAGGGCGCAGGAGCGCGAATTGTATCATGAGGCCTCGGCAAGATCAAATGCCGTCTCAAGTCCTGGGGGCGTCGCGCACCGGCGGGAAGGCGTTTTGCGACGGGATGGGATATCATACGGGGACCTTTCCACATACAGGCTTGAGACATGAGCGACACTACCGAATGCCGCATGGTGACGGGCGGCGAAATCGCAGACGAACTCTCGGACGCGTTTCCGGACATTCCGACGAGCAAGGCGCGCGACGCGTTCCGCACCATCCTCCATGCGATGCAGAACGCGCTGATTCGCGGCGACCGCATCGAGATCAGGGGCTTCGGCTCCTTCGCACCTCGCTACCGTCAGGGCGGCATGCGCCGCAATCCGCGCTCGGGCGAGAAGGTCTACGCCCCCGCACGCTGGGTCGTGATCTTCAGGGCCGGCAAGGACCTGCGCGAGGCGATCGACGCGCGCACGGAACGAAAGGCCTGATTGCGTCCTGACGATCCGAATCAAACGAAACGAAGCCCCTGCACCTTGCGGTGCGGGGGCTTCGGCTTTTCCGGGAACCGGTCCCGTGTGCTCGGGACCGGAGGTTCGGTGCATTACGCTGCGTTGGCGGCGCCGGTTGCGTCCTGCTTGCCGCCCTTGAAGAGGCGGCCGACGCAGTGGTAGACGACGAGCAGCGCGAGCACGATGAGCGCGATGGCGATGATGGCCTGCAGACCGTGCGTCATGAAGACGAAGGTGCCAGCGCTCCAAGCGGCGGCGATCTTGAGGAGCGCTTGGACGAGGGCCGTCATCGTGACGACGAACATGACGGTCATCGGAACCCACAGCATCCAGCCCTTGCGGCCCGTGCTCTGGAGGAACACGGCGAGCGCGGTGAGGACGAGGGCGCCGAGGAGCTGGTTGGCGGAGCCGAAGAGCGGCCAGATGTTCATGTAGCCGGCGAGGCAGAGGAACCAGCCGCCGCCCAACGTGAGCAGCGTGGAGACCCAGGTGTTGCTGAGGAACTTCGCAATGGGGCCCTTTTCCCTGCCGTCGGTCGTGGCGAAGAGCTCCTGGAAGCTCATGCGGCCGATGCGGGCAACGGCGTCGACCGTGGTCATGGCGAGGGCGGAGACGCACATCGTCAGAACGCAGGCGGAGATGTCGGCGGGGAGCCCGAAGGTGTTCGTCAGGAAGCCGGCAACAGCGCCCGAGAAGAGCTGGAACGGGGTGCCCGAGGGCAGCTGGCCCGTCGTGGAGGCGGCGGCGCAGACGATGGTCAGGGCAAGGGCGCCGAGGACGCATTCGACGAGCATGGCGCCGTAGCCGACGGGACGCATGTCGGTTTCATTGGCGATCATCTTGGAGGACGTGCCGGAGGACACCAGGCTGTGGAAGCCCGATATGGCGCCGCAGGCGATCGTCACGAAGAGGATCGGGAAGAGATCAAGCCCCTTCACCTCCCAGCCCACGAAGGCGGGCATGTTGATGGTCGGGTTCGTCACGAACACGCCGACGACGCCGGCGATGATCATGCCGAAGAGCAGGAACATCGAGAGGAAGTCACGCGGCTGCTTGAGGATCCACATCGGCATCACGGAAGCGGCGAAGGCGTAGAGGAAGACCACGACGCGCCAGGTGTCGGCATCGGCGTAGATCGGCCAGGCGATGCCCATGGCGAGCATGGCGATCATCATGGCGATGCCGACGGCGAGCTGCAGGCCGCTCGAGGGCTTGACGTACTTCTGGAAGAGGCCGAAGATCACGGCGCCGACGATGTAGATCATGGAGATCGAGGCGGCGGCAGCGTTGGGCATGTTCTGTTCGCCTGTCTTTGTGAAGCCGTTGAACGTTGCGGCGATCATGTCGGCGAAGGCGGCGATGACGAGAAGCGTGAAGAGCCAGCAGAAGGCGAGGAAGAGCTGGCGGCCGAAGCGGCCGACGTACTGCTCGATGATCATGCCCATGGACTTGTCGCCGTTCTTGACGGAGGCGTAAAGAGCCGTGAAGTCCTGGACGGCGCCGAAGAAGATGCCGCCAATGATGATCCACAATAGCGCGGGAAGCCAGCCGAACATGGCGGCAATGATGGGACCCGTGACGGGACCGGCGCCCGTAATGGACGTGAACTGGTGCGCGAAAACGGAGAGGCGGGAGGCGGGCTGATAGTCCTTGCCGTCGTTGCGAAGCGCGGCGGGTGTTTTGGCGTTCGGATCGATGCCCCATGTCTTTTCGAGCCAGCGACCGTAGAAGTGGTAGCCGAGCCAGAGGCAGACGATCACGACAGCCATGAGAGTGAGACCGTTCATCTGTAGATCATCCTGAAAAGTTGTTCTTGTATGTCGGGAGGTCGAGAGGGCCTCCTTCATTTGCTATTCTAAATGCCTGTCGCACAGAGGTGACTAGGCTCTTTGCCTTATATTAATAGTCTCAGTAAATAGGTTGATCTACATCAAATCCCTGAATGATTTCAGGGACTTTTTTTATTCATAGAACAATGCCGTCTCGTTAAATAGGCTAATTATGCTATAATAATTAGCATGAA
>ENA-OQHN01000697-OQHN01000697.1-human-gut-metagenome-genome-assembly--contig:-NODE-697-length-11118-cov-6.127832_pt1 | contig 11118 bp, 10 predicted proteins | sample MGYA00242564_ERZ504721 | MGnify/ENA primary metagenome ERZ504721 (study PRJEB26092, sample SAMD00036212) | human gut metagenome | host: Homo sapiens | study: EMG produced TPA metagenomics assembly of...
GAAAAAGGATAATGAGGGACTCCGAAAGGATGCTTAATGGTAGGGGAGGGAGAACGGTATATCGATTCAATCGGCTTGTCGTATGTGGACGGATACCGATTATGCGCTTGAGGTTGGTGCGCGTATTGAGTGTGTGGTCGAACCAGCTGAAGATGAGTGGGGGTGTCATTGTTGACGTTCAAGAAAGCATGGCAGATACCAGGTAAATGATTTACCTACCTTCATATTTTGTGGTTTGGGCTGACACTAAAAGATGGGGGTGCGACTCACGGTTGCGCCCCCATCTTTTAGTACGTCGCTGTCAGGGCCTCTTGTTGTATGCGATTTTGTTGGTGTCGAGGACGAAGGTTTTGCGGTCATTCTTGGCCATGACATCCAGGATAATGCCGGCGATGATGAGCAGAAGACCAGCGATGACCAGCATCACCGCGCCGATCAGCGTGGGGAAGTGGGTGACCACGCCGGTCTTGGCGAATTCGAAGGTGACGGTGCCGCAGAGCACAATGCCGACGATGCCGATGATTAGGCCCAGTCCGCCGAAGAAGGGGAGGGGCTTGTATTCGCGGATCATGCGGAAGATGGTGCTCATGACCCTGATGCCGTCGCCTACGGTGTCCAGCTTGGATACGGAGCCTTCGGGCCTGTCGCGGTACTGGATCGGCATCTCGTAGAGTCGCAGGTTGTTGTTCAGCGAGTGGATGGTCATCTCGGTCTCGACCTCGAAGCCGCGCGAGAGCACGGGGTAGGTTTTGACGAAGGTGAAGCTGAACGCGCGGTATCCGGTCATGATGTCGGTGACGTGCGCGCGGAACAGGTGGTTGATGGAGCCGCGTACGAGGCGGTTGCCGAAGTTGTGGAACGGGCGCTTGTTCTCTTGGAAATAAGTGGATGAGAGGCGGTCGCCGATCACCATGTCGTAGCCTTCGAGCACCTTGGCGACTATGTCGGGCGCGGCGGCGATTTCGGCCGTGCGGTCGGTGGAGTTGTTGTCGTACACGTAGATGGCCGCGTCGGGCAGCGCCGCACGGAAGTCGCGCACCACCTTGCCGATGGTCACCTCTTCGTTATAACAAGGCAGGAGAACGGCGACGGTCTCATTTTCGCCTCAAGCAGGGGGCATTGCTATACGCGTTGACTCGTATGATGAGGACAAAATAGATACAATCCAAGCACTGTAGGAGGGGCCGTCACGCTGGCCGCCGGTCCCTCCTACAGCGTGGTTTCGATGCGGTAACGGGGGCGATGTTTGGATTCCATATAAATCTTGCCGACGTATTCGCCGACGATGCCGAGGGAGAGCATGATGAGTCCGCCGATGAGCCAGATGGAGATCATCATGGACCCCCAGCCGGCGATGGCGTGGCCGAACCCGAGCGAGACGAGCACGTACACGAACATGCCAATCGCTACCAGGATAGACAGCAGTCCGGCGCCGGTGACGAAGCTCAGCGGCTTCGTGGAGAACGAGGTGATGCCCTGAATCGCGAAGGCGATCATCTTCTTCAACGGGTATTTGGATTCGCCCGCTTCGCGTTCGCCGCGCTCGTAGTAGACTTTGCTGGTCTGGTAGCCGAGTGTGGGCACGATGCCACGCAGGAACAGGTTGACTTCGTGGTATTCGCTGAGCGCGTCGAGCGTCTCGCGGCTCATGAGACGGTAATCGGCGTGATCGGGTACCGTCTCGGCACCCATCCACTCGAACACCTTGTAGAAGGCTTCGGCGGTGGTGCGCTTGAACCATGTGTCCTTCTTGCGTGCGGAACGCACTCCGTAGACAATCTCGTTGCCGTTGCAGAATCCGTCGATGAACTCGTCGACCGCGTTCACATCGTCCTGCAGGTCGGCGTCCATGGAGATGGCGGCGTCACAGCCGTAGGCGCGCGCGGTCATGAGCCCGGCGAGGAGCGCGTTCTGATGGCCACGGTTGTGGGAGAGCTTTACGCCGCCGAACAAGTGTGCGTCGCGTTCGTGCAGATTGCGGATGATGCTCCAGGTGTCGTCTTTGGAACCGTCGTCGACGAACAGGATGCGGCTTTGTTTGCTGATCCGTCCGGTTTCGGTAAGATGTGCGACTTTGGCGGCCAGCACGTCGGCCGTGTGCACGAGCCCTTCCGCCTCGTTGTAGCAGGGAAGCACAAAATACACGACCGGCTGGTCGCGGCGGTCGGCGCGCTCGCCGGAACCATCGCCACCGGCGCTCGTGATGCCCGCTTTCTGCGTGTTTGTCTCGAAGATCATCTTCCCATCCTCATACTCAGTTCGAAGCCGTCTCATCCCGGTTCCGGCCCATGCTCATGTGCTATAGATAGTTTAGCTGTTTGCGTAATGTCGTGCGTGATTTTCTCGGTTCGGTCAATTTCGATATTTACATGTTGATGCTTGCGTTCAGGTTCCTGTTGCTGTTCGGCATGCGTATTCGTGTCGCTTGTCATAAACCGGTTCTTGATGTCATGAGCTTATCATGATGCAATCATGATAAGCTCATGACAGAGTATTTATCTTCATGTTATCATGAGATTTCAGACGTGGGTTTGGGGTCGATTGGAGGCGACTGCTTGGATCCATGTGGTCGCAACAAGTAAGACAAATAAGCTGATCAAGGGGGATGATGATGTGGACGAATGACGATATCGCCGAGGTGCTGGAACATCTACGTGTCCAAGGCAACGATGACGCCCGTTTCGAGGCGAAATCCTGTGCGCGGACCATCGGCACCAGCGTGTGGGAGAGTGTGAGCGCGTTCGCCAACACCAAGGGCGGCGTGCTGTTGTTGGGAATCAGCGAGGACGGGGATTTCTCGCCTGTTCCGGGATTCGACGCCAACCATATTGCATCGCAGTTCATGGATGGTATGGGAGATGGCAATCCGCAAGGAGCACGGTTGACGAATCCTCCGGAGTATGACGTTTCCCGATGCGAGCAGAACGGCTTGTCGTTCCTGGTCATCGACATCCATGAAAACGGCATTCAGCACAAACCCTGCTATCTTACGGCGAGAGGGCCGCAAACCGGTGGGTTCCGCCGTATGGACGACAAGGATTTGAGATTGTCGCCAACCGAAGTGTTCGAAATGACCCATGCCCTGACGCCCAGTTCCGCGGATCGTATGGTTGTCCCTGAAGCCGACGTCTCCGATCTGAATGCCGAGGCGGTGGACAGGGTGCTTGCCGAGCATCGTAATTCCAAGGCGTTTCGCGGGACTGATACTCGTCTTGAGCGCATGACCAGATTGAATATGGTGAACAAGGTTGGAGAGGTGCGTCTTGCGGGACTGTTGGCCGCCGGACAGTACCCGCAGCAGTACTATCCCAAGCTGATCATTGACGTCGTCGCACATCCGGGTGTCGAGAAATCGGCGGTTGAGGGTCCGCGTTTCGTGGATCGTGTGCAATGCGACGGCAATATGCCGGAGGCAATCGAACAGGCGGTGGAGGCCATCGCCAAAAACCTGCGGGCTCCCACGTTCGTCGTGGGGGTCGGAGCCCGTACCGATAGCGAGATTCCAAAGGAGGTGCTGCGCGAGGTCGTCGCCAATGCCGTGGTTCACAGGGAATATGATGCGCAATTCCTCGGAGAATCCGTGACCGTGGACATCTACCCCGATCGGGTGGAGGTGTCGAATCCTGGCGGATTATGGGGTGGGGTCACGCTGGCCACGATCGGCAGCGGCGTGTCATGCTGCCGCAATGCGACGTTGATGCAGCTGCTTCATCAGATACCGTATGACGATGCGAATGATGTGACCGTGGAAGGCGGTGGCTCCGGCATCCCTCTGGTGATTCGCGAGATGAAATCCCACGCACTGGGGGAACCTGTGTTCCGCGCGACTCCCGATCGGTTCACGGTCGTTCTTGGACGCTACGGCGTGGAGCAGCAGGAGAACCGTGACTGGCTTGATCATGTGGGCGTCCCCTTGACTCGTCATGAACGTATGGCGTTGCTCTTGTTGAAGAGGCATGGCGATATGACGGTTCCGCAGTTGCATGTCGCGCTGTATCTGGATTCCGACGACATCAGGGTGATTTTGCATAGATTGGTCCAAGCGGGGTTGGCCGATGAAATCGGCCCTGATCGGTACGCACTAGCGGAGAAGGCCGATGGTGGGGAGCCGAATGGGGGCCGTAAGGGGCTTACGGCATCGGAATCCGCGATACTGTCCGTATTGTCGGCGGATACGCCACTTGATGTCCACGAAATCGGCCGTCGCTCGGGGAGAGGCCTTCCTACGACGCGTAAGGCGTTGAGCCGGCTCGTTGAGCGTGGAGTCGTTCTCGCCACTGCGCCGCCGCGCAGCAGAAACAGGAAGTATCTTCTCAAAAGATAGGATGATGCCGTCGCCGGAATGTGCGGTGGAGTTCCGCTGATTTTGTCCGCTTCGCTCCGCCCGCCTTATCCGCCGCGCACATTAGACTGAGACGCGGTTGAAAACGTTGGGATTACGCCTATTCCCGCCTACCTGTTCCCGCGTGTGAGAGTCCGGTCGACCATCGGAACGCGTGGCGGTGTGCGGGTGCGCGGGATGGGTGCGTCAAGGAGTTACGCATGGTGGAAAAGAAGCGGTTCGACGGCTCGGATGCGACGGGCGCGACGGGCGCAACGGGTGCGGCGCGTGCGACGGGCATGCTGCGTGCGTTGCGTGCGCGTGCGGCGGCGTCCGGTGCGGGGCGCGGCGTGATCGCGGCGGTGACGTCCGTCGCGGCGGTGGCGATGTTGGGCGCGGTGTGCGTCACTCCGGCCAGCGCGCTCGCGGATGTGAACGCCGACGCGGACGCGTCCGGCGTCCGGTCCGCGGCCTCCGCGACCGCCTCGGACGGAACCTCATCCGACGCGCGCTCGCAGGCGCGGTCTGCGACTTCCGCGACGCGTCCGGTCGCGAACGGTGTGACGGTCGCCGATGAGACGGCTGCCGACGCGATGCCGGACAATCCGAATGCCGAGCTGCCGGACAAGGTGTCCGCCGAGATCTCCGATGACGCGACGGTGGTGTCCGAGCAATATGCGGCTACGCCGGAAGGCGAGTTGAAGGACATCGAGACGGGCGAGACGGTCACCGATCCGAAGATCGTGGGCACGGAGAGCAAGCAGCCAGATCCGTTGGCGAAGACGGATGGCGAGTCGTTCATTCCGGTGAGCGCCGCGGATGTGAAAGAGAAGGTCGCTGCGAACGGCGGTGACGTGAACGCGGTCTCCTCGAAGACGCGTGCCGACAACGCGTCGGTGAAGCTCGCCGCGTTGCAGAACAACGAGTACGGTGCGCACTGGGGCACGTACAACGGCACGCAGGCGTTCTTCGACGCGCGCAACAACCTGTTCGCTCAGCAGGCGAAGGGCGTGATCGAACGTGTCCGCGTGGCAGAACACGATTGACTGGCAGGCGGTGAAGAACGCGGGCGTCGAGGGCGCGATCATCCGTCTGAGCTACGGCTGGGGCAATGGCTTCGACGTGCAGGCGAAGCGCAACATCAGCGAATGCAAGCGTCTCGGCATCCCGTTCGGCGTGTACGTCTTCTCGTATGCGGAAAGTGCGGCCGACGGCGCATCCGAGGGTGCGGACGTGGTGAACCTGCTGCGCCAGGCAGGCGTGAATCCGGGCGACCTGAGTTACCCGGTGTTCTACGATCTGGAGAACTGGACGTACACGGGGCACAAGAGCCCAACGAGTCCGAGCGTGTACGACGGTATGGTGAACTCCTGGTACGGCAAACTGCAGGCGGCCGGTTACAACAATCTGAGCGTCTACTCGTACACGAGCTACCTGAACAGCGCGCTCAACAGCTCCAACATCCACGGCAAGACCCGTTGGGTCGCCCAGTATGGCTCCACCATGCAGTACACCGCGTTCCCCACCAACGACCGCGGCTGGCAGTACACGAGCGGCGGCTCCATCAACGGCATTTCCGGCCGTGTGGATATGAACGCGTTCGGTAACTATCAATTCACTCCCGCGGTTCAGATAACTTGGGTTTATCGCTCTGAAGATATTGCTGTCGGAGCATCGGTTGATTACCCTTCATCGGATATTGATTACAAATGGCAATCGTATAATTTATCCAGCAAACGTTGGAAAACCATCACCGATTGGACAGGTGCCAATTGGGCGGGTTGGGTGGACCAGTTAGGAGACTATTGGCTACACGTGGAAGCACGTGACTCTCGGACTCGCAAGATTATCGGATCGCAGACAATCGCTTTCAGGTATGCACCCGGTACAACGCGTGTGGCGGCAACATATGCGGGATGGCAGAACAATCATGTGTTGCTGGGGGAAAGTTCAATAATGCGGCTGCCCATTATGAGATTAAATCTATGATGTTAGACGCAGCAAATGGGTGCAAGGTTTCAAGGGACCGTGGGCGATTTGGAAGCCCAAAAGGGTATATATTGGACTCATTATGAGGTATATACCTCTGATGGGAGACTCGCGGACACTAAGACTTATGCGTTCGGTGTCTAAAGATGAAGTGGTCTGGTTTTGATGTGACCTGGTTTTTGTTCCGTCTTTTCCCCTCGTTTGATAGGAGATGATGGGATCATGGCTAAGGGTGTGCGTTATACGGAGGAGTTCCGGGAGCTGCCGCTGCAGGCGCTGGAGCAATTTCGAGGCGGAGCGCGCGTGGCTGATGACGGTCGCGAACCGGAAGACGGTCAGCGGTTTCCTTCATGTGTCGTGGAGGACCGCCGGCGCCGTCGCCCGTCGGATCGCGGAACGCGTCAAGGCGTCGATGTCCTCGCCGTTCGACGGACTCACCGCGGTCGGCGTGGACGGGACCGGCTACAGGAAGGGCCACGCGTATCTGACCGTGGTCGTCGACCACGAGCGGCATCGGGTGATCTGGGCGCACGACGGGGTCGGCGGGGACGTGTTCGACCTGTTCTTCAAGGCGTTGACGCCCGAACAGCGCGCCTCCATCAAGGTCGTCGCCGGTGACGGGGCCCGCTGGATTGACTCGTGCGTCGGCCGGTGGTGCCCGAACGCCGAACGCGTATTGGACGGCTTCCACATCGTCTCCTGGATGACCGGCGCCTTGGACAAGGTCAGGAAACGCCTGTGGAACCAGGCGAGGCGCGACGGGGACGAGAATGCCACGAAGCGCATGCGCGGCGCCAAACACGCCGTGCTGAAGAACCCCGGCGACCTGACGGACCGGCAGTCCGCGACGCTCGACGGCATCAGGAACACGGACCCCAAGGGCCAGATCTACCGCGCCTAGCAGTTCAAGGAACTATTGAGGACCCTGCTCAAGCATCCGGTCGAACAGGCCCGCGGCGAACTGAACCACTGGGTGTTCCGGGCGTCCCACTCGCGCATACCCGAGATCGTCGAACTCGCCAAAAAGATCCGGCGGCGCCGGCCCGACATCCTGCGCACGATCCAGCTGGGATACTCCAACGCCAGGCTCGAGGCGTCCGACAACAGGATCAAGGCCACCATCCGCATGGCCCACGGCTTCCACCACGTCACCAACCTCATCGCCCTGATCATGCTCCGCTGCGGCGGACCCGACATACGCCTACCACAACCAAGAACCTAACCCACGAAAACAGCAGAAGCCTCAGATAAGGCCCGGCGCATTACTGCGTCGGGCCTTATCTGAGAATCCAACTACTGTAAAGAGTGCAATCAGGCTTGTTGTGGATCGTCAGATGGTTGACTGATAATCCGGTTTTCCGCCACACTCTTCAGATGCTGGCCATACGGAGATTTGCCATACTTTTCAGCGGCCTCAAGCAACTGGTCCCGAGTAATCCAGCCATTTTCATAGGCAATTTCCTCGGCTACGGCGATGGGAAGGCCTTGCGCACGTTGCACAGTGCGCACAAACTCCCCAGCCTCATACAGGCTATCCATAGTTCCGGTATCCAGCCAGGCGTAACCGCGACCCAACGTCTGCACCGTCAATGAATCATCGTCCAAGTACATCTGGTTAAGATCGGTGATCTCCAATTCGCCTCGGGTGGAAGGACGAACTCGTTTGGCGAATTCGGTAACGCGCTCGTCGTAGAAGTAGAGTCCCGTTACCGCGTAGTTGCTGGCTGGATGCTCAGGCTTTTCAACAATGGAAATCGCTTTGTGGTTTTTATCGAATTCCACTACGCCATAGCGTTCCGGATCGTCCACATAGTAGCCGAATACCGTTGCGCCATGCTTCACGGATGCCGCTCGACGCAACGTCTTTCCCAAACCATTGCCGTAGAAGATATTATCTCCCAGCACAAGAGCGCATGGTTCGCCCGCAATGAACTCTTCGCCGATAATGAAGGCTTGGGCGAGTCCGTCTGGGGAAGGCTGGACCTTGTAGCTGAAATTCACGCCATACTGCGAACCGTCTCCCAGGAGACGCTCAAAGTTAGGCAAATCCTTGGGCGTGGAAATGATGAGGATATCACGAATACCTGCCATCATCAGTACGCTAAGCGGATAATAAATCATCGGCTTGTCATACACCGGCAATAACTGCTTGGAAGTAACCGTGGTAAGGGGGTATAGGCGTGTGCCGGATCCCCCGGCCAGAATAATGCCTTTCATCGCTGCTCAAGCTCCTTTGCCAAATAAGTCGTGAGAGATTGCTCCCAATCCTGAGGGTGATATCCGGTAGCTTCCAGTTTGCTGAGATCCAGCGAGCAATTCTGCGGACGCATGGCAGCATGGTGTTCACGGGCATACTCAGCTACGGAGTTAGCGGTGATGGTATCGGGATCGACTCCAGCAGTTTGGAAGACGAGTCGTGCAATGTCATACCAGCTTGCGATGCGTCCGGAACCGGTCATGTTATATGTGCCATACGAGGCACCGCCATCGAGCAGATGGAAGATAGCGTTAGCCATGTCATCAGTAAAGGTCAGGCGTCCAAACTGATCGGAAGGTGCCTCGGCATGGGCGTGGTTCTGAGCCAGTCCCAGCATACGGGTCACGAAGTTGCGTCCCTCTCCAATCACCCAGCTGGAACGAAGCAGATAGTGTTGGGGTACATTCTCTACGAGAGCGTCACCTGCGGCCTTGGTCTGTCCGTATACGCCGAGCGGAGCAAATTCCTCATCCTCGGTGTGTAGCTCCTTGGTACCATCGAATACGTAATCACTGGAGATATGCACTAGCGTGATGCGATGCTCAGTAGCGATGCGGGCGAGATTCTTGACACCCTGAACGTTGGTTCTCCATGCATTTTTGCGACCTCCCGGCGTTTCCGCTTCATCGACGGCGGTGAATGCCGCAGCATTGATGATGGTGCCATACAAGTCCCAGTTAATGGCGGCGTAGGCTTTAGCATCGGCGATATCGAACGTATCGGTGTCGTGATATTCAAATCCGTGTAGGCCATGGCTTTCCGCATAGCGGCGGATAGCGCGGCCCAGTTTGCCGTTACTGCCGAATACCATGGTGCGCTTAGGCGCCATAGGCTTGGCATCTTTCAGCATTGGATGATGCAGGTCAGCCTCCGAGCGCTCGGAATCTACCAGTGGAATAGGCCACTGAATGTTGAGCTCCGGATCAGCGAGATTGACGAACGTGTAGGTCTTCTTCTGTTCGAGGCTCCAATGGGCGTTAACCAGATAGGTGTAAGCGGTGCCATCCTGCAACGCCTGGAAGCTATTGCCGACTCCACGCGGCACATATATTGCCTTGCTGGGGTCTAGACGGGTGGTGAAGACCTGGCCGAAGCTGTCGCCGGGGCGCAGATCTACCCAAGCGCCGAAATCTCACCGGTTGCGATAGAGATGTATTTGTCCCACGGCTCAGCATGGATACCGCGCGTTACACCTTTTTTGGCATTGAAACTAATGTTGTTCTGCACAGGACCGAAGTCAGGAAGTCCCAGAGCTGTCATCTTTGCGCGCTGCCAATTTTCCTTGAACCATCCATCCGTATCCGTGACCGGTAAGTCAAATACCAGCAGGCCAGGAATATTGGTCTTGGTGACCTTGAGTTCCTTTTCGAATTCCAATGACATTTATTCCGTCTTTCTTTATCGATTCCAATACGTTTTCCCAAGCGGTAACAAGCTCACTGCCCCTGCTGCTTGTAACTTTGCTTCCGTTGCAGCTTTGACGGGCTCCCACCAATCACGATTGTCGGGTGTACCACTTGATGGTGTGTTCTAGACCGCTTTGGAAAATTGGTGTGACATGGGCTTCCAGCCGAGTTCAGTCTGGAGCTTGGTAGAGTCGATTGCATAACGGCGATCATGTCCCGGACGATCCTTGACGTGATCGAAATCATCGGGGGATTTGCCCATGACTTCAAGAATGTTCTTCAGCACGGTGATATTGTTCCGCTCACCGTTGGCACCGATAAGGTAGGTCTCTCCCAAAACACCCTTGGTGAGGATGGTCCACACGGCGGATGAGTGATCATCGGTGTGAATCCAGTCACGGACGTTCAGTCCGTCACCATACAGCTTGGGACGTATACCTTCCAGAATATTGGTGATTTGTCGCGGAATGAACTTTTCCACGTGTTGATATGGACCATAGTTGTTGGAGCAGTTGGAGATGGTCATGCGCACACCAAAGGTGCGGTGCCATGCACGGACCAGCAAATCCGAACTGGCCTTCGTGGAGGAATAGGGGCTAGAAGGGTGGTAGGGCGTTTCCTCGGTGTAATTTATGAGGGTCGTCAAGGGCAAGGTCACCATAGACCTCATCGGTGCTGACGTGGTGATAACGCACATCGTATTTACGCGCCGCTTCCAGCAGGCGGAACGTGCCCTCCACATTGGTTTCAGGAACGGCTCCGGGTTGGCGATTGAGTTGTCGTTATGCGACTCGGCGGCGTAATGCACGATCGCATCGTGTCCGGGTACCAGCTTGTCCAGTAGCTCGGCGTCGCAAATGTTGCCATGCACAAAAATCAACGCGGTCGCCGAGCAATGACTTGATGTTGTCAAGGTTGCCGGCGTATGTCAGTGCGTCCAACACCGTGATGTGCACATCCGGATGGTTGTTATATACATAGTGGACAAAATTAGAGCCGATGAAGCCACAGCCACCGGTCACAATGATGTTTTTCGGGGTAAACACTTCTTGAGTCATAGTGTATATGGTAGCCGTCAGTGAGTACTATGTTAGCATTCTGATGCCTTAATAAGAATGAGTTCTTCACAAGGATGGACATATTGC